>Ga0208876_1000192_pt1 | contig 21420 bp, 30 predicted proteins | sample CryBogCBH03Jun09_FD_184614 | JGI IMG/M metagenome (GOLD analysis project Ga0208876, IMG submission 184614) | Freshwater microbial communities from Crystal Bog, Wisconsin, USA - CBH03Jun09 (SPAdes) | ecosystem: Environmental > Aquatic > Freshwater > Lake | place: Crystal Bog, Wisconsin, USA... | reverse complement strand
ATTTGCCATAAGACGCTCCCGGACATCCTAGTACCCAATGATTATCCAATCATACTCTCCGATATGGTTTTCACTTCAGCCACACGATTTAACCAACCTGCACCGAACGTACTAAATGCACTTAATGATTTGTAAAATTCAGTTTTTTCAGCAGCAAAATTTTCTAACAAAGAGCGTGTATTGGCTTGATTGACAGCTTGTAATGTACCTTGTCCTATCACACCGTCAGCAGCAACACCAACAGACTCTTGTAATAATTTAGATGCTCTACCAACACCCATGTTTACAGCAGCATCAAATACAGCGTAATCAACACCACTAGGTAAGTCATCACCATGAACCTTATCCCAATAGAGTTGTTTGTATAAGTCATGTACATCTTCGTCACTAATGTTTTTTAAATCATCTTTTGTAAGATATTGATTACGTTTCCATTCTTTAAAAACCGCAAAGGTAATTCCTTTCATCGTAGCTCCTCCCGGGTCAAGAGGGTTGTCACTCCACAATCCCTCGCTCTTGAGAACGTGCGCTAATGAGGACTCGTAATTTTCTTTCATGTCGGTGTACTTTGATGTAATAGTTCATCTTTCTTTTGACTACCGGCAGATGAACCAAAGTAAAAAGATAAAATACCAGCCCAGCCGGTTGATAACGAACCTAACATAATCATTAACTCATCTGACTTAGTGGCATATCCAGTCATCAAAGCAAATAAAATACCGAAGAATCCTGCTGTAACGATGACGGACAATGTTGGTGGCAACCATGAATGAGTTGCTGTTTGCATCTCTCTTGCAGATTTACGGTCATCTACTGCAAGTTTTTCAAAATCTAAACCTAATTCTTGCGCCCTTGCTTGCAATTGAACCTCAGCTTGTTTCAGACTTGCCAACTGGTCAGCAGATAATTTACCGGACTCAATCGTTGATTGAACATCTTTTTCATCAATACCGAGAGCTTTAGATACGGCAGTAACAGCAAGTCCTGCAAGTGGACCACCCAATGCAGTAGCAATTCCGGGAGCAATTTGAGCTAACCAATCCATATCAATCCTTTAAGAGAATAATTAACATCATACAAATTAACGCAAAAATTGTCCACCATTTGAATATGTCATCATCCACGCACAATTTCTTTCTTGGTTCGTTCTTCCGTTACGGTTCGTGTTATCTTAAATTTTATCGGCTTACGTTTTAATTGTTTAATTTCCCAATCTAAAAACACAATGTAAGCAATGAGAAATAACTCAATCAAAAATACAGCAAACCAATACAACACCCAGTTCATACAAGTTTAAAATAATACAAAAGACAGGTTACTACAAAAGCAGCAAACCAACAATATAGCTGTACTCTCTGAACATCTTTTAATTTATGTCCGTAATACAGTTTATTCTCTTTACGTTCTCTTTCCACAACAGTTTTTAACTCTAATACCTTAGACCATTCCTTTTCACCATACTTGCCTTTAAAGTCTTTTTCTGCTTTATTCTCTGCTATGATAATTGCTTTTTGCGATTCATACTCTTCAATCGCTTGATATATAAGAGAATTTTCTCTTACTTCTTCTAGGAGTTTTTTCTTTTTGAGTTGTTGTAACTCTTGTTGAGCCACATCCAAGGCATCGTGTTGGATACCTTCTATTGTTTTAGTAAGCTCTTTACCAGCTTCTCTGGTGGAGTTGAGACTCTCAGATAGTCCCTTGACTCCACTCGCAATTCCGTAATCTTCCATCTGTTAACCTACGCATATAGATTAACCCCCGATAATTAGACACCTTCGCCCGGTGTGAAATAACACTCCGATGTACCTTCACCAATAAATGAAATATACATATTTGAACTAGAAAATTGATACGGTACAGTAAACACTTTAATTGTTCCCGGTACAGATACCAAACAATAAGATGGTGTACCAGCTACCGGTACAGCAGTTGTTACGTTTGCTAAATTGCTCACTGTAAAATAAACAGGTTGACCACCAGAGCCAGTAGGTTGGTGATTAGCAACACACACTTGATTACAAGGACTATCCGCAGTCACTGTAATAGTTTGTGAAGCCGTTGTTACGTTTGCTTTATAAGTTTTACCTTGAGGTTGAAAAGCAATATTATTTGCCATATTAGAACTTCACTTTCTTCTCTGGCTTGCTGGTAGGAGATAACTTAGTGGAATAAGGACCGCCACTAAAATCCCAAACACCTTGGAAACCGCCTTTAGGCATTTTACCCATGACGTATTTATCATTCATACCTGTGTTGTCAGATGGTTTCTGTGGTCTTACTGGGTCAGCAAACTTCTGTCCCCAAGACAAATTGTCACCAACAACTAAGTTAGATTTCTTTTGTTTGGTTCCTGTATCGCTCATCTTTACTCTCCATTTTAATAAGTAAAATATAACTGTAGATGCTGAATAATGCAACCACAATCACTCTTTCATATTTTGGGTCCCACATTGTCCAGCAACATAATCCAAAACTCAGACTTAATCCAAGAATAGTTAATAACCGGTCTGAGATGACCCCTAACGCTATACGCACGACAGCAACTGCATCCATGTAAACCCCCGTTTTGATGATTGATATTCACATTCTACTCGTTATCATCATTATCATCAAGTAATCCACTACCCCAACCCTCGTCAGCAATCTTTAATTTAATTGCCTCTAACTTTAACGCTCTATCTAATATCTTCATTTTGTCAGTCAACGTCCACTCTTCATTCGTTTTCATGTCAGCCAACATATTATTGATAGCATCTTCTAAGTCTGGGTTAATACCCTTATCTTGTTTTTTAGGCATTATTGTTCCGATATTCTACGTTGTATTTTTCTTCCTAATTGAGAACGTGAACCTAATCCAGTTCCTAACACTCTTCCCAATGCTTTTGTTTTTGCTCCCAATCCAACAGCAGGTTCTATGGTTGTACCTTCCGCTCTTGAGTTTAATCGTAATTGTTGCCCAGCGTAACCTAAGTCATACAAAGGATGATTAGTTGTTCCTAAACCATAACCGTATATTTGTTGTGCTAAATGATTACCTAAACCTTGTGGACTTATTTTTCCTTGAGTAACAAACCCTTTTTCAATACCGTTAGCTAAAGTCATAGTAGCCGCATATTTTCTATTTGTGTCTATTAATGCCTCTAATAATTGTGGATTTTCACGACCTACCATAGCATCAATTTGTGTAACAAAATTTCTAGCAGCTTCTCTTATTGCACCATCAGTATTTGTGTTAGCAACATCTCTTAAATTTGACCGCAACCTTTGTAATTCTGTACCCGGTATTTTAGCTGTAATATCACCTAGATTCATTGGAGAGTCTGCAAAAGTATTAGGTGGAACAATATCATTAATTAAATTACCTTTCCAATTAGACTTAAAAAATTGGTCAACTTCTTGAACTAATGGTATTGAACCTTTAACTCTTGCATAAATAGATTTCCATACGTCTGCAACACCTTTAAAAAACTTTTCAACAGTATTTGTTGGTGCTTGCGTTGTTGTAATCCAACGTGATGTTTGTTCAGCAAACCATTCATTAAAATTGCGTAAATATGTTTCATAAGAACCTACCGCCGGTAAATCTCTTACACCCGGTCCATATTTATCTGCTGTAATTGGTCTGTGCTGTTCCGTTGTTAAACCACCTTTAGGTAACGTGGCTTTTTGATTAAGATAAGAAGCCATAATTTCTTTTTGTACAGCTTGTGGTGCGTATGCAAATAATTGAAATTCTACATTATGACCAAATTCATGCAATGCTGTAGCTACCGCACCGTTTCTATCTAAATTACTTGAAACAACAATTAAATCACCATCACCTGTTGCTAATCCATATAAAGAAGAACGGCGAGGCGGACCAGAATAAACCTTTGGAGGTTTTGGCAATCCAAGACTATCTGATAATTCGTTGACAGCATTAGTTACATCATCCATCCAAGGTGGAGCTTTTGCGTCACCTTTTAAATACAAAGTTGGAAAATCTTTTCTTACACTTTGTGGGACACCACCAACAGACGGTCCCTGCTTTCGTGTTGTATTTTTTATTCTTTGTTGTAGTTGTTGCAATTGTTGCGTAAGAGCTTCTTCTTGATATCTGTTGACTAAATTTTTAGCAGTACCAATAATTTGACGTGAACCAGCAGGATTTACTCGTTGTTCAAAATCAGATATTTCTTGCAATTTATCAACAAACGGTTTGTCAATTTCAAAATTTCTATTAAATATTTTGTCGTAATTTTTAGAAAGTTTATCTTTTCGTTCTCTTAAAAATTCAGGAGTTATATTTTCTGTTTCTAAACCAGTTTCTTTTGTTGCTTCTCTTGTAAATATTTTTTCATTATTAATTTGTGCCGGTGTTTTATAACCCGGTGAACTAATTGGTTTTTCTGGTCTAAGTTGTGCAGGGTCTAATATAACACCTTTTTTTTCTAAATTTTTTGCCAAGTCTGTAATTGCTGGTTGAGTTTTTCCACCAACGTATTTTTCTGCTAAATATTTTCCAGCCGCAGGAATACCTTTAAATATTCCTAAACCTGTTAACAATCCTTCTTCCGCACCTTTTACACCCTCTACTACTTGTTGTGCTTTTTCTTTAATAAAATCTTTAGTTCCTTTTGTTTCTTTTTCAACAGGTCTCATAATTGCCTGAGACAATCCAGTTGTGCCTAATAATGCTGCCAAACTAGCACCAGTACCAATAGCCGGTGCTGCCATAATTGCAGGAATAGTTGCAACGGTTTCTGGCAAATAAGTAGCAGCTTTACCAACATCTCCTAATTTTTGTTTTTGTTGTTGTAAATCTTGTAATCTTTTTGATTGTTCTGGAGTAACACCGCCAGATAAATATTGTTTTCCGGCTTCACCAACTTCTTGAAAACCAATTTTTGCGCCTTGTTGAACTTGACCAAAAATAGATTCAGGGTCAACTTTAGACATCCTTTCTTCCATTTCCATAAGAGATTTGTCTTTAGGTTTTGTTTGTTCAGGCAAATTTTTTGTTGCCCTTTCTTTTTCCGCTCTAGCACGAAATTCAAATTCTTCGTTTTCTGTCATTGTGGATTTTCCTTCAACCATTTTTGATAGCGAGCTTCTTTATCTGGGTCACTGTATTTATCTTGTGATGTATATTTTTTTGATAAAGCATCTATTAATGTTGTTGATTTGTCTCGATTAATAACAAATTTATTAATATCATCAACTGTAAATGGAACAACTTGTTGTACAGTTGCTAAATTTTCTTTAAAAACTTCTCTTAATCCGGGGTCCGTGCTTGAACTTCTTGCTCGAACTTCCATTGTTCTTTCTGCTATTTGTCGTGCCTCAGCAACTTTTGTTGCCACAGTTTCAAGTGTGTCACCTTCTTTAATACTAAGAATACTATTCATTTGCGCAACATCATTAACTCTAGCAGCTCTACCGCCACTCATTAATTGAGCTAAACTGTAAGCAAGTTTTCCAGATTCTACGTTATAACGCTGTGCTGTTTCTGAAGTAATTTTGTTAGCCATTGCATCAACTGGCGCTGTAAACAAACTTGTTGTTGTACGACCACCAAATATACCCGATGTACTTTCCATTGGTAAACCCATAATGTTTTTAATAGCCGCTGATGCCTCATTTGAAGCTGCTGCCACAATATCCCCAAAACCATATCTATCTGCAGAAGTATGTGCAATTTTTTGTGCAACTTTTTCTCTTCTCGCTTGTTCTCGCTCTTCTTTTCTTTCTTTAAATTCTAATAAATTCAACATTCCTTTATTTGCTTCCGCAGCACCAGTAATAACACTTTTTACACCACCAATAGCATCCAATTTTTTTAAATATGGATTTTCAGCTAATAAGACAGCGTACTCATCTTTTGCTGCCTCCCTATTACGAACAGAATCTTTAGTAACTTGTTCAATCCGTTTTTGCAGAGCATTATTTTTTTGTTCCATAACTTTGATGTTTTCATCAAAAGTAATTTTTTCTTGATTGAATTTTTCTTTTTCACCTTTTTTCCAACCTTCCATCATGCCGGTCATTCCAGATAAAGCGTTCATTCCAGCATTGCGACCACCACCGCCAAGCATTGTTCCTACAATTCCGACAAGACTAAAAATAGTAGCCATATCTTGTAAGTTGGTTTGTGTTGGATGAAACTCAGGATATTCCCAATTTTGCTGCTCTTCTAATTTTTTGGTTTTTTCTGAAGTATCTTCATATTCTTTTTTTTGTTTTGCTAAGTAAGCATCACTTTGTGCTTTTTGATAATCAGCAGCTTGTCCTTTAAAGTAGACTTCTTCTAAAGCCATATTTTTTTGAGCATCTAAAATATTTTTAGATTGTTGCAAGTACAACTTTTCTGAAACACCTTTTGTTGGGTCAATATTAGCTAAATTGTTAATAGAGGAACCTAGCTCTGTGCCTAAAGCTCCTGTAAGTGCAGACATATCAGCCATTATCCACCTACCTTTGTTTGATTAATGTATGTAGGACTACCAGCAACTAAATTAGCAAGTCCCATATAGAATTGTTTATTAGCAGCATTTAATTGTTGGTCTAATTGCAACTGTGTATTAATAGCACCAAGAGAAATATTGTCACCAATCTGCATCACTTGTAATCCGTATTGATATTGGTTTTGCAATAAATTAGCTGTTAATGAACTAATTTGATTCTCAATTTGCTGCTGACCAACACCACCCATATTTGCAGACGCTTGAGCAAGTCTAGCACGTTGTTGTTGTATAACCTGTTGATTAGCTGGAGTTAATTCACCACGTTGAGCAGTACCCACTAATTGCTGACCCTGTTGTTGATATGGTGCAGCTAACGCTTGTTTTTGTGCTACAGCTGCATCATTACCGGCTTGTGCTTGTCTATTTTGTATTGCGTTGTATATTCCTAAACCTCCAGTAAGTCCTAATTTGCCGAGCATTTCAGGAGTCTGTAATTTTTGTAATGCTTGATTAATAAAATTAGATTGGTCTGGTTTAGTACCTTGACTAAGGGATGCCATAGCTCCCGGAACATCAGTAGGAGGAGGATTTTGTGCTTGAAAAGTTGCTAAATCTGTAGGTGTCGGTCTAGTACCAGCTTGAATATCAGCAGCAGAAAATGCAGGTGCAGGACTTGTAGATGGCACAGGAAAGTTTAATTCAGGTGCTTGTCCAGCTTGACCCGTAGGTGCGCCACCACCGTATCCCGGTGTAGCAGATATATTAGAAGATACATCTTGTGTACTTGGTTGTTCTATAGCCGGTGCTTGTGTTACTGGCGCATCACCCAAAGATGGGACATTACCAATATTGTAATCACCCTCGTTTTCAAACTCCACTAAACCGGTGTCAGGATTAATGCTGCCACGACCACCTCTAGCTTTTAATAATGCAGCTTCTTTAGGGGTAATGTGTGCAAGAACGGTGTCTTTACCCCGACCTTTAGATTGTAGTATTTTTGCTAGTGATGATAGGTCAGTGCCTAGTGCTTTTGATAGTGCCATTATACAATCCCCAATGCTGATTTCAAAGATTCAGTATTCCAAACATTTCTTTTCTTACCTTTTTCACCATCTAAAATAGGAGAACCACCAACTAAAGATGTGTCGGGTTGCGTAGTACCTAATGCTTGCCCTAACAATGCTGCCGATGATGAACCGGGTGTTTTAGATGTGCTTGTGCTTTTAGATGGTACTACACTTGGTGATAGAAGTGAAACAGTATTATTGCTTGACGATACATTATCTTTGCTTGCCGTAACTGTTGTATTTGCCGCATTGTCTTTTGTTGCATCAACAGTAATTTCTCCAACATCTGTTGGATTAATTAAATCTAATACTGGTTGGTCTTTGTTTGCCGTGACCGTAATTTCTCCAACATCTGTAACATTAGATGGGGTTGTCGTAGGTCCAGTAGGGCTAATTAAATTAAGTATTGGCTGGTTCTTGTCGGCTGTGACAGTAATCTCACCCACGTCTGTAGTATTTGCAGGTGCGGTTGTATCAACAGGCGGTGTTGCAGCGGTATCAACAGGAGTTGTTGTATCAGTAGGAGTTGTTGGGGTTGTAGTTGCATTTTTTGCTAAACTTCCACCTAATTGTGAAGCAGCACCAGTAAGAATAGATGCCGGAACATCTCCGCCCGACAATGCAGCAGCAGTACCGCTTCCGGCAGCACCACCAATAACATTACCAACCGTACCACCAATATTTGTTCCTAACGCAGAACCTAATGCTCCACCTGCTGCACCAGCACCAATATTACCGCCTGACAATGCAGGAGCAACAGCACCTTTAGCCGCTCCTCCAACAACAGAAGCACCAGTTTGTCCAATATCGGGAACAGCAGCATTTGCAGCAGTACTAATTTCAGAACCAACCGCTCCGGATGCTGCACCCGTTAATCCGGCTTTAATTACATCTGCTGGATTTCCGCCAGCAATAGCTGTGTTAACAGCAGACGTTGTTCCACTAACGGCAGCAGCACCAATAGCAGCCGTTGTTGCTTCACTAGCACCAACTATACCCATCTCAGAAGCAATAGCTGGACCGACAATCGGAGCAGCAACTACTGCGGCAGCAACTTCTAGTACAGGCACAATAACACTTAATATACCACCACCACCTTTGCCACCACCCCCTTTGCCGCCACCGCCTCCGCCACCATATAAAGTAAACTGGTCAAAGAAAAAATGTTTCCAAAATTTAATATTCATAACGGTATCTCCACCATTGTTGTTTTCCGAGCAATCCCTAATTTGCGATATAAACGCTCAATAGACGCAGTCACATATCCTTGTACCCGTGTTGCTCCGTAATTTTTTAACAATTCCATAAATTTTTTGTAATATTCTTCATTGACTAATTGATTTCCACCAATACAAGTAACAAATGCTGTATGTGAACGAGGGTAAGTAATAAACGACACAACTGCAGCACCATTTATTTTGTTGTCATCATTTATAAAAACAAACAATTTCCAACTGCCATTTACAATTAAATTTTTTAAATCGTCTAAAGTATATTCGGCATCATGTTTATTTAAAGCACGTTGAAAATAAACAGAAACTTCTTTCCATATATCTTCTACAGTTTCTTTAGGTGAACAATAAACTTCCATCAAATTCCTTCATCAACAAGTTCTTGCGCCAGTTTTCCTGCTGTAATTGCAATACCTAATACTTTGTAATTTTTTCCACCAGTCATTTGTTCTGCCGTAACCAAACCATTTTTTTGCGCCATTTGCATAGCCATTTGATAAATAACAGGGTCTTTTAATCCTTGTTCGGCTAATTGCCCTGCTTGAATCAATATTTGTGAATTTACAATTTTTTTTACAATTAAATCTTTGATGTGTTGTTTTGCTTTTTCTACTTCAGGAGGATGGGTGGGTTTACCTTTTGTTTTTAAGGTTTCCATAACATTAGGTGCTACAGCACCTTGTTGTCCAAAATCTGAATTTTTTTGGGGGACGGGAGTCATTTTTAAAGTCCTAAAGTTGCGGCAATCTGCACATGAATATCATAATGTGTACCTAACCAATCGTAAAAATCACTCTCATCTTGAAAGTTTACGTCCAACATATTAAACGGATTACTCAAATTTAAGAGTCCTGCAAGGGCTTGATGCTCGACTTGATGAGCCAATAACCAGTCATCTAGGTTGTCTACATTGGCATCTGTAATAGGGAATTTAGAGTATGTTTGACCCTTATCAGTCAATGTTTCCCAAAATAACAGGTGTTGTGTGCCATTTTCAAACAAAAACTCTCCTAGTGACTCTTTATCACCGAACTTAACAATAGAGAGCGTGTCCATATTCAAAGATTTACCCTACCCTTCTCATTTATCAACCTTTTGGTCTAATCTATCAAAGATTTTACTAAGCATTTGTTTAATTTCAGCAATGTCTGACCGGTAATCATCTTTTGAAATATAACTACGAGAAAAGTTCTTCATATCTTCTTCCATGCGAGTTATATCTTTTGTTGTCTTATTAACAACAAATGCAGCTAGAAATCCAGCTATAACAATTACAAAATCAAATATTTGTTGGTTTTCCATGATTACACCGCATAGTAAGGGACTTTAACTACTGTTCCGTTTAAGTCTACCTGAATATACCCTGCTGGCACAAGAGGTAAACTAGACGTGGCAAACGTAGCACTTGAAGAAGTTGTTGATACTAAATTGACTGCCTGTACGTTAATTGAACCACCCGTAATGGTGACATTGTTACTGTTCTGCGTAGACATGGTACCTAAACCAGATACCTGCGTATTAGCAATTGAAATTGTTGTATTAGCAGCAGCTGTCAGTTGTCCTTGAGCATTAACTGTAAACGTAGCTACTGTGGAAGCGTTACCGTAACTACCTGCAGTTACCGCAGTATTTGATATTGCAATAGTAACCGGTGAAGCACCGGTATAACTCGTTCCTGATAAACCAGTACCTATTGTTAACGCATTAGGATTAGCAGCAGTAATTGTTCCTGAAGAACCTAAAGCAACTGCAACACCGTTATAAGTGACTGAATTATTTACTAAACCTGAGTTACCAATTAAGATTGCTACGTTAGACGCAGCAGTTAATTGACCCTGTGCATTTACAGTAAATTGAGATACTGAAGAAGCACTACCATAAGTGCCGGAGACAACTGAAGTATTAGTAATGCTAATAGTACCGCTGGATGTAATAGGTCCACCAGATAATCCTGTTCCTGTTGCAACACTTGTTACTGTACCATTGTACGGGTTGTTAATGGTGACATTTCCAGTTAAAGCACCGCCACCAGTTAAATTGGTACCAGCTAAAATGTAAACGGTATTCGGTACCGCACCGGTTACGTTTGCCACCGGTATAGTAGTAGAAGAAGTAACTGCACTATTACCGTTTGCATACATATACCCAGTAAGACCAGTAACGGTAATATTAGTGAATGTTTCTGTAGAACCACCAAGAATCCTCTCCCATACTGTTCCATTAAAAATAGCCCAATCACCTACACCCCATGCAGTAATACCATCAAGGTTTGTAGTGCCAGCTGTAGAAACAATATAGTATGTGTTTTTAACTCCTACACCAGATACCAGCGTAGGAGTATTTGTTGAAGCGTTCCAAGTCCCTGCATAAAACAGTTGATTAATGAGGGAGCTTGCAGTCTTAAGCATTTAGGAGCCGTCACCCGGAGTCAGGTATAACACACACGATGTTGAGGCATTTGCTGTAAAGTATGCGTTTGGTTGAAAAGTAATAATCTCATCCGTACCCGGCAACAATGGTAAACAGTTACCTAAAGACGTATTTGGAGTATTTGCTCCTGCTGTTGCAGTAGCAGCGTTACCACCATAACCCAAAAATGCAACAACCGTACCAGCATTAAGAATACGGTATTGATTGCTACCACCACTATACGATGTGACTTGTACAGGTGTTGGAGCAGGATTAGCAGCCGTAATGATGACAGTGTTACCAGTTGGAGTAAATGGTGCGTTTACGCTCATTGTGGTTGTTCCTGTGTTTGTTCAGGTGCAGGTGTTGCAGCCTGTACTTGCGCTTGTTGTTGAGCTTGAATGGCTTGTACTTGTGGTTCTGCTTGACCTTTTAATTTGTCAATCAGTCCAGCAACATCACGATAAGCCATTTGTGATAATGCGTGTAATAAGACGTTTACTTCTTCAATTGTATGATTTAAGTTAATCATGGTTTTCCCCTAAAGTTGTACTACGTTAAAAAATTATGTTGTAACCCACGGCAATGGTGGTTGTGTTACTAATGGATTAATCTGCAATGCTAAATTGTTGTTGATTGCAGTTTCTGTAGCTGCCTGATTAACACCGTTTTCCCAACACCATCCAACGACTTGTGATTGAGTTAATTGCGAATATGGGGTAAATGAACCACCTTCTGCTGGCTCAGGGAATGTACAAGTCCCATATACGCTGTTTGTAAATTCTACAGGTGGAGTTGCTGTATTTGATTCTGTACCTGTACATCTCCATCCAGCAGTCAATACTACTTCTGAGTGTCCATTAATGGTTTGTGTGGATGCTTCCATCCAATCGATTGTCCAGTTGATTGTTGCTGACATTTAAATACCTACCTTTGCTTTTAGTTGTTCAATAATTGCTTGTTGTTCTTGAATTGCTTTTACTAATGTTGGGATTAAAGTTTCATGGTTAATGTTTTTATATTCAATACCATCTTGACCAGCTTTTGATGTTCCAACAGATTCAGGAAATACTGTTTCAAATTCTTGTGCTATAAAACCAGCGGCATTTTTCTTATCTTGACCTTTTCCTTCTTTCCAATCAAAACGTCTTGGTTTTAATGACATAATTGCAGATAATCCTGTATCAATGTCTCTAATATTTTCTTTTAATCTTTCATCAGAAATAGCTGTAATAACAACAGATGTTGCATGAACAGTTCCACCCCAGTCAACATAAAAACGATATGCCGATGCTGTTGTGGAATACATTGTATAAGCCTCAGCAGCATTTGTTGAAAAAGCACTACCAACAGAAACAATGCCACTTGTTCTTACTTTAAAACCTAAAGTTGTTTCAGATGTATCAGTACAAGCAACCAAAAAATTACCACTAGAGTCAATACGCATCCGTTCTGCACCAGCAATATTGTCAAACCATCTCAATGCACCATTTAATCCTGACGCAGTATTACCTGTGTTTACATCCCAATAGCCAGCACCTGTCCCCGCTGAACGCATCCTCATAGTAGAAATACTACTTCCTGAAGAAGATATATCGTAATTGCCAGTAATTGTATTACCTGAAGCACTTTGTACATCCAATATATAACTAGGACTACTTGTACCTATACCTACGTTACCCGATGAGGATATACGCATACGTTCTGTTGCAGCATTTGTATTAAATGTTAATGCACCACTTGTTGAATTATTTACGACTTGTAAGTTAGAGCCATCCCAATACATATAACCAGCTGTAGATGTAGATGCACCGCTGGACAAAGAAAGTAGTGCAGTAGAAGTGCCGTTGACATTAATTACACCACGGTTTATATTTCCAAATATTGCGGAAGTGTTTCCAACTCCTAAATTATTTCCATCAAAAGTTAAATTAGCACTATCTACTAAAAGACCGCCTGTACCGTTGTAATTTACTCGACCAGCAGTTAATCCTGAATCGGTCAAAGATGTTACTACTGCCGTGCTTGGTGTAGTTGCTCCAATTGTGCCGTTAAATGCACCTGATGTTAAAGTTAATCCAGATATTGTGGTTGCTGTACCTCCAAGACTAACACTTGTACTACCGATAGTTACCGAGCTATTGCTCAAATAACTATTAGGAAAAGTAACCGCTACACTAGATATAGTTGTGTTGGTTAATGTTAAGTTACCAATACTTGTAGTTGTATTTCCTAAATAAACTGCTGTATTACCAAGCGTAATCGCTGTAGCAAAATTTGAGTCCAATTGACTCAACGGTATAGATGATGTTGCCGTAGCAAATGTATATGGGACTGTCATGTTAGAACCTCGCTCTTAATTCATGTTCAAATTCAAAGGTATTCACAACAAATGCAGCAGAGTTAGATGTCAGTGTTAACCCTAAGTATTTACCCCATTGCTGTGCATCTGATTTGTATAAATAATAACCGCTAGTAAATAACCAATATATTACCTGACTACTGTTATTTATCCAATTTAAATCTGTTCCTACATTGTTATACCAAAGCACATTATTCTGTAATGTGTACGGTGGACTAGAGCCTTGTTGACTATCTACCGTTACATTAAATATTGTACTATTTGCTGTAGTAACTTCAACCCCGAATTTAAGTGCTTGTTTGTCACGAATAGGGTCATTCATTGGCATTAATGCAGTTTGAATAATACTTGAAACGCTGCTGGTTTTATCAGCGTATAGCTGATAAAGTGCGCTGTTTTCTGTACCGTATAAATTAACTTTTCCACCTACCGGTGCAGAAGTAATATATTGTAAATTGTTACCTTGGCTTGTAAAAAACCATTTTTTCTCAAAAAATACTGCTTGAATGTAACGGTATGAATTAGTAAATACCGCATCATAATATCTAAAGTTAAATGCAGCACACAGAATATTATTTACTAATACCTGACCGGCATATACAGGGTATGTAAAGTCGATGTTGGGAAAAATACCGTCTAATGGGTCTGAAATCTTACTGGTTGTAGAACCTACTAAAGCGTAGATTCCGTAATCGTTCATAAATAAAACAGAACGGAAATAAGGGAAAATAGCATCGGCTCGTTTAGAACCAACAGAGGCAGAGACGTTAGTATTAGTGAATAAAGTAGTACCATTGGTTTGCACCCTCACGTCAGAAAATACGTTAATCGAATCATCACCAAATAAATACAAAAAGTTGTTTGCCGCTAATAATTTGAACAAATTACCGTGTAATGTGGAATCAGTTAATATAATATTTCCTGCAGACACACTGGTAAAGTCGTTGTAGGTTCCAGCAGCCGAATAATACACTTGCCTTCCTGCTGCAATCCAAACTCGACCACTGAAAGAAGCGACATCCACGTTAGGAGTATTGTTAATAGTAGCTTGAATACTTGCATTGGCTCCACCGCCTCCACTTAATGTAACAGTTAAATTTGCAATGTTAGTATATCCACTACCCGGATTGGTCATCACAATGGTAGATATAGCATTGCCATGTACGACTGCTGTGGCACTTGCACCTGTTCCGCCACCACCAGAAATATTAACAGTTGGTGTACCGGTATAACTATCACCGGGATTGGTGACTGCAATAGATACCGTGCCTGTAGCAAAAGTTACAATACTTGCAACCGCATTAGCTCCTGTACCTCCGCCTCCGGCAAAAGTAATAGATGGTGCCTGTGTATATCCTGACCCAGCTTCTGTAAGCGTTACTGATGTAACTGCGTTATTTGAAATAGTTGCAGCAGCAGTTGCTTGTATACCGTTAGCGTCATTAGGAGCAGAAATCACCACAGACGGTGCTGCAGTATATGCTGAACCACCGCTAATTAAAGCTATTTGTCCAACACTGCCTACAAAGATGGTGTTGTTCCCATCCCATACATAGTATCCCTTATTAGGGTCTATGATGAGCATATCTTGGTTTTTCCACTGACTAACTGCAATTCCAGCATTAGAAAATTTACCTGCATTACCAATTGTGACTAATTGTTTGCTTTGTAAATTAAATCCTTGAGCCGAACCATCGTCTTTAAATGCAACAACGTAATCATTTAGACCAATATTAACGGATGATAAATAAGTGACGTTAGCAGAAAAGACGACTGCATTACTTGCATTATCTGTAATTGCCGAGCGTTGACCGGTAATTTTAAGATTGGAGTAGCCAATTGGCATGGCATTTTCTAGCCATGAAAATTCTGTTTCTTGTATTGCTGTTCGGTTCGCTTTGGTATTAACAGTAGTGAACTGTTTAATGACCTGATACGATTTTTTCTGTTCAGGACTTTGTGCCATATTACAACACCGGCTGGTAAGGGTTTGGCATCCGTCTAGTAAATGTAGAGCTTAATGCAGCCTGTATTTGCTGGTTATATTGTTGTTTAAATATTTCCGACTCACCGTAACTTTGTTCTTTAAACTTTGCTTTATAACAAGCGTAATACGCAACCGGACTTGTATATGGGTCATTTAATTGATTGTCTACATCTGATAAATTAGTTAGTGCAGTAGGCAATATGACCGTATCCATTTCAAGTGTATAAATCTGGTCTGGAATAGGTGACAAATAAATCTGTTGTTGTCCATAAACGCTAAAGCATACAGGTTGACCAACATAGTTTTGCCAGTACCTTAACTCTGCATTAAATTGTGTCCAAGGTTTATACAGTAAAGGATACCGTGTATTACCCCAATAAATATTGACGTTAACAATATCTAGCGTATTAATACCTTGCGGTAGTGAGGCATACGGGATGATTTCTACTGGACCAGCATATTGTAAAGTAACTGTACCGTTAGTAAATGGTGTAGATGGTGGATACGTATTCTGTGCATACCCTGTATTACCCGGATAGGGTGGAGGAGTTGATGCAAACGTACCGCCAGTTACGACTGTGTACGTATAAATGTTATAAAACACTAAACTACCTGTTGTTGCTGTAGCACCACCTACCCATGCAATTGGTGCGTTAGCAGACGTTAACCCAGTAGGGTTAGATGGTGTTTGTGTAATCTGTAATGTTCGTGTACAACCCGTGTCTCTTGCAACCCGTTCTCTTGCAGAATTGATGTAATCCGTTAATTCTTGGACGCTATAAAATACAGCATTGGCATCATGCAAAAGCCTTTGACATTCTGTAACGTAACTCTGCAAAGTAGGTTGTGCCATATATTATCCATGTTAAGCAGGGCTAAGGACTTTTCCCCCCACCCTCTTGTTAGAAGGTAAGGGTACTCTTTCCACCACCGGGGGTATCGAATGGTTCTTTACTACTGGAGGAGTATTGCTAATCACAAACTTCTCCAATTTTTTTAATCCTTCCGGTATATCATTTAACGTCACAGCCCAACCAAACCTTGCAAGGTATTGTGACTTGTCTGTTGCATGATAACCAAATACATGAACTACTATTTCTTCCGGCACCTCTAGGGTTTTACCCGGCTCAAACACAAACGGTTTACCGTCCCAACTATCTGTTAGAACGGTATCCGAATTGTTTGTTACAAAGTATGTAGTCATTAGAAACTGACAACATCGCCATATACGGCAATCGTTACTGTGTTGTTGTTACCAGACGCAGTATTGACGTTGACATATAAAGCATTTGTATTAAATCCACTTACAACCGTATTGGCACTATAAGGTGATGCAATTGTTAAATCTTGATACAACCCGTTTGCAGTAATACTAACCGTTGTATTTGCTACAACCGCATTAGAAATATTACCGTCATTACTTGTTGTAATAGATACGTTTGCAGTAGACAAAGAACCAGATGGATTATTAAGCGTAATTCTACGAACAATCACCCCACCTGAACTTGCTGCTGATGCACCTTTAGTCATACCACCATTTAATAACGGAATAGTAACTACTGCGTTACCAGCCGTGTTAAGTTGAGTAGCAGTAACAACACCAATACGACCATTCCCGAAACTATCTAGGTAGAACTGTGAGACTGAATCTGGATTAGCCATTTATTGCTCCTTATTGGTTGTAAGTGCCAGAAGCAGCTTGACCACCGTTAACAGTTAACAATGTGACGTTTGCAGCAGTAGAACTGTTGTTAAACCGAATGTTTACACCGTCAGAGAACAATGTACCACCTACACCAGCAGCAATGAATGTAGTCCATGTAGAACCATTATCAGGTGTTGCTTGTACGTTAATATTTGTTGACGGAATTAAAACATAGAGTCCAGCAGGTACTAATGCTGTTGTTGTGCCACCAACCGCTACTGTTGTTGTTTGTAAATAAGCACCGGGGGTATTACTACCGGCACCAGCTAATATGATTTTCTGTAAACTTAATGACATGGTTAATCTCCTTAAATGTTGAGTGAGTTATAGCCAGTCACCTTGGTCATAGATTTTGGTTTTGTGCTTACCAATTCGGCAATCATCAATACCGCACCTACATAACCAATCTGCCAGTTAGGAAGAGTAGACTCAAATCCTGTGAATACAAATGAACCTTGGTCATGGATATACAGACTGAGGTAGTTTGAATTCAAGAAGTACATTGTACCTTCTGGGCAATATGGGTCTGGATAAATTGGAACACCAGCAACCATTAACGCTCTGAAAGCAGCTTGAGGACCATTGGAGTCGCTATCAAATCCGTTACCCGGAGTAATGACGTACTGTTCTTGACCCACGTAATCTTGTGCTAAGAGTGTCCATGTACCAAATCCGCATACACCAAATGTCGGTACTTCTGCACCGTTTTTGACTGTACCAGAAATATACTGGAGTACGTTTTGCCGTGTTGGGTTGACGTTACCAGCAGCGTATTGCTTAGACTTCCACCATGTATAGGTATTACGGTTGATGTTACCGTAAGTTGCTGTACCAGTTCCATCATCCACCGCAGCGGGTAAACCAATAAATTGTTGTGTATTGGTTGTGTTGTTGTACAAAGCAGTTGCCATTGCATCCATCATCACGTTAGTCGCATCGTTCATACGAGCTTCAATGAGAGGGATAATTGCATGGTCTTGCTGTACAGCACCTTCCATACCGAGGAACGGTACAGGTGCAATCATCAATTTTAAGTTAAATTCAGCATTGTAAGCACCTTGTTGTACTGACGGCTGGTTAAAAGAACCAGAATAGTCAGACCACTGTGCATTTACAAACTGTGAACCCTGAACGGGTACGGTTACTTGGGACACACCACCGGTGGCTTGTTGACTATTTGCAATCAAAGCTGCCATCAGGGGAGTGCTGTTATAAAGCTGGACAACCAATTTAGGAATAAAAGCACGTCTTGTAACGTAAGTTAATTCCGTATATTGCGAGGTACCAGCTGCAGGTAAAATACCGCCACCTATAGCCATAATGCTCTCCTATAAAAATTCAACAAAATGCCTTGATGTTATCGCAGCTACCACCCCCGTGTACTACATCAGAACCCAATCGGTTTATTTTTCCTGAGTTCTGCTAATGCTTCGTGTGCAACATCTCTTGCCGTACCAACTGGGTTTTTAGAAAAACGACTTAAATCCCACCCTTGGTTTTTAGCAACATTCGAATGAAACTGAGATGGAGTCGGTGCTGCTGCTTGTTGCATCCATGCCCAGTGACGTGCTGCTGCTTCGTGATTAGTAATACCTTCTTCAAGCATTACTTTTTCAATTGCTGCAACATCATCGTCTGATTTTGCTAATCCTTTTCGCATCAAATTAGTTCTACGTTTTTCTAAATCATCCAGAGCATCTCTTTCTCTGAGTTTATTGCGAATCTCATCATTTTCTTTTTGCATCTTATAGATGGCAGAATTTGTAGACTCTTCAATTTCAATCTCAGGAATATTAATATCTGGATTGACTTCTTTAGTTAAACGTAAAAACGCTTTACGGGTTTTTGGATTGTCAGCCAATTTCTTGGACAACTCAGCCAATGAATCCCGTTCTTCAAAACTTAAATTTTCTAATGACATACGTACCCCCTACTTTAATTAAATTACTTTCTTGCCGTCACCGGGAGGAACAATTTTCATCTGATTATTCTCTGCTGTTTTCTTAGCAGAATCTAATCCACCAAAACGTGAGTAACGTGGTGTGTTGATGATTTGACCATTCTTCTGATTGTCGTCAAGCGGTCTACGTGGTTGACCGGCTCCTTTTGGTTTAAATAAATCCATGATTCTATCCTTTACATTGGTTGTGGACCTGCACCACCCGGAGGAGGAGCAGTTGGAACTGGTGGTGGAGGCATACCGCCTCCGGCTGGACCTGCCATTGGCGGAGTACCCATCGCATCAGGTCCTACACCTTTTGGTAGGGATTGTAACATCTGTAATATTTCAGATTGTTGCAATTCGTTTGTTTTGCCTTTACGTTGACCAATTACACCGGTAAGCGCACGTATAGCAGCTAATGCTTTTTGACCTTCCTCGGATTCGGACCCAAGGCTAGGTAACGATTGTTCAATTAAGTCCATCGCCATTGACAAATTAATCATTGCACCTTCTTTAGAACCCATCTTTGGTTCAGGTGTAGACATGGGTGCAGCCATTGGTGGTGTGCTTGTATCTGACATATTGTCAGTCGGCATCGGACTTGGAATAGGTGCAGGAGTCTCAGGTTTTTTACCTCTGCTCATTAACTCCATCAATTTGTCTTGGGATGCAGCCATAATTAATTCCTATCAAGTTACAAGAAAGATTAAACCTTTCTATCAGTTTGTCAAGTGGGGGATATATTTCTATTCCCTCCCCCATGGGAGGTTTACTGATAAGCACCAGCAATTCCAAAGGAATTACTTACGTGACTTACGACCTTTACGAGCTTTACGCATCTTCATCTCCTTTTAGAGGCAGCGACCTATTTAGGGCAAGGAAGCCACAGCCCTTTCCTTCTCACGGGAAACTTGTACTACCCCCGACCATATTCTCTTGCAGGGCGCCCACCCATCGGACGTCCAGATGTTCTAATACTTGTATTTTTGTATTGTAAATTCGGACCCATATTTTTATCAAGACTCCCTGCCGATACTCTCGGTTGGTCTGCTCTTGGTTGTACGTTTCCTTTAGTTGCCATTTACATTACCTTCAATTCCGGTTTACTTTTTTCTTTAGGAGCAGGTTGCTTACTTTCTTTAGCACTCTGTTGTTTTTCTTCCAAAGTTTTCAAGCGTTCTTTGAGTAATTGTTTCATTGGTGGCTCTAGTAAGTCAAGCAAAGATTCTTTATCAATTGCTTGTGCCTTGTATAAACTAAATGCCAAATTCCGCATATCTTCCATAAAGATGGGGGAATTACTATGTGCATCTACTTTTACCGCATAATCTCTTGTAAATTGTTCAGCAATAAACGGCATATTCTGCTTGTCGTTCTCTGTTTTAAAGTGCGTATTGTCATACACCGCCATCAATTTTAAATAAAGAGTTGCTACTTTTTCCAAACTATCTTCAACAATTAAAGCACGTTTTTTTGCTCTTGAGCTACCAAGTCTTGCAAGTTGTGAGGCATGACCTGTACTACGTACACCGGACTCGCCCTTACCTGCTAAGACGTTTGTAATTCCAGATACTTCTTCAAACATTGCATCAATTCTATCTAACTCACTAAACAAGTCTGCCGGCATTTGTGGTGCTAATTTATCGACTTTAGCGTTAGGCATATCACTTGATAAGAAAGAACCAGCACGATTAAGAGCAAAGTTCTTTTCATCCATGATGCCGGAGAAGCCACTAATCATCATTGGAGGATTCACTTGTTTGGCAAGGAGTTGTGTTATCTCACTAAAGCGTTTATTACGTGCTTCTTGCAACAATATCATGCGTTGTACTTCACTCTGTCCCCAGTAATAATCATACTGAGGATTAGGACATATTTGTACAAAAGGTAACTCACCCTTGAGGAATACTTTTTCACCGGGTCTATCGTAAATAATAACATCTGGATTGGCACAAGTGACGACTTGATAATCACAGGTTTCATCATTCCAGAGCCACAACTCTTTCATCTCAATGGTATCTTCAGCAACTTTAGCCTTGTACTTGTTGTACTGACCTAGGTTCATGTTGACGTTACCAACCATGTTGACTTGAGATTGAGAAAGAATAACGCTGAGTCCATCCGGTACTTCATTGTGAATTTGTTGTGCATAGGATGCGTTGACTCTGTTGACTATCTGTTCTCTTTTTGGATGGTCGTACAGTCTGGCATACAGCTCTGACTTAGTGATGTAGTAGGTATGGACCAACGCTTCTTGTCTGGAAGTGTAC
>Ga0208876_1000175_pt1 | contig 22584 bp, 27 predicted proteins | sample CryBogCBH03Jun09_FD_184614 | JGI IMG/M metagenome (GOLD analysis project Ga0208876, IMG submission 184614) | Freshwater microbial communities from Crystal Bog, Wisconsin, USA - CBH03Jun09 (SPAdes) | ecosystem: Environmental > Aquatic > Freshwater > Lake | place: Crystal Bog, Wisconsin, USA... | reverse complement strand
GCCTTTAACTCCAGATGTTACACCAGCTAAGATAAATTTAAGGGTTAAGAAAACGAAATATCCTCCAGCAAGAGCTGAGGCTATGGGAAATCCTACCTCTCCTACTAACTTAAGAAAATCCATATAGCTATTTATATAGATTATGTCTTAGTTTGGAGTTCGTCTATCTCTTGTTCGATTGTTTTTGCAGGATGGTCTGGGATATGGTCTGCAGGCATCTTAGCGGGATGCCAAGCTTCCTCAGTTGCTGGGCTAACATACTCGTCAGGGTTAATACTATCCTCATAGTGCAAACCATGGTTGCCGTTCTGAGCTACAGTATCTATACGACTCTCATCCGAGTCTGCTTCTTCTGGGAGGGGTGTAGGATCTGGTTCAAGCCACTTACGTTTACGAGGCTTTTTCTTTTTAGGAGGATCAATAGGGTAATTGAACCAAAAAATAATATAAGTTTTATGCTGTCCTTTGGCTAATAATATTAGCCGGGGTTGATTCATTTTTTTTAAAAATATGAGGCGGCATAATATCCAAAAGAAGATGGATCCTATCCACTGAGCTATTGTTGTCAACAGAGTGTTGGCGCGTGTTATTAATTTCATAACACACACCCTCTTCCATATTAAACGTTTCATTGCCTACAGAAAAATAAATTTCTTTATGTGTCTTAATAGGAATGTGCAGTCTGTGGATAGAATTCAAGTAATACCCCATATCAACATGTGGCTTCACTTTTTTTCCTGCGGGTAAATTGATGTAGAGACACTTTCCTACCTTGCCGCCCAACTTAGTTTCTAGATGTGTCACAATCGGTTTTGTAAGTGCCACAAGCTGGTCATCAATATGGTGGTGTGTTAATGGATAGCCTATGCCATCCCAAGTGGCTTCTATATCAGTAATGAAGATATTTTTTGAGTCCCCGTGAAATAACTGATATCGCTCTTGCCTGCTCTTATTAATTTCCCACTCTTCCTGGAAGCTAGTAATTAATGAGCGAATGGCAGAAATATCTATGTTTTCAATTATTTTAAAATTACCTTCAAAGTTCATAATTTATTCTCTAAGGTTTAATATTAAACGAAGCGGTTTGAAAAAAAATTAAAAGTGTTTAGTTAGGACAACATTTAAAGATTGCATCGTAAGGTCTGCGTTTAAATTATTAGCGCTTCTGAAATGTGAAACGTCAATATTTGACCAATTATAATGGTACTCAGCACCCAAGCCCCATGCTTGATCTAGCTTATATTCTAGCCCCAGTTTAAAATTAGCACCAAAATTTACTGAGGTATCACTGACATTGCCAGGATTTACAATGTTAGCTCCACCAGGGTCTGTTGGATTGTTCTGCTCTTGCTATTCTATCCAAATCAGGTGGGATTCCTAAGGCATGACTTACTTTGGTATCTATACGAATGACGTCATGGTTCATAGCTGCCACCCTTTTGTCAAGCGCTGTGATTATACCAGACATACCTTTGACTCCAGATGTTACACCAGCTAAGATAAATTTAAGGGTTAGGAATACGAAATAGCCACCAGCAAGAGCTGAAGCTATAGGAAATCCTACCTCTCCTACTAACTTAAGAAAATCCATATATGCTATTTATATGGATTAGTTCTTATTTTGCAGTTCGTCTATCTCTTGTTCTATAGTCTTATCAGGGTGTTCTGGGATATGATCTGCAGGCATCTTAGCGGGATGCCAAGCTTCCTCAGTTGCTGGACTGACATACTCGTTGATGTTTATACCCATAGATGGCTCTTCAGGTGGAGGAGGTGGTGCTGTAGGCACTGTATCCTCATAGTGCAACCCATCATTACCGTTTTGTGATACTACGTCTATCCTACCATCGTCTTCTGGCCATATGGGAGGTTCACCTATTGACCATTCATTTGGGGTATCTACGTCTTGTTTTCCTTCAGTAACACTTATGCCACCGCCAACTGTATGGTCAAAACCAGGTCTCATTATATTATGAAGAAATGGCTTTTCTATAGGATCAAGGTTGATTGGATAATTTTTCCACTTTGATAGGTCGTCTTCTACTTCAGGCTGTCTTTTTTTTAGCGACCAGTTTACAGCGACTAGCATGAGCACTGCAAGAGGGTCAAACACTAATACGATCATGATGATGACCCAACGGACTGCTTTTTCAAGCACGTTCTGGTCTAACGTATCACCATAGATTAATGCTGCGATGTACTTGATAGGACCAACCTCGGCCTCGATCTTACGAGCTTGAGATGCCACTGGAGCGCGTTCGCCCTGTAGCTTAACGATGGCTGCTTGAGATACAGATATCTCGTTCTGTAACTTCTTACGTTCATTAGCTTGTGAGCGTCTGATCTGTACAGCTTTGTCTGCACCAGTTTCGTCTGTAGATCTACTTAACTTCTGATCCACCTGAGCATCCATCTGAGCTAATGCTTTACGAGCGGCATCGATGTTATCACGCTGAGTCTTGATCTTTTCGTCAAAGATCTGTACTTGTGCTGATACGTCTCCAGCTGGGACTGCTTGGTCAAGATGGGCTTTTGATAAGAACCCAAAGATACCCATAGATGTAATCATCATGAGGATAATTACTGCTGTAGTAAAGTAGATCCTAAATGTATTAGGAACATCTTGCCAGTTTCTGTATAACCATGAGGCTACGACTAACTTAGATACTTCAAGTATCCCACCCATGATGATGATTGGAACTACGGCTGCAGCAAATATAGCTGTTAAGCCTGCAATAGAGTAGAACGCAGCGATACAACTCAGCGATATTGCTGATACAAACATTATGCTCGTCATTACTTTATCGTTCATTTTTTCTTTGTTCTAGCTCTTGTCTCTACAATAAGAGCATCTTGTATACGGATCTTATCGTCCTGTGCCTTAATTTGTTTCTTTAAATCTTCTATACGTTCGATCAATATTAGATCTTCTGAGTTTAGGTTATTCCATCTACTCGTTGCTTCATCTATACGTTTATTTTGATAGACGATCTGCTCATGATAATCCACCATCTGGATATAACACATGAATGATGTATATAAACATGCAGCGCATAATAACGTTAACATGAATCCAATTACTCTCAACTTAATTCTCATACTTTATATGACTCCTATGTACACGACAGTTCACGATCCCATTATACCACTTATCTGGGTTTTCTAATACTTCATTTTGCATTTGTAATTTTGCTTCAAAATAACTTGCGGTACCTTTGGATAAGCAAAACATTAGGATTTCCCGTTTGAACTTATCTTCTCCTAATGCCTTGACATCATCTATTACTTCTTTTGATGAGGACCAATATGTCCTCCAATCTGATTCTATCTTGCTGCGGATTTTCTTTTTCTTTTTGTTACCGTTTTTAAGCGTAACTGTTCTTGTAGCAGTCTTAGAAAATTTAGTGAGTTTCTTACCAATATACTTTTTATTGGTAATGCAGTTAGTAATGATATATACAAACCCAACATATTTATCGTCAATAGTCTCAACGGGCACATTGTTGTACATCCATGTCATTCATCATCCTCGTCTTCTTCAAATATATCTGCACCGCATACTGGACAATACACAATATCTTCAATCGTAACATCGTTAGTCTTAACGGTCACCTTGCCTGTTGACTCACAGTTCTCGCAATGAAAATATTTTGTTGCCATTATTGGGCTCCTCCCCATACATCTTCCCATGAACCTTTAAGTGCACCCTTCGCATAGTCGGTTACACGGTTCTCAAAGAAGTTACCATGAACTGGAGCATTGATCATCTCCTCAACCCATGGTAGCGGGTTCTTTTTAACTTTAAAAATACCTTTTAATCCGAGTGAGATCAAACGCCTATCAGCGATGTAACGGATGTATTGTTTAACATCTGCTGGCTCTAACTCTCTCATGTGTGTACCAGAGAATGATAAGTCAATGAACTTATCTTCAAGCTGTACCATCTTCTCAGCTATAGTATATATGCGACCCTTTAAGTCATCATTCCATATCTCGTTGTTCTCTTTGATAAATGTTTTAAATAGCTTAATCATGTTCTCAGCATGCATGGTTTCATCAACGATTGACCATGTAACGATCTGACCCATGCCTTTCATCAAACCATGACGAGGAAAATTAAGCAACATAATAAAAGAACTAAAAAGCTGCATACCCTCCGTGAAAGCAGAGAATACTGCGATGTGTGTTGCAGTTGAAGCAAGGTCACCGTTTTTCGAACTGAGTTCCGTAACATAGTCGTGTTTGTCCTTCATTTCTTGATATTCAAGGAATTCATTATATGTAGATTCTGGCATACCTAACGTCTCAATCAAGTGAGAGTATGCTGCGATGTGTAATGCTTCGCGAGCCGCAAAGCCCATAAGCATCATTCGAACTTCTGGTTGAGGGAAGTATGGTAGGTAGTTCTTAACATAACCGCCTGCAACGTCGATGTCACCTTGCGTAAAGAACCTAAATATATTAGTAAGGAACTGCTTCTCTTCCTTTGTTAACTTCTTCTTCCAGTCCTTAACATCTTCTGCCATAGGAACTTCTGTATGTAACCAATGTGCCTGTTCATGTTTCAACCATGCGTCATATGCCCATGGATAATTGAATGGCTTAAAGTATTCTCTCGTATCGGTTAATTTGTCTGCCATTAGATGTTCAACTCTTTCTTTAGTTCGTTAAATAAATTCATACAATGATCAAATCCTGCTATTGCTTCGTCTAATAGATCTATACTTAACTTAGAGTCTATGTATGCAATGCATGCAGGTCTATCTTCAAATGCATAAGCATGACTGGGTCCTGGTACTAACTTACCTATCATCTTACCACCGTATAAATCACCCATATGTCTTACATATACATGAGCCATGATCTGGTCTGGTCGACTATCAGCTAAAGATAATAGATGAAACATGTAATTCTTTGTACTTATATAAGGTGCCACGATAGTTCCACCTAACTCTGCAATATCAAGTGATATCTTATGAGTACGTCTAAGGTCTTCCATACCTTCAAACAGCCCATGAACTGTAGCGCATGCTTCTAGTGTAGAGTATATATGCCACATCTGTTGAAGGTATGTAAGATAGTGTTCCTTAGTTATCTTACCAGTGAACATATACTGGACAAAATCAGATCCTTCGACCTCTTTGTGTTTTGCTCGAGTATGTTCTGTAAGTATCGTTGCCATTACTTAGCGATTGGTAAGTTAAACTTAATACCAGTTGCTTGCTCGATTGCTGGTACAGTTGTTTGATACTTAGGCAAGTCTTTAACGGGTAATGCAGCGTTTGGCATTAACCATGCAGTAACTTTCTTACTATTCTTTTCATAAACGATCTTATATAAACGAGTAGGGATACCTAAACCACTACCGATCTTTTGATAACCTTGATCCCAAATACCACCAGAGATAACATAGAAGTCTGTGTTTGGTGTTGCAACCCATTGACGTTCATATGTTTCTGCTTGTTTCCAAATACCACGATTGTTGTTAGCTACTTGTGGAACCATGTTTGATAAGTTAAAACTCTCACTCATGATCGCATCGCTCTGTGTGTTGTTACCTGCTGGTGCCATATGACCGCGGTCATGTGTTTTACCAACGATAGCATAGTCAGCTAGGGATGCTGAACAGTTAGGTGTTACTAATGCATCAGGGTGAAAATTATCTTTACGTTTTGCTGGTCCACTGATTGCTGCTTTTGTTAAATGCTCAAACACTGCTTCTGGAGCTTTAACATCACAACGATGGATTACTGCATAGTTTAAATGACATAACTCTTGGTCACCTGCTTTTGCTGTATATGTTGGTAATGCTGCTTCAAACTGACTGCAGTCTTTTAAACCTGCAAATGCTGCTGTTGTTGCTGATGCAAAAAATAATGCTGCTATAATCTTTTTCATTTATTATCCTCGGTTTCTAAATATATATTACACTCACTTACTGTTATGTCTTTGATCTTTACCTTCTTACCATCGATCCTCACAAAGACATGAGGTTCAACGTACTTCTTCTTTAAAGATGCTGCATTGTTTGTTGCTAAAAAGATATTACGTCCAGCATCTTTTAATCTTTTAATCATTCCTTCGATATGCATGTTATGTCCAGACCCTATAGTTTTCGTAAGCACATGGATTTTTTGGATCCAACTCTCTGTAGAATAAACTGTTGACATCTTTGAATGGTGTCCATTTTGTTTCAACGAATGGGACTTTACCTAGATATGGGTCAGCATACTTCAATACGAAGTCATATGGTATTGCTTCTGGCTCCACATAACCTTCATTTGGGTTCTCAATTGCCCATATCATTGCACCTAACATTGATGCAACAACCTGTAATGATGTAGCGTTCTCTCCTGGTATTAGTCTCCTTGCTTCCTCGATAGTTAACTGTGAACCGTGCCACATACCAAAGTCATCCCCCAATAATAGCACACCTAATTCATCCATACCACCCACGATCTCATCCTTAGCGATGCGTAGTTTAGTATGTAGATCTAACTCTTTACCTCTCATCTCATGTACTGAAGCGATAGCTGCATCACATGGTTGATAGACGTAGTATACTGATGGCCTAAACGATTTATCTTTAGTTTCAAAGTATTCTGATATCGTTACAGCTTCTGAGTGTTGGATATGGAAGCCATTGTATTGACCACCTAATGGAACCCATGATCTTAGTAACACTGATACACCGGGTTGGAATAGGTATGCAGTGTTACCTTGTGCTTTACCATTCTCTGGGTTAGTATCTTCGTGTGTACCCCAACCCATCTCAGCGGGAGCTCTACCTTCTGCCCAAAAACCTTCACATGACCATGTATTTACAAACTCATTCTTTTCTTTTGGTTCACCAAGGACTTGTGTGTCACGTTCTGCAACATGTACTACCTTAACACCAACCTTCTTCATCAACTGTGCCCAACCTTCTTTATCGGTTGGTACTACATACTTGATGCCTTTCTTTTCTGCTAACTTGAGTAACGCTCTCTTAGTAAGGTGTGTCACCAAACCAGGGTTTGCACCATGAGTTCCAACAACCGTTGCTGCACCTTTGTACTTCTCTGCCATAGCACGAACTTCTTTATGAGTATGGTATAGTGTACGTTCTGCTAGTTTAGGGATAGTCTCGTCTGGTTCATCTTCCCATCTTTCAAGAGATGTATTGATGTAATGAACACCATGTTTTAAACACCATTCAAGGATCTCAAGTGCACCGATGTTTAGTGATACATCGATAACAAACCCACCTTCATCTACATACTTTGATAGTGTAGATTCTAAGTTATTCCTTAAGATCTCTTTCTTAATGTATGTGACTGCAGACTTACCATTACGTTCTTTAAAAGTTTTTTCGTTCTCACCCTTCTCAAGCACTATAATGTTAGATGCTTCAGATGTGATGTGTCTAAGGATTATTGGTAAGATCGCTTGACCTACAGATCCATAACCTAAGATCAAGATCTTCCTACCATCAAACTTTACATACTTCTTATTTTTATAGTCTATGAACTTACTAAAATTTTCTATTGCCATTTTAATCCCTATATTTTGTGAATAGTGTGAAGGTCATCCTTCACAGGCAAGACAAGTGTCTCCGTCTGTCATTGCTTTAAGGTTGATTTCCGCTATCACTTCACGTTCAATACGTTTAGATACTTTGTCTGCCTTAGCAATCTTATCCGAACGACAATAATACATAGTCTTTAATTTTTGTTTCCATGCCATAAAGTGTACTGCATGGACGTATTTGATGTTACTATCTGGTCTAAAGAATACGTTTAAGCTTTGTGCTTGGTCGATAAACTCTTGACGGTCTGCTGCATGCTGCACCACCCATCGTTGGTCAATCTCCATAGAAGTCTTGAACACATCCTTGGTCCAATCGTCAAGTATATCCAAATGTTGAACTGAACCATCATTCGCAATAATTGAAGACCAAACCTCATCATATTTATCACCAGCTTTCTCCTTTATAATCTTGTCAAGGTACTGGTTCTTGTGTAGATGGGATCCTGATAAGGTATCTTGTCTATACGCATTTGCTCTAAATGGTTCGATTGAGGGTGATGTATTTCCCATGAGGATCGAAGAACTAGCGTTAGGAGCAATAGCCATAAGATGACTAAAACGGTTACCCGTACCCACTGCGTCGGGTGCTTCACCTCGTTCTTTACCCAATTGCTGATTCGCTTTGTCCAAGCTTGATCTAATGTGTGCGAAGATCTGTTTATTAAGTCCCGTTGCCATTGCACTTTCCCAGGGAGTATTTCTTCGCTGAAGGAGAGCATGCCAGCCAAGAGCACCAATGCCAATGCTCCGCTCACGAGAAGCAGAATACTTAGCACGCTTAATAGTGCTAGGAGCATTGTCAATAAAATATTGCAAGACATTATCCAGCATTTCTGCAACATCTTTAAGAAAAAGTTTGTCATCTTTCCAATCATCATAATACTCCAAGTTTAAACTAGATAAGCAGCATACAGCTGTTCTCTTTTCATTAGTAGGTAAAATAATCTCGGAGCATAGGTTAGATTGATGTACTTTTAAACCTTTGTCCTTTAACCATTGAGGCAACTTTCTATTAGACTCATCGATAAAGTGTAGGTATGGTTCACCTGTTTGCATACGTAATTCTAATAGCTTTTGCCATAATTCTTTTGCTGATACCACTTCCCTTACTTCACCTGAGTGTGGATCTTTTAGTTCCCAATCATCGTTAGCTTCAGGATCCTTCATACAATTTTCAATAATCTCCATGAATGCATCAGGAATATTAACACCATGATGTAAGTTCAAGCACCGCATGTTTTGGTCACCTGTTGGCTTACGCATTTCCAAGAACATCATAATGTCCGGATGACTAATGTCAAGGTAAGCAGCGTAGCTACCCCTACGAGTACGACCTTGGCGGTATGCGAGAGAACTAGCGTCGTACATTTTAAGATGAGGCATAACACCAGTAGATTTGTCATCAGCACTACGAATACCAAAGCCGATGCCAACACCACCCCCAAGCATAGATAGCCAATTTGTTTCAGATAAGTTTTCAACTAAACCCTCCGCGGTGTCTTCAATAAAGTTAAGGAAGCAGGAAATTGGAAGACCTCGTTTGCTGCGGCCAAATGAAAGGATAGGAGTAGCATAGGATAACCAGTGCTTGCTGCTATACTCATATAATCTTTGCGCATGGAATTTATCTGTTGCGAAGGCTGATGATACGAATGCAAACCTCTCTTGAGGACTTACTTCATTATCTGCCATGTATGACTCTTTTAACCTAATCATTCCCAATTCATCGAACAATGAATCTCGTGAATAGTCTACCTTAATACCGTGGACTTCGTCAGTCATTTTAACTCCAATAATTTAATTTAACTATTTTGTATTTATACTTGGGATTCTACTCGATAGGCTGATAGGCACATATCTTTCAAACTATACTGTGGGTGTAACAGGTTGAATTGATTAGTAATTGCTAGGGATGCTGGATCACCATCTCTTCGACCTGCCATTTTTACTTGAAAATCTATACCTGTGACCTCTTTCATGGTCTTAACGACTTCTTTGACTGAGTATCCATTTCCTGTTCCAATGCATTCATACGGCGTGTTAAAAGGACCATGCTTAATAGTATCACGAATAGCGTTAACAAGATCCACAACATGAATATAGTCCCGCACGCAACTCCCATCACGTGTATCATAATCATCTCCATAAATTGACATATAATCTCTTTTACCTGCAGCTGTCTCTGCTGCTATCCTAATTAGATGTGATGCTCGACCAACTTGTCTGTGTATACCATCAGAACCTGCAACGTTAAAGAACCTGAATATGGTATATGACCTTGATTGTTCTTTGATGACGTCTTCTGCTGCCAACTTAGACCTTGCATAAGGTGACTGTGCATCAAATGCTCCAGCTGTAGACGCAAATATGAAGTGAGGTTCACCATTTATACGCTGCCTTAACATGTTTACAGTACCACCGAGGTTTGCTGAGTAGTACTTAGTTGGTCTTGCAACGCTTTCTTCTACTTGGATTAACCCTGCAAGGTGTACGATGACATCATAGTCTTCATCAACCACATGCTTTGTTACATCTTTGATAAGGATTCGTTGACAGTATCTTGTAACATCATGATTATGTTTCTTCCATTCAATATCAAGACCGGTTATCTGGTGTCCAGCTTCAAATAAAACCTTTGCTAGATGAGATCCGATATAACCTGTAACACCTGTGATTAATACTTTCAACATTTTCTCCATTCAATAAACTTAAGCTTTGCTTCCATACCTTGGAATGTATTCGTATTTATCGTATCCATGATAGACTCAATAGATTTACCATGTAACACCATCTCATTAATATCTTTATATTCTATGGTTTCTGGCCATAGGCATACTGCGTAGTCCTCATCAATTAACTTCTCAATAAAGTTACAGATTTGTATGGATCTTGGTTCATTATCCATGATAAGAGTTGCATTATCTTTGATTGCTTGTATGAACTTAGTATCAAACCCTGCACCAGCCACAGCTATTGCATTAGGGATAAACATAGAATCTATTGGACCTTCTGTTACATAGATCCTCTTTATATGATCCATACGATCTATACCATAAATCTTTTCTTTCTTTTCATCTAACTTAATTGTGATGTACTTGGGTTGTTCTTTACCAAGTGCTCTACCTTGAAAAGCAATGCATTTACCATCTTCATCATAGAACGGGATGATTAACCTTGGTGTATCATATGTTGTATCTGTAAAACTATATTTTAGTTTATTGACAAACTCTTTAAACTTGGGTACATAGTAGAGATCTTTCCAACGATCTTGCGGTATCTTACGAGATATAACATATTGTAAAGCTTCTTGGTTAGATTGTAAAGGTTGTGCACCTGCCAAGATAAGGTCTGTACATATAGGCTGTGTGATCTCAGGTACGACTTCTTCGACCTTAGCATGAGGTGTGTGCTTAGAAGTATTTTCTTTATACCGTTCTAGTACATACTCGCTATAGACAGTTGGGTCAAGGTGTTTAATGAGGTTACCAATGCTCATGGATATGCCACAGTTATGGCACTTATACACTAACCTGTCTTTGTTCTTATAGACAAAGCCTCGAGCCTTTAACTCGTTCTTTTTGGAATCACCACATACTGGACAACTAAAGTTCCAATAGTAGTCATTTTTCTTTTTAAAGTTACGGAGTTTGTAGGAGATTTGACCTACGAATCTTGCATCAATGTATAACATAGAACCATTATATAATATAACTCAATTAAAGTACATTAATTTTCTAATACTGCTACGATGTTCTCTTCCAAGATCATGACACGTTGGGCACCATCCACGGTTGCCAGCTGAGCTTTTGACCAGTCCAATAGGATCTTGTCACCCACCTGCACTTCTGTCACCTCTGGGCCGATAGCCAGCACTGTACCTGTCTTTGATTCCCCATGACGGTCTGAACCCTCGATTAATATGCCTGATGCAGTTTGGTTATCACGTTTGTTCTCTGCTACTAATACTTTCTTGCCTAATGGTCTTACTGCCATGATGTTATCCTTTAATGAGCCAGATGTAGCTGGCAAATATGTTTAAGAAAAAGAAGTAAACATTTTGAATCAAGAGGGGTTTGTTTGGGTGGACCTTATGGAAATGGTGCACAAGGATACCATGAGCTATGACAAAGCCTGGGAAAGCATACTTCATGAACGGCAGTTTTAATGCCACAGATGTACCGCATAGGATGAAAAGAGTCGTGGATAACCACTTAATATCAAAGTACTTCATAATGTATTATAATATAAACGTCAATTAATGTAAAATTAATTAAGCGTAGTTAGGTGTTTCTGTGCCGTTAGCGATTGTAGTAACTAAGTTATTACTTTCATCATAGATCTTAATGTTATGATGAGTGTGTTTATGCTTATGAGCGTGCTCTTTAGCTTGATCTAATGTTTCAAAGTCCATTGAATAGACTCTTAACATAGGACCTTGCCATTTTGTTAATTTAACTTTATGTGCCATGTCTTACTCCTGAAAATAATTTAACCAGATTTCTCTACTATTTATACAATATTCATTTAGTAAAGCTTGATGAACTTTTACGTTATACTCTGGATACTGATGAGCCTGATCCAGTGTGTATGCAATATTGTTACTACTTGTTGGATCAGAGTGAAAGTCCTCATGCATCCATGGTATCTCGATACTTCCTATAACTGGTACACCTTGACTAACAAAGTCAGCAGCCACAATATTAAATGTTTCAGAGAAGCTTACCTGCATACCTATATCCATTGTAGAACATAGTTGAATGAACTCTTCCCTTGGTGTCCATTCATGATTAACCAATCTATGACCACGATCATAGAGGTGTTCAAATAGTCCAATAAGGTTACTTAACACTGGACCACCATTCATTTCAAGTCTTGCCGTATTAATATGGAAGTTTAATAGTTTACCAGATTCCTCAGCAAATTTTAAAGCACCGTACGCCTGTACGAGATGACTCTTTAATGGTCTTACCGCACCAAAGCAACCAATATCTATCGTATCTTTATTTGATATGTATTCTTTTGTCTTATAGCCTGGTGGATAGTAGTTTGGTAGATATACAACCTTTTCGTTTACCTCATCGTCTGATAAACCAAAAGCTGTTTGTATATAGAACTGTACCTCATCAAGCATTCTAGGAGCGTTGCAGGATAATATAATGTTCTTATGCATGGCGTATTCAGCTATCCAATTCATAGCTGGTCCTTCACCCGCCATAAACGGCATCTCTGAATGGATTCTTATAATCCACTTAACGTTTGGATGAAGTTTTTGAAGGATTACAAATTTTTCTGGTACAACCCATAGTGCCTCAATGATAACATGGGTTGGTCTAAATAGGGTTACTTCTCGATCGATCTTATTATTATCCTCAACAACAACGAGCTTTGATTCAATACCAGCTGCCTGAAGCATGTCGTCCATGAATTTTGCGGAATTATAGAGACCAGTGGATACTCCTATATGGTCGTCTTGTTTTGCGTAGAAGTTTGTTTTACGCTTTAGGATGAATAATGTTTTCATTGTTTAGTGTCAGTCAAGTCAGTTTTAATAATTGTATTTATAACGACAGGGCTTGATCCTGTACATCTTTTTTGTATCGAGCCATCTTGTCTAAGTAACCTTGATTACGTAGTTCCTTAAACACTAGGTTCTCGAATGAGAATTCACCACCTTTTAGGATGGCAGCGCCTCTCATGTCTCTTAGTTTATCCTTGAGGTTATTGAATGCTTCTACATCCATCTTGTTCTTGATCATATCATCGATCATATCCATATAGAACTTAATCTTCTTCTTAAGGTATGGGTTCTTTAGGAAATCATCACCAATGAATTCTGGCTTGGCGATCCATTCATCCTTTGTCAATGAATAGACACCTTGGTCTTTAGGGTATGCTACTGACTCGTCTTGTGCATAAGGCTCAAGACCATATCCAAGGATAGTAATCTTATGGGCCATAGTCCACATGACTTTCTTATCTTGTAAGTAGTCGTCTAGTAATGGGTTATCTTTGGCAATCTCGGACTTATTAACAACCAAGTGAACATCAATATCAGATAGATCAGTATAGTTGTAGTTGGCGTTGCCGCCGAGCATGATAACTTCTTTAACTGCACTTTTAGGGATCTTAGCAAATTCTCTCCATGCTTCTGCAAACTGAAGTAGCTTGGCTCTTACTTCAGGCTTTAGTTGATATTCGTTCCAGAGTTTTGGGTTTAGTTCGGTATGGTACTGTAGTTGAAGTTTTAACTCTGATATGTACTGAGCGTATTTCATTTGAAAGTTTTATTAATCAACCAACCAATAACAACAGCTCCGCCGATGACTACCCAGCGCCATACTTCAAGGACTTTAACACGAGCATCGATGCCTTTAAGCTTCTCTTCTATAGCAGATTGGATCTTAGCATGACCTTCTATGCTGTTAGCCATAGACTGGTCTAGCTTCTTATTGATCTCTTTAGCTATGTTATCTATCTTTACGTGTATGTCTCTTATGTCGTCTTCGTTACGCACAGTATCTTTCTCTATGACATTTATTCTTGTATCATGTACAGCTAATAGTTTACTAACATTATTACTAACTTCAGTAAGCTTATCTATCGATAAATCAAGCTTCTCAACTATACGTTCTAATTGTTCGAAATCATTTGCCATTATAGATCTTTTCCTGTGATGTTACCCAGTCTTGTAGTGCTTTTAGTTGCTCTGATAACTGATGGTAGTTGTTATAGTTGATGCTTATTGTTTCTCCGACGGCAGAGAGATTAACTCCGGAGGCGGATCCATCAATTCCTTTGGAGGTGTCGGGAACTTCATTTTTTGCGGCAGAATCGTGGAGCAAGACAAAAGACTTAGGCACACTGCACTTAGCATCAGACTCTTTAACATGTTGAGATAACTTCTTGATTTCATTACCCTTCTCCTTGATTACCTTTGTTTGTGTTACATATTTCGTTACAATTTGTTTTGATCTCTTATCAGCTTCAGCAACCTTACGATCCATGTCAGCCTGAAGCTTCTCAGCTTCAGCTCTCCATAACATATCCTTAGAGTATGCACCAGTAAAATAACAACCAACGCATAGTACTACTAATGATACCCATTTAAGTATGATGGCTGATAGCTTAACACCTGGGATATTACCGAGTATGGTGAATATTACAAATCCAATCCCACCTACACCCACTAACATCGTTGTTGCTTTTAATAACCATGCATCTGGAATAAATGATAATAAGAACATATTAAAATACCTTGTTGTTTCGGCGCGCCATACTTACTGCACCTTGATTTGTCTTCTTATACTTATCTATGTCTTTCTTCTTGAGTAATGGTGTAGTAGCTGCATCTGTAGATGTCATCACCCCTGTTGCATTAGCTGGAGCTGCACCTGCACCACCTCCACCTGAAACACCACCACCTCCAGCACCACCATCTTCTTCAATGCTCTTGATGAACTTTTCAAGAAGGATAGTTTCCTCAGCAAAGTAAACACCCATACCCATCAAAGTATGGAATCTTTGTTCCATCATTGATGTCGTCCTATCATTCTTTTCATAATACTCTTTGATTAGGAAGTATGCTGTAACTAAACTCTTTAGCTTATTTTCTCCACCTGGCAGTTTGTTGATTATCTTCTTCATGTTAAAGACCAATCGATGTAGGAACGTGTACGCATTTCTTTGTTCACTCGTCGTGAAAAAAGATGGCTTTATGAGATTTTTTCCTTTTTTATCGATGATGCCAAGCTTAAAGGCATCAGTCTCACTGAAGGGCTTAACCAACATGGTAAGTACTCTTAACGCTATTAAATTATCTATTACTTGTGACATTAAATCTTCCTAAGTATTTTTATTATGTGTTCATCTAGCTTGACATCAGACATCTTTAGCTTGTGTTCTGGTAACTCATCTGGCATCCTGTTAAGGAATATCAAAAACGTTACTAAGTAACTCCAATACTCTTCATCTATCTTAAAGAATAACATGTTTGTTGTTTGATCACCAAATAAGTTATATAGTACTATCAAGTGGTTAAGTATTAGGTTCTCTTTAAGATCCCCTTCGCTCTTATACCTATTGAATAGCTTCTTTAAGTATAGAAACCTCTTAAGATCATCATTAAACTCTTCCAATGAATAGCATTGGGTATTGTCATAATGATGCATCGCATAGGTTAAAAAATTATCTTCTGTCAACAATTGGTCCATATTAAAAGAGGGGAGTTAACCTCCCCCACTTAGTTAAGCTGTTACTGTTAATGTTACTGCGTTAGAGATAGCATTTGTATTAGCTGTATCAGTACCACAGATTACACGGATCTTCATACCAGTATCACCTACAGCTAGATGGCCAGAATTAATACCTAATGTATTAGTATTATAGCCCTTCCATGCTGCACCGCTGATGTTAGTCCATGTAGTACCACCATCAGTACTTTGTTGCCATTGGTATGTTAAGCTATTATAAGCACCAGTTGCAGCAGAAGTTACTGTGAATAATGCATCAACTCCAGCATTTGCTGCAGCTGTAGCGTTAACCGGTTGTGCAGTAATGATTGTAGTAGCATCAAGTAATACTGAATCGTCAGCTGTACCTGTTGCACCAGAAGCACCTTTAGCTGGGTTAGCATCACCTGTTACTGATTGTGTTTGTGCTGAGCCCATAGCTATTAAGATCTCTGATTTATGACGTACGTTACCGTTAGAGTCTGTATATGATACATACTCAACCCAACCTGGTGTCTTAAGACCACGACCACGGTTTTCAGCGTTTGAAGCTTCGTCTACGTCTTCGAAGTATAAACCTCTACCGTTGTAGTTATGGTCATTAACGTTAGCTTCACCAGTACGTTGTAGTGTTTGAACGCCAACACCAGCACCTGTTAAGTTAACTTTACCTGTAGCACCACCCGCGATAGCATTAGCTTGTGTATCATAAAGACTGATAATACCTGATGTAGCTGTAAGACCTACATAGTAAGTTTTACCGTCTGTTAAGCCACCGATGACTGTACCACCATTGATTGAATATACAACACCGTCGCCCTTAGCGAAGTCAGTGTTTGCACCCGTTAAATCTATTGTTTCTGCTGTAGTATTAACAGTCGTTGCACTGTTAAAGTACGCAATTCGTGCGACATACTTAGGCTTTGAAGCCTGATTGTCGTGATTTCCCCATAAAGCCATTTTATTACTCCTTAATTAGATTAGTTATTTATACTCTAGCACCTGACTTAGATCCCGCTGGTCTGCCACGTCCGCGTTTCTCTTTTGTTTCATCATCAGGTTTCTCATCAGTCTCATCATCTTTTTGATTAGCACCACCATACGCTGTACCTTTAACTAGATTGATATGCGGATGGCTTGTATCTGGTTTAAACTTAGGATCATACGCTGATTGACTAGCTTGTCTTAACTTCTGAGCGTCTCTTAAGTCATCGATCTTACCTTCATCCATAACTTGTAGTGTTGCTTTGAGATATGGTGACATCTCTGCTGATACTTCTTCTTTAACAGGGTTACCAGTCTTAGGATCTAACTTAGTAACTTTACTAAAGTAATGTGAATGTTGTTTCATTGCATCTGAAGATTTTACTGGTTTAGCCATTGAATCATTTTGAGACCAACCATCTTTTGGGAAACGCATTTCATCTTCACACATTTCACCTTCATTAACACCAGCTGCTTTCATGAACTTAGCATGGTCAAAACGTGGGTTTTGTTTCTTAAAGATCTCTGCATGATGATGCGCAAGTTCTTTACGTTTCTCTGCAGATTCATGACCTTTAATAAGATCAGCAACCATTTGGAAGTCTTTACGTGTAGTAGCTTCTTCTAATTCTACTTCTACTTCTTCTTTAGCTAGTTTCTTAATAGCAGTTTTAACACCTTTGTCTCTGTTTTCAATCTTTCTTGTATCACGACCCTTTTCTGTTTCATTATCATCTTCGTCTTCATATGGTGCATGATCTTCATGACTCCAGTCGTCTTTACGTTGATTAGAATCTTTCATAGCTTTTTGAGCGTATGAACCTAAAGTTTTCTTAGATAACTCAGCTATGAGTGCAGCCTCTTCTTTAACTGACATCATACCACGATGAGCTAAAGCTTTAGCACGGTCCATTTCATGACCTTTTTGAACTGGTTTCTTAAAGTGTGTAGAAGCTTGCTGTGCAGTCTTATGACCAGCAAGTACTGCAAGTTCTTTACCTGAGATACCATGTTGTTTACCAACCGTATCATAGTCTGCAGGTGTAAACTCTTTATGACTTGAGTAACCCTTCTTAGTAGCATGATGCATCATGTCAGTATAGATGTCTTTCATCTTACCTTCATCGATCTGTACTTCTTCTTTAGTTACTTGAGCCGCAGTCTTATGACCAGCAACAATAGCAAGTTCTTTACCTGAGATACCATGTTCTTTACCTACTGTATCATAATCAGCAGGAGTAAACTCTTTATGGCTTTTATATCCTTTTTTATCGGCGTGCATCATCATTGAAGTATAGATGTCTTTCATCTTACCTTCATCGATCTGTACTTCTTCTTTAGCTACTTTCTTAATAGCTCTCTTGATGCTGTCTTCACGGTTCCAAGCTTTACGTTGATATTTTTGTCCAGATTTTTCTAAGGCCGCTTTTAATCCAGGATTACGTTTGCGTTCAGCAGTCTTTTTAAATTCTGATGCTAATTGACCATGGATACGAGCGCTGCGCGGAGCTTTGTCTAAATATCTAAGAGCTAAGTCTTTGCTTATCTCATCGATAGCTTCTACTTCTTCTTTCATGTATGAAGATTTTTTATCGTGCGTTACATGTGTAGGCAAATCTTCTTTTTTGGCTTTACCAGTATGACCAGATCTTGAATGACCTATAGTGCCATATGGATGCTCTGGAAGATTTTTTTCTTTTTTAATTTTTAATAACGCGTCATGACCCTCTTTTGTTTTCATTCCAATATAATGAGTATTAGATTTTGTTTGATCACCATGATCGTCATGCTCATGACCAGCTTTAACTAAAGCAATTCTAATATCTTTTGAAGTTTTACTATTATGGCCGCCAATCCACTCTGGCCGAGTGTGTTCTGGACCACCTACAAAAGCGCCTTCGTTTAACTCTGCTTCTTCTTTTTGTACTTTAACAGGGTATGATTTACCTTGGAACTCAAACTCTTTCTTGCCCTCTTTATGAGCTGCATGAGCGGCCATACGGAGACCAGATTCGTCTACGTCTGCCTCTGACATCTTAGCTTTACCAGCTTGTGCAGGCCAGCACTCGTCAGTCTCTTTTTTCTTAGCTTCATTGATGAAGTCGTTAAACTTTAACATATTAATATCCCTCTCTTTTAAGTTTTTTAGCAGCATCAATGATGCGTTGGTTATGTTTTGAAATCTTATCTTTAATATCAGCTTTTTCTTCAGGATGATCTGCTGCTGCATGTTGTTTATGAAGCTCATGAGCATGTGTCAATGACTTACCCATATAGCCTGTCCACTTTTCATCAGTAGGCATGTTTGCTTCTGCGACTCTTTCTATGTCTGTAGTCCTGATACCAAACATCTTACGATGTTGAGATTTATGTTTACCATACTTCTTAAAGTATTTGAGGCTATCTAAGTTTTTCATATCGTCCTCAACGTTCTTTGTTAAGAAGCCTTCTTTCATACCCATCATCTTTTTCTTTTCCTCTGCATCCTTCTTAGGAGTCTCTGTGCCTTTATCAGCAGGGTTGTTTTGACCTGTAAAAGCTCTCTGTGCAACTTCTCTATTCTTAAAAAAGTTAGCAAGTACTTTATGACCTCTTGACTCTTCAACTTCTTCCTTCTTCATGACTTTAGATTGTGTCTTAACTTGCATGGTTTTAGGTTTAACTTGTGATCCTGGAATACCATCATGATGATGGGCTTCTGTTAATGATTTATGCGGTACAGATGTCTTTTGTGTACCATATGAACCACCATGGAAGTGTACTGTATCATTGTCACGTGTAGCTTTCCATTTACGACCTGTCTCATCTTTAAATGAATGAGATTCACCATGTTTTAACTTAGCGATTGGCTCATGGTGTTCAGGATGTAGTGGGATCGAGAATGATTTACCGTGGTTAACAGTCTTCATTGTACCCCAATCATACTTACGTGATGACACTGTTGCTTCTTCGATATGTTCTACCTCTTCTTTTTGTGTGCCAAGCTTCTTAGTAGCACGGTCAATACCAGCGATACGTTTGTTTGCTTTCTTAAAGTCTGCATAAGACTTCTTAGAGTGTTTCTCTGCAGCTTCCCAGTCACCAGCTCTTGTATAGTGTGATGCCCATTCACCAGCTTCTTTACCTGCATAAGTATGGGAACCAACATCTCTTGATGCTTTAGGAATGTATCTCATAAGTGTTGACTTAGATACTTCATCGATCTGTACTGATTCACCAATAGTATGAGCTAACTTATGTCTTTTAGCAAATTTTTGTGCTTGTTCAACATGATCTGCATGTCCATGAAATTTACCTGATTTATCAATATTATTTTTAATATGATTTAAATCGCGTGACATCACTTTAACATTAAAATTAGATTTGTTATGATCCAATTCTTTATCTACAGCATCATGAAATTTAGCAGGTTCATGAAATGTAATAGATTTTGTTTCATCGATCTGCTCTTCTTTAAGTGATCTCTCTGCACGCTCATCACCTTTAACTCTATTTGATAGCTTACGCATGTCATCTTTAGCTGTCTTCTTATAAGGACTTTGATGGATGGCATAAGCACGATTCACATCCTTAGCAGCTTTATCTCTGTAAGATTGGTATGTGCTCTTCTTTAACTCATCAAGGTTAACTACTTCTTCTTTAGTTAACTTTTGTTTAGGTGTAACTGTTTGTCCTGCAGTTGCAGCATCATAAGCTTGACGTATAGTCTTATACTTAGATGGACCACCTTCAACTGGAACTCCATTTCGTGTTGCACCGCCACCTGCCTGTACTTTAATTGGTTTAGTAGGAACCATTTTCTTTGTAATAGGATCGTATACTTTAGCTTCGTCTAACTCTACGTCTTCCTTAGCGAGTTTTTGTTTTGCCTTATAAACACCATCCGCACGATTAACATACTTCTTATCAAGATGTTTCATTTCAGGTGTATCATCAGAGAATCTACCATGTGTTTTGTCTCTGATAGCTCTGAGTTTAGAATAGTTTTGTTGATACTTATCTTCTTCCTTCTCAGCTTTCTTAACATAAGAACCTAAAGTCTTCTTTGAGATCTCGTCGATTTGTTCAACTTCTTCTTTTAATTTAGCTACTCTATGTTTGTGCATCTTAACTATATCACCGCTAGCAGTTTTAATATGCCACATATCACCAGTACGTTCTTTTGATGAACCAACAACTGTGCCGTGTTTACCAGAATCAAGACCAGAACCAGCTAATACAGCAGCTTTATGACCAACTGCTACTTTAGCATCACGATCGATAGGGCCATGTTCATATCCTTCTTTAAAATCTTTAACTTCTTTTTTCTTTTGTGTTAAAGGGATAGGAGGATTTAAAACCTTTTTCTTGTCAACTACATCTGTACCGATACCTTTATACTCAATAGCTTCTGAAAGGTGTGCATCACATGATTTATGTGGACACTTATTAACATGATGCATGAAGTTTTGTGCATGTTCTTTTGATGGGAATTTAAAGAATACACCTTTATCAGATCCACCTGCATGTTCACCACCATGTTGTTTAACACCAGCCATGACATGCTCTACATCTTTTTCATGTGGTTGTTCATCGTACTTAGAACCATCAGATACATGTACTAAATGCTCTTCTTTAGCTTCTCTCATGTCAACTTCTGCTGTAGAATTTTGTGATACTGCAGCTGACTCTTTTCTTTGTTTAGAATAGTATGCTGCGAGTGCCATTTGTTTACGCTTTGCAGCAGACTTACCTGCAAACTTAGGATTATCTGAGTGTACAAAGTCATCTATCCACTTACCAGCTGGTGTGGACTTGGTTAAGATCTCATCTAGTCTTTGTGTTAGGTCTTTGTACGACTTCATTCTTATTCTCCGGGTTTCTTAATTTGTTTTAATGATGCGAGGATTTGCCATTCCCACATCTTATGTTTATCCATACGGTCTGCTACAAAGTTAGCAAGGCCTTGTTGTTTTTCTCTTGTAGCATCATCAAATAGCTCTGTCAATACGTGTAGTATCTCTGTGTTTGCATGTAGTAAGTTAACTAACATCTCACTGATGTTTTCAGGCTTAACTTTATCTTCCTCTATAGTCTTATAGCTATGGATCTCTTCAAGGCTGATAGGTGCATACACATCAAGTTTACGCAAGTTCTCTGCAAATGGGTCTACAGCTCCATACGTATCTTCATAGATCTTTTGGAAGAACTTATGGTACTGACTAAAGAACATCCCTTCCACGTTCCAATGGTATGAATGACTCTTGAAGTACATACAAAACGTATTACCCAATGCAACCTTCAACGTAGCGATTAGCTTTTCCATATTTATTTTCTCTCGGTTTGCTGTCTCATCCATGAATCATAATCTAGGAGAGTATTAAGGTTTTCTTTTTTAATCTTCTTTTCAAAGAAAGCACTAAAGCCTTTGCCTTTTTGTTTATTTGGTTCATCATCTGCTGGTGGTGCCATATTAGCTGGTAGTGGTACAACCTTAGTAACCTTTTGGCCTTCTACTTCACCGTCTGCCGACTCCTGTGTATACTCGCCGTCTTTTGTGATGTAGCATTCTTTACCGTACTTCTTACCAGCTGCTCCAGCTTCTCCTCTTGATTTATGAGGTCCAGATAAGATATCGTTTGACGCTGTACATCTTACGTAGTAACCAGCTTCATGTTCAGGTTTAATCTGCACACCCGCTGTCTCGTTCTTTGTCATCACAGACTCAGTAGCATACATGACTTTACGTCTACGTAGGTGACGATCTGTCTCTAGTGTATGACCAACTTCGGTATGTTTATGGAACGGGTACTTTTGTAAATCA
>Ga0208876_1000154_pt1 | contig 24214 bp, 26 predicted proteins | sample CryBogCBH03Jun09_FD_184614 | JGI IMG/M metagenome (GOLD analysis project Ga0208876, IMG submission 184614) | Freshwater microbial communities from Crystal Bog, Wisconsin, USA - CBH03Jun09 (SPAdes) | ecosystem: Environmental > Aquatic > Freshwater > Lake | place: Crystal Bog, Wisconsin, USA... | reverse complement strand
CGCTAGCGCCAGAAATAAATATATTGCCCTTACAAGCTCGCTCGAACTTATCTTCCCGGCGACCAAAGGCTTGTTCATTCGCTGCGCGGCGCTATCTAATTCGCAATCCACTAAATCATTACTCCAACCGACTACACATTGACCGGCGAAGATTGCTGCGGATATTCGAAGTGAATCTACGGTCGAAAATTCTCTACGCGATAAGAGGAAGGAGATCGTGACGACTAGAACAGTTGGGCCGAAGTGGGTTGCTTGCGCATAGCCTAAAAACTTCGAAACTAACCCTTGAGCTTTTCTCATTTTGCCATCATAGATGAGCTGTTAAAGAGTCATTAGATATTGCTTGAGCGTTTGGGCATCGGCATCGGCACTATCGCCGAGTTCAATCACATGAGTAGCAACCTCTGAATAGAGTGGGTCGCGCCGGTTATAACGTTCGGTCAGAACAGATTCACCATTCTCTTTTAAAGCCTGACGACCAACGCCAGAAGTTCCGGCTCGCTCAATCACTTTCGCAAGCGGAATTCGAAGGTAAATTGTGGTGACACTTTTAAGAAGTTCACGACCGAGTGGGTAATCCACGACTGATGCAGCAGCACCAGCGATAAATGGGGCGGGGCGCTGGCAGACATTGCGCAAGTAATCTTGTTCTAATTGATGGAGCTCTGCGACTGGAAGCTGCTCGATATCTGCGAACTCCAGTGAATTGAGCGTACGTAGCTCATCGTCATTATCGATATATGGCCAGCTAAAATCATCTGCGATTAACTTTCCCAGGGTCGACTTTCCAGCCCCCATAGGACCAACAAGTACTACCTTTAAATCTCTCATGAATCTTGGTCGAGTACCGAGAAATCTTTCGGAGTAATTACACCCTTAACAACCGCACGGGCTTCGACATCGTGGAAGGCCTTCTCCCAATCATCTAGTGAATAAAACTGGGCCAGGACGCTTGGATCATATTTTCCAGATGCCATCAGAGCTAAGGCGCGATCCCAACTGGAATATTCAGATGAGAGCGAAGTAGCAATTGTTAGTGACTTGGTTGTTGCGGCATTGATGGCAAAGTTAACGGTAGGAGCACTGGCAAGTCCAAGTTCTAGGACGCGACCTAAACGACGAGTTGCGCTGCAGCAAAGAGATAACGCATCTCCGGCACCTGTGGAGTCAATCGCTACATCAAATTTATCGGCTAACTCAACTGCGCTTTTCGCAAAGTCTTCAATGATATGAACTTCGATACCGAGCTGCTTTGCTAGCTCAAGACGCTTTGCACTCGATGCCCGACCTGCAATAGTCACCTGACTAGCGCCCGAGACTTGCGCGAGCATCGCAGAAATCAAACCGATTGGACCAGGTCCAACAACTAATACTTTTTCGCCACTTTGCAGATTGATGCGATCCAAACCAGTGATGCAGATAGCCGTCGGTTCAGTGATGGTCGCGGTCTTGTAATTCACGCCATTTGGAACTTTGTGCAGCAAGTTGGCGGGTAATAAAACAAATTCAGCGAAAGCGCCATCAATTCCCCAACCAGGGCTGCGCTTTGTGGGACATAAGTGAATCGCACCGCGGCGGCAGGCATCGCACGTTCCGCAGGCAAGAGTGTGTTGTTCGCAGACGACTCGGTCGCCTACCTTCCAATTTCCGCAATCTGTTCCAACTTCAACGATGCGCCCGGTGTACTCATGACCGAGTACTACTGGTGGCCAATTCTTGTGAGTGTCTTCCATGATGTGGAGGTCGGTTCCGCAAATACCGCATGCTGCTACTTCAACTAATACCCAACCTGGTTTAACGGCTGGAATCACTTGGTCGGTTACTAAGGCAACGTGGCCGGGACCCTTTGCGCTCTTTACGAGTGCCTTCATATTTTCCTCCAAAACTTCACGTAAAAAGGGTACACGGCCGAGGTTTCCCCCGGCCGTGCAACTACAAATTACTGCAAGAGATTAGGCAACGCCCCAGATCTTCTTGTAGATATTGCGGTATCCATTTTGTGGATCCCATGATGTTGCAGTTCCAATGTTGGCCTTTGTAACAAGGTGAGTAGCTGGTACGTACCCTGTTGCAGCAACCTTATTGAATGCACGGTTGAACTCATCAACGATCTGCCATCCCTCTTGGGTAAGAGGCTCTGGAACAGTCACTGACTGGAAGCTACCTGATGCAATACGTGAGTACTCATCTGTTGCTCCGTCGCCAGCTCCAACGTTGTGTGGGAAGTCTGAACCCTTCTTGCCAGCTGCACGAAGTGCTGTAGCAATTGGTGTTACGTAAAGGCTTCCGTTGATGGAGATTGATTGTGTCCACTGTGAACCGTACTTAGCCAATAGGGCTGCGGTCTCAGATTGCATCAATGTTGATGTGCTGTTTCCGATTGGGATGTTGTCGTACTTGAGGATGTTCATTGAAGAACAGGTCTTCAATTCAGCAACAATCTCATCTGACTTACCCTTTGCGAAAGGAATTGAGAAGTCTGAGAACACGACGACTCCACCCTTACCGCGTGAATCTGAAATTGCCCAGTCTGCGCTGATCTGCGAAACGCTCTTGCGAAGAGTGGTGACGTTTGTGAATAGACCAGCAGATGGCTGTGGTCCAGCGGTTGCTTCTGCGTGCCAGCCGATGACTGGGATCATTGCCGCGTTAGCAGCCTTGATTGCATCGCTTGTTGTAGCTGGATCGAATCCACCAACAACGATTCCGTCAGCCTTCAAAGTAACAGCTTGTTGCATAGCTTGTGCCATACCTTGCTGTGTACCTTGACCATCGAGAACCTTGACGGTCCAACCAATTGCCTTAGCAGCTTCAGCTACACCAGCTTCGGCTCCTGCAACTCCACCATTTGTCATGGTCTGAGCTACGTAGTAAATGGTCTTTGTCTTTGCAGCCTTAGGTCCGGTCTTTGGGCCGGTCCATGGTGCTGCTGAGTTAGCTGCAAGCTTTGTAGCAGCATCTGCCTTCGCGAGTGCAGCTGTGCAAACGCCAGCAGCGTTAGCAGTAGATGCGCTTACGGTGAAGGCTGTTGTTGAAACCATAGCTGAAATCGCTACAGCAACAAGAGCTTTTTTGTTGATCTTCTTCACGTATCTCCCTTGATATCGATTAGTTGTTACTTGTTTTCCATGCTCTTACGTGTTGCCTGTGAACCCGCTTTTAGACGGCGTCTCGTTGAATAACCAGCGAGACCAACTGCAGCTAACAAAGTTAGCCCGTTGAATAGAGGCGTAACCCAGAATGAAGCGCCAAGTTGCTGGATTCCGGATACTCCGATTGCGAGAATCGCAACTGCAACGAATGTTCCCATTGCATTTGCGCGACCCAATCGAATAGTTGTGGATCCAAGGAGGGCGCCAACGAAGGCAGGTAGGAGGTACTCCGACCCTAGGCTTGGATTTCCGATTTGTTGCTGCGCTGCAAGTAAGCAACCAGCAAAACCTGTGATGGTGGAGGCAGCTACAAATGAATAGACTGTGTAGCGGCGCTTGGGAATTCCCACCAAAGCTGCGGCGCGAGCATTTGAGCCAATGACATAAAGCGCGCGACCAGCTGGAAGTAGTTCAAGAATTAATCCGAGGATGATGACCAAGATGATGACGTAATAGAAGGCCATCGGCATACCAAGTAAGTGATAGTCGTAAATATTGGTGAAGCTGGTTGGAAGTCCCTTGAATGGCGGAACGATACGACCGCCTCCGGTAATCCAACCGCTAAATGCGTAGAGGACGCTGCCGGTACCCAGCGTTGCAATAAAGGAATCGATTTGAGCGAATTCAACTAAGAGGCCATTAATGAGACCAACAACCGCACCGCCAAGTGTTACGAGTACACAGATAAGAACCCAGTTCATGCCGGTATTAGCCAAGAACCACATAACTACAACGTGTCCTAGTCCAATTCCGTAACCCATGGAGAGATCGAAGTTGCCGGTGACGATTGGAATCATCGCTCCGAGCGCAAGAATCGCTGGGATTGCTTGGTTAGAGAGAATTCCTTGGAGGTTTGAGAATGTTGGATAAGTATTTGGGAGAACAACAGAGAAGAAGACGAACAACAAGACGGCAAGGATGGGTAGACCCCATGTTCCAAGTCTGGTTGCGATACTTGTCTCTGACTTCATTTTATTTCCCATTCTTTATGCGCTCACATTTGCTCTTGATGCGTAGGTAACTAGATTTTCGATTGAAATTTCCGAACGAGGTAGCTCGCGCACAATTTCGCCACTGGAGAAAACCAATGCGCGGTGAGCCATCAAACTAACCTCTTCAAAATCGGTAGAGACGAGCAGGATGGAAAGTCCGGAATCTGTTGCGCGCTTGATGAGCTGGTAAATCTCAGCCTTTGCACCAACATCTACGCCAGCAGTTGGTTCTTCTAGAACAATAAGATCACGATTCATACTTAACCAACGAGCAAGGATAACTTTTTGTTGGTTTCCGCCAGAGAGAGTGGCGATCGAAAGTTCGGTAGTACGAGGCTTTACATTGAATTCTTCACCGAAGTAATACGTCTTCTCGCGTTCCCGGCGGAATCGAATAAATCTAAATTTACCGAAACCACGGACATGCAAGTTAGGAAACATATTCTCGCGAACAGTGATGTCGGCAAATAGACCTTCTTCTAGGCGAGAAGAAGTGATTAGTGAAATTCCATCATCAACGGTCTGTTCCACGTTGCCATGAAGTTCTTTACCGTTAAGTGTTATTCGACCAGAGAATTTTGCAAGGTCGCCAGCGACGATGCGTCCGATTTCGCGTTGGCCCGCGCCATTAAGTCCAATCAGGCCAAGTACCTCGCCCTTCTTTACATTGAAAGAAGTGGGATAAATATTTGGACCAGAAAGTTCTTCTACTTCAAGGACGACATCGCCATGTGAGAAGGCACCAAGTTCAAAGCGCTTGTTCTCTCCGCCGACAATTGCGCGAACTAAAGAGTCTGGCGAGAATTCGTTGATTGAACCATCTTCTACCATCTTGCCATCGCGAAGTACGACAACGCGATCGGCAACTTTAAAAATCTCATCGAGACGGTGAGATACATAAATAATTGCACAACCTTCGTCCCGCAAATTACGAAGTACGCGGAATAAGTTTTCGCAGTCGTGAGCATGCAAACTTGCTGTTGGTTCGTCGAGAACTAAGACATCAGTCTTTCCATAAAGCGCACGGGCAATCACAACAAGTGAGCGATCAGCACGGGAAAGATTCTTGATAGTTTCTTTTGGATTTATATGTGGAGCAACGCGAAGTAAGGCTTCATGTGCGCGATTGCGAACTCCACGCCAATCAATCATTCCAAATTTAGTGGGATAGGTGGAACCAAGCGCGATTGATTCAGCAACAGTCATCCAATCAACTAGACCAAGGTCTTGGTGGATAAATGCAAACTTCACATCTTCGAGTGGTCGTCCATCAAAACTTTTTATTTGACCTTGATCAACTGTATAAATCTTCGCCAATATTTTGATGATGGTGGATTTGCCAGCGCCATTTGCACCAAGCAATGCGAGTACTTCTCCGCTATTAATATCGAATGAAACATCGTTGAGCGCTTGTGTTGCACCAAAGCGCTTACTCAGATGCGAAAGAGTGATGAGTGGTTGCTTTGTTGCTGTGGTCACTGCATCCTCCTTAACTTTCCTATCTGCAAGTTAGTAGTAAAGCACCCAAAGTGCTATTCACTGTCCAGCAGGGTGGACAAAAACTGAGCCCGTTATCAAATTGTTATTTACTTGAATCCATACTGGAAAATGGCTTGGAAAGCCCTTTCGCGAGCGCGAAGAGATCGTTTAGCAGCAGCTGCTTGAACTCTGGAGTGACTCGGTGGGTCATTACAGTTGCTGAGACTGCAACAGCGGAGGTATCTCCGCGAAATCCGCTGACTGCAATAGCAAAACAAATAACTCCGATTGTTGCCTCTTCATTATCAATGGCATAACCGCGCTCTCGAATTCCGGCCAAATCCTTGGAGAGTTGCTCGACGGTGCGAATTGATTTCTCGGTTAATGGAACAAAAGCTTGCGGATTCTCGCGATATCGCTCCTCCGCCTCGCCAGGTGGAAGTAGCGCCATCAACGCCTTGCCAGTTGCAGTACAAATTGCTGGGAAGCGGTCGCCGATATTTGCGGTTAATCGAATTTGTTGGCGGCCCTCATATTTTCCAAGGTAGAGCACATCGGTACCATCGAGAATTGCTATGCGAGAGGATTCGCGTGAGAGCACAGGCAAAGTCGCACATAGGTCGTAGTACTCCCGCAGGGCATCGATATTGCCCAAGTACTTTCCGCCGAGTTCGACCAGCTTTCGGCCGAGGCGATAGCCGTGATCGCGGCGAACTAAGTAGCCAAGCTCCTTAAGTTCAAGACAAATATTGGCAGTTGAAGATTTAGGAAATCCGAGTTGGCGGGCAATTTCATTGGAGGGCATAGAGCCGCCGTAATCAGCCAGTAAATCCAAGATCGCTGCGGCGCGGGTTAAAGCTGGGACGAGTGACTCTCGCTCCTCGATTGCTTCAACTTCGCTCTTCACGCTACCCCTAACTATCAAAATCCAATACTCTGGACTCTATTCAGCATCCTGCTACTGTCGGAGAGTAACAGCGGAGATTATGCTCAGCAAGGTTTTGGGAGGAGAGATATGTCGGCAGGTCAGAACGTTAATAACGGGCCACACATTTCAGCGGCAGAGTTTGATTCACTCTTTAATTCGCTCAAAACGTGGGATCAATACTCGCCCGCCGAAATCGAACGCGGCGCGCTTAACCACATTACCCCAGGCGTAGTCCTTGCTGCTTCTCAATTAATTAGCGATGGCGTTGTTGTGTCAATGTCGCTGCCCTGGAACACCGTCTCTGGACCGGACAATCACAATCCTTCACTGCATTACATGACTGAGCTCAATGATGCCGACGATGGCGATATCGGTTGCAACAAAGATTTCATCGCTACAAATTTCCACGGCAAGGCAGTCAGTCACTTCGACGCCCTCCCACATATTGTTTATAAGAATCAAATGTTCGGTGGCAAAAAATCCTCCGAGATGGTCAACAGCACCGGGTCAGCCTGGGCTTCGGTCGACAAGCTGGGTCCGATAGTTACCCGTGGCGTACTCCTTGATGCGGCAACCATGATCGGCGCGGATTGGGTTGAACCTGGAACTGCAATTCATAAATCAGATGTGCTAGCGATGGAAGAGAAGTTTGGTTTTAAACTCCAAGCTGGTGACTGCGTATTGCTTCGCAGTGGGCACTTCGCTCGCCGCGCAAAACTTGGTGTCTGGGATCCATCGGATTTCTCGGCAGGTTTCCATTTCGATGTAATGGAACTTTTCCGTGAGCGCAAGATCAGCGTGATTGGCGCCGATGGTGATAGCGATGTTCGCCCATCTCCGGTAGCTGATATTCACTCCCCTGTACACGCACTTGCGATTCCCGGAATGGGAATTCCATTGCTTGATAATCTGCAGCTAGAACCAGTTGCTGCTGAGGCAAAGAAGCGCAATCGCTGGACCTTCACTGTTGCAATTACTCCACTCAATATTCCACGCGGAACTGGCTCACCAATTAATCCGATTGCGATTTTCTAATGTCCTTTCGCGTCGGATTCTCCTCCGACCTTTCCGATGGCAAGGGCGGCTTTAGCTGGGGCGATATTGCAATTCACACCCTTGGCGATCTCTCCTGGAATTTGCTCGACGATTGCGGCTCCAACTTCACGCCGGAGTCTGTAAAAGGGTATGACGCGATTGCATTTGCCGGACCTGGCGTAGTTAAGGGTTCATTTGGTGCTCCGGAGGAGTCACCGCTCATCATCGCTCGTTTCGGTGTTGGGTATGACAACATCGACCTAGAAGAGTGCACCCGCGCGGGTGTGGCTTTAACAATTACTCCTGATGGTTCGCAGAAGCCAGTTGCAACTGCAGCGCTAACACTTCTGCTCTCCACGATGCATCGCTTAAATGCAAAGATCGATTTAGCGCAGAACAATCAATGGGGGCAACGACTTTCTAACGGCCTCGGCTTTGGCCTCAATGGCAAAAAAGTAGGAACGGTCGGCTTTGGAAATATTGCCACTGAGTTCTTCCGCCTCATCACTCCATTTGATGCCCAACGCTTTGCCCATGACCCATGGAAGAAGCAGAGCGAGGCCGATCCCCACAATGTCACGCTGCTCTCGCTCGAAGATTTACTTGCCACTTGCGATGTAATAGTTGTGATGGCCGCACTTACCAAAGAGACGAAGCACCTGATCAATTCATCCAACATTGGCTTAATGAAGAAGTCGGCGTTCTTAATTAACATCTCACGTGGTCCGCTAGTTGAAGAGAGCGCGCTGATTGCCGCCCTTAATTCTGGTGCTATCGCGGGTGCTGGATTAGATGTATTTGAACAAGAACCACCAGCTGCCGACAATCCATTGCTGTCGATGGAGAATGTTGTCGTTACTCCTCACAACTTAGCTTGGACCGATGAACTCGGTTTTGGAATGGGCAAGAGCGCCTTCACTTCAATTGTTGCAATCAGCCAAGGAAATATTCCGGCTTATGTCGTTAATAAAGATGTCTTAGATACTCCGCAATTTAAAGCCAAACTGGAGCGCGTTAAGAATGGCTAAGAAAGTTGGAGTAATTGGCCTTGGCGTTATGGGACTTCCTATGGCCAAGAATCTGGTTAACGCCGGCTTTAACGTCGAAGTGTGGAATCGGAGCCAACCTGCAATCGAAAAAGCTAAGGCTGCCGGTGCAACTGCCGTCGCTGAACTTAAAGATTTTTCCGCTCCAATCATTCTCACCGTCCTTCCTGATATTCATGAAGTTCGCGAAGTATTGAAAAATGGACTGCAGGCAGCCCTTGCTCCGCAATCAATCTTGGTCATTATGGGAACGGTTTCACCACAAGCAATTGTTGAACTCGAGAAAGAATTAACTGCCCACCAGATTCGCCTGGTCGATGCACCGATGAGTGGTGGAGATGTCGGGGCTATTAACGCCACCTTGTCGTTGATGGTCGGTACAGATGCCGCCACTTTTGATGAACTAACTCCAGTATTTGCAGCACTCGGAAAGACTGTCCGCTTAGTTGGGCCAGTAGGCGCAGGTCAGTTAACCAAAGCTTGCAATCAAGCAATCGTGGCCATCAATCTCACCGCACTTGGTGAGGCAATCACGTTGGCACGTAAATCTGGGCTTGATACCAAAGCAGTCTTCGACATTCTCGCCGGCGGCTTAGCCAATTCCCAAGTTTTAAATATCAAACGCGAAAAAATCGAATCCGGTGACTTCACTCCGGGCGGATTTTCTAAGTTCCAACTCAAAGACCTCAATTACGCCACCCGAACCGGCCACGAACATGGCGTTGATATGCCAGTGACTAACTTAGTCAGGGATCTCTTCAAGGAGCTCGTCGAACATGGCGATGGCGAACTTGATCACAGTGCAATTATTCGCGAAATCGAAAGGCGCTCACGCTAAAGTGAAATCACTTCAAATAACCGGCAAGCTTGCGATGGAACTTGTTGACGTTCCAACTCCAGTTCCCACTCCAGATCAAGTGCTCATCAAGGTTGCCTATGTTGGTGTGTGCGGCTCTGATCTTCATTATTACTTTGAAGGTGCAAATGGCGCATTTGTAGTACGTGAACCGCTTGTTCCTGGACACGAACTCTCTGGCACGGTTGAAAGCGATCCTAAAGGCGATTTCGCTGCCGGCACTCCAGTCACTGTTCATCCAGGTCGCTTTGGTACTCCGCAAGATAAATATCCAAGCCATCCGCATCTTTGGCCTAATGGAAGTTATCTAGGAAGTGCATCCACCATGCCACATACTCAAGGTGGCGCATCAGAGTTCCTTCTAGTTGATCGTCATATGGTGCGCACATTGCCGGGTGCACTTAGCCTTAAGAGCGCTGCACTTGCAGAACCACTTGGCGTTGCACTTCATGCAATCAAAGTTGCTGGAGATATTAAAGGCAAGAGCGTGCTGGTCTCTGGTTCGGGTCCTATTGGACTACTGACTATCGCAGCTGCACATATCCTCGGCGCTGCTGAAGTTCATGCATCTGATGTACTTGAAGGTCCGCTTTCTCGTGCCAGCCAACTAGGCGCAGCAAAGACAATTAACGTAGCCGGCGACGCACTTCCTAACGATTATTACGACGTTGTCTTTGAGTGCGCGGGCATCGCTAAAGCAGTTTCATCAGCACTTGGAGCAGTTCGCAAAGCCGGAACAGTTGTACAAGTAGGAATGCTTAAAGCTGGTGAAGTTCCCATCGAATTCGCACCGCTAGTGAGCAAAGAGATCACTTTGAAAGGCACCTTCCGATTCCTCGACGAGATTGATGCTGCAGTAAAGATGCTTGCAGAACAACCATCGATTGAAAAGGTTATTACTCATACCTTCTCCCTCAACGATGCTAAAGCTGGTTTTGAAATGGCAAAGAATTCACAAGAATCCGGAAAGGTTCTAATCGAACTATGAGCCATGTGATCTGGAGCCAGTGGGAAGATTTAGTAGTTCCGGCTGGATTCACAAAGCTCACTCCAACTTCAACCCCGCTTGATTCAGCAGATTTATCCGCAATCACCTTCTATGTCCCGCAATACATGGGCGGGCGCAAAGCGCTGCTCCATGTGCCAAATATGCCCAGCCTGCAATACCTACAAGTCCCTAACGCCGGATTTGAAGATGCAGTGGAATTCCTTCGCCCAGGAATGGTTCTCTGTAATGCCCGTGGAGTTCATGATGCATCTACCGCAGAACTAGCTATTGGACTAGCGATTGCGGCTCGACGCGGCTTTGCACAGTTTGGCGCTGATCAGATTAATGGTCAATGGAACCACAAGCGTTACCCATCTCTTAATGACAGCAAGATTGGCATAGTTGGTGCGGGTTCTATCGCTCGAACCATTGGCCGCTACCTCGCACCATATGACGTTGATGTAACTTACTTTTCGCGAAGCGCTAATGATGGCGCAAAGGCAATCTCTGAAATTGATAAGTACTTACCTGAGCTCGATATCGTGATTTTAGCTCTACCGCTCAACGCTGAATCTAAAGATTTGTTTGATGCAAAGCGACTTGGGCTAATGAAAGATGGATCAACCATCGTTAATGTTGCGCGCGGCCCAATTATCAATACCGAGGCTTTAATCGCTGAACTCAATAGCGGACGACTTTTTGCTGGACTTGATGTCACCGATCCAGAGCCGCTTCCTGCTGGACATCCACTGTGGAGTGCAAAGAATTGCGTCATCACTCCACACGTTGGCGGAGACTCCACTGCATTTGAATCTCGTGGGAAGCGCTTAGTTGAAGAGCAGCTAGCAAGGCTTGCCGCAGGTGATGCGTTAATTAATATAGTCGCAGTTGGCTAAATAGCTTTGGTGCCCCCGGTCGGACTCGAACCGACACTGGAAGGATTTTAAGTCCTCTGCCTCTGCCATTGGGCTACGGGGGCGTTCGTGCAATCGCGAAGTGGCGAGTCTACTAGGCGCAGATGCGCTATAAATACTTCATCTATTCACCCTCTCGAAGGTGAATTCCAGATAGCCCCACTCACTGTGAGCCCATAAAATCACGCTATGGCTGAGATCAACGTACCCCGTCGCAACCTCCTCATAGGAGCAGGTGCAAGCACCCTCCTTACCTTCATTCCGTTTAAGGCCTTTGCGCAAGGACCTACAGCGGTGTGCTCGCGAGCAGGTCAGAAGATAATTTTTAAAGGCAAGAACTACATATGCGTGAAGAACAATGGGAAGTTGGCGTGGCAGATTCTCTCCCCTGCAAAACCTCCGATCGTCATTCACCCTTCACAGACTCCATCGACCACAAACTCCCCCTCTGCCGCGCCTTCTGCTGCCAAGCCAACTGAAAGTGCCAAGCCAACTGAAAGTGCAAAGAGCTCTCCTGAACCCACCTCTTCGCCAGAGAAGGTCTCGGGATTCCTCGTCGCCAAAATCTCAGATTTGAAAGAGGGCGTTTCGAAGGTAGTCATGGCCAAGAACCTGCAAGGGGCTACGGTTGGCGTTGCACTCTTCCTATCCAACGGAGTCGTGACCGCTCACTCCTCCATCTGCACGCATCAAGGATGCACTGTCGGTGAATCCGGCAAGCAGTTGGCATGCCCTTGCCATGGTTCTGTCTTTGATGCCAAGAGCGGTGCAGTGGTCAATGGTCCAGCTAATGCTCCATTACAGACATTTAAGGTCGCAGAAGTTCAGGGAGATATTTATATCGTCTCGTAAAACTAAAACGCGCGCTGGAAAGGTAGTGGTTTTCTCATACGAACTATGAGCAAGATCGGAATGATTACATACGGGGCGTTGTAGCAAAGAAATACGAAGGGATGCGGTGTTCTCCACTGTGCCTCACCAAAGAACTCCACGCCGAAGACAACGACTCCTGTGATTCCAGAGATCAAGGTTCCGTAGATCACCGAATAGAGTTGAATCCACTCTTTACCTTTGAGCAGCGCATACACCAGCACCAGGTAAAACGGGGCGTATACAAATGCCGATAGACCCGTCACAAAGCGCATCCAGATAGGCGGATGCAAGAAGAGCGGATCATTGACGCTGGCATACGAGTAGTTCAACCGAGCAAGTAGGTTCGAGCTATGCGGAGATTCGACCACCCCGAGTGTAGGGATAGCATCGCTGATAATGCAGGTAATAAAGGCCCACGAGAAGAAGACGATGAAAAGGTAGTCGAATTTGCGATTCTTAAGAGGCAGAGTCATTGGGAAAAATTAGCATCCCCTATGCAATCTTTTTCTAGATTGTGAAAATAATTGTTACGAGCGCACTCATCATGATTGCACCGGATTGTGCTTGAGTCAGGACTCCATTCGCAGTCCCCAATGTAACTGCCGCGGCCGGTATACCCAGTTGTCCACTAGCAAGCAGAACATATTTCTTAGGTTGGCCAAATAGGGCGCTGGGAGCATGTGCAAGAAGCGCTCCGACACATAACAGGAGAGCGAGCCAGAGTGCATCGCGGGAGTGGAAGGTTTGCCGAATATCTATCGAAGCGCCTAACCAGACGAAGTAGAGCGGGGCAAAGAAACCCTCACTCACCCCAAATAATTGGCGCGCTAGTCTGCGCGGCACTCCGACGCTGGCGATTGCAACACCCAAACTGAATCCTGCGATCATCACTGAGGCGTGGAAGTGCAGGGCCAGCGCCGCTACCAAGAGCAGCAGGGCAAGACTAATTCGCAGCTCTAACCCGAGATGATCCTCTTTCGATAGGTCGTGCGTTCGTGATAGCCATCCCTTCGATTTCGCCCATGTCAGCACGAAGAAGAGGAGGGCGGAGGCTGCCAGAACGAGGAGGGCTCCCTCAATCGCCAGGAGGTGTCCAGTACGTTGCGTGACAAAGGGCAGCGCGAGGAATGCGATCGCATCTGCCAAGGTCACCTGAGTAATCACAATGCTTACCGATTCCGCGGGTTTTAACCTCTCCACAATCGGAATTACAAGTGCGGCCGAACTTGAGAATGAAATTACCGCGAGAAGTTTCCAGTTGGAGAAGTGCACAAGGTGATCGATCAGAAGTCCAAGCACCAGCGAAAGTAGTGCATTGGCACCCAAAATCCAGAATGCCTTTTTAAAGGATCTCTTTGTAATCGAGCGGTAATTGATATGACTACCGACCGCGAACATGAGAAGTGCAAAGCCGACAGTGGCAAGTAATTTTAGGGTCGGATCTTCATAAGGAATTTTGCGTAATCCACTCGCACCGAAAATAGTTCCAACTAGTAGCTCACCGACAGCTACCGGGATTCCCCAGCGCTTACGTATGCGAAGTAGTGGTCCGGCTAGACCAGCAACCATGAGCCAGGCTAGAAGTTCAATTGTCACGGGAGTAAGGCTAGCCGCATCGTTCATCTTAAAATACAAGAAGGGGCGAGATGAGGTTGCTCTAGAATCCTCCTATGCCATTAATCAATAGGGACCACCTCAAGAAGTTGATAGCGCTGGAAGAGCAGCGATTCCTAGATTTGCACCCAAAGAGTGGCGCACTCTTTACCAAGGCCAAAGAGGTTATGCCCGGCGGAGTCCCTATGTCCTGGATGGCTAAGTGGCCCGGTGCCCATCCCATCTTTGTTGATAGCGCTCAAGGAGCTCACTTCACCGATGTTGATGGGTTGGAATATATCGACCTCTGTCTTGGAGATACCGGTTCGATGACTGGTCACTCCCCGCACGCGACTGTAGAAGCAATTAACGCACAACTGAAGCGGGGCCTCACCGCAATGCTTCCGACCGAAGATGCAGTGATCGTCGCAGCTGAACTCTCTCGACGTTTTGGCCTTCCACTCTGGCAATTCACGGTGACCGCAACCGACGCAAATCGTCATGTGATTCGCTACTCCCGTTTGATTACCGAACGTTCGAAGATAATTGTTATTGACAAGTGTTACCACGGTTCGGTCGACGAGACCTTTGCAACGCTCGATGAATCGGGAAATACCGTAAAGCGGCAGGGAAATCTCGGCGCTCCGGTTGATCTGGCGCAGACCACTCGAGTAGTTGAATTTAATAATCTGGCGACTATGGAGGCTGCACTTGCGCATGGCGATGTGGCGGCAATCCTGATGGAGCCCGCAATGACCAATATCGGAATCGTCCTTCCGGATGAGGGCTATCTCCAGGCAGTGGGCGAGCTCGCAAGGAAATATGGCGCGCTCTGGATTATCGATGAGACCCACACGATCTCAGTTGGTCCTGGTGGCATGACTGCTCTGCACGGACTTAAGCCAGATTTCCTTACGATCGGAAAAGCGATTGCTGGTGGTATCCCGACTGGAACATTTGGAATGACCAGTAAGGTCGCAGCTCGTATTAAGGCTAGGGTCGAACGCGAACTTATTGATACGGGCGGAATTGGTAGCACCTTGGCCGGCAATGCACTGAGCCTGGCTGCTATGCGAGCAACACTCACCGAGGTGCTGACAGATTCTGCCTTTGCCCACATGGTCGAGTTGGGTCAGCTCTGGTGCGACGGCGTGGATGCAGCAATAAGTGAATTTGAACTGCCTTGGCATTGCTCACGTCTAGGTGCGCGCGGCGAATATCTCTTTCAATCGACTGCTCCGCGGACTGGCAGAGAAGCCTCCGATGCTGGCGATTTCGAGTTAGAACAATATGTTCACCTGCGCCTTCTTAACGATGGATTCTTGATCACGCCATTCCACAACATGGCCCTCGTCTCCCCCGATACTTCTCGATCAGATATCGAAGCGCATACCAAGGCATTTCGCGCCATGTGCTCAGATCTTGTAGCCTCATAGTGGATCTCAAAAACCTCCTCCGCCCGCATCGAACAATCCCGCACACAAGTTGGACCGCGCCCTCGCGCTGGTCGTTAACTCCCGTACGCGTTCTCATTCTCTTATTCGGCTTAACCATCTTTGGCTTTGGCGAGGCGCTCTTGATTCAATCAACTCTAGGTAACTCACCATGGGCCGTGCTTTCACAGGGCCTCAGTCGCCACACACCACTCTCGCTCGGTTGGTCGACCTTCTTCATCAGCATCGTTGTGCTCTTGGGGTGGATCCCTCTGCGGCAGCGCCCTGGATTCGGAACTTTGGCGAATATTGTTGTCATCTCCACCGCCTTACAGATTGGAACAGATCTCTTTCCGATCGAGCACCACACGCTTTGGATTCGATTCGCATATGTCTTTGGCGGCATCGCCCTTATCGGTTGTGGCTCCGCCTTTTACATCACTTGTGGCCTTGGGCCTGGTCCGCGCGATGGTTTGATGACGGGGCTGCACCGCGTCACCGGAATCCGGGTGGGAAGAGTGCGCCTCTTCCTTGAAATCATCGTTTTCACGGTGGGATGGGCCGCCGGCGGACGCGTTGGAATCGGAACGCTCTGTTTCGCGCTCTTTATCGGTAACTCGGTTGCGATCTGGCTAGGCCTGGTTCGCCATCTTGAAAATGCCATCCAGCATCGCCGGAGTTAATTTCTTAGTAAAAGTATTCTGTTGGCTCGGGTGATAACTGCCGATCACTTTAAGCTCTTGGCCCGAAGCTGATCGCGTTGTAAATACCGCCCCATGTCCAAACTTGGGTCGCGGCGTCGGAATTTCAAAACTCATACTCAGCAACTGTGCAATCAAACCCGTCCAGGCGAAGTTTCCGAGGGCTACAAAGACCTTCGCAGTTGGGAGTAAGAGTTCAATCTCATTGGCCATAAATGGAGCGCAAGTCGCCTTCTCCTCGTTTGTGGGTTTGTTACCAGGTGGGGCGCAGCGCACCGCACAGAGGACGCGAGTGCGAATAAGCTCTTGTCCATCTTCTCGCGAGTCGCTGATAGGTAACTTCGCCAAACCGGCGCGATAGAGAGCAGGGAAGAGAAAGTCCCCGGAGCTATCACCGGTAAATATACGACCTGTTCGATTAGCGCCATGAGCACCAGGCGCCAGGCCGACAATGATGATTTCCGCCTTCGGATCACCGAATCCAGTAACGGGCCTTCCCCAGTAATCGTGCTCTGCGTACGCGGCCCGCTTGGTGATCGCTACTTCTTCCCGCCACTCAACAAGACGGGGACAGAGGCGACAGGCCGTGATCGCTTTGTCGAGAGCCGCGATCGACTTATAACGTGGCAAGGCCCCAGGCGATTCCATCGAGGATATCTGACTCCGAAGCGATGAACTCTTTTGCGCCCGTCAGTTCCATTACCCGCGAGAGCACCAAAGAGCCCGATGTAATCACATCGACCCGACCGGGGTGCATATATCCGAGGGCGGCAATCTCTTCGCGGTTCATGGCAGCGAACATTTCTGCGACTTCGTTCACCTTCTGGGCTGAAATCCGCGATAAGTGAATGGCATAGCGATCGTATTCGGTGAGCTCCAGTGCGGCTGCCGCAACAGTGGTGGCAGTTCCTGCAACCGCAATCAAACTCTCGGCAGATTTGAAGTCGACGTGAGAGCTCGCATCTGCAATAGCCGCATCAATATCTGCAACCGCGCCAGCTATCTGAGCGGCAGTTGGTGGTTGCGAGGTCAGATGACGCTCTGACATACGGACGCATCCAATGTTGACCGAACGAGCCGCTGCAACTTCCGTCGATCCCAGAACAAACTCGGTGGATCCACCGCCGATATCCACCACTAGGAAGGGAGCCAACTCCTGACCCAACTCCTTGGTTGCACCCATGAAGGAGAGCGCAGCTTCCTCGCTACCAGTAGGAAGGGAGCCAACTCCTGACCCAACTCCTTGGTTGCACCCATGAAGGAGAGCGCAGCTTCCTCGCTACCAGGAATCACATCTGGAGAAATTCCCAAAATATCCTCGACACCATTTATAAAGAGATCGCGATTCGTCGCATCGCGAGTGGCGCTGGTGGCACAGAATCGAACTCTCTCGACACCTTTAGCTCGCAGCACATCCGCATAATCAGCCGTGGCGAGAAGTGTGCGCTCAATCGCCTCAGGAGCAAAGGCTTTGTTCTTATCGACGCCCTGACCCAGACGAACAACGCGCATATCGCGATGGATTTCACGAAAGTTTTGCCCATCAATATCTGCAATGAGAAGACGCAAAGAATTTGTTCCACAATCAATGGCAGCTACTCGCATGGGTTGGCCTTCCACCACTCGGGAAGAGCAGCCAACGCTTCATCCCCTAATGGATTAACGCCTGCTCCTGCTCCGAGTGAATGTGCGACAAGAGAGTGCAGACATTTCACGCGATCGGGCATTCCGCCCGCGCTAATTCCTTCGACCTCCGCGACAACCATCCCAAGAGCAGCGCGCGCCGCCTGATAGTCATCGTGAGCGGCGTGATACTCCCCAGCTAGAACTGGATCTACCTCCAGTCGCGCCTGCATCTGCGCCATCATCCCCGAACTCTCAAGCGTAGAAATCGCCCCAGTCAGGCGTGGGCAGGTCGCGTAGTAAAAAGTAGGAAAGGGAGTGCCATCCGAGAGGCGAGGTGGGGTTTCAACCACGTCAGGCTTTCCGCAGGGGCAACGATGCGCAATTGCATGGACATCGCGAGGAGTTCGCCCTAATTGCAGTGCGATGGAATCCAGATCTGCCTGCGTAGGTTTTTCACTCACCTGGATTGACCTGCGCTCGTAATGGTAGTTACTAGTCGGGAGTACCAAGGCACGGTTCCCGGGGCTAGCCCCTCAATGGGAGCAACAGGCACGCTTTGCGCCGTACTCGGATTGCTATTAGTTAAGACCACGTATTCACGCTCCCCTGGAAAGACATAGTGCAGACGAATGCGAGCCTGCGATGCCACGTATGTTGGGTCGCTCCACTGCGTTAATTCTTTCTCAGCCTCCTGCAGCGTCGCTTGCGATGCCGCCAACTGCACACTGTAAGCATTGATCTGCGCACGTTGTGTGAAGTAACTGTGAAGCGGTGGAGCTAATGTAATTGCGAGAATCAAGAGCACCGTGGCGAAGGCTAAGCTCCGCCCCGAAATGCTCTTAAACATTGAACTTTAAGAATTAACCATTAAAACGTGGGAATGCCCCGCGTCCTGCATAGAGGGCTGACTCATCGAGCTCTTCTTCAATGCGAAGCAACTGGTTGTACTTTGCAACGCGCTCTGTACGGGCTGGTGCACCAGTCTTGATTTGACCGCATTCAAGAGCAACGGCCAGATCTGCGATCGTGGTGTCTTCAGTCTCACCTGAGCGGTGGGACATCATCGTGCGGTAAGAGTTGCGGTGCGCAAGTGAGACTGCATCAAGCGTCTCGGTCAGAGTACCGATCTGATTGACCTTAACAAGCAGAGCATTTGCTGCGCTCTCCTTGATGCCGCGAGCCAAACGCTCTGGGTTAGTAACGAAGAGATCATCTCCAACAATCTGGATCTTATTGCCGAGTTCGGCAGTCATCTTCGACCAACCAGCCCAGTCATCTTCATCGAGTGGATCTTCGATAGAGACGATTGGATAGGAGGCAACGAGATCGGCGTAGTAGGCGATCATCTCATCGCTGCTCTTCCGCTTTCCTTCGAAGGAGTATGAGCCATCCTTGAAGAACTCTGTCGCCGCTACATCCATTGCGAGCGCGATATCAGTTCCTGGCTTAAAGCCGGCAGATTCAATCGCTTCTAAAATGAGGTCCAAGGCGGCACGGTTGCTATCAAGATTTGGAGCGAAGCCACCCTCATCTCCAACGCTAGTAACCAAGCCACGCTTCTTAAGAACTGCCTTTAGGGCGTGGTAGATCTCAGCGCCCCAACGGAGCGACTCCTTAAAGGACTCAGCGCCGATAGGCGCAACCATGAACTCCTGAACATCAACGTTTGTATCAGCATGTGCGCCACCGTTGAGGATATTCATCATAGGAACAGGGAGTGTGTGGGCTGTTGGGCCACCGATGTAGCGGAAGAAAGAGAGGTCTGCGCTCTCGGAGAGAGGTCTGCGCTCTCGGCGGCAGCGCGCGCGGTAGCAAGAGAGACTCCGAGGATCGCGTTTGCACCTAGACGGGACTTGTTCTTTGTTCCATCAAGAGCGAGCATCTCGCCGTCAACAAAGCGTTGATCTTGTGCGTCATATCCAATAACCGCAGGAGCAATTTCATCGTTAACAAAGTTAACGGCCTTTTCGACACCCTTGCCGCCGTAACGCTTTCCACCATCGCGGAGTTCGGCAGCTTCGAAAGCACCTGTTGATGCCCCACTTGGAACTGCTGCGCGAGCGCTGGTTCCATCTTCAAGAAGTACTTCTACTTCAACAGTTGGATTTCCGCGAGAATCAAGAATTTCGCGAGCGTGTACTGCATCGATTAGTGCCACAGGGTTCTCCTTATAGTTGTTATGGTGGTAATTCTAGCGAGTCGAGTCAGCGAGCTCGTTACTCCCCCGCTTCAGCCTCATGTTGCTGAATCCTTGCGATATAACTCTTAGTTGCGGTGCGCAGCGCTATTTCTGGATCGATCCCGAGCTGCTGTGCCTGGTCGATCACTCCCAGCAAAATCTCTCCCAATTTAGCCTCATCAGTATCGCTGGGCAGCGTGACGGGATGGGCAACAGGGAGTGAATATCCATATTTATCTGCCCGATAGATCATCTTGGCCGCGAGCGCCATTGCGGGCTGGGCCAGAGGAACGCCTTCAATGGCTGAAGTTCGACCCTTCTCCTCACGCTTCTGCTTCTCCCAATTTTCTAGGACATCATCAAAGGTCACCTCGGAGTCGGTGAATACATGAGGGTGGCGACGGATCAACTTATCCGCGATGCCACCGGCAACATCTTCGATAGTGAAGGGGTCTACCGCGTCCTCCGCAGCGATAGCGGCGTGAAAGTAAACTTGAAGGAGTACATCACCAAGTTCTTCTCGCATTGCGGTGCGATCTTTTTCATCGACGGCTTCAGAGAATTCGTAAGACTCTTCTAAGAGATACTTGAGGAGAGATTCGTGCGTCTGCTCTGCATCCCACGGACATCCACCCGGCGAGCGCAAGCGATGCATGACCTCATGGAGACGAATTAACTCTGAGGTCATGCTCTTACGGAGTTCCTAAACTAGTTGCTTGGTGTAGGCGTTGGCGTAGCCGCACCTGGGGCGACAACGGCAAGATTAGTTGAGTCCCACGTGCCATATTTCTTAGAGACTTTAACTCCCTCTTTAGTCCCTTGAGCTGTTACAAGTAGTCCAACCGCACTTGGAGCGTTAGCGGCGGTAGTTCCCTTCTTGATCACCAGCGTATTGAGCTCCTGGTTCAGGAGGTAAGTTTTTACAAAGAGTGGGAAATCCTTAGTTGCGATTTCACGCGAAACTTCAAATGACTTAAGAGCAGAGGCGCTACCGGCCTGCTTCAAGATACTTGCCGCTTCGGCATCAACTTGTGACTGGGTGACTGAAATATTATTTGCTGCAGCGGTATCTGCGTAGAGCGCCGAGATGATGTAAAGATCCAACTCTTGAGCCGCTAGATCTGCACCAGAGCCGAGCTGCATTCCGCTCGTAGAAACCGTCTTACGCTCGGCAAGAACGGCATTGACGCTGCCAGTCACTTGAGAGGCCGTAATCTTGGTCTTACCTACAGTTGCGGCCGGAGAAGCCGAGTCAAGGAGTAGCCACAGTCCGATACCGGCACCGACGACAACCAAGGCGCCCACCACTCCAGCAATTATCTTCTTCACTTGGAACTCCCTAAAGATTGTGTAGGACTTCCCTAGTCCAAGACAGGACAGAAGTATCGCTTACGGAGCCGTTTTCTAGCCAATTTGGAGCTGCGCTGCGGGCCACCAAGAGGCTCTTTGTAGCCTGCTTTACGAGAGAGCCGGGATAAAGCCGCGTAATCCTGAGCTCGGCGGACTCCGGCAAGGTAATCGGGGGCCACAGTCCGACACCGGCACCGACGACAACCAAGGCGCCCACCACTCCAGCAATTATCTTCTTCACTTGGAACTCCCTAAAGATTGTGTAGGACTTCCATAGTCCAAGACAGGACAGAAGTATCGCTTACGGAGTCGTTTTCTAGCCAATTTGGGGCTGCGCTGCGGGCCACCAAGAGGCTCTTTGTCGCCTGCTTTACGAGAGAACCTGGGTAGAGCCGGGCGATCCTGAGCTCGGCGGACTCCGGCAAGGTAATCGGGGCGATTTTTAGGTGCTTGCCCTGCCAAACCACCTCAGTGAGGTTCTTTGCCTTAGCCAACGTTCGCACGCGCGCCACCTCAATCAGGCTCTGCGCAGCCTCAGGGAGCTCCCCAAAACGGTCCTTAAGTTCATCCACGATGGAGTTCAGCCCTGCATCATCGGCGCAATCGGCCATCCGGCGGTAGAGATCCAAGCGGAGCCGCTCGGAGGGTACGTATTCAACGGGCAGGTGTGCGGTGATGGGAAGCTCGACCTTGCACTCCTTGAGGCGGGGATTCACATCGAGATAGCCGGTTTTAAAGTCTTCTACGGCTTCGCCCACCATCCGCATGTAGAGATCGAAGCCGACCTCGGCGATATGCCCAGATTGTTCGCCACCCAACATATTTCCAGCGCCGCGAATCTCTAGATCCTTCAAGGCGACCTGCATTCCAGAACCTAGATCAGTGTTGGTCGCAATAGTCGTCAAGCGATCATGGGCAACTTCAGTCAGGGGCTTATCTGGAGAGTAGAGAAAGTAGGAGTAAGCCCGCTCGCGCCCGCGACCAACACGTCCGCGCAATTGATGGAGTTGTGAAAGACCGAATGCGTCGGCGCGATCAACGATTAAGGTATTGGCATTGGGTATATCAATACCACTCTCAATAATTGTGGTGCAGACCAAAATATCGAATTGGCGCTCCCAGAAACCCAAGATCACCTCTTCGAGTTCGCGCTCACTCATCTGACCGTGCGCCACGCGAACGCGCGCCTCGGGAACTAACTCTTTAAGACGAAGCGCAACCCGATCAATACTCTCGACTCTATTGTGAAGGAAGAAGATCTGGCCATCGCGCAGTAGTTCACGATGCAGGGCAGCGGTCACCTGCTTCTCATCGTAAGGACCCACGTAGGTGAGAACGGGGTGGCGCTCTTCGGGAGGCGTCGTGATGTTGGACATCTCACGAATTCCAGTAATAGCCATCTCGAGCGTGCGAGGAATCGGCGTTGCAGACATTGAGAGCACGTCGATATTGGTGCGCGCTTTCTTCAACTCTTCCTTATGCTCCACACCAAAGCGCTGCTCCTCATCGACAATCACTAAACCAAGATCGCGAAAGATCACATCTTTAGAGAGCAAGCGATGCGTACCAATGACGATATCGATACTTCCGCTGGCCAAACCATCCAAGATCTCTTTTGATTCCTTCGCGGTGTTGAAACGGGAGAGCCCTGCGATTCGTACAGGAAATCCGGCATAACCAATGACGATATCGATACTTCCGCTGGCCAAACCATCCAAGATCTCTTTTGATTCCTTCGCGGTGTTGAAACGGGAGAGCCCTGCGATTCGTACAGGAAATCCGGCATAGCGCTCTGAAAAAGTTTTAAAGTGCTGTTGCACCAAGAGGGTGGTCGGAACTAACACTGCAACCTGCTTAGCATCCTGTACCGCCTTAAAAGCAGCGCGAATTGCAATCTCGGTCTTTCCATATCCCACATCGCCGCAGATGATGCGATCCATGGGGTGGCTGCGCTCCATATCGCGCTTCACCTCTTCAATTGTGGAGAGCTGATCGTTGGTCTCAACGAATGGAAAGGCCGCCTCCAACTCGCGCTGCCACGAGGTATCGGGTGAGAAGGCGAAACCCGGTGCGCTCATCCGCGCCGCATAGAGTTGGATCAGCTCTGCAGCAATCTGCTTAACCGCTTTGCGGGCCTTGCGCTTGGTGTTCTGCCAATCCGCCCCACCAATACGATGCATCGTGGGAGCCTCACCACCCACGTACTTGGTTACCTGCTCCAGGGTATCTGTCGGAACAAAGAGCCGATCGCCCGGTTGGCCCCGCTTCGAGGCTGCATACTCAATAACTAAATACTCGCGAGAAATACCGGAAACTGTGCGCGCCACCAGTTCGACATAGCGACCTACTCCATGTTGCTCATGGACAACGTAATCACCAGGTTTGAGTTCGAGAGGATCAATAGCCTTCTTGCGCCGAGAAGGCATTCGAGCCTGATCCTTATTGGAACTACGAACACCCGTAATATCTTTCTCAGTGATTAGAGCGCTCTTAAACTCGTGAGATATAAAGCCGTGTTCAATCGGTGTCGCGATTACATAAATTGCATCTCGTGTTAAACCAGAAGAGATATTCTTGAGTAATCGAACCGGTAGCCCCGACTGTTGAAAGAGTTTGGCATAGCGCTCCACAATTCCGGCTCCAGCCGCAGTGAAGATTAAAAGGTACTTCTCAGTGAGCCACTCTTGTAAATCTGCAATAAGCCCTTCACTATCACCCCGATATTCGGGAATCGCCTGTAAAGGTAAGACTTGTGCGCCCTCATCAAATTCTGCGGAGTAAGGGTCTATCGAACTCCAGTGATTGGCACGCTCTCGTAATTGTTCGAGGGTGAAGTAACCCCCTCCAGCGAGTTCTGCAGTGAGGTTAATAGGCGCGATCGCACCTTGCGCAGCATTGGACCAAGCTGCATCCAAGAACTCCTTGTTAGTTGCTACCAGATCTAAGGCTCGTGAGTTAATGCGCGGCTCATCGATGAGCACGATCTGGAAATTGGCAGGAAGTAAATCGACCAATGATGTTAGATCGTTGCGCAGCAGCCCTTGCAGAGACTCCATTCCATCGACATAG
>Ga0208876_1000147_pt1 | contig 24771 bp, 25 predicted proteins | sample CryBogCBH03Jun09_FD_184614 | JGI IMG/M metagenome (GOLD analysis project Ga0208876, IMG submission 184614) | Freshwater microbial communities from Crystal Bog, Wisconsin, USA - CBH03Jun09 (SPAdes) | ecosystem: Environmental > Aquatic > Freshwater > Lake | place: Crystal Bog, Wisconsin, USA... | reverse complement strand
CCCCGTCTCCGGTCGGCCTACGGCTTCCCTACGCCGGGGATGGACAACCCAACAACAACCAACTAGAAACCAAAATAACCCTCAAAGACTAACCCTCACACTGGCTCCAAATGCCGAGTCCCCTCAATCTGGTCCAAGTCAGGGCGGCCTTGTTTATCTAAATGAAGCACTTGAAAAGAAGAAATCAGAACTGCCTATAAAAGAAACTATTTTAGCTAAGCTTCTTGCTGAAAGAAATCCTACTCCTACTCCTACTCCTACTCCTACTCCTACTCCTACTCCTAATGTGCTACCTCCAAGCTTTCTCGAAAAATATTGCCAATATATACTTTGGTCACTGCTAGGAATCGCCGGAATTACACTTTTCTTATGGAGAAAGAGTTGAGTTTTTAAACTCACATTCTTTTTAAGGGGCAACCCACAAGGCTCGCAAGCGTAGATGGAGTATTGAGAGGTCAAGGGTAGCTATATATTTAGTTCTAAGCCCACAGAAAAACGACGCTAACCGCCAAGATCGAGAGCATTTGAACTCTTATGAGTTCAAAGCAGCACGCATTTGGGCAAAGCCGTCAAACACCTCCTCATCCGACATAGGGGCTGAAAGAATCTCCTCCATACTCCCCGACTCCACCCCTTCACCTGCGAGTTCCAGCAGGAAGGGACTTGGGGTACAGGACATGACGCTCCCGAATTTCCTGCGGGTAGCGCAGTGGGTGATGGTCAGGCGGTGTCGGGCGCGGGTGATACCGACATAGAGAAGTCGACGCTCCTCCTCGACAGTCCCCTCGCTCTTCGAACGCTCATGCGGCAGGAGTCCATCCTCGGCGCCGACCAACCAGACCTCGGGATACTCGAGCCCTTTGGCTGCGTGAAGGGTGATCAGGGTGACTCCCTCTCGCTCTTCGGCTTTTTCTTCTTCTTTCTCCTGTTCGAGCATCAGGCCGTCAAGGAAGCCGCGGGCCCCCTCCTTGGGATGTTGCTGACAGTAGCCGGCGAGGGCATTGAGGAGTTCACGGACATTCTCCTGGCGATTGGTCGCCTCCTCGTCGGTCTTGCAGCTCTTTTTGAGATCCTCGAAGTAACCACACTCCTCGAGGATTCCGCGAAGGATCGCAGCAGTGTCGGCACCCGGCGTCTGAAGCTGGATGCGGTATGCTCCCCAATCCTCGGTGAAGCGCTGGATGGCTCCCCGGGTCTTGGCAGAGCTGACATCAAGATGCCCGGGGTCGTTCAAAATCGAGAGAAGACTCTTGCCGTTTTTTGCGCCGGCTTCCGTCGCCAACTGAAGGGTGGCACTGCCGATTCCACGCGGCGGATTCGACAGGACACGTAGCAGGGCGTTGTCGTCATCGGGATTGAGCAGGGCACCCAGGTAGGCGACGACATCCTTTACCTCGCGACGGTCGAAGAAGCTCTTCCCCCCCACGACACGGTAGGGGATGCGACGCTCGCGTAGGATCTCCTCGAACTGACGCGACTGGGCGTTCATCCGATAAAGGATGGCGAAGGAAGTCCAGGGAAGAGCCTTGGAACTCTGTGGTCCGGAAGCCTGGATCTCGTCGGCGATGAACTCGGCCTCGGTCTTGTCATCCGCCGCGGAAAGGATGCGGATCGGTTCCCCATCCTTGCGATCGCTCCAGAGATTCTTCACCCGGCGGCGGGAGTTGTTTTTGATGAGACGGTTCGCCACCGAGAGAATGATGTCGGTGCTGCGGTAGTTCTGCTCCAGTTTGATCACCTCGGGATCGGGAAAATGGCGTTCGAACTCGAGAAGGTTAGCCGCCTCGGCACCCCGCCATCCGTAGATGCTCTGGTCATCATCCCCGACCACACAGATGTTCGGACGATGATCGGCGGCCAGCAGGCTCACCAATTCGAGTTGCAGCTTATTGGTGTCCTGAAACTCATCGACCATGATGTGTGTGTACCGGGAGCGCCATTCCTCTCGAGCCTCAGGATGGTCCCGCAGGAGGGTTCGGGCATGAAGCAAGAGATCGTCAAAGTCCATGGCATTGAGCGAACGGAGTTCGTTCTGGTACTTGGAAAAGAGACTGCCGAGGGCCGTGCCGGTGGTGTCGGGTTCGCCGATGCCAAGGTTCTTCGCCTTGCTGATGATGTTGCGTGCGAGATTCGGATCCAGGGGGTTCTCCTTGTCGTGAATGCGTGCCGCGAGCTTCTTCACAAGCCCCATCTGGTCCCCCTCGTCAAAGATACTGAAGTTCTCCTTGTAGCCGAGGAGATGGGCATGCTTTCGGAGGAGTCGCACGCAGAGTGCATGGAAGGTGGAGAGGGTGATGAGTTTGGCCTGCTCGGAGTTCACGGCGGCACCCACACGCTCACGCATTTCCTTGGCCGCTTTGTTGGTGAAGGTCACCGCAAGGATCGCCGAGGGATCGACTCCCTGGGCCACCAACCAGGCGATGCGGGCTGTCAGCACCCGGGTCTTTCCCGTTCCTGCACCGGCAAGAATTAGCATAGGTCCTTCCGGATGAGTGGCGGCGCGATACTGCTCGGGATTAAGGTCAAAGAGTCTGAAGCCGGACACGGAAGAAAAGGATGAGGGATGAAGTATGAAAGCTGAAACGCAGAAGAGAGGCAGGTTGAGGTTAATCTGGAACTCAGGAACTCAGGAAGAAGACATCTGCTCCACCTCGCAAATACCTAGTCACCATGAACAAAAAACTTTGCTTCTTTTTTCCACGCCTCTGCGTCTCGACGCCCTAGCGGGTGTTTATTCCCTGCGCAAACTCCCTGACAATTCTCGGATACAACTCGTGCTCGGCAATCTGGATGCGGGCATGGAGGGTCTCTGCTGTGTCAGCAGGAAGAACGGGGACACGGCTTTGTCCCAGGATCTTGCCGGTATCGACTCCCGAGTCGACGAGATGGACGGTGCAACCCGCCTCCGGCACACCGGCCTCAACGGCCTGACGCCATGCCTTCAACCCCCGGAAGGCTGGTAGGAGCGAGGGATGGATATTCAGGATACGACCCGGAAAAGCCTGAAGCAGAGGTTCTTTGATCACGCGCATAAAACCCGCAAGCACCACGAAATCGACCCGGGCCTCCCGGAGCAGTCGAACCAGTTCAGCTTCGGCCTCAGGTGACATTTTTGTTCGAAAGGGGCCCGGAGCGACAAAATGAGAGGGGATATCGAATCCCTTGGCCAGATCCAGGATGCCGGAACTCTCGACATCGGAAAGAACGATTACCGGTTCACATCCGAGCGTACCGGACTTAAATACCTCCGCCAGGGCGCGAAAGTTGGATCCTTTCCCCGATCCCAGAACACCGAAACGGATCAACGGCTGATCCCGGGAAAAAGAAACCCCCGGCTGTTGTGGGCCGGGGGTTTTCATCCCTTCAGAGGGAAATTGCAAAAGAAAATCTTAGTTAGCGGCAACCTCAACGGGGTCGACATTCACACGACGACCGGCGCGGTCGAAGCGAACCTTGCCGTCGACGAGCGAAAAGATGGTGTAGTCGCGACCGAGGCCGACGTTGCGACCGGGAAGGAACTTTGTGCCGCGCTGGCGGATGATGATGTTACCGGCGATGACAGTCTGGTCACCGAATTTCTTCACGCCGAGGCGCTTGCTGATGCTGTCGCGTCCGTTCTTGACGCTTCCCTGTCCTTTTTTATGTGCCATGGCAGTGGGTGATTAGGGTTAAATTCTTGGAAAATAATCAGGCGGAGATCTTTGTGATCTTCAACTCGGTGAGCTGGCGGCGATGTCCCACGGTGCGGTGATAGCCCTTGCGACGCTTGAATTTGAAGGCAATGACCTTGTCGTCCTTGTACTGGTCGACTACCTCGGCCTTGACGCTCGCTCCCGAGACAAGCGGGGTGCCAAGATTGATCTTGTCACCGTTCACGACAAGCAGGACATCGCTGAAGGTGGTCTCTTTGCCGGCTTCGACATCAAGTTTCTCGACACTCAGGACGTCTCCCTCGGAGACGCGGTACTGTTTGCCGCCGGTTTGGATGATTGCGTAGGACATGGGAAAATCTTTGGAAAAAGGAGTGAGAGGATGCCACGGAAGAGGTGGATAGACAACAACATTTTTGTTTTTTTCTCTCTTGCCGGCGGGCCATCTCACCGTATGATCACCGACCCATCAATTTGCTCGGGTGGTGAAATGGCAGACACGTACGTTTGAGGGGCGTATGCCGAAAGGCATGGGGGTTCAAGTCCCCCCCCGAGCACCACTTCCGCCAGAGGCGGAAAGGATAAGGGTACAATTATGAATGATGTAAAGATGCCGTCATTCTTTGGTCACCTCCTGCCAAGTTTTTTTATTATTCTGACTTCACCCTGACAATAGCACCTCTGTCGGATGATTGGAGATGCCGCTCAGTTCTATTAATTTCCTGAGCAACAGTAGCGAGGCAAGGGCATCGCTCAGCGCCTCATGCCAGCGGAAGTCGGGTAACAGAACTTTGGCTTCCTGCTCCAAGGAGAACTCTTGGGCCAGGTCGGACAAAGCATAGGAGGGACGGCCGGGGAGAATCTTACGGCTTAGCGTCAGAGTATCGACCCAGGGACCGAAGCCGTGCATGGGAAAGGCGCGAAGATAGCGCTTCTCTGTCCCGGCCCCATGGGCAACGATCCATCGGCCTTCTAGTCGCCTCTTCAACTCCGGCCAGAGCGAAAAAAGCGGGGGTGCATCCTTGAGTTCTGCATCGCTGATACCGTGGATCTGTTGCGCGCTCCAAGTCACGGGACGCTCCGCCCTCAGATAGCTGCGGAAAAGGGACACAGACAACGGTTTGAGGTGCTCCATCCAGACAATACCGATCTGGATCGGAACCCCGGCTTCGTTTGGCCTCTCACCGGCCGACTCAAAGTCAAGCGCCGCAAAGGAGGCCTTCCCGACGGTGGACACGGCGGTTACGCCCCGTTGATGGAGCTGCGGAGAAGTTCCGCGGTCGACTTCCAGTCGAGGCAGGCATCCGTGATCGAGACGCCGTATCGGAGCTTGGAGGGATCCTCTCCCAGAGACTGGGCACCGAACTCAATGTGACTCTCCAGCATGGCGCCGACGATGTCGGTGCGTCCGGCGGCCCGTTGCTCCAGAATGCTCTTCCAAACCTCGGGCTGGCGGGCGGGATCCTTGCCGCTATTGGCATGGCTGCAATCGATCATGATGGCTGTCGGCACGCCGGCAGCCTGGAGCTTCGCGGCAGCATCCGCCGTCTGGTGCGGATGGTAGTTCACCCCGTCGCGACCGCCGCGCAGGACGAGATGACCGTCGGGGTTACCAGCCGTCTTGATGATGCTCGTCATGCCATCCTGGTCGATTCCGAGGAAACTGTGGGGACTGCGTGAGGAGCGCATCGCATCAATGGCCGTCTGAATGCTTCCATCGGTACCGTTCTTGAAGCCGACCGGCATCGAGAGGCCGCTGGCCATCTCGCGGTGGGTCTGCGACTCAGTGGTGCGGGCACCGATCGCCGACCAGCTGATCAGATCAGCGATATACTGGGGCATGATCGGGTCAAGCACCTCGGTGGCCGCAGGCAATCCGAGGGCTGCTACGTCTAGCAGAAGTTGGCGGGCCACCTTGATACCATGCTCCATATCTCCGGATTCATTGAGGTGTGGATCGTTGATCAACCCCTTCCACCCCACGGTCGTGCGGGGCTTCTCAAAGTAGACGCGCATGACCAGGAAGAGTTTGTCCTCAACCTCTTTGGAAAAAGCGGCGAGGCGTTTTGCATAGTCAAGGGCTGAACCCGGGTCATGGATCGAGCATGGGCCGACAATAACGAGCAGGCGGGGGTCCTCACCCCGCAGGATGCGACGGCAGGTCTCGCGATATTCAGCGACCTTGGCAAGGACCTCGCTGCTTGCGGGAAGTTTCTCCTTCACCTCGCGAGGGGAGACAAGGCGAGTGACTCCGCTCACACGGGTGTTTTCGGTGCGGGGCTTTTCTACAGTGTCTGTCGCAGTCGTGTTGGAGCTCATGTCTTGAAGCCCGTCGGTCGTCGGGCTGAATAAGATCCACTCAGAGGGTCTGGATTGCAACTCGCAAGTATGGCTAGGAGCGTCTCAGCCCTGATCCTTGTCCTTGGATTTTTAATCTTCAGCCCACCGCATTTTTCCTGCAACCTTTCCAATATGCCTTCTTTTGACGTTGTGTCCGAAATCGAGCGAATGGAGATCGAGAACGCGGTGAACCAAGCCGTTAAGGAACTGGCCACCCGCTTCGACTTCAAGGGAAGCAGTGCCAAAATCGAGCTGACCAAACCCGAACTGATCACCCTCTCGGCCGAGGATGCCAACAAACTCAAGGGAGTCCGTGAGATCATGGTCAACAAACTCGCAAAACGCGGCATCGACCTGCGCAATGTGGAGCAGAAAGATCCCTCAGTCTCCTCTATCGGAAATACGCGTCAGGAGTTCGTGATTACCCAAGGGCTCGATGGCACCAGGGCGAAAGAAATCACCACCGCCATCAAGGCCGAGAAGTTCAAAGTCCAAGCTTCCCTTCAAGATCGTCAGGTGCGCGTCACCGGCACCAAGAGGGACGAACTCCAGGAAGTCATCGCCTTTCTTAAGGGCAAGGACTTCGGGATCTCCCTGAATTTCAAAAACTTCAGGGATTAAGCCTTGGCTGGCTCGTCCCCGAGGTGTTTGCCCGGGACAAGATAATTCCGGACATAGTCGCTTACGGCCTCCTCCAGAGTCGTTGAAGGGGTGCTCCAACCCGTGGCACGGAGGCGACCGACGTCCGCGCAAGTATGGTACTGGTATTGGTTGCGGATATGATCAGGCATGTCGATGAACTCGATCTTGGGCTGGCGGTCTAGCGCCGTGAAGAGCGCCGTTGCTAGATCGATCCAGGTGCGGGGTGTACCGGTGCCGATATTGAAAAGTCCATTGGCAGTAGGGGTGTCAGCCACATGAAGGGTCATGGCGACCGCATCCTTGACGTAGACGAAGTCCCTGACCTGTTCTCCATCCCGGTAATCAGGACGATGGCTCTTGAAGAGGCGAACTTTGCCGGTTTCAAGGATCTGCTCGTAGGCCTTGGAAACCAGACTGCGCATCTCGCCTTTGTGACCCTCGTTGGGTCCGAAGACATTGAAGTATTTGATACCCGCGATTCCACGTTCGCTCTCCAGCCAACCGTTCCGTTTGGCATGGAGATCGAAGAGATGCTTTGAGTAACCGTATGCGTTCAGCGGTCGCAAGGTCTCCAAGTGGTCGATGCCATCGTCCATGCCGTTGGCACCGTCGCCGTAAGTGGCGGCGGAGCTGGCATAGACAAAACGGATGCCACGCTGAAGGGACCACTGGGCGAGCCGTTTGGTGTAGCCGAAATTATTCTCCATCAGGTAACCGGCATCGGTCTCGGTAGTCGCCGAGCAGGCACCCAAGTGGAAGACCATGCGGATGGATCCGAGCGCATCCGGGTTTTCGTCGAGAACATCGAGCAGAACATCGGCCTGCATGTAGTCGTCGAAGCGCAGCGGGGAGAGGTTCTTCCATTTTTCATCCTTACCAAGGACATCGGTGACCAGGATATCATCCTGACCGCGGCGGTTGAGGGCATGGATGAGGGCGCTTCCGATAAGTCCGGCACCGCCGGTGACAAGGATGGATGAAGACATGATGAGGTTATTTTTTTGAAATGTGTAGGCCGCTCTCGTCGAGTTCCTCCTGAAAGATATCCGTTTTGTCTCCAAAGACGCTTTTGGCAACCTGGATGTACTGGGAGGCCTTTGAAGGATCACCTGACTTGTAGGATCGTGCTGCGGAAGCATAGTACCAGGCCGGGGTATTGCTTGGAGTCGGGGAATTGAAAAGCCGTTTCTCAAGCTCCGGATCGACATTCCGACTTAACAAGAGAAGGAGGAGCTTGTACTCGACCAGTTCGTTGTTGGGTTGCTCGATGAGCAGATTCCGAAAGTAGGTGATTGAGGGATCCCATTGCTGCTGGAGCGCAAGAAGGGATCCGAGGTTGTATCGGGCCGGGAAAAAGCCCGGCGAGGCCTTCAGGGCTGACTCGTAGCAGAGTCGGGCTCCCTCGTAATCCTTGGTCTTGGTAAGGATCGCCCCCTTCAGATTCAAGGCCGTGGGATCCTCGGGACGTAACTGCAGGGCGGGAGCCAGTATCACAAGGGCGCGTTGATAATCCTTCTTTTCCATCGCAGACGAGGCAGCTTGTATTGCAGCGTCGGCATCAAGGCCGGATAACTGAGCAGCTCCAACGGCCTGAATCGTAAGACAAGCAAGCAATACCGAGAGTAATCCCACGGGTGTCAGCCGAAAAGTCTTGGGCATCAAGAGGCTCATGTTCAACGATTACAGCATGGAGATAGCGCGTCCGGCATGGCAACAAGATCTTGGAAAAACTGGCCTCTGGTTTTGCTGTAGTTTGTTGCTGCTTCTTTGCCTGACCTCATCTCCCTGCATACTTCCTTCTGCATGGAGCGATCAATCGTTCGCCGTGGCGCTACCGGAGTTGGAGGGACCGGTGACTCTGGGCATCTTCTCTCATGATGGGAAACTGGTGCGATTGCTTTATCGCGATGCATCTGTGGAGTCGATTCCCGCGGGTCTCAATGGACTCATGATGAACTGGGATGAGAAAGATGATTCGGGAAGGAAGGTCTCTCCCGGTTCATACATTGCCCGAGGGATCGTTCATGGTCCTCTCTCCTGCTCGACACTACCCTATATGGATCAAGGCGGGAGGCTTACACTTCCGGAATGGCCACCTGAGTTGACTGCCATGCCGTTACAGAAAAAAGTTCTTGTCGTAGGCGCCGCCAAGGATGCCTTGCTCGAAAACCCGCCTGCGGTCTCAATCTCGGCAATTGCTGAAACCAATGACTGTATTCTGACAGCAGAAGGCCTTCCTATTCTGAATATCACACTTTTATCACCTCAATTTGATGACTTTCATCAGAAAATTCGTGTTGCCGCGATCATGGGAGAAAAAAATGGATGCGCTCGCCTCTTGATCAAAGATCCCCGAGGAACCGCCTCGTATGCAATCTCGGGATTGGATCGCCTGGTTCCGATTTCGGCGGGGATACTGGATGTGAAGCCGGATGCTTTTCATTCCTCCCAAACTGCGGGAGAATCCGCACCGTGATGAATGCCCCTAGGCCTATGCTTGTCTTGTTGGCCTTGTTGGCAATGGAAATGGCGACTTTTGCACAACAACCTGCACTGAAGGAGATCAAGATACCCTATTCATTGTCTTGGGGAGATGGCATCGACAAGGTTCGCGAGATGATCAACGCTGTGAAAGCGCATGAGATCTCGACTGTTGAAAAACCGGGCGGAAAGGCGGTGATGGCAGCAGAGGGGCTGAATATCAGTGATCTTCTTCTCAAAAAAACGCTCTTCACCTTCAAGGACGGCTCCCTCATCGAGGTGGAACTCCAATATGACGATCCCGCATGGGATGCCGAGAAGACGGTTGATTTCTTCGACCGCACCCGACGTCGCATCGACGAGCGCTATGGATTGGGGACGCTGTTAGTCAACCGGGTAAAGGAACACCCCGAGGGAGGGGAGATGCCGAAGGAAACGACCTACACGCTGATCATTTACCAATGGAGTCAGCCGACCGTGAGCCTGGAACTCAACTATTATAGCTTCGAGGAGCAGGAAAAACACCTGCGCATTGTTTCCCTTCACTACAAGACCCCGTAGTAATCACCAGTAGCTTGGGTTACCTTGGAAGCTCATGATATTTCCACGGGACACTCGGGCAAAGCCTTCAGGAAAGCCTTGCCGTAGGGACGCGAGAGAATGCGACTGTCGAGAATGACGATGGAACCATGATCCTTGGAACTTCTAATGAGACGTCCGACTCCCTGTCGGAGCTTCAGGATCGCCTCGGGAAGAGAGTAGGTTTGGAAAGGATCCCCGCCCGCCAGTTCGATCTCCTCCAACTTGGCCTCGGTCAGTGGATGGTCGGGCGTGACAAACGGAAGCCTCGTGATGATGACGCTGGAAAGCGCCTCGCCTGGGAGGTCAACGCCGGTCCAGAAGCTGTCAGTGCCGAAGAGAACACTCTCTCCCTCCTCGCGGAAAGTTTCCAACATGCGCGACCTAGAAAGGCCGGCGCCCTGAACGATCAGGTTCCACCCTTTTTTTTCAAAGAAATCTCCCATCCGTGCCGCAACGGACTGCATGGTACGGTGACTGGTGAAAAGAACGAATGCACGGGCACGGCTCTGCTCGGTGAAGTGTCCGATCCAGGCGGCCAGGGCTTCCTCATAGGTGGGGTCTTTGGGTTCCGGCATTTTGCGCACAAGATGAATCCTCATTTGCTTGGCATAATCGAACGGCGATCCGAGTTGCAGTGCGGGAACTTCCAGAGCCCCGACACGACCACGGAAATAATCGAGCTCGGACGAACCGACTGAAAGAGTTGCACTGGTCATGACAGCGGTACTCCCTTCACGGAATAAAAGCCTCCCGAGCAGGGGCGCAACGGCCACAGGTGCGGCATGAAGGCTGGTCCAAGTCGATGCTTTGCCGCTCCGCTCCACCCAGTAGACATGCCCGGGTTCGCTCTGGGAGAGAAAATAGGAAAGCCCGGCCCGGGAGGTTCTCAACCGCGAGGCAACCTCCGCCAGTTCTCCCTTGAGTCCGTCCTCTTCGGCATTTCCTGCGGCGGTGCCGGCCGAATCCGCGAGACGGGCCAATCCCTCGGCCAACGGGCTCTCGGAGACTGCCTCAAGTAGATTGACCGACTGATCTCCGCGCACTCGACATTCCCTCCCCTGTCGAAAGGTGCAGGCACCAGCGACCGCATCAAAAAAACGATCGATCTCGGGGATCAGATCGGCGGCGGTGGAGATGGCGTCGTTGTGCCTTGCCTGCTGAAGAAGGCCTTTGCGGGTTTTGGGATTGTAGAGGCGCTGTATCGACTGCCGAAGTCCATACTGGGAAAGTGAAAATCCAAGATGACGCGAGGCAACCTGTTCCACCACATGGGCCTCATCGAAGATCACAAAGTCATCCGGAAAGAGATAGCCGATTCCCTCCTCCTCGGGATCCCCAAGGAGGGTGAAGAAAAGGGTGTGGTTAAGAACCAGAACCTGAGCCGACTGGGCGCGTCGACGCGCAGCTTGGTAAAAGCACCCGGAGTCGCGCCCGCAGGTCTTGGGCGTGCAAAGATGCTGTTCACTACAAACCTGGGCCCAGAGCTGCTGGGCCGGCTCAAATGGAAGATCACTGAGGGATCCGTCGGAGGTCGTGGCCGCCCATTCACGGATCCGTTCCAGTTCCGGCTTTTCCTCGGTAGTAAAAAGATCCGCCCCATGGCGAATGGCACGGGCCAGTCGGGTAGGGCAGACATAGTTCTGACGTCCCTTTAGCAGGACAGCCTCGAAGTCCTCCCCGATGAGTCCTCGTACCAAGGGAACATCCTTGTACAGCAGTTGCTCCTGAAGATTGATCGTATGGGTACTGACCAAGGCCTTTCGACCCGTCCTAATCGCATGAAGAACGGAGGGGATCAGGTAGGCGAGTGATTTTCCAACACCTGTTCCCGCCTCGACCACCAGATGAGTGCGCCCGGATAGCGCGGCCGCAACACCCTCCGCCATCTGCTGCTGTTCGGGGCGCCATTCGAAACCGCGGATGGAAGCAAGAGCTCCGCGTGGTCCGAAGAGCTCAGCGATCTCACGAGCGAAGCCCCCTCCGGCCACCGGAAACCCGGGGGGATGCTCTTCATTGATTGAAATCATGGGTGTTTGCGGTTGCAGGATCGGTCGTGAGGCATTCAGAATCGTGCTCTTTCCGGCCTCCTGCAACGGGTTTCTGCCGGTGATGCCATGACGACCCTCGACCGCTACCTCCTAAGCAAGTTCCTCACGCCTTTTTTTTACTGCGTGATGGGGTTCATCTCGGTCTGGTTGGTCTGGGACCTAAGCGTCAATCTTCCGGATTTTCTTTCCGGACACGCAACAGTCTTGCTTGTCGTGCGGTACTATCTACTCCAGTTCCCGAGCGTGATCGTCCTGAGCGTGCCCGTAGGAATGCTTCTGGCGCTCCTGTACACTCTCACTCAGATGTCCCGACGCAACGAGATCATCTCCATGCTCTGTGCCGGTGTGAGTCTCTATAGGATTTTTGTCCCTCTGGTGATCGTGGGGCTGGTTATGACTGTTGTTCTGACTGCACTTAATTATCGTTTGGCCCCTCAATCTGGATCCTCCAGCGAGGAGATTAAAAGCGAGATCAAATCAGGCCAGAAGCCATTTGATGGAGTTAGCTATCATCTGTTTCGAAACCGGGAAGACCGACGCCTCTGGTATCTAAATGGTCTCTATACCAAGGGCAATCAAGCTGTTGGCGTCGAAATTATTCAACAAAACGAGTCGGGAATCGTGACGGAAAAATGGTATACTCCCCATGCGGCTTTTATTCCAGAGACAGGCAGTTGGTTGCTGTTCGATGCTAGGCATGTGATCGTTGATGAATCCGGCAATCAAGTCTCCACGGAATCCTCCCCTAAGTTGGAAATCAAGGGATGGCATGAAACCCCTTGGAAGATCGCCAGTTCGACAATGAATTCAGAATTCCTCGGCCTTCCCGAACTGACAGACTACTTGCATTACAACGCGGAGTTTCCCGAAACACGCCTAGCTCCCTTTGTGACTCATTGGAACTATCGTTGGGCTCTTCCATGGACCTGTCTTGTGGTGATTTTCATTGCCGGACCAATGGGTGTGGTGATCGGTAGGCGGGGTATCATGGGCGGGGTTGCTACGGCCATGTTGCTCTTTGCCGGCTTGATTTTCTCAAGCAGTCTTTTCATTGCACTTGGCAAGGGGGATCGTATTCCGGGATGGGTTGCTGGTTGGGGGCCAATACTGATTTTCCTGGCAATCGGGGTTTTTCTTTTTTGGATCAAGGCCACCGGGCGAGAACTCCCGAAGTTGCGGTTGCCCGGTTTCTGATCCTCGTTTAAAGTCAATTCATGCAGCATGACTGGAATATCAAGCAACGCGCGGAGTCATGCGACGTGACGGGTCGTCCGTTTGTGGAGGGAGAGGTATTTCATACCTCCCTTTTCTTGGACGGGGAGGGTTTTCGCCGCAGCGATCTCTGCGAGGAGGCGTGGAAAGCCCGCTCGCTTGATCTTACCGCTGAAACTCCCTTCTCCACCTGGCGTTCCAAATTCGAACCACCTGCCCAGCCTGCGCCTGAACCCCTGCCGCGTGATGATGCCGAAGGGATGCTTCGAAAATTGATCGAAAGCAACGATCCGTCCCACATCAACACCCGATACCTGCTTGCCGTTATGCTGGAGCGCAAACGGATCCTGAAGCCTCAACCATCCCCGGAAAAATCAACCCTGATCTATGAAAGGGCCGGGACCGGAGAAACCTTCATCATCATCGATCCTCATCTTTCCCTTTCTGATCTTGCCGCTGTCCAGGAGGAAGTCTCGGCCCTACTTACGGGCCTGTCCGCATCGGCAACGCCGCCGGAAGGGGAAATTCCCGAGGTGGCGGGTAGCACCACCACTGAAATCGAGGCGGCCTGATTTCTTTCTAGCCATGGCGAAGGGATCCCTTCCGCTCTTTCTGGCCCCGATGGCCGGAGTCACGAATTCGATCTTCCGTACCATTTGCAAGGAAAGGGGTGCTGATATTCTGACCACGGAGTTCGTCTCGGCTGACGGCATCATGCATCGGAATACGAGGACGCGCAGATACGTTGAATTCGCCCCGCACGAACGCCCGATGGGAGTGCAACTCTTCGGGGCTGATCCCGATCGCTTGGCGGAAGCGGCCAGGCAGGTCATCGACTGGGTCAATCCTGACTTCATTGACATCAATTTCGGTTGTCCGGCAAGCAAGGTAGTCTGCCGCAACGGCGGCTCTTCGTTGCTTCGCGACTGCCCTCTCCTGGAAAAGGTGGCCGCGGCAGTTGTTCGGGCCTGCACTCCTCTTCCAGTAACGGCAAAGATTCGCATCGGTTGGGATGCCAATTCCATCAACGCCGTGCAAACGGCAAAACTCCTGGAGGGAACCGGGATACAGCGCATCGCGGTGCATGGGCGGACCAAGGCGCAGGGTTACTCCGGCGAGGCTGATTGGGAAGTGATTGCCTCCGTGGCATCTTCGGTGTCAGTTCCGGTGATCGGCAACGGTGATATCACCGATGGAGCAACGGCTCGCAGGCGCGTTTCGACAGGTGTTTCGGGGCTCATGATCGGGCGGGCAGCTATGAACAATCCTTGGATCTTTACAGAGATCAAAGCGCTACTGCAGGGTACGCCTTTCTCCCCCCCTTCTCTCGAAAACAAATGGGATCTTGTCCGAAGACATTGCAGGGAGGAGGTGCTTGCACGGGGCGACGAACGCTTCGCGATGCAGGCCATGAGGTCACGCCTGATGGCGTACACCCGGGGAATGCATTCGGCGAGACCATTGCGCTCAGCGCTTTCCTCGGTTGCTTCGCTGACCGAACTTGACATCATCATCCAACGCCATCTCCAGGATATCCCAGACGAGACAGCTCTGCTGGTGTCGTGATTAAACCGGCAAGTAGATCGTAAAGTTGGAGCCCTCGCCGGGCATGCTTTCCAGAGAGACACGCCCCCCGTGCGCCTGGACGACATTCTTCACAATCGATAACCCGAGACCGGTTCCGCCGGTCTGTCGGGCCCGGTCACCCCCGACTCTGTAAAATCGCTCAAAAATATGCTCCTGATCCTGGAGAGGAATACCGGGTCCGTGATCGCGGAAACTGACAGCGATTTCAGGTCCTTCCAGCGAGGCTTTGATAATCACTGTACCCCCCTCACCCTCCCGGGCAACTCCGTGACGGAGCGCATTGACCAAAAGATTAGAGAAAGCCTGTTCGATCCTGTATCCGTCGACCATGACCCTCGGAAGACCCGGACTGACTTCCATCCTGACTTGTACGTCGCGCTCTTTCACCTCGCTCTCGAGTTGCTCCACAACATTGGTTAGCAGGAGGGACAGGTTTGTCGGTGCTGTCTCGAGCCGAACACCCTTTTCCTCCATGCGGCTGATGGTCAGGAGATCCTCGATCAGACGGTTCAAGCGGTCAGTGTGCCTCCTCATCACCGTGATCGATTTTCTCATCATCTCGCGCCCCACCCCTCCCTCCTCAAGCGTTTCCAAATAGCCGTTGATAATCGACATGGGGGTCCGAAACTCGTGGGAGACATTGGCAACAAACTCGCGTCGAACGGACTCGAGTTCCCTCAGCCTCGTCACGTCATGAAGCACCATCAGGCACCCACCGGACTCGACACCAGATGCCTTCAATGAGGCGGCCGTGACCACCAGATGACACCTTTCGCCCCTTCCGGGAATGACCAGGCTTAACTCACCTCGTTGCACTTCATCGGTGAGAGTTGCGCGTTGAGCCACTCCCTGCAGTTCATGGCCCATGAAGACTTCCGGTAAAAGCAGGCCCTTTACCTCGCCTCTCAAATTGAACATGGCCGTGGCGGCCTTGTTGACAAGCCGGATGCGAAAATCCGAACCGGTGATCACCACTCCCTCCGTCATGCTTTCCATGATTGTTGAAAAACTGAACTCCTCCTCGGCCAGAAGATCTCTTTGCAGGACAAGGGTCTCGGCGATGATTCGAAGTTCGTCAGCGGGCTTCCGAAAGAAGGATGGAAGACCACTTAGGATCACAGGTCGAAAGTCCCCAGCGGCAATCCTTCTGATGCTTTCCAGCAGTTCTCTAGTGGGAATCAGGACAAAGCACAGGAGCCACCAGATCAGGAGCACTCCCAATAACCCCGCCGCCCCAAAAAGAAAAATTTCCCGCATCAGGTCGTCAATGCCTGAACCATGAAACGGTACCCCTCGCCACGGATGGTCTCCAGATGCACTGAGTGGGGTCCAAGCTTTTCACGGAGACGGCGCATGTGCGTGTCGACTGTGCGCGTGTCCACAGTGCTGCGGTATCCCCAGACTTCGTGAAGGAGTTCCTCTCGTGATTGGATGGCACCGCCTTTTCCAATGAGCAGAGAAAGCAGTTTGAATTCCGTCGAGGTGAGGTCGACCCTCTGTCCATCAAGGGTGACCTTAAGTGAGGTGCGATCAAGGACAAAGGGTCCAACCTGAGCCGATTCGGCAACCTCGGCAGGTCTCACCCTTTTCAGGAGAGACTGGATCCTTAGGACCAATTCCCGGGGGCTAAACGGCTTCGGCAGGTAATCATCGGCTCCCAACTCCAGTCCCTTGATGCGGCTTTCAGACTCCCCCTTTGCGCTAAGGATCAGCAACGGGATGGATGAGGTGAGTGAATCCGACTTCAATTTCTTGGCGACTTCAAATCCGTTGAGACGCGGCAACATGATGTCCAGAACAATGGCGTCCGGGCGCTCTTTGCCGGCAAGGGTGAGTCCTTCAGCGCCATCAGCAGCCACCTCCACCCGGAACTTGGCTTTTTTGAGGTGATACCGGATCAGATCGGAAACGTCCTCCTCGTCTTCGATAACAAGAATGGTTTCTGGCATGGTATGCTCTGGGTGAGGTTGGAAAGTCCGAATACTTTCCGTAGGAGCTAGCCTAGGAATGACTAAGTGGCAAGTGCCTCTTTGTCTTCCCGTGCGGGAAAGCGCTAGAGAAAAAAGCGGGCCGCCTGATTTCGCCCCGGAAAAACCATGAAACCGGAACGAGGCGGCCCGCCCCCAATGTTAACCTGTAGAGTCAGACAGGGATTAAGGCCTTTCGTTCAAAAATTTTATCGTTTCTTTGTTTTTTTCTCCGGTTCTGTTAAGAAATGGAATGTGCCATCCCCCGGGTGCCCAGACCTAAAAGATCATGAAAACCATCGGCGTACTGACATCGGGCGGAGATGCACCGGGAATGAATCCGGCAATCCGGGCGGTCGTGCGAACCGCTTCCCAGCAAAATTGCCGCGTTGTCGGTATTAACAATGGATATGATGGAATTTTCGACGGCGACCTGGAGGAGTTGGGCAACCGCAGCCTGGCATCAATCATAGACCGTGGAGGAACGATCCTTCAGTCCAGTCGCTGCAAACGCATGTATACGCCGGAGGGTGTGGATGCGGCACGGGCGCGCCTCTCCGAACTTGGCATTCATGGCCTGGTCATCATAGGAGGCGACGGATCCCTGACCGGAGCCCGTGAATTATCGAGGCGCGGCGTGGCGGTGGTAGGGATTCCTGCAAGCATTGACAATGACCTGGTGGGGACGGAAATGGCCATCGGCGTCGACACGGCAACCAATACCATCATGCAACTGGTTGACCGAATCCGTGATACCGCACGATCCCACCGGCGCTGTTTTCTCATCGAGGTGATGGGTCGAAACTCGGGTTACCTCGCCCTAACCACTGCCATCAGTTCGGGGGCCGCTGTGGCCGTCATTCCAGAGTTCCGATACAACATGGATAAAATCGTGACGGAACTGCATCGTCGCTTCCAGCAAACCCGTGATAATTCGATCGTGATGCTGGCTGAGGGGGTCTGCGGCGCGGCCACCTTCATGGAGCGGATGCAACAATCCGTGCCCGGAGGGGAGTTTGAGCAGGAAATCCGCATTACTGTGCTGGGACATGTCCAACGCGGGGGAATCCCCACTCATTTTGACCGTATGCTTGGCGCACGATTCGGCGAGCTGGCAGTCATGGGGTTGCTCCAACAGGAGACGGGGTGCATGACGGCGCTCTCAAAAGGCCGCACCACGCTGATCGATCTGGATCAAGTGATCGGAAAAAAGAAGCATCCCGCCCCGGAACTCATCCGCCTTGCTCGAAACCTCAAGATTGAGTTCGGTGATACCGTCGAACTCTGATCTCCCGACGTTACCTATAAGACACCATCTGGTTAGCTGTTATGGAATCCCTACTAACCCTTCCTATCGGAGATTATCATACCGTCGAACTGACGCTTCGTGTCATGGTGACCCTCATCGTGATGACGGCCTTGATGCAGATTTTTTGCCTCATTGTTGCCGATCGCCGGGTTAAGCTTTCCCTCATCATTTCGGGAGTTGTACTCCTGGGAGCGGGTTGGTTCGAGTCAGGAGTCTGGGAAGCATGGAAGGAGGCTTTTGAACTGGCAGGAGCATCTTACTGTGTGACCGGCCATCTGCTTGCGGGAGAGGATCGAATCATCGCCTGGTCACTGGGTGTGCCGACAATCCTGATCGCTTTCGGATTGCTTCATCTCAAACCCAACACTTCATCGTTTCGCTACCTTTTCGGAGCGGCCCTTGGATGGGCGATTCTAGGGCCTTTTTTCCAAGTTGCACCGTTGCTCGGATACGCCTTGTGCGTTCTTCAACTACGCAACGTCCTGAAGGGGGAAACACTGGTTGCCGTGGCCTGCATGGCTTCCGGGTTGCTTCTCGCCGAGTTTGGCAATTTCCATCTACTGCCACTGGGCAAGACCGCTGCGGAGATACTCGTAAAGGGCGAACTCATCCACTCTCTATGTGACTTCCTCCTCCTTGTTGTTCCAGGGGTAGCCTTGCTGATCGCTGCACTCAGAATCTCGAAGGTCGATGCGATGAGATCCGTTTGAGTAGCGTCGTCTCCGCCTGCGTCCTGGATTTTAAATCGGCTAATTGAGCGCCTGCTTGATCGCGGCAACAACCTGGTACTGCTCCTCTGGTTTCAATCCGGGGAAAATCGGTAGCGCAAGACTTTCACGGGCAGCCTGCTCGCTTGCCGGGAAGTCACCCACCTGGTGGCCCAAGTAGGCAAAACATTCCTGCAGGTGGAGTGGCACGGGATAGTAGATGGCACAGCCGATTTTTTGTTCGGTCAACAGATTCATCACGTGATCACGGTTGGGAATCCGGATCACATACTGATGATAGATATGATGATCACGCAGGCCTGATCCGGCGAATGGTTCCGAGGGAAGGATGACCCGGTCGAGAAGTCCCGCAGAATCAAAAGCTTCGCGATAGAGGGCTGCATTTGAGCGCCTGGTGGCATTCCATCCGTCAAGGAAGGGGAGTTTCGCCCTAAGAACGGCCGCTTGGATGGCATCGATGCGGAAATTGCCGCCCACAACCTTGTGATAGTAACGCTGTTCCATTCCGTGATTGCGGATACGACGAAGTTTTCCGGCCATGCCTTCGTCCAAACAGAGGACAACTCCCGCATCACCAGCGGCTCCGAGGTTCTTGCTCGGATAGAAGCTCACATAGGAGGTGGGGGCGAGCAGTCCGGCTGTTTTGGGTCCGGACTTCGAAGGGTATTTCGCTCCAAGGATCTGAGCGGCATCCTCCAGGATCTCAATCCCAAACTCCGCTGCAACAGCGTCAATGGCATCCATATCGCAGCATGTTCCGAAAAGATGGATCGGCACGATCAAACGGACGCGATTCCCTTTGAAGGAGCGCAGAATGCCGGACGAATCCCTCTTCAGGGAAGAGAGCAGATGCCGGAGGCTGGCCGGATCCATCATGAAGGTTACGGGATCGATATCGCAAAAAAGAATTTCCGCGCCGGTGCGATGAATGCACCCGGCCGTGGCAAAGAAAGTATAGGGAGTGGTGATCACGGCATCGCCGATCCCGATCTCCATTGCCATGAGAAGAGCCAACTGGGCATCCGTGCCGGAAGACATTCCGATGGCATGCCCCCCACCCAGATAGGAAATTAGATCGCTCTCGAATCCCTCCACTTCCGTCCCCAGCACGTAACCGCGGTGGCCGAGCACACGCAAAGCCGCCTCGCGGACGGCCTCATCGACCTGAGACCCGAGACGGCTCAGATCAAAAAGAGGAACGGGCACCAGGTGAGAGGGGTGGGAGTGACGGGCTTACTTGACAACGCCGAATTCGGCGCGGCGGTTCTTGGCCCAAGCCGATTCGTTGCTGGACGGATCAACGGGCATCTCCGAACCAAAGCTTACAGTCTGGACATTGTTTGCCTTCATACCCTTGGTGATCAGGGCCTCACGCACGGCCAAAGCGCGCTTCTCTCCAAGGCTGCGGTTATATTCCTGAGTGCCGCGTTCATCGGTGAACCCAGCGACGATAACGGTCTTTCCACTTCCCCTGAGAGCATCGGCAACGGCTGCAACCTTGGATTCCTGATCGGGAGCAACGGAGGAGCTGTCGTAGGCAAACTGGACCGGTGAATACTGGCCGCGCTGTACGTTTGCACCCAGGAAGTTGGCGCCTTCCGTCCGCTCTCCGAGCGGAGTTCCGCTGACATAATCGCCGTCGACACCGGCATACTGCTTGTTTTTCTTGTTGGCACAACCTGCAAGGGCAAGGAGGGCCGTGACGGAGAGGATAGTAATCGAGTGGGAGCGCATCGTGCTATAGAGGGTCAAAAGAGCAAAAAGATCAAGAGCGTGGCTTCAAATTCTTGAATCCAGGACTTGTTCCTGTCCCCGCACAGGAACGTTAACGACTCCAGGTCGGCTCAGTGACCTTCCCGAGTCCGGAGACGACTGGGATCGACTTTCCTGTAGGCACATCAAGCAGGGAAATCGTGCCTCCGGTGCTGTAAACGAGGTGTCGCGAATCGGCTCCCCAGACGGGATTTTCCCCTTGGGCGACTACCCGGGCCCCGCCGCCATTCAGATCCATGACGGCAACCGCAAAGCCGCCACCGGAACGGACATTGAAAGCCAAACGCTGTCCGTCGGGCGACCAACTAGGCTCCGTGCAGTACCCGAATCCCGTGGGAACAAGGCGTCCGCTCCCGCCTCCGGAGGGTATTTGGTACAGTTGAGGCGCACCGGTCTCATCCGAGGAATAAATGATTTCCGCGCCATTGGGGGACCATGCCGGTGATGATTTAGCGCCTCGTGCACGGGTTACACGACGGGCCCCACCACCGAGTCCGATGACATAGATTTCAGGATTTCCATCCTTGCTGACAGTGCAGGCAAGAAGGTTGCCGTCGGGAGAGAAGCGGGCCCCGGAATTGGTGCCGGGAAATTTGACAAGCCTTACGCGCGCTCCGGTAGCAAGATCAACTAGATAGATGTCCGCATAGCCCGCCTGATAGCCCGTGTAAGCCAACCGACGACCGTTGGGACTGAGTGCCGGAGAAACGCTCAGGGCATTGTCATGGGTAAGTTGCCGGCCGTTCGCCCCGTCATAATCCGAGAGATAGACTTCCTTGTGGCCGCTTCGGTTGCTCACGAAGGCAAGGGTACTAGTTGCGATGCCCTTGTGACCGGTGAGGGTCTGAACGATATCGTCCGCAAACTGATGGGCCGCCGCCCGGGGATTACCGCTGTACGTCTTGGCGAGAACCTCTTCGCTTCCCTTCATCACTTTTCCCTGCAGAAGACCTCCGGCCGCCGAACCGCTGACAGTGAAGGAAGCAAGCCCCGGTTGCACCAAAGCGAACCACCCCGCAAGATTCAGGTCGTTTTGGAGCACCTTGGAGGCAAGCACACCCTCACTACCGCCGATACCGGCGAACGCCACATTCAGTGCATCGCTCTTTCGCACGGTAATCGTGGGGGCATCCGTGGCATGAAGTGAGATGGCACACACTAAAAGTGCAGCGATTAAGAGAGGATATCCGTGTAAGCGCATGGGTATTTGTTTGGGGTAAGTACGATTAAATAACAAGTCAGTGTGAACTGCGATAGCGAGGTCTGGTAAAATAGGATCCGGGTACTTGGAGATGCACTGCGAGGCGACGAGCTCCCGCGAGAGCTTTTTTCACCTTGGCTTCCCGGGTTGATCCCTCGACCTCCAAATAAAACACATAGGTCTCAGGCCGTCCCGGCACAGGCCTGGAAACAATCCTGCAGAGATTCACGCCGGCAAGCGCGAAGGGACCCAAAAAGCGGTAGAGACTTCCCGAGGTTTGCGGAAGTTCGGCTACAATCGATGTCCTGTGATTTTTACCCGATCCAGTCGCGGATGGCTGGCAAGGTTTTGCCGAAATAACGAAGAAGTGTGTGACATTCAAAGCCTCAGGACGAACCGGGAATTTGAGGATCGAAAGCCCGTAAAGTTTAGCGGCTCCCGGGGCGGCAAGGGCCGCCGACACAGCGGATCCAGAAGCTTTTTTTGCTGCTTCCGCCGTGCTCGTGCTTTCGATCATGTTGATGCCCGGCAGGTTTTCCAAGATCCAGTCGCGGTGGTGGCGCAGGGGCATCACATGAGAGTAAACGGACTTCAATTTGGCAAACGAGGTGCCTTCCCGCCCCAGAAGGGCAAGGCGGACATCAAGGGCCAGCTCCTCTGCGATGAAGGTTTCCCCCGCACTTTCAATCAGCAGATCGACAGTCTCCGTGATGGTGCCTCCGGAGGAATTCTCAATCGGCACGACCCCGAGCTCGGCCTTTCCTGAGCGAACGGCATGGAACACTTCCGTGATCGTCGGCACCGGGAGGCCCGCACGTTTGGGAAAACGTCGCGCGGCTATCAGCTGAGAAAAAGTGCCTTCAGGGCCGAGGTAAGCGACTTTGGCCGAGGACCTGACGGTATTCTTTGAGGGCATATCGTTATGATTTATGAGGAATGGACGTTCTCCGTGCAAGTCTCGTCCGGAGAAGCAGGATTGGATGATTGATTTTCCATGGTCAGGGAGTCATCTGAAAGGGGTGCATTCCCAAAAATCCAGTTGGCATCTACCCATCCCCTTCCTTCTGCTTTGCGTTGGTTGTGCTCATCTGAGTCACCCCCCTAAACCCGGGGTCGGGAAATATCCTGAGCCGGGAATATTCCAGAAATGGTGCAGAAATTTAGCAGGGTTTCATCCTTTTGCTGGAAAAGCCCCGCCACCTAAAGCACAGGCGCTCGTAAGGGTTGGCACGGTACGAACAGTCTCCAAAGATGGTAGTTATGTCATAGCGGAACTGGACCCCGGCATGATGGTTGCGACGGGAAACTTTCTGTTGGTCACGGAGACCGGAGGGGAACCTGCACGTCTAAAGGTTGCCGAGATCACTCCCCCGTTTTTCGTGGCTGACATCGAACAAGGTAGCCCCCAACCGGGCGACCCCCTCCGACAGTAGGCAACCAGGGCATATGACGGGGGTGAGTGATTGACTTCCAACCGTGATTCCAAGCAGAATCAGAGTCCTTAAGCACCTTAAGCAATTCAATCGAAACAGCTGGGGCTAATTCTTTACGTGACACAAATCTTAGAACAGCCCATCAGCCCACTGAACCTCGTTGAGGTCGACTCTTTGGCGTCCATCATCATGGTGATGCAGCGCCGTTTCTTGTCGAGCTTGATGGGGGAGTTGGCGCGTGGAAAAGTCTCCTTTCCCCAATTTTTCCTATTAGGACACCTTGGCACTCATGGCCCCTTGGGAATGGGATGCATCTCCACACTCATGGATCACAGCATGCCGGCCGCCACGGGACTGGTCCAACGGCTTGAAAAACTCGGTTACGTCAAACGCACGGCCGACAAATCGGATCGCAGGAAAGTCGTTGTGCACTCCACCCCCAAGGGGAGTCGTCTTGTTGAAGGAATCCGGCAGGAAATGGTCGGTAATCTGGAAAAAGTCATGGAACGACTTGATCCTGCCGAGCAACGGGCTTGGTTGGACATTTACAAAAAAATAAACGAATACTGCACATCTTTCCATCGATGAAGACTTTCTCCGCACTCTTAGCCGCCTCCATGCTGCTGGCACTTGCCGATCAACTGCAGGCCGCTTCATCGAACAACGATACCGAGGCTGGAATCGCCAACGGAGCGATCGACGCCCTCCAGTCCCTCAGCACCAATCCGATTGTGGCGACAAACAAGCCCTCGGCAGCAGATCAATCGTTACTGGGTGCTTCCGTCGGAGCTCAGGTAAACGCGCAGATCGACACCAACCTGCCTGTTTACACGACCAATACCCCCACATCAAATGACCAATCGGTCACGGGTCTCTCAGTCATGCCCGCGTTGACTTCCAACCTTCCGGTAACACCTCAAGGTCTCAACGCCGGCACCAACACTCTCCCCAACCTTCCTACGATCACCGCGCCCAATCTTCCCACGGCACCGATGATCACCAATCCGATCACCCCTGGTTCTTTGATGTCTCCCTTGCCAACAGCTACAGGCGGGCCCATTACGATGCCGACCGTGAGCACCAACGCCTTCGGACTGAAGAATAGCGTCAAGGACATCCCCCTCACCGCTGATGCCCTTGCCAAGGCCGGCAACGCGGTGATCCCCGGGGTCATCGCCAAGAATGCGCGTAAATTGACGATCGATGACTGTGTGCAACTCACCCTGCAAAAGAACCCTCAGATACTGAGCGCCATTGATTCCATACGCCAGGCATCCGGAAACTACATCACCGTGCGGGCCGGATTGCTTCCCCAAATCGGTTTCACGAACGCCAGCTATCAGTATAGCTACGGACAAATATATCAGGGAGTCAATCCACTCGGAGGCAACCGCAGCGACCAAGGATTCCAATCGTGGAGCATCCAGCTTGGAGGAAGCCAGCTTCTGTTCGACGGATGGAAGACTCCCTCGCTCACCGCAGCGGCAAAAATGAATGAAAAGATTGCCTACTTCCAACTGCGTCAGACGATCGACTCCAATATCGCCACAGTGGTTCAGCAATTCTATCAAGTCGTCCTGGACCGGGCACTTGTGATCGCGAACGAACAACAGGTGGCGCTTTACCAAACCCAGGTTACTGACCAGCAGAGCCGCTATGATGCCGGCACCGTGCCGCGCTTCAACGTCCTTCAGGCCCAAGTTCAGCTGGCGAACGCCGAACCACCGCTTATTCAGGCAAAGAATAACCTCCGAATCGCCCTCTTCACGCTGGTCACCACGATCGGCCTAAACTACCCGAACATGCAGAACATCGAGA
>Ga0208876_1000144_pt1 | contig 25269 bp, 21 predicted proteins | sample CryBogCBH03Jun09_FD_184614 | JGI IMG/M metagenome (GOLD analysis project Ga0208876, IMG submission 184614) | Freshwater microbial communities from Crystal Bog, Wisconsin, USA - CBH03Jun09 (SPAdes) | ecosystem: Environmental > Aquatic > Freshwater > Lake | place: Crystal Bog, Wisconsin, USA... | reverse complement strand
GCAGTACCAGTGGCGCTATCTGCCCTTTCAGATCTCCTCGAGCTACCTGGTGTCTTCGTCTTTGGCTCCAATGATTACTACGCGCCACGGGTGAAGAATCCCTTCACATATCTCCTAAAAGATCACGGAAAGCGAATCCTCGGCGATTTACTTCCAGTAGAGGAGTTGCGATCTGGCTTAACCGATCGCGGCTGGAAGGACCTCAATCACAAGCGAGCCGTTCTGCAGATTAAAGGAACCAGTATCGAATTTCGTGGAACCGATGATGCTCACCTCGTGCGAGATAACTACTCCCTCGTCGCTGGTCCCGCAGAGGAGAGTGATCTGGCGATTGGGGTGACGCACGCTCCCTATTTGCGCATCATCGAAGCTATGGCTCGCGATCATCTCGATGCGATTTTTGCCGGTCACACTCATGGTGGTCAGGTTAGATTGCCATGGCCAGGTGGTTCGAAGGCGTTAACGACAAACTGCGATTTACCAACGTGGCGGGCACGAGGAGTTTCGAAATTATCTGACGAGCCGTGGCTCAATGTTTCCGCGGGAATGGGCACTTCCCCCTTCGCGCGAATTCGAGTGGCATCGCCTCCGGAAGTCTCGTTGATTACTCTCGAGAGTAGTTTGTAAAAGCTCCTAGCGCCTTGAAGCCAGCTTTCTCGTAGGCACGCTGCGCAGCGAGATTTCCAGTTCGTACTCCAAGTCCTAAGACAGGAATACCGATTTGGTGAGCATGCGCAGCGATTCCCTTACTGAGCGCAGTTGCATATCCAAACCCCCGATCTTGAGAGCGGGTGACAACAGATGACATCACATGGAAACCTGATTGCCACTGCACGACAACTGCGCATGAGACTAGTTCACCTATTTCATTGCGAATTCCTCCCCAAAAGACTTCTTCGGGATCACCAGGTGAGACTGATGAATCTGGAGCATGCTCTTGGATGAGCTTCTTGATCTCTGTGACATCAGTCAAAAGTTCAATGGGTGCAATCGCGCTCCTTGTTTCAATCTCCCAAAATTGAAATCCGCCTCTCCGCACCGAAAAACCTTTGAGAGGTAAAGGGTGTGTGGATGCAACATCGGTACAACGTGGATCTAGGAACCCTCCTTCGCCATATAGGTGCCCGTAGAAAGGTTCGCCTTTAACAATCAATGAGAAAGATCCGTCATCCTTATATGCTGCAACAAAATTCTCATGACTCATGTAGTACTTCGCCGCGTTCCGAGTCCGAAGCAAACTTTCTGCCCACGACTTCGCCTCTTCAAGATCCTCGGTCACTTCTAACATTTCTGAATTGTAGAGTGATAAAATTCAACGACGCACGGTTGGTGACATTAAAGGAACTCAAGAAATTGGGTTCCTTTTTTGTTTCCACAGCCTCCAGCTCTTAACAACTCTTTGACCAAATCCAATTTGCTGTCGCATCTTGAATTACTTTGAAAGTACCGGGGCGTTGTGTTGTAACGGTAGCCTGCAAGGTTTCACCAACCGTGCGGAGTGGGTTCGATTCCCATCAACGTCTTCGGCAGTCTTGGACCGACTCGCTGATGAGTGGTGAAGAATTAGCGAGTCGGGCTGAGCACCTTTTGAACTAATTAATTGCTGAACTCCGCTGCAACCAACTCTGCGATCTGGGCGGTGTTGAGTGCTGCGCCCTTGCGAAGGTTGTCGCCGCACATAAAGAGATCGAGAGCATGATCATCATCGAATGAGCGACGGACGCGACCGACCCATGTTGGATCTGTGTTGACTACATCGGCAGGGGTAGGCCAGATGCCATTCTCGGGATCATCAAGGAGTTCAATTCCTGCGGAGTTCTTCAATAGATTTTGAGCGCCTTCGCGAGTGACCTCGGAATCAAATACTGCGTGGACTGCCAACGAGTGCGTAGTAATAACTGGCACGCGTACGCAGGTCACGGCGACTTTGAGGTTTGGCAGACCAAGAATCTTGCGAGATTCGAAACGAACTTTCGTCTCTTCAGATGAGTAACCATCGGCCTTAAGCGAACCAGCCCACGGAATAACGTTGAGAGCGAGTGGTGCCGGAAAGGCGCCGAAGTCCTTAATGACGGTGCGCAGGTCACCTGGCTGCTCGCCGAGGTGAGTTCCAGCGACGGCAGAGATCTGGGAGCGCAGGGTTTCAGGACCAGTAACACCCATACCCGAAACAGCTTGGTACGAGGAGACGAAGAGCTCCTTAAGACCGTACTCCTTATGGAGAGCACCCATCGCAACAATCATGGTCATTGTTGTGCAGTTTGGATTGGAGATGATGCCCTTTGGACGATTCTTGATCGCCTCTGGATTAATCTCAACTACAACTAGGGGAACTTGATCATCCATGCGGAAGAAGGTCGAGTTATCAACGACGATCGCGCCACGTGAGACGGCGATAGGGGCCCATTCTCCGGCGATCTCATCAGGAGTATCAAACATCGCAATATCGATTCCATCGAAGGCTTCAGGTGAGATGGCTACTACTTCTACCTCTTCACCGCGGACCATCAACTTCTTACCGGCGCTGCGCGCTGAAGCGATGAGGCGAATCTCGCCATAGACATCAGGACGCTTGCTCAGGATGTCGAGCATGACCGTGCCAACTGCGCCGGTTGCTCCAACAACTGCTAGTGATGGCTTCTTACTCATCGTCCGGTTCCTCCATATACAACTGCCTCGTCGGTGGTATCTAAATCAAAAGCGGTGTGCGCTGCCTTAACACCGATTTCAAGATCGGAGTCGCGAACGATTACGGAGATGCGAATTTCTGAAGTCGAGATCATCTCGATATTGAGACCAGCATCTGCCAGGCAGGCAAAGAAGGTTGCAGTGACGCCGGGATGTGATCGCATTCCCGCACCAACAAGCGAGAGCTTGCCGACTTGATCGTCATATTGCAGTGAAGCAAAACCAATTTCACCCTGAATATCTTTGAGGAGCGCAGTCGCTTCTGCGCCATCACTCTTCGGAAGTGTGAAAGAGATATCTGTTAGTCCCGTTGCAGCAGCGGATACATTTTGGACAATCATGTCGATGTTGATCGCGGCATCGGCGATCGCTTGGAAGATGCGGGCCGCAACACCGGTGCGATCTGGAACTCCGACGATCGTGATCTTTGCCTCGCTCTTATCGTGGGCGATGCCACTAATAATTGCCTGTTCCATATCTTCTGCTCCTTCGGGATGATCTTGCACGATCCACGTGCCTTCTAAATTGGAAAATGATGAGCGAACATGAATCGGAAGATTGAAGCGACGGGCGTACTCAACACAACGCAGGTGAAGAACCTTCGCTCCGCTGGCGGCCAATTCGAGCATCTCTTCGTAGGTCACAGTGTTGAGTTTGCGAGCGGTCGGAACTACGCGAGGATCAGCGGAGTACACACCATCGACATCGGTATAAATTTCACAGACATCTGCATCAAGCGCCGCGGCGAGAGCAACAGCCGTTGTATCGGAACCCCCGCGGCCAAGAGTTGTTACATCGTTGGTGTCTTGCGAGACACCTTGGAACCCGGCGACGATCGCGATGTGTCCACCCTCAAGGGCTTCGCGGATTCTTCCCGGCGCTACATCGATGATGCGCGCCTTGCCGTGGGTCGAGTCTGTGATAACTCCAGCTTGCGAACCGGTGAAGGACATTGCCTCATGCCCAAGATTTCCGATGGCCATCGCTAGCAGCGCCATAGAGATGCGCTCACCAGCAGTCAACAACATGTCGAGCTCGCGACCGTTTGGCATTGGAGTAACTTGGTTGGCGAGATCGATTAACTCATCCGTTGTATCGCCCATCGCCGAGACCACGACGACGACCTGATGGCCCGCCTTCTTGGTGGCAACGATGCGTCCAGCGACGCGCTTTAGGCCCTCGGCATCAGCGACGGAGGAGCCTCCATATTTTTGGACAATTAGACCCATGGCAGAACTTTGACATAGGAAGATGAATTTTCTAGGGGTGTCTTACATAGTAAGACGCGCAACCGTCCTACATATTGAGATTATTACTACTCAATGGTGCGTCGCCCCTCGAAGGCGCGACCCAGAGTTACCTCATCAGCATATTCAAGATCTCCGCCCACTGGCAGACCCGATGCCAAGCGACTGACCTTGATCCCCATCGGTTTGATCTGACGGATCAAATACGAAGCGGTGGCCTCGCCCTCGAGATTGGGGTCGGTGGCAATGATCAATTCTTGGATATTGGTGTCAGAGAGGCGAGCCATCAGTTCGCGGATCCGGAGATTTTCAGGACCGATGCCATCAATCGGCGAGATTGCCCCACCAAGGACATGATACTTCCCGCGGAATTCGCGGGTCTTCTCGATTGCCATCACATCTTTGCTCTCTTCGACGACGCAGATCAGAGAGTTATCGCGCCGCGGATCGCGACAAATTCGGCAGAGATCCTCCTCGGAGATATTTCCGCACTCAATACAGAATTTAACGCGCTCTTTTACGGTGCGAAGAACATCAGCCAATCGAGTGACATCTACGCGTTCGGACTGGATGATGTGGAATGCAATGCGTTGTGCGGACTTTGGTCCGATGCCGGGCAGACGGCCGAGCTCGTCGATTAAATCTTGGATCGCTCCCTCGTACATCAACGCTCGAATTCCCGAATGACCTGCGCGCCAAGTTCACGAGCAAGTAGTGCTGTACCCGAAAGCTGATCCGGATCGCTCGCCTCTTCGGTAGTGCGCTCATACTGTGGCGCATTGATCGATGGATCTACGACAACTTCGATCTTGCGAACCAACCCGGTGACATCTTGGAAAGCTGCAGCGAGGATCTCATCACTTCCACTTCTGACAAATGAGTCGCGAGCTCCGGAGTTAACGATTGCGATCGTGATCGACTTGTCATCCACCGCAAGAACTTGTGCGCTGGCAGAGAGCAACGACCAGGTCAATCGACGGCGCTTCTTTACATTTTCAATGACATCTGGCCATAAGCGACGGAGTGCAGAAATATCGACGGGGCCGACGGGCTGGTTTGTGGATGGCTCGGGTGCGGCAGCACGAATCGGCTTCTTCACTTCAGGTGTTGCAGCAATTGCAGCAACTGGCGTCTCGACAGGTTTAGTGCTCTGAGGCGTTGACTCCACCGCTGGAGCTGCATGGGTAACCAGATTTACTCCGCGCTCTAGCCTCTCGATTCGAGCGATCAGCGCTCCATCATCGCCAGTTGGCAGCAGAATTCGCCCGCAAATAAGCTCAAGGATCAAGCGGGGCGCTGTTGCGCCACGCATCTCGGTCAATCCCAAAGAGGTTATATCTGCTGCGCGGATTAGTGTTGCCGCGCCAATTAAGTTAGCTTGCGTGCGCATCCGCTCTAATTGATCTTCCGGAAAATCGCGCAGCACATGAGATGCGTTCTCCTTTACAGCGCCGACGATGATCAGATCACGTAAGCGCTCCAAGAAATCTTGTGTGAAGCGGCGCGGATCGAAGCCTGATTCAATTACTTTATCCACGGTATTAAAGAGTGTTGTGCTATCACGTGCAGCCAATGCATCAATCGCCTCATCGAGTAATGCGCCGTCGGTGAACCCCAAGAGTTGTACTGCAATCTCGTAGGTGACTCCATCGCCTCCGGCACCTGCCAACAATTGACCCAAGACAGAGAGCGCATCGCGCACAGATCCACCACTGGAGCGAACAACGAGTGGAATCACACCCTTAGCAACTTTGATTCCCTCGAGGTCGCAGATCTTTTCGAGATGAGAGGCGAGAATTCCAGGTGGTACTAAACGGAAGGGATAGTGGTGGGTGCGCGAACGGATCGTTGAAATCAACTTATCTGGCTCGGTTGTCGCAAAGATAAAGATGACGTGAGGTGGTGGTTCTTCAACAACTTTGAGTAAGGCGTTGGCAGCTCCCGGTCCGAGTTGGTGCGCCTCATCAATTATGTAGATCTTGTAGCGAGATTGAACTGGTGCAAAGAAGGCCTTATCGCGCAGATCGCGAGCGTCATCGACCAACCCGTGCGTCGCAGCGTCGAGCTCCATTACATCGATCGAACCAGGACCATTGGCCACGAGATCGGTACAGGATTGGCAGGCGCCGCAAGGGGTAGGCGTTGGCCCCTTTTCGCAGTTGAGCGAGCGCGCCATGATGCGAGCGCTAGAGGTCTTACCGCAACCGCGTGGTCCACTAAATAGATATGCGTGGTGAATCGCCCCGGAAGATAGGGCGTTGGAGAGAGGGACGGTTACATGCTCCTGCCCGATGACCTCAGCGAAGGTCGATGGGCGATACTTTCTATATAGAGCGAGAGACACCGTTCTCCTTTTATTAGGGATCCTCCGCGCACCCGCCAGAGCGCACCTACCCTTGCTACCTTCCGGTCCTGGGGGAGTTCAGCACGGTAACGCCGCACGGAGGATCTATGGAGCATCATAGTTTCCAGAGCCGATAGGCTACGACCTGCTGGCCGCAAGGCCTCGCACTGGAGAATTCGCATAGCGGCCGAGTGCGCACGCTTGGAAAGCGTGTAAAGGGCAACCTTTCGAGGGTTCAAATCCCTCATTCTCCGCCAGGCTTTATTACCTTTTCACCCTAAAATACTTCTCTGCGACCGGTTTCTTAATCGGCGGCCACTGACGAAGAAGGTAACCGTGCCAAAAGCTTGGACAGATGACGCGCCCCAGCCCATGGTCTTGCAGGATCATGCTCACCTCAAAGATCCGCTCTCGTACAAGATCAAGAAGGCCCTCCTTGGCAAGCCGCTCAACCGCCACACCCTCTCGCATCAGCGGCTAAGCAAGGTCTTCGCCCTCGGCATCCTTTCATCAGACTGCATCTCCTCGGCAGCATATGGAACCGAGAACATTCTTATTTATTTACTCCCTGCCTTTGGTCTATCCGGTTACAACATCTTGATGCCAATGACGCTGGTTGTCCTGACGGTGCTTCTCATCGTCACGCTTTCCTACCGTGAAGTGGTGATGGCATACACCCACACAGGTGGCTCATATGTTGTTGCAAGGGATAACTTCGGCCCAGTCATTGCCCAGATCGCAGCTGTGGCCCTGATGTTGGATTACATCGTCACGGTCGCGGTACAAGGTGCTGCAGGAACTGCCGCACTTGCCTCTGCTTTTCCCGTGATCTCCTCCAACAACACACAAAAATTAATAACGCTGGGTGTAATCGGAATTCTGTGTTACGGAAATCTAAAAGGGGTTAAAGAGGCGGGTCGCTTATTTGCCGCGCCAACCTATCTCTTTATCTTGGCCGTTTCCTCGATCATTATCGTGGGAGTCTGGCGCGAATTTCACCACACCTTGCATCACGTCGTGATTGGCTCTGGAAATGTTGGATATGGTCACTCGCAGCAGTTAATCACCTTTGCTTCAATATTTATTTTGCTCAAAGCTTTTGCAAATGGTGGCTCTTCGCTGACTGGCCTGGAGGCCATCTCTAACGGAGTCTCTCTCTTCAAATCACCTGAAGGTAATAACGCACGTCGCACCACGGTCATCATGGCAACGATCTTGGGTTGCATGGTGCTGGGTATCTCATTCTTCGCCAAGGCAACTCACGCAATGCCGTACACAAGTGGCACTCCAACCGTTGTATCGCAGATTGCGCAGATTGTCTTTGGCCACGGAACGGCCGGGCATATCTTCTACCTCTTTGTTCAGTTCTCTACGATGTTAATCCTTTACACAGGTGCCAACACTCCATTCAGTGGCTTCCCATTCTTGATGAATTTCGTTGCCGAAGATGGATTCCTACCTCGCCAACTAACTAAGCGCGGCCACCGTCTCGTCTTCTCAAACGGAATTATCTTCTTGACCATTACCTCTGCCACATTGATTCTCATAGTCGGATCCAATGTCTCCAAGTTGATCGCCTTTTACGCGATTGGCGTATTTACTGGATTTACGATGGCTGGCTACGGAATGGCAAAACGAAACTGGCGTCGCCGTGAATCTGGTTGGAGAATCCGCTTCTTTATAAACTTCCTTTCAGGAACGGTGTCATTTGCGGTTGTCATTATCTTTGCAGTGGTTAAGTTTTCTGAAGGCGCATGGTTAATTGTTCTTATTTTCCCGATTGCCACAATCGGTTTGATTCGTTTGAACCGTCAATATCGTGAAGAACAAGAAGCGCTTCGCATCGATCAGGTCTCCTCGCGCGCAACCAGCATTTCGCGCCACGATGTAACCGTCCTTGTTGACGCAGTCGATATCGCAACGGTCGGGGCGGTGCGCTACGCCCGCTCGCTTAATCCACACTCTCTGGATGCAGTCCACTTTGTGATTGATGATCAGCGTGCCGAACAGATCAAAGAGGCCTGGAAGCACAACCCCGCTCTAGCCGATGTTTCGATTGAGTTTATCGATTGTCCAGATCGTCGCTTAGCAAATGCGGCAGTTGATTACGCAATTCGTATGACGCAATCTTCTGATGTGGAACTCACACTTCTACTTCCACGTCGTGCCTACTCTGGGCTATTAGGGCGCATCTTGCACGATAGAACAGCTGAAGCAATTTCTGCCCCAATCTCGCAGTTGCCACGAGTCGTTGCAACCATCGTTCCCTTTGACGTTGAAAAGATTATTTCGGGTCGTCCTATCTATCAGCATGAAGAGCACTCCACTGATGTAGTTGAGCCAGTCGATCGTCCACAGGTGCGTCGCCTAGAAGATGAGCCACTCGCCTCTGACACGGTAAGCCATTACGCAGAAGATATTCATCCCATCGCTGCTGCACGTTGGAGACATCGTGCCCACGTGACTGGAAGTGTCACGAGCATTCGTACCGCACCGGCGAGCGCTTCTCCTCATGTCGATATTGAAATCTGGGATGAGACTGGTGGAATCACTTTGCAATTCATCGGACGTCGCGAGATTACGGGACTTGAAGTGGGCTCCACGATCTGCGCCGAGGGAATGGTTGGGGAGACCGATGGAAATCTCGTCATTCTCAATCCTTCGTACGAGATCATCATCAACCATCCAGAGAGTTGATTTGTTGGCGGTGGCGGTGGGATTTGAACCCACGGTTGGTTACCCAACACACGCTTTCGAGACGTGCTCTTTAGGCCACTCAGACACGCCACCAGAGGTGACGATACGCCTTAACGCTTCTCTTTAAAAAATTCGCGGAGTAGATGACCGCACTCTTCCTCCAAAATTCCGGAAAAGACCTCAACTTGGTAGGGGTTGCGGGGATCGCGCAATATATCCCAGACTGAGCCAACAGCTCCAGCCTTTTCATCCCAGGCTCCAAAGATGAGTGTCTTAATGCGGGATTGCGAGATCGCTCCCGCACACATTGCACATGGTTCCAGAGTCACCACCAAGGTGTGACCGTCAAGGCGCCAATCCCCGGCTGCCATCGCAGCTTCTCGAAGGGCGATGATCTCGGCGTGTGCTGTCGGATCGTGATCTATCTCGCGACGATTATTTCCACGACCCGTAATGAGACCTGCGGGATTAATTACTACTGCACCAACCGGAACATCGTCTGTGGCTAAGGCGGCGGAGGCGAGTTCTAAAGCCGCCCGCATTAAATCTGTGTAATCAGCCATCAATCACGATCGTATAGCTCATCAAATTGCTCACCAAATCCCAGACGATGAGCGAGGGCGGTGATCTGTTCCTCTGGATACATCTCGAGATCGTCGCTCATCACTTCGAGATCCATGGCGCTGATCCCTAAATCGGAGAGAAGATCAATGTCTCCACCAGGCTGGGGATCGTCATCATCTTCTGGGAAAGGAAGGTCTAGCGCGTCAATTACATCTGCGGCGATCTCGTACTCGACGGCGTAGGTGACATCGCTCAACATCATCTGCATCGCCCCACCTATGCAGGTGGCAATAAGAAAGAATTCTTCATCGATAGCAATCAGCGCTATCGATCTCGCATCGCCCTGTTGGGCCTTGAGTTGGTCCATGATTGAACCGAGTTCGCGGGTATTAGAGAGCCTCGATGTTCTCCAAACCCCGTCTTCGCGCCAAGCGATCACGCCGAAGTCATCTACGTTGAACTCCGCATGGTTCGTCATGTCTCCATCGTCCCACCGATTTAGGCACGCGACAAGGTTCAATTACGCGGGTAAAGTCAGGTTTGTGAAAGTTCATGTTGCCGAGCATCCCCTTATTACCCATAAAGTCACCGTTCTTCGGGATGAGACGACGCCATCCTCGATTTTCCGCGAACTCATCGGTGAAATCGTCACCTTGCTCGCCTACGAGGCGACTCGAGATGTAAAGACGGTTCCGATTACCGTTAAAACTCCTGTAGCAATGGCAAATGGTGCAGTCCTTGCTAAGCCCGACGCAGTTGTCATTCCTATTTTGCGAGCTGGTTTAGGCATGCTCGAAGGAATGGTCCGACTTATGCCATCTGTGCAGGTCGGTTTCCTTGGCATGGTGCGCGATGAGCACACTCTGCAGGCGAAGACTTATGCCAACCGCTTGCCACAAGATTTACATAACCATGAGTGCTTCGTGTTGGATCCGATGCTGGCAACGGGTGGAACTTTGATCTCTGCTATCCACTACTTAATTGATCTCGGTGCTACAGATATCACGATGATCTGCATCCTCTCCTCTCCAGAGGGTGTTGCAGCGCTTGAAAAAGAGTTTGCAAGTACCAGCGCAAACCTCACCCTGGTCACCGCAGCCTTGGATGAGAAGTTAAATGAGAAGGGCTACATCGTTCCTGGCCTCGGCGACGCCGGAGACCGACTCTATGGTGTTGTGTAATGGCGTCAACTAGCCCCGGGTATGCCATCACCATCCGCGTGGATGGTCCCCCTTCAGCCCAACCGGTTGCCGAGATCACGGCAGCAATCACTGCAGCTGGCGCATCAATCACCGCACTCGACGTTGTTGAATCAAATATTGATCGAGTAACGATCGACGTTTCGTGCGATGCGCACGACAGCGATCACGCCGAGAGAATCACTGCGGCTATCTCGCAAAATCCCCAACTAACCGTTCGCAAGGTAAGTGACCGTACATTTCTATTGCACCTCGGGGGAAAGATCGAAGTTACCTCGAAGGTCCCCCTGAAGACGCGCGATGATCTCTCACGCGCTTATACCCCTGGTGTTGCCCGTATATCGCAAGCAATAGCCGCAGATCCCTCTGATGCTCGTCGCTTAACAATCAAACGCAACACCGTCGCGGTGGTGACTGATGGCTCTGCAGTTTTGGGACTCGGAAATATTGGACCTGCAGCCGCTCTACCGGTGATGGAGGGAAAGGCAGCGCTCTTCAAGCGCTTTGCCGATGTTGATGCCTGGCCAGTCTGCCTTGATACACAGGATGTAGATGAGATTGTCCGAACCGTGCAGATTATTGCTCCTGTTTATGGTGGAATTAATCTGGAAGATATTTCAGCCCCGCGCTGCTTTGAGGTTGAACGCCGACTACGCGAACTGCTGGACATTCCTGTCTTTCACGATGATCAACATGGAACGGCGATTGTTGTGCTTGCTGCAATGACAAATGCGCTCAAGTTTGTGAAGAAGAATCTTGCCGACTGCAAGATTGTGATGAGTGGTGCGGGAGCCGCCGGTACAGCTGTGGCAAGGTTGCTAGTCGCTAGCGGAGCAAAACACATCATCGGATTTGATAAAGATGGACTGGTACACGAGAACAATCCAAACGACGACGTGATGCGCAAATGGTTCGTAGATAACTGCAATCCAGGTGCGTTTCGCGGCTCGCTCTCAGATGCGATGGTAGGAGCCGACATCTTTATCGGCGTCAGCGCTCCGAATGTACTTACTGAATCTGATGTCGCAGCAATGGCAGCTGGTTCCATCGTCTTTGCTCTGGCTAACCCTGAGCCCGAGATAGATCCCGTGATCGCTCGCAAATATGCAGCAGTGGTTGCCACTGGTCGAAGTGACCATCCCAACCAGATCAACAACGTACTGGCCTTCCCCGGAATCTTCCGTGGCTTGCTAGATGGTCGCATTCACAAGATCACCGACAAGATGTTGGTTGCTGCGGCTTATGCGATTTCGGATTGCGTGAGCGTTGATCAACTCAATGCAAACTTCATTGTCCCCAGCGTCTTCGATCCACGCGTCGTGCCAGCGGTAGCTGCTGCGGTGCGCGCCTCCGCGAATTAATTCAGCCCAATAAAGAGAAGGAGTTGTAATGAGAACTTTCCCAGAAGGTTTTTTATGGGGCGCCGCTACTGCCGCTTACCAAGTTGAAGGAGCCGCGCAAGAAGATGGTCGTGGCGCATCTATTTGGGATACCTTCTCGCACACTCCCGGAAAGACAGATAACGGAGATAGCGGAGATGCCGCTTGCGATATGTATCACCGGTATCCATCCGATATCGCTTTGATGCAGGGATTGGGCCTCAAGGGATACCGACTCTCTCTTTCTTGGTCACGCCTCTTCCCAAATGGTGATCACGTTCGTGAAGAGCGCGGATTCGCTTTCTATGACGACCTCATCAATACGGTAATCGCGGCAGGTATCACCCCTTACATCACTCTTTATCACTGGGATCTTCCTCAAGCGCTCGAAGACAAAGGTGGTTGGCGCAACCGTGAGACGATCGAGGCATTTGGTCAGTATGCAGCTGCCGTTGCAGAGCACTTTGGCGATCGTGTAAAACATTTTGCACCTATCAACGAACCATGGTGCGTGGCCTGGCTGGGGCATGGCCTCGGGGTGCATGCTCCAGGAATTTCAGATCGAGCAACTGCATTTAAAGTTGCTCACCACACCGTCCTCGCACACGCCACAGCAGTTAATGCAATGCGCGCCGTCCGCGGCGATTTGAAGATTGGTCCGGTTCTCAACCAAGCTAACTACCCGGCCGATGATCCAAACGACCCTGTGCAAGCACATGCTTCTGCGATTCTCGATGCGGTGCAAAATCGTTGGTGGATGGATGCCATCTTCTACGGCAAGTACCCCCAGATATTGCTAGACGAGTACGGCTCTGAATTTATTGATGCGATCTTGCCGGGAGATATGGAGTTGGCCCAAACCAAGAATGATTGGCTGGGGATCAACTACTACTTCGATACCCGTGTTGGTCCGAGTGATGCCGCCAATCCGGTGCAATTTGATAACTCGGCCTTGCTCGGCCTGGCAATCGATTCGACCCCTCAGGGAGAGCTCACCGATATGGGTTGGCCAATCACTCCCGAGGGTTTAACCAAAATGTTGGTTAGCTGGCACTCCGAATTTGGTGAGCGCCTGCCACAAATCTTTATTACTGAAAATGGCGTTGCCTACCCAGATGGACCCGATCAGAATGGCGTGATTAACGACCTGCGCCGAATCTCCTACCTCGAGAAGCACCTAAATGCGATCCTCGATGCCATTGAGAAGGGCCTCAATATGGGGGGCTATTTCCAGTGGTCTTTGATGGATAACTTTGAGTGGTCCCTGGGCTACCAGAAGCGATTTGGAATCATCTTTGTAGATTATGCCTCCCAGGAACGGACCCTCAAAGAGTCCGCCCATTGGTACTCGCGAGTCATATCTAGTAACGGGTTATAAGGTTCTTCGTTACCAAATTGTTATTGATTTTCACCCCTTTTAGCCCTTGCTGAGAGCCCCTTCACTTCTGCATTGGGCTCTTCGCGTCTTACACTTAACCCACACCGCGGGAGTCAATCTTCATGGGGAGTTTGGACCGCGATATACCCCTTAAGGAATATATATGTCGATTAGCAAAAAAGGTTTGCTCGCTGGCGTAGCCACAGCAACCGTTGCGCTTGTTGCAACATTTGTAGCTCCTGCAGCGTATGCAGGAACTTCATCTGCTGCTTGTGCCAACGTTGGTTCAGGCTATGCAGTTCAAAAGGGCAAGACAGTTGAGGTCTTCACCTCAGTCGTTGGCGATGAACTTACTCGCTACGCTGCAGCATCTGCTGACTTCACTGCTTGCACAGGCATCAAGATCAACTGGAACGGTAGCGATCAATTCGAAGCTCAACTTCCAGTTCGCGTAGCTGGTGGCACCGCCCCAGATCTCGCTTTGGTTCCACAACCAGGCCTCATCGCACAGATGGTCGCCACAGGTAAGGCTGTTCCAGCTCCAAACGCTGTTAAGAACAACATCAACCGCTACTGGTCAAAGAGCTGGCGTGGACTAGGTTCCGTTAACGGCACCTTCTACGCAGCACCTAACTCAGCCAACTTGAAGTCTTTGGTTTGGTACTCACCAAAGCAGTTCGCTAAGTACGGTTACACAGTTCCTACAACTTGGACAGCAATGATGGCTCAATCAGACAAGATGGCTGCAGCTGGTCAAACAGCATGGTGCGGCGGAATCGGTTCTGGCGGAGCTACCGGATGGCCTGCAACTGACTGGCTCGAAGAGGTCGTAGTTCGCGAAGCCGGTTCAACCGTCTACAACAACTGGATCAACCACACAGTTAAGTTCTCAGATGCCCCAATCATCCACGCAATGAACACAGTGTGGAACTGGATGGGTAACTCCAAGTATGTTGGCAAGGTTTCAACCATTGCTACAACTTCATTCCAGGATGCTGTAACAGGTATTCCTTCAGGCGCTTGCATGCAGCTACAACAGGCTTCATTCATCGCAGCTTCATTGCCTAAGGGCTCTGTTGTTTCACCAACTGGCGATGCATGGGTTTACTACCTCCCAGGCATCAACCCAGCTGTAACAACACCTGTTGAGGGTGGCGGAGAGTTCTACCTCGCCTTTAACTCAAACAAGGCAACAGTTGAAGTTCAGACCTACCTCTCAACACCACAATGGGCTGTTAGCCGCATCAAGGCTGCTGGTTCAAACGGTGGTTGGTTGAGCGCTAACAGTGGCGTACCTGCTTCGGCTTACTCCAACCCATTGGATGCTTTGTCAGCTAAGTACCTCTCTGATCCATCATCTACCTTCGTCTTCGATGCATCTGACGCAATGCCAGCTGCTATCGGAAACGGCGCAGAATGGACTGGATTCACTGACTGGTTTGCTAACGGCACACCTGTGAAGACAGTGGCTGCAAAGATCGACGCAGCTTGGCCATCAGCAAGCAACTAATCAATTAGTTCGCTAGTTTGTGCAGGTAATGGCGGGGGCCAAAAGCCCCCGCCATTACTATTTACCGCTAGACGGGTTAGCCTTAGACCCTGAACCAAACACTTGATAGATGAAAGAGAGCCCATGTCTTCCTTCTGGAGCGATAACCTTCCTAAGCTCGGACAGATGGTTGCGGCGATCGGGATATTTCTCGCCGTCCTTGCAGTAATTTTCTTTATAGCGGGCAAGGCAAACGGTAAGAAGCAACGCCCCATCGCGATCCTCGTCTTCCTCGGCCCTGCACTTCTCTTAGTAGTCATTGGTTTGCTCGGCCCTGCAATTCGAACGCTGATTCTCAGCTTCAAAGGCTCTGCCTCACATCACTGGGTTGGTTTTAGCAACTACCACTGGCTCTTTACAGATCCCAGTGAACGCATTGTGCTTCGCAATACCGTCTTTTGGATTCTCTTTACTCCAATAATTACGACAGGGCTGGGCTTATTGCTCGCAGTTCTACTTGATCGCATGCGCCGTGAATCTGTCGCAAAATCCTTAATCTTCATGCCGATGGCAATCTCTTTCGTTGGCGCTTCTATCGTTTGGGAATTTGTTTATAAGTATGCGAACACTGATCAACCACAAGTTGGATTGATGTCATCCATTGCCAAGCACTTAGGTTTTGAACCCCCTAACTGGCTCCTAACTCAGCCACTCAACACCTTCTTATTGATGGTGGTATTTGTCTGGTCACAAACGGGATTTGCGATGGTCATCCTCTCCGCCGCAATCAAGGCGGTGCCTGCCGATGTTATGGAGGCCTCTGCTCTCGATGGCGCACACGGTTGGAAGTTATTCCGCGGGGTGACCTTCCCAATGGTTCGCTCAACTTTTATTGTAGTTCTCGCAACCATGGTTGTTTCGACGCTTAAACTCTTCGATATTGTCCGCGCGTCCACCGGCGGAAACTTCGGTACCTCAGTACTTGCAAATGAGATGTACTCCGAAACCTTTATTCGCTATGACGCGGGAAGAGGAGCGGCGATGGCGATCGTCCTATTCCTGCTCGTTATTCCAGTCTTGGTTTATAACATCATCAATCTACGTCGGGAGCGTGCCATCTCATGAGCATTTTGAATCGCAGTAAGGCACCAAAGATTGCGGAGCAGAATGCCGGCCGTAAACTATTTGGAAGTCGTGGCGCGACTATCACCGTCTGGATCATGGCTGTTATTTGGACAATCCCAACTTTTGGCTTATTCGCGACCTCCTTTAGGCCCAAAGCAGATATCTCTGCCACTGGATGGTGGAATCTCTTTCTACATCCACACTTAACTTTCGCAAACTACTCTGCGATCTTCAGCACCAGCACGGTAAGTGGAATTCCCAACGGAATCTGGCCATATATCGTCAACTCATTTGTCATCACTATCCCTGCTGTTATTTTCCCAATCACGATCGCAACAATGGCGGCGTACTGTCTTGCATGGGTTAAGTTCCGAGGCAGCGACATTATTTTTTACGGGATCTTTGCGCTCCAGATTGTTCCAATCCAGTTAACGCTCGTTCCACTGCTAAACCTCTTCCGCTCGGGAGCTGATAGCGGCGCACACATTGGATCGCTGACTCTGATCCCCGGATTAAATATTGCCGGAAAGTTTGCTGGAATCTGGGTTCCGCACACCATGTTCGCGCTACCCCTTGCGATCTATCTTCTCCACAACTTCATTGCCTCGCTGCCACGTGATCTGATGGAGGCGGCGCACGTAGATGGCGCTAGCCACTTCACCGTCTTTCGTCGGATTGTTCTACCACTTTCAATTCCGGCTATCGCGGCCTTCACCATCTTCCAGTTCTTGTGGGTTTGGAACGATCTGCTTGTTGCGCTGACATTTACCGGCGGCACCGAAGGAATTGATCCGCTCAACAACAAACTTGCGGGCCTGGCGGGCACGTGGGGAAGTCACTGGGAGCTGCTTACCTCAAGCGCCTTTATCCAAATCTTGGTACCGCTTGCCGTCTTCTTCTCGCTACAGCGCTACTTCGTCCGCGGCTTGTTAGCTGGTTCCGTTAAGTAATTAGCGTTGTAACCAGATGGTTGTATTGGCTGCAATAGCCAATTGACCACCTTGGAGTGAGCTACCTGTAGCGGACTCCAAAAGGATAGAACTGCCCGATACAGCGATAGTGGATTCGCTATCTGTTGTATTGACCACAACTTCTAACCCTGGTTCGCGAGTGAAGTGCATGATCCCTGCTGGAGCGTCGATCCAAGTAGGAACTCCCTCGCCACCGAGTGCGGGGTGTGAGTGGCGCAGAGCGAGGCTCTTCTTGTAGAGCGCCAAGCTGCTATCTGGATCGGCGGCTTCGACATCCATCGAGTACTGCGCCCAATCTGCGGGTTGTGGCAACCACGGTGTGCCAGTGCCGTACCCATAGTTTGAAAGTTTTGAGTCCCATGGGATGGGAACACGACATTCATCGCGACCCTTATCGGTGCCGCCACTTCGAATAAAGGCAGGATCCTGGCGAGCGCTATCTGGAAGGTCAGCGCTAGGAAGTCCCAACTCTTCTCCTTGATAAATATAGACGCCACCCGGGAGGGCGTGGATCAACATGGCGAGCGCTCGCGCTTTACGGGGGCCACCGATGCGTGTGACAACTCGAGGTGTGTCGTGATTGTTCAGTACCCAAGTAGCTGGTGCTTTCACGTCGACGAGCTCTGCGAGGGTACGTTCGATGCTGGCACGCATTGCGGCTGCATCCCAACCCAACATCATAAAGTTGAAGTTGAAGACCTGGTGCAACTCTCCCTCGCGGACATAGCGGGCTGCGCGACTGGATGGATATACAAATGCCTCGGCCACAGTCATGCGATCGCCAGGGTACTCATTGAGAATGGTGCGCCACTTTCGATAAACCTCGTGGACGCCTTCACGGTCAAAGAAGGGAACGTCCGAGAGGAGCCCAGCCCGCTCCTCCTCGCTGATTTCAAGAAAATCTAAGCGCAGGGCATCGATGAGGCGTTCTGGATCCCGGTGATCTACAAGCAAGTTCTCCTTGACTGCGCCATGGGCTACATCGATGCGAAATCCATCTACGCCGAGGTCGAGCCAGAAGCGCAAGGTCTTTTCAAAGTCTGCGGCGACATCCGGGTTACTCCAGTTGAGATCGGGCTGACTGGAATCAAAGAGGTGGAGATACCACTGTCCATCGGCTGTGCGCGTCCAGGCTGGACCGCGGAAGATTGAGATCCAGTTGTTTGGTGGAATCTCACCATTCTCGCCGCGGCCATCGTAGAAATGGAAACGGGAGCGCGCCACAGAACCTTTGGGTGAGTTGAGTGCTTCTTGAAACCAAATGTGATCTGAGGAGAAATGATTGGGAACGATATCCGCGATGAACTTAATGCCATGAGAGTGCGCCGCTTCAATGAGCGCCTTTGCATCCGCGAGAGTCCCAAAGCGAGGATCTACATCACGAGGGTCCGCTACATCGTACCCACCATCTTTATTGGGGGACTTGTAAAAAGGGCTAAGCCAGATTGCATCGATCCCAAGATCGGCGAGATATGGAAGTCCAGCGATGACGCCCTGTAGATCGCCTTCACCATCTCCATTGCTATCGCGAAAGGAACGGGGATACACCTGATAAATAGCGGCATCTCGCCACCACGCAGAAGAGCTCATACCGCAATCTTATCTACCTAACCCCCTTACCTATCTAGAGCCATGGAATAAGATCTCCACATGACCTTTGTGAAGCGCACTGAACTTAAAATGTTTGATGGGCGTCAGATTTTTTATTACGACCGTGAGCCTGTGGAACGTAGCGCCGTTGACACTCGTCCAGTAGAACCGCGCCCACTTCCTGGAGAGATGCGTCAAGATCCACTCACCGGTGAGTGGATCGCTATGGCGGCCCACCGCCAAGGCCGCGCCTTCTTGCCACCCAAAGAGTTCTGTCCACTCTGCCCAACAAAGACTGACTTCGGAACAGAGATCGCGGACTCCACCTTTGAAGTCGTTGTCTTTGAGAATCGCTCGCCTTCTTTCTCTGCGCCTTCATCCGAATTGCCAGCAGAAGTTATACAGGCATCCGGTCGTTGCGAAGTAGTGGTCTTCTCGGATCAACATGAGGGAAGTTTTGGAAGTCTGGAATTAGCGCAGATGCGCACTGTGATGGCAGCCTGGATTGATCGGACCCGCGAAATTTCAACGCTTCCATACGTTGAGCAGGTCTTCGCCTTTGAGAATCGCGGTGAAGAAGTCGGAGTCACTCTCAATCATCCGCATGGTCAGATCTACTCATATCCATTCATCACTCCGCGCACTTCCAAGATGTTGCAGGTGGCCCAAGAGCACTTTGATAAATCGGGAATCCCACTCATTACCAGCATCATTGATCGCGAGATTAAAGATCAAGTGCGGATCATCACGCAGAATGATCATTGGATTGCGTATGTTCCATTTGCTGCGCGCTACCCTTTTGAAATCCATGTAGCACCAAAGGTATTTGTGGCGGACCTCTCCGAATTAAGTGATGCCGTTGCTGATGCCTTCCCTGAAATTGCTAAAGAGGTTTTATTGCGACTCGATGGGGTCTTTGGGATTCAAATGGCTTACATCGCGGCCTGGCATCAAGCTCCAGTTCGCGTGGGGCGCGACGTTCTTGGACTGCACTGGCAGATCACTAGTATTCGCCGCGCACCAGGAAAGTTAAAGTACTTAGCAGGCTCCGAGTCCGCAATGGGTGCGTTCATTATGGATGTAAAGCCAGAGCAATCGGCGCAGCAATTACGAGACGTTCAACTCTAACCAAGTCATCTCGAGCTCTTCGTATTCGCGCTCTAAGCTCTCCTGCTCTGCGTGCAAAGCACTTAATTTTGTGTGATCCGTTGTAACAGCAGCAAGTTCAACCGCAATCTCCGCGATCCGGGCTTGGCGGCGCTCCATCTGCTTCTCAAGGCGGGCTAACTCTTTCTTGAGCGCCTTCTGTTCAAGGATGCTCGACTCTTTCTTCTCGCCGATCGCTTTGCTTACGGCTGCGCTACCGCTCTTGCGCAACTGCAAATACTCATCAATACCGCGGGGAAGATCCCGCAGAGACTTATCGCCAACCAAGCCGACAAAGGTGTCGCAGACTCGCTCCAAGAAGTAGCGATCGTGTGAGATCACGAGAAGAGTTCCGCCAAAAGAATCCAGCAAATCTTCCAGTGCAGTCAAGGTCTCTACATCAAAATCGTTGGTTGGCTCATCTAAGAGCAAGACATTTGGGCTATCCATTAAGAGTCGCGTTAATTGCAGTCTGCGACGTTCTCCACCCGAGAGATCGCCCACAGGAGTCCACTGCTGATCCTTATTGAAACCTAAGCGCTCACAGAGTTGACTAGCAGAGAGCTCCTTGCCATTACCGAGTTGCACCCGATTAGCGACCTTCTCAACCGCTTCGAGTACGCGCCACGTTGGATCAAGTTCCTCAAGATGCTGAGAGAGATATGCCGCCTTGACAGTCACTCCTGTCACTAGCTTTCCGGCAGCAATCTTTCCCTCGCCGCCAAGCACCCGCATCAAAGTTGTTTTGCCTGCGCCGTTTACTCCCACGATTCCGATGCGATCGCCTGGTCCTATGTTCCAGTAAACCTCATCTAACAATTCAAGTTCACCGGCCTTTATCGAGGCCTGATGGAGTTCGTAAACAGTATTGCCTAGACGGTTCGCCGCAAAATTTAGGAGTTCAGCTTCGTTTCGGGGAGGTGGCTCGTTTGCAATCAAAGTATTGGCGGCATCAATTCTAAATTTAGGTTTTGAGGTTCTTGCGGGAGCTCCACGTCGCAACCACGCTAACTCCTTACGGATCAACATATTGCGCTTGCCATCTTCTACAGAACTCTGGCGCGAGCGCTCTGCCTTGGATAATACGAAGGCCGAGTAGCCGCCCTCGTACTCCAAAACTTGGCCTCCAACGACCTCCCAGATCTGATCTGAGATCTCGTCCAAAAACCAGCGATCGTGGGTGATGACTACAACTGATAAACCAGTCCGCGACTTGAGGTGCGCTGCCAGCCAGGCAACTCCCTCAACATCTAAGTGGTTAGTTGGTTCGTCAAGCAGGATCAGATCAAGATCATCCACGAGTAACTTTGCAAGATTGACCCGCCGGCGCTCCCCACCAGAGAGCGAATGAAATTTGCGGTCGAGGAGATCATCGCTGTGGCCACCGAAGAGACCCTGCAGAACTTCTCGGATTCGACTGTTGCTCGCCCACTCGTGAATCGGTAGATCGCCGAGGACCACTTCGCGAACCGTTGAGCCTGGTAGGGCGTTATCCGCCTGGCTTAATATCCCGATCTGCACTGCATTGGATTTGGCGACGCGACCTGCATCAGGAGCCAGAGTACCTGCCATGATCTTGAGCAGGGTGCTCTTGCCATCGCCGTTGCGACCAACGATGCCAATCCGCTCGCCCTGTGCGACGCCGAGAGAGACGCCGTCCAGGAGCGGGCGGATATCGAAGGCTTTAGAGACGGACTCTAGGTTAAGTAAATTCACTACCTACAGTCTGTCACGAATTAGGAGCCTTAAGAATTGGAAGGCGCAGAGCCCAGCGTCACCGTAAAGACCTTGCTACCTCCGGCGGGGAGGGTAGCGGTGATCGAGACGGTGCTGCCTGGGGAGTATGACCGAATACGAACGATCGCCGTCTCGGCATCAGGAACCCGTATTCCACCGATGTTGGTGATGACGGAGCCAACAGCCAATCCAGCCTTTTCCGCCGCTCCACCCGAAACGAGCTGTGAAATCTTGGCTCCAACTCCTGTGAAGTTCTGATCGAAATAGACCCCGAGAACTGGACGCGTAGAGATGTGGGTTGGAGTGTTGATGATCTCGTTGATCGTGCGTTGGGCTTCATTAATTGGAATTGAGAAGCCCAAGCCAATTGATCCTGACGCAGAACTGGTGGATGCATTGGATGCGATGGCGCTATTGATTCCGATCATTCGACCCTGTGAGTCGGTGAGCGGACCACCTGAATTTCCAGGATTGATCGCGGCATCGGTCTGAATCGCATCCACATAGGACTGTGTTGTTGAGTTGCTGCTCTGAGTCGTCACTGGACGGTTGAGCGCGGAAACAATTCCTGCAGTAACAGTCCCGTCGAGGCCAAGTGGGGAACCAAATGCAATGACGGGATCACCAATCGAAATTGTTGAAGAATCCCCAAGTGCAATGACGGGAAGATTTGGTGTGTCAACGTGCAGTACTGCAAGATCATAAGAGATATCGCGACCGACGAGAGTAGCTGTAGCTTTGGTTCCATCGTTAAGATCGACTGACAAGGTATAGGCATTGCCTGCGACTGTAATCGCGTCAATCACGTGATTATTAGTAACGATATAAGAACCTGTTGCGTCAGACTTAATGATCGATCCAGAACCGGTATCACCATTACCACTTGCATCTAGAACATCCACCGTAACAACGGATGGAGAAACCTTTGCAACTACATTCTTCAAAGATCCGGTGCCGACATTAACTGCGGTGCGGCCGGCCACACATGTTCCGGTGCTTGAGGCGTAGAGAGCCCCCGTTCGGTTATCCGCACAGGCAGTCACCACACTAGAAGTCGTGAGGCTGTTTGCGGCGGTAGCAACTCCACCGATCGCTGTAGCGCCGGCGATGAAGCCGATAGCCAATTTAGAGATCGTGCTCAGTCCATTAATCCTCTGGAAGATTGACATGAAAACCCCTTCGTAGCGAAATTACCGAGAGTTATTGAATCTCGCTTAGTCTAAAGAATCCGTAGTAGAACCTAGGAGTTCTCTGAGAGCCCTATCTGGTTTGGCTCTAGCTCCATCTTCCAGACGGCGGGGGTAGCGAGCAGCACCAGGATTACAACAAATGTCACCGCCGCAAAGATCAGGATCGTGTGGCTTATGCCCAACAGAGAGGCTAAAGGAGCGGCTATAGCGAGCCCCACAGGGCGCAAGAGCATTGTTCCCATTCCATCAAAGGCAGAGGCACGCGATAGCGCCTCACGAGGAATTGTCCGCTGGAAGGCCGTCCCCCAAAGCGAACCCCAGAGGTCAAGGGTGATGCCCCACAAAAAAGCGGCGCCGCAGATCACACCCAAAGGCTCTGGCCTCGCGAGCGCCACAAGGTAGAGAGTCAGAGTCAGTGAGATGGAGGTCAAGAAACGCATTTGGTAGCGGATCTTGATTCGGATAGCTAGAAGTGACCCGATGACATATCCGATTGATTCACAGGTAATGACAACTGCCCAAGATTTAGCCCCATGAAAATGCTTGAGTGAGATCACCGGCCCTAGGACATCTTGGGCACCCGCCCAGACCATGACAATAAAGGAGAAACCGGCCACTGTGACGACGATCCACGGGTAGGAAGAGAAAACCCGCCAACCTTCGCGTAGATCAGCCCTAATTGAAGCCCCAGTTTCTGCACGGGCAGGAGTCAAGTGATGGAAGCTGACAACCAGGGCTCCGGAGATAATGAAAGTGAGAGCATCAATAAAGAGAGCGAGAGTGCTGCCAAAAGCGCTAACTAGATAACCGCCCACCGCTGTTCCGGTGATGAGAGCGAAGTTAGAGAGAAATTGTGTGACCGCATTCCCCTCTTGCAATTCCTCTTCTGGAAGTAATGCAGGAAGAGCCCCCGAAAACGCTGGCCAGAAGATTCCCCACATTAAACCGAAACCAATGTTGGAAAAGAGAAGCGCAGCGATCGGCACATGGCCGAGATGGAAGTAGAACACCTGGACCATCAAGACTGCACCCGCTATCAAATCTGCGAGAGCCAACATCTTTATCCGTCCATACTTATCCGCGATCACACCACCGAATGGAAGCATGCAGAGCATCGCCACTGTCAACGCTCCCAGAACAAATCCCAACTCTTTCGCACTACCGTGCGGCAAGTGCAGGATTCCGAAGGCGAGCGCAATAGGGCCCATCCCATTTCCAAAATTAGAGATGAAACGTGCTAGATAAAACCTCTTGATGTAACGATGGCTGAGGGTCTTTCGAACGCTCATTGAATATTCTTTTTTTCGATCTCTTTTAACACTTTATGAATCTCAGCAGCGATTGCCTTCAAATCTCTTATCTCTTGTTGATTAAGAGCGCGAGCCTCTTTGGCCAACTCAAATTCGCCAAGCGATGCGGTATGAGTTTCCGTGATCTTCTGCTCAACCGCGGCCGAGGCTACATTTTGGCCAACCATGATGATCGAGAGGAGTACTAATTGTAGAAACGTCTGCGCTACCCACGCGACGATTGTTATTAGGTCTCCCGTTTTAATTGCAGCTGGCAGCGAGATAAGGGCGATTGCGGCGAATGCGTACGCACACCACATCGTGGCAACACCAGAAGTAATCTTTGCAGCGAGGTTTTGATTAAAGGTGTTGATCTTATTCATCATGCTTAAAGTTTAATGAAGTTGAACAACTTCCCCTTGTACATATTTGTGAGTCGCTTGTCCTCTTAATACATGAACTCCGCCGACTCCGCGCACGCTAAATGCAAGATTCTCGTACCCGGTTGATGGGTCGAGGCCTGCGACAGCAGCGGTCATCTCATCAACTCCAATAACGCAAACGCCCTCGGGAGCGCGAACCATCAACTTCGCGGCGCTATCTGGGATCCATCCAAAGAACTTGTTGTAGTGCGGGATAGTTCGAATAGTTGGCAAGATATTGAGTCCCGGCGTTCCAACCTCACTCTGCTTGCGAAAGTTAGGAATATCTCCCGAGAGGGCCATTGCTCCAGCGCTACAACCTGCCAGGGAACTGCCTTGCCTCCAGTTGCGCTCAATTGCCTCCCAAACTGGGGTATTTATCAACTCAGTTGCGAGGTAAGAAGGATCTCCCCCAGAAATGTAAATAAGAGCCGCACCATCAATGAGTGCCGCTAAATCCTCTCTCATGGCATCGCTACGCGAGAAGACAGGAAGGTGGATTTGAGTGGTATTCAATCGCTCCGCTTGAGCCGCACCCAACTCTTCCCAGTATCGCTTGCGATCAACGCTTTCGCGGCCGGCAGCGAGCGGAAGTTGGACGTAATGGTTCTTCAATCCGCGCTCTATACCGCTTCTCAGCAACTCACCTTCGAGCTCTGCCATACCTGGCAGATACTCTCCAGAGCCCACTAGGGCCAGAGCGCCAACGTGATTCATACCAACACTCTAGTCGGTAAGATTCGCGCCATGCATCTAAGGAAAGTAACTGCGGCCATCTCGATCGCAATAACTCTCCTCAGTTTCTCCTTCTACC
>Ga0208876_1000141_pt1 | contig 25489 bp, 31 predicted proteins | sample CryBogCBH03Jun09_FD_184614 | JGI IMG/M metagenome (GOLD analysis project Ga0208876, IMG submission 184614) | Freshwater microbial communities from Crystal Bog, Wisconsin, USA - CBH03Jun09 (SPAdes) | ecosystem: Environmental > Aquatic > Freshwater > Lake | place: Crystal Bog, Wisconsin, USA... | reverse complement strand
AGCAAGAGAATCAACCCATCCCCGCACAATTCGCATCAGGTGTGACTACAACACCAGCAACTAGCGACGAGATCCCTACATTAGCGACTAGCCCTGTTGAAGCATTTGCACCGCCAGTCAATATTGAGGATGATTACGAAGCTCATGCGCCAGCAGCGTTTGCTATCCCAGCACCACCACCTACTAAAACTGCATCAGGTATTGATGTGGACTCTGAAGGTTTGCCTTGGGATGGACGTATCCACGCATCTAGTCGTACACAAACACAAGATGGTCGTTGGAAGCTACGTCGCAATGTAGATGTAGAAGTAGTGACTGCCGTTAAGCGTGAGCTTCAAATCACGATGGGCATTACACCTAGTTACTCAGCACCATTGCCACAATTGACGCCGACTCCTCCAGTGAATGAGGTGCCTGCGCCCCCTTTTGTCGACAATGTGGTGCCAATTGCGCCCCCAGTGATTACTACACCCGAAGTGGTGTCGGCTGGTGTTGCCGAGACTGCATCCCCTATTGAGCCATCTAGCAGTCAGATGACTTTCCCTAACTTTATGCAAGCCGTTACGTCATTAGTTGCTGCTAAAACTTTGACTGGCGCGAAAATTCAAGAGGCGGTAGTTGCTGCTGGACTACCATCATTACCAATGTTGGCTTCACGTCCTGATCTAATTCCAGCCGTGGCCACTTCTTTAGGGATTACACTATAATGGAACACGCATTGTTACCACCAAGCTCGGCAGCTCGCGTCATACAATGCCCAGCTTCTTTATTCATGTGTAGTCAATTCCCTGAGACTGACGACAATCCTAAAGCACTTGAAGGTACACAAGCGCATGAGGTTATTTTGGCTGACATGCAAGGCCAAGATGTCCCATCGTTTGCAACTGAAGAAATGCTTGAAGGCGCCGAGATGTGGCGTGATACTTTACGTCCGATGATGGAAAGCTCAGGTGCATTGATCCACCTTGAAGAACGTGTCGATTGTTTTGAAATTCATCCTGATAACTGGGGTACGCCTGACGCTTGGGCTTATGACGAGATGACGGCCACGCTTCATGTGTGGGATTACAAGTTTGGCCATCGTCACGTCGAGGCGTTTGAAAACTGGCAGTTGATTAACTACGCTGCGGGTATTTGGACATCAGGCGGTTATAACATCAGTAAGTTTGAATTGACTATTGTACAACCTAGGTCATATCACGCAGATGGCCCAGTACGTTCATGGTCAGTTGATCGTGTGCAGATGGAAGGTTATATCTCACGCCTTAAATCAGCGTGGGAGGCATCATTGCTACCTGAGCCTCCAACACACACAGGTAAGAATTGCCGAGATTGCTCAGCGCGTCATGCTTGCCCTACATTGCAAGAAGGTGCTTTGATTGCGGTTGAAATGTCAGGTCAGAATGTACCTTTTGATTTGAATGAGAACGCAATTGGTCGTGAGTTACATTTGCTTAAATCAGCACAGGAATTGCTCGAATACCGTATTGAAGGTCTTGAGAGTGAAGTCTTGGGTCGCATTAAGCAAGGTAAGTCAATCCGAGGCTGGATGACTAAGCAAGGTGAAGGTCGTGAGAAGTGGAATAAGCCAATTGATGAAGTGCTGGCTTTGGGCGAGATGATGGGTATCGACATCAAGAAGCCTACTGCAATCACCCCTAAACAAGCAATTAAGGCGGGTCTACCTGCCGAGTTAGTACGAACATATACCGAAGTGCCAATTGGTGAAATTAAACTCGTCCCTGACGATGGCACTGCGGCAAGAGCAGCTTTTCATAAATAGTTTACGGGCGAAAGTAACAATATATTGTGCTCAACTTTATTAACTTGTTTATAAGTAGCCCACCATTTTAAGGAGTAATACCATGTCACAAAACTTTACAACACCAGTTGGCCGCCTATTGATGGGTAGCCTTTATAATCCACAAACAACCGATATGGAAGGCAATCCGTTAGTGATCCGTTCAGGTCCTAATGCTGGCCAACCTAAAGTTCAATACTTCTTTGCAGTTGGTATCCCTAAAGGCCTTGAGACACATTGGTCTCAAACGCCTTGGGGTCAGCTAATTTGGAAGCAAGGTCACGACTCATTCCCAGCAGGTCAAGCTGACTCACCGAGCTTTGCTTGGAAGGTTGTGGATGGCGACTCACAAGTGCCTAACCGTGTCGGTAAAAAGCCATGTGATCGTGAAGGCTACAAAGGTCATTGGGTCATTAGCTTTACCAGCGGATTTGCATCTAAAATCTACAATAAAGATGGTACACAAGCGATTGTAGAACCTGACGCAGTTAAGCTAGGTTACTTTGTGCAAGTCAATGCTGACGTAGATGGCAACGGTAGCAATACTCAGCCTGGCGTATTTATTAATCACCGCATGGTTGCATTAAGTGGCTATGGTGAGGAAATTAGCATTGGACCTGATCCAGTATCAGCAGGTTTCGGTACAGCTCCATTACCAGCAGGCGTGTTAGCCACACCACCAGCAGGTTTTGCACCAGTAAGCCCAGCGCCAGCTAACCCTGTTGCTATGCCAGCTAACCCTGTTGCTATGCCAGCACCAGCACAAGTAGCAATGACACCTATCCCAGCTAATCCAGCTTTCCTAGCTGTACCACCTGCACCAGCAGCGCCAGTACGTCAGATGACTCCTGCGGCTCAAGGTGCAACGTATGAAGCGATGATTGCTGCTGGCTGGACTGACGAGTTGCTAATTCAACACGGCATGATGGTGGCTTAAATGACTACGATGGCTGAGTTATTAGAGCCACTATTATTGGGTGACGTGAACGCACATTCAGAAGTGCTGATCGTCACCCCTTACGGTGAGAAGTACAAAGCTCGCCGATTTTATGTGGCAGATAAAGACACGATACATTTAGTCTGTGAAATGCCTGACGATGAAATATATGACGCTCGTGGTCAAGTTGGATCTAGCAGCATTGAGGTGGATGAATAGTATGGGACTGCTCTATAAATTAACATTTCCGAATGGCAAAAGTTACATCGGTATAACTGTTCAGAAATTTCATTTGAGACTTAGAGATCATAGACATGTGGCTATCAGTAATAAATCTCAAAACTCAGTTCATCGAGCTTGGCGTAAATATGGTGAACCAAAGTCTGAGGTGTTAGCTATAGTTGAAGATTATGATTTAAGCGATACTGAACGTAGAGCAATTTCAGTATTTAATACCTATGGTGATTTAGGCTATAACATGACGTATGGGGGTGAACAAAGTCCAATGTTGACTCCCAGCGTGGCTAAAAAAGTTAGCTTACTTGCATCTACACCTGAACGTATTGCTGCGACTAAAGCTTTGCATACAGGTAGAAAACGATCTGCTGAAACTAGAGCTAGACTGTCTGAAAGCTTAAAGGGTAAAGGTCTTGGTGTTAAAAAATCTGAAGCACATCGAAAGAAAATTAGCGAAGCGAATAAAGGTAAACATTCAGCTTGGTTAGGTAAAAAACATTCGGATGAAACTAAGATGAAAATGGCCTTGTCTGCTAAAGCTAGGTGGGCAAAATGAAGCGATATGTTTTGGATTGCGAGTGCTACATTGACTACTTTCTAGTCGCGTGGCGTGATATGGACACAGGGGCGACCTTCTATCAAGAGATGTTTGAAGGTCAGCCCATGGTTCCAGCATTGCCTACCGATGGGACATTGGTTACTTTTAATGGCAACAACTATGACATGCCGATATTGGCAATGGCTTTGCAGGGGGCATCTTGCGCCCAGCTTAAAGAAGCCTCTGACGCCATCATTGTCGGCGGCTTAAAGTCATGGCAGGTGCGTGACAAATTCGGCGGTGTTGACACGTCTCACGTCGACCACATAGATTTGATTGAGGTCGCGCCAGGTGAGGTTGGTTTGAAGTTGTACGGGGGTCGCTTAAACTCTAAGCGTCTACGTGACTTACCAATTGAACCGAGTGCGAGCATCAGTGTGGCTGACCGCAAGGTGTTGGTTGAATACTGCTGCAACGACCTTGAGACAACCATTGATTTGTATAAAGAGCTAGAGCCTCAGATTAAGTTGCGTGAAAGCATGTCTGAGGAGTTCGGCATTGATTTGAGGTCTAAGTCAGATGCTCAGATTGCTGAGGCTGTGATCCGTTCCGAGGTGGAAAAGAAGCTACAGAAGCGCGTTTATCGCCCTGAGATACATCCATCTTATACGTTTAAATATGTACCACCTGACTATATTAAGTTTGCGTCAGATGGCATGAAACAAGCGTTGCAATTGATTGAGGACGCCACTTTTACACTTAATGATAAGGGGTCAGTTGAGTTGCCTCGTATCCTAGAGTCGATGCGTTTACGTATTGGTAACGGTGTCTATCGCATGGGCATCGGTGGCTTGCATAGTAGCGAGTCCTGTGTCGCTCACAGGAGTAATTGGCATTATCAGCTCATTGACCGTGACGTGGTGAGCTACTACCCGAATATCATCCTGACCCAAGGGCTTTATCCTGCACACATGGGGCTTGAGTTCCTAGAGGTCTACCGTTCGCTGGTAGAACGCCGTATTACTGCCAAGCGTGAGGGCAATAAGGTGATGGCTGACGCACTTAAGATTTGCGTCAATGGCTCGTTTGGTAAACTTGGTAGCAAGTGGTCCGTGCTGTATTCACCCGACTTACTGATCCAAGTGACGTTGACTGGCCAGTTGGCGTTATTGATGCTGATTGAGTCATTAGAGGAAGCTGGCATTGAGGTTGTGAGTGCTAATACCGATGGTGTGGTTAGCAAGTGTCCTACATCTAAGCTGAACACGCTGAATGACATTGTGATGGCGTGGGAGTTTGTATCAGGGCTTGAGACTGAGGAAACTAGATACGATGCTTTATACAGTCGAGACGTAAACAACTACCTTGCTATTAAGCCTGACGGCTACATTAAGACCAAGGGGACGTATGCGACTACTGGGATTGCTAAGAACCCAAATAGCACTATCTGTGTGGATGCTGTCGTTGAGTATTTAACTAATGGTGTGCCGATTGAGCAGTCAATCACAAATTGTTTAGACGTCCGTAAATTTCTTACGGTACGACAAGTTAAGGGAGGGGCTGAATATGACGGTCAATACTTGGGTAAGGCGGTACGCTGGTATTATGCTGCTGGCGAGACTCGTTTTATTTCGTACAAAAATAATGGTAACAAGGTTGCTCGCAGCGACGGGGCTAGGCCTTTGATGGAGTTACCTGAGTCACTACCGAGTGACATTGATTACCCTTGGTACATTGCTGAAGCCAAGGACATTTTAGCTGACGTGGGGGTATGATGGATAAAGACGAAGCAATACACAAAGCATTAAAAGTTTTAAATTGTTTAAACAACGACAGAGTATATGAAACTGCATGGGTAAAAAGTGCAATCAATGCGTGTGAAGAAGTAGTAGATATTTGTGATAAATGTGGAATGTTGAATTGTGAATGTGGAAAACATGATGACCTCTAAAGACGAAGCATTAAAGATGGTGATTAATTGGTTTGAAGGTGGGGATTTTTATTATCCTGAAGAATTGTTAAACGCTTGCAAAGAAGCACTAGAACAACCAGCGCAAGAGCCTTTAACTAGGGCACAACAAGTTATTCGTGCAAATAATACCGCACAACCAACGCAAGAACCTGTGGCTACTGTTGCTGTAGATAATTTTGGTAACATTTCTGTTGGCTGGATTAAAAATCCAAATCATAACGATAAACTCTACACCCACCCTCATCAATGGCAAGGATTAACGGATAATGAGATACAAGAATTAACGCATGATGGTGTTGCAGATGAATACGATATTAAATTTGCCCGTGCTGTTTTAGCCAAAGCAAAGGAAAAGAATTATTATGGACCAACCTAAGGAAGTGCCTATCGCTATCGTTGCGATGGAAGATGGCCGTATTATTTTAGAGTTGCCAGGCGGTGGCTATGAGATTAATGAGCTTGAACGAATTATTGCTAATGCTAAGTTGGCAATGGCTGACACTAGAGGAATGATGTTAAATTAAATGGCACAAGTCTATCAAACTGACAATATGGAGGCAGGTATCCGCACAATGGTTGAGCGTAATGACCGATGTGTGTTGTATCTTAATTATGAGAACCCTAGACCGATTAGACTTAGAGGCAATGACCTTAAAGATATTCGCGGGGCGGTGTGTAAAGCTTCTCAGCCGATGGCTAAACTTCAGCTACAAAGTTGGGTGCAGCAACGAGGGTTGCTTTATTACTCACCAGCGAGGCGGGTCAATCTTTTGCCTGAATGTGACGCTATGTTCTTTGTGGAGTCCCCACATATCTACGCACGGTATGCTGAGCTAGTCAAAAAGGTTAAGCGTGAGATCGTGATCTACCGCCCGCCTACTTGGGCATTGCACGAGGAGTTGATTGAGCAACGCTACCCTACGTCTTATTTAAACTTGACGATGCTATTGGCAGTTGAGGGGTTTGTGCAGCGTGAGCTGTGTGACATCCACAAAGCAGCGTTAAACTACTCAGGATTTGACCCTGAAGGCGCTTGCGTATTTGAGGCTGGCGACATTATGGAAGTGACTGGGGCTAAGCTACCTCAAGTCAATAAATTATTCCGAGAATACGGCTTCAGGAGTAAGTTCCTTCGCTACGATGTGATTGCGCCGATGGCCGAACCTGATAACCCTTACTTAATGGAAATGTACCGCGAGATTGAAGCGTTGCCTGACGTTTACAACGGCTACCGTATGATCCCGTTTATGCGATTACCAGGTGAATACTTTAATAAGATGAACATACTGACACAATTGTACCGCGAGGGGTCTATTAGAAAGTTGCCGTCTATCTACGTACTAGAGGCGGGGTATCGTGCGAGAGAACGACACGTTGATGATGCTATTACAGTGGCCAATCGTGCTCAGTGGTTTAAGATGCGTAACCTCGTGGACAACGCACCTATATACCCGATTCCACATGAACAACTTGCTCACCTTGCTCAAATTCGATCTGAGAAACACGCACACTCTTTATTCTTGGCGCGGTTGTTTGATAAATCTGATTCAGCTCAGCGAGAATAGAGCTTTGCCCATCGTTACGAACAGTGTCATTCCCCGAACCCTTAAGTGCAATAGCGGCTTTGAGTTTGACCTCGGCCATAGCAGCACTGTCGAAGCCCATCATGGCCATGTCGTGGATGACGTTAAGTGCGTCGAGTTTATAGTCTCGCGTCAGCAGCTCAAGCTGGTCCTCAAACTGCTCTCGGCTCATTTTGGCATATTCGGGGTCAAGTTTGACCTTAGCGATGGCGGCCACAAAACCTTGCATTTCCTCTGAAGCGCGGATATAGCTATCCACCTCACGGGCAGTGCAATTGAGATACGCGGCTGCTAGGAATAAGTCACCTTTACCAAACGTGAGCGCGTCACGAATGGTTTGCTCGGTGACTAATCCATCCATTAGAGCACTACGGGTCATGGTTAAAACTCCAAGCCCTTAGCGTAGCCCATTTTATGTAAAAGTGGAAGCTGTCTTTTCATACGACCAGCCCCGATGTCAGGACGGTAGAATGGACTATTAGGTATCTTGACCTTTTTAACCGCACTGTAAGCATTGCGGCGAGCACCAGTGATTGTCTCACCAGTACCAGTGACGACCATCGTATAGTCACCACAGGTAACTAAGCCAGGTAAGTCCACTACTTTGTCACCAACCATACGTGGCGATGTACCGAGCATTACCTCTGATAGATGGATACGTTCTTCATCATCGGCACCGCGGATAGGAATACCGCAAAGCTCTTTATTTGTGATTTTCGAGTATGGAAAGTCAGGTAGCGCGATAACCACACTGACACAGACTTCACCATTAATCGCTTCGATTGTGTCCTCACCATTGAGCAAGTCTAATTGCCATTGGATAGGATCAGCGTTTTTAATATGAGCAGTCACATTGTGTTTTGATGGCCAACCGTCACGCATTGTAAATTCCATTGGCCAAGGGCCATCGGCATCAATAATGCAGTTATTGTCGATGTAGCCCACATAACCTAGGCGCTCTAGGATAGGTGTCATCGGTAGCAATACTTGTTCAGCAAGCTTACTGCGTTTTACCATGCGAGATAGAGTCCCCATCTCACCAGTGTTCACGCCTAAGTCGTCAGCCATGAGTTTTTTGTATTCCCAATTCTCATAGAACCATTGTGACCAACCACCTGGTCCGAACCAACCGCCCACCGCCATCTCAATACCGTACTTGCGCTCTTGTAAAATGAAGCCTTCAGCTTTAGCAGCTTTACGTAAGGCTTCGTTGCCTTTCCAGCGGTTAAGCATGTAAACCAAGTCAGCAGGGTCGGAAGCCACATAAGACAACGCTTTATTGGCATCACCTGAAGGCTTAGACACGAGGAATTGTGGATTTTTCTTAACGAAAGCGATGGCTGCATCATAATCGTGGAAAGCTTTAGATTCCATAATATTGATACCGACCTCTTTCATCGCCTTTTGCCCAGCATCACGATCAAGCTCAAGCGCAGCGGCTTCCACAGAAGGGGCTAGGATTGGATACCCTTTAAGACGATACGGCTCCATGAATTGCAAGTAGAAAACGTTATCAGGTAGATAGATTAGGTCAGCCCAGTCCATCCACTTCTTAGGGATTTCGTTCCAGTCATTAATCTTTTCAATCATGCCCATACCAGCTAGGCGGGGTGTACCGTCGGGGCGAGCTTTATCGAACCATTTAACTTGCCATCCAGCGTTCTTAGCGCGGAGGGCCATGTCTAGGCAGTTGGAAGCGTTATCAATAATTAGTAGTCGTTTACTCATGGTCTTAGCTCTATCTTAAAAAATATTTCGTCTAACTGTTTCTTCAACTGCACCAAAACCTATAGCACTAGCTATCCATTTGATAATTTTTTGAGATTCCATAGCTTTATCATTTAAGGTTTGAGCATTATCAATTAATTGTAAAGAAGTATCTAATTGGTCTTTAGTAATTAAACCTTTTTTGAAACCTTCTCGCAATAAATTGTTATAGCTAGATAAAGCTTGCTGTTTAGATTTATCACCAGGTAATGCAGCTAAAGCATCGGCTTCTGTAATTTTATTATTAAATGCAGCTAGCATTTTTGTTTTTTCTTCACTAGAGGTGGCTAAAGTTTTAGCTAATTGCTCTTGTGAAGAACGTTTAGTTAACTCAGAAGTTAACTTTTCAGCAACTTTAGGTGTTGCTTTAAGTGTAGCTTCCATTTGTGGTGCTTTTAAAGATGCTAAATTAACCTCTGCGGTTTTTTGAGTAAATGATTTGCGTAAATAATCTTCAGCCAATTTATTGACTTGAAGTTGAGCTGTTGCCTTTGCTTCTTTTGATGCGCCACGACCACCAGCAAGTGCTTCAACTAAAGATTCAACATTTTCCTTTTTAGAGAAAATTTTACCTGGCAAGTCTTGTGATTTAGTCACATCAAAAGCATTTTTTTTAAAACCACCTTCAGTACCTTCTAACATTTTGCCAAACTTGCTATTTAAAAAGTCTAATGGCGCCATTAGTTTTTCATAACCTTTAGTCGCTTCAGCATATTTAGGTGAAAATTTACCAATTTGTTCGTCCAAAGTGTCAGTAATATCCCTAGCGCTTTTAGTAAACAATCTAGAATAACCTTCTAGAGGATTGGCATACCCTAATTCTTGCAACATCTCTTTTGCGTCTTTTAAATTTAAATAAGCACGACCTGTTTTTTCAGATTCAGTAATAGCAGGGATCCCTCGCATACCAGTGGCAGGTGCTAATTTTGGTGCAGAAGTACTTTCAGACCCTAAAATCATTGATTTTATGCTATTTAATTTCCCTGTGATTGCAGGTTCATCCTCATATCGTTTTAAAAGTGAATTAATTTGCGTGATTACTGGTTTGGTATCCACAAACTTACCAGCTTGCTCTAATTGAGAAGCCTCTTGGTCCGCAGCAGAATATAATTTAGAGGCTTCAGATTTAATATTTTGTCTGACTGGGGTCAATGTGTTAGCCACTACATCTTTAATTAAATCCCCTTGTTCATCTAAGCTAGGTACCACAGGTGATTTCATTCGATCAGCTAATTTGGCATTGATTCGATTCATTTGTTGAATAGTAGATTCTTCACTTTTTAATGCACCTTGTACCAATTCACGGGATTTACCTGCCGCTAATTCTTCAGCTTCAGCAGCTTTAGTTGCACCCGTTAGTTTTCCGTAAATTGCAGAAGGTTTAATACTAGGTGGGACAATTTTACCTAAAGCTTTAACTCCGCCTACTTCTTGATTCAAATCAGACAAATCAGAGCCTAACGCCGCTATATTTTTACCAGCAATTGTTGCGCCACGTCCTATCATTTGCGGACCTTGCACTAAAGCTGATTCCGCTGGACCAAATCCTTGTAATATTTTTTCACCAGTATCTTTAACTCCATACGGCACGGCATTGACAATAGCTTGCCCTTGACGTGTTCTAGGTTCATACCCAAAAGGGGCTAATCCTGCTTCAACCACACCAATAACTGGGTCAGTAATATAATTTTTAGCCAATCGCATTGGGTCCCATGCTGGTCTAGTATCGGGTGCTTGGACTGGAGGTTGAGGTTGACCTTGCGTACCAAAAGGTCCCAAATCTTTTGGCCCAGTGGACGCCATCCATTCTTTAGGCACATCCATTCCGTTAGCTTTTAATTTTGTGGCCAACTCTTGTTTAGATGTATTGTCAGGAATACCTTTTACAACCACGCCATTGGGTAAGGTTACGTCCATTATTTCAAATCCTCCCAATTGACAGATTTAGACTTACCGCCACTTCCACTACCATCTTCCCCACGCATCAATTTATTCAATTTATCGCGTTCACTTGCGGTTGAATTTTCAGCAGCTTTAATATCAGCGTTGATACCACGTAATGCACCTTGCAATTGGGTAAATGGCATATTCCCATTAGCTAATGCTTCAGCATCCGCACCATGAGATACGTGCATTTGAGCATTTGATCCTGGCATTGTGGTTGCGACTGTATATTCACGGCTAAGCGAATACATTTTGTTTTTCAATTCTTGGACATCAGGATCATTACCATATTTACGATACAAATCATTAAGCGTCGCATTTCCCGACATACCGAAAAGACCAGTGTTGACCTTTTTAGCCAATGCCAACACTTGAGGTTCAAGCTCTTTAACCATATTTGTTGCACGAGCCACGCCCTCTTCTCTAAGTTGATTAGCATCAAGTGCTTTTTTATATGATCCAAAGTCAGCTTTAGCCGTTGCTGGATTAAAATCAGGCCATTTGTTCGCAACTTCATCTCGAATTGCATTTTGTAAAGGTACCATTTTTGTGCTACGAACGTTAGTAGGTAACTCACCACTAGAATGATAAGCATCAACCGCTTGGTCAAAAGCGGCAGGTGACATTTTATATTTAGCTGCAATCTTATACGCATCTTGCGTAGTAATAGGCGCACCTGACGTATCACCAAACCCATCACCTGCACCAGTTTTAGGGTTAAAATGCGGGGATGTAGAAATTGTATTCCAAGTTTTAGTACCAGCGTCATATTCTTGAAAGATATCACGCCCATTACTTTCAATTTTTCGAGTTTTTGGTGCAGCGTTTGGATTCCATTTATCTCCACCAAAACCTCCCATTGGTTTGGTTTCGCCTGTCATTTTATTAAACATTACATATTTAATTTGATCACCAACTTGAACTGGCCGTTCTTCCCATGTTCCAGCCATAGCTTGAGCTTGTTTTAATAAATTTAGTTCATCACTATTTTGAGCTTGAATGATAGGTATCATATCTTTTAACGCCATCATTTTTTGCATAGGGGTAGCTTCAGGCGCATTAGCATTTATTAATGAGATTGCATCACTTACTGAACGAACTTGCGTACCTTGAGGTTGAGTTTGCATTGCTGGGGGTGCGTTAGCCACATTCATGCCGCCACCTTGAGGCGCATTACCTTGAGCTAGACTTTGCACTGTTTGATAAGGCATTAATCCTTGTGGTTGTCCACTAGCTTGAGGGGGAGCCATACCTCCCATACTACCACCTTGAGCCATTGGAGTAGCTTGAGGTGGCGCCATTTGACCTTGCATACCGCCCATACCACCGTTAGGTGAGACTGGTGGTGTCATTGGCACTGACGCTTGACCTGGGCTTGGGGGAGTTGGTGCAGGTCCACCATACGCATTAATTGGAGGTGGACGATTACCTAAAGAATTAAATGTAATACCCGCTGACGCTAATTGGTCAGCATATTCTTGTTTTTTAGTTTGCATTAACCAATTTTGATAATCGGCTTGTTGCTGTTTTATGGCATCAGCTTTAGCAGCTTGCATCCCTTGAGCGATTCCAGCTAAATTTAGATTCATAATAGCCTCTTATTAAGTAGGGGTAGGCGTGTAATATAGACCTGAAGTATCAGGTAATGCGCCAGCACCAGTGTAAACTCCATTGGCATTATAATTATTTTGGTTAGCCATAGATTGTGAGCTTGCATTACCGCCACCAAAAATGTTCGTATTGAGCCAGTTGCCCACAGAAGGATTACTGCCGATTTGTTGACCTAAATACGCACCACCTGCTGCTGCTTGCTGATTAAGGGTTTGCTGACCAATATATTGATTGTATGCGTTCATGCTTGCAGCTTGACCCATGCCCATGTAAGCCTGAGCTTGGTTCATGTTAGTAGCGTTAAGCCCTTGCAAGCCAGCCATTTGCTGAGCATATTGCTGACCGACCACACCAGGTTGTTGCGCGGCATATTGCTGTGCTGATAATGGCACTTGACCAGCTTGTTGTTGATAACCACCAGCAGTACCATACGCACCAGCTTGTGCAGCTAAGTTAGCACCAGTCAATTGACCTTGTGCGCCACCAGCTTGACTACCTTGAACCATCGCACCAAGACCTTGCGTTTGACGAGCCAATTGTTGATTTTGCCATCCAATGTCAAAGTTTTGCATCGCTTGGTTGTATTCATCGCCACCCACAGCAGAGTTACCCAAGCCACGCATTGCTTGGCCCGCGTTGACCTGGTCAGTTAGTTGCTGTTGCGTTTGCTGGAATAGCGCGTTTTGTGGGTCAAGCGCAGTCTGATAGACTTGGTTCCCAGCATTGTACAAATTCTGTTGCTGCTGGCTAGATAAAGCTGCTTGCTGACCGTAAGCACCAGCTTGTTGACCAGCCACATTAGCGCCTTGACCGTAATAGTTACCTGCTTGACCGTATGCTTGTAGGTATGGGTCATAATTAATTGCGTTTTGTTGTTGTAATGATTGTTGGAATAACGGGTTTGCACCTTGGTACGCTTGGTTTACGATATTTTGGTTTTGACCATACGCTTGTTGCCATGCAGTATCAGCACCGCTTGTCCATGTGGGTTGATAAGCAGGTGCGCCACCACTGTATTGACTACCGCCACCACCGCCCATTAAACCACCTGCAATTGAACCTAAGACTGGCCCTGCTATTGCGCTGAAAAATCCCATGCTATTCCCCTGTTGGCTTTATATCAGCAGCATCTAAGTCAGGGCTATCTGTCGCATGGATACAAAACCAAACGACTGGTGTTAGCGCTTCGACAAAATGTTGCTTGTTTGCTTCAATTGTTAAGCATTGAGGTCCAGTAAATTCCGCTACCACACCATCAACCACAACCCTAGCTGTACCACTTGCTAAAATGCTCATGTGGTCAAAGCTATGGATGTGCTGAAGTAATTTAGCACCCGCAGGTACATGCACTTCTTTAGCATATACCCCTGAATTGAAATGATGAATAATATCAACATTTGCGCTTTCTTTTAAGATACGGTCAACCTCTACTGTTGCGGTACCTTTTGGGATAAATACTTGATCCTCAAATCTCATTTGCTCTTACCTCTGTGTTTAGCTTTATATTCGGGTAAATGGTGACTATGTAGTGATTGTACACCAGTTACTTGACCTGCTGCTTTAGCTACTTTAGCAGCTTCACCACGATTAGCAAATTTGCCATTGCTAAGTAAGAAACCACGTTGACCTTCAGCATCAATGTCTTTATGTTGCAATCCCAACCGTGGGGCTGGGACAACTTTACCTGAGCTAGTTTTAATTGCTGGACGTGCGACTTTAGTAACCATAATTAGCTCCCCACAGGTGTCGATTGGTGAAGTAATACATCTTTTGCTTGACTGCCAGCAGATGACCCGAAATAAAACCCGATAATGCCAGTCCAAGCTGTACCTAATGAACCAAGCATAATCATTAGCTCGTCAGATTTAGTAGCATACCCTGCCATCAATGCGTAAAGGATACCAAAGAAGCCCACCGTCACAAAAATAGCTAAGGCGCCAGGTATCCATGACTTTGTGGCTGACTGCATAGAGCGTGCTGAGCTGCGGTCTTGAACCGCTAGTTGCTCAAAGTTTAAGCCTAGTTGTTGGGCTTGAGATTGTAATTGCAACTCAGCTTGTTTAAGTGAAGCGATTTGATCGGCAGATAATTTTCCGCTTTCAATCGTTTTATTGACATCATTCTCATTCACACCAAGGGCTTTAGAGATTGCTGTTACTGCTAATCCAGCTAGTGGACCACCTAAGCATGATGCAATGGTTGGTGCAATTTGTTCTAACCAGTTCATATTAAACTCCGTTCGTATAAGTTGCGACACCGTTCACAAAGTGAGCAGTCAATACTTCACGACGCATTTTAGGGTCAAACGAGATATGCACCCAAGTACCTTCTTGTATTAATTGGTCAAACTGTAAGTCTGAGGCGGCAAGCTGTTTAACGATGTCGAGAGGTGTACCACGATCAGGGCAAGTAAAATCAGCAGCATAACCATCCATGTGAGCTGAATTGCTCGCACCATGTAAAGCCTTATTCAATGCGGGGCAACGATAGCCTGAGCTAATCAGGAGGGGGCTGTTGTATATGCTCAGCAAGCTACGCACTTGCTCTAACCCTTGAGCCAACACATTAAGGTTGGCTAATATTGCGTCTGAAGGCGTATTGTCGATACCTAAGCGTACCGCTGTGTCTGAGCGAGTAAGCTCCTCAAGACTAAAGTGAGTTGTTATTTGTGTCATTTTGTTTACCGTGAATTAAGCGTTGAACAGTTTTGGTCTCATATATCCGTAAGCAAACCCATAGGAAGGAAAGCCATGTGGTCACGACTGGTAATATGCCAGTTAACACCCCTGCTAAGCCAGCAATGGCCCCAATGTCGATGGCGTTCTTAACGTGATCGTGTTCCATTTTTAATTACTCCACTGGGCTTTTGGTTGCGCTGGCCACACGATGTCACCAGCTACGGGATTAACTGCAATTGAACGGATAGCAGTACGATAAGTAACAAACGCAGCGCCATTATCTAAATGTGGAGACAATGACTGATCGTTTACGCTAGGCACTTCTGACCAATCAGTTTCAGCCAAACGAGCTTTAGCGTACTCTTTATTATCTTCAGCGGTAGGAGGTGCTGGCGGTGGTGGCCACGAACCAGTAACGTCCGTCCAACCATTAGCGATAGCTTGGTCAATAAGATCTTGTTGAGTCGTAGGGTCGTATGCGTAAACTACACCTGCTTGTGATTGATAGTATTCCATAATTTACCTTTATCTCAATTCATACCATGTATTCAAGCTAGTAGTATTGTTACCACCAAAATTAGAAACCATGTAAGTTAAACCATTTGGTACTAAAAATGCAATAACTGATAGATAGCCCGAATTTGCTGCGTATGGAACAGATGCCGCGATTTGTGTTCCATTAACATAAGGATATTGCGTGAATGAACCTGAACCAGTAGAAGCCCCTGTTACAATTACAAAGATTGGCTTACCTGTTGAATTAGTATAAGTCGTATTGTACGCACGACTACTAGTAACATTTTGCCAAGTTTGGTTATAACCTAAAGCATTTGTACTATCAGTAGATAAAGTTGCAGTTGCCGCATTACCTGTACATGAACCTGAAGAACCCGTTACGTTGCCAGTCACATTGCCAGTTAGCGGTCCAGTAAAGTTTGCAGTAATGTTACCGCCCGTAATTGACACTGAGCTTGAGCTTTGAAAAGCCATTGTACCTAAACCACTTAATGCGGCAGGTGCAACTAATTGAAATTCTGTACCGTCGTATTGAACGATGATAATGGCGTTTGCTGTTATGTCACCAGCAGCTAAAGCTGTACTACCTAATTTTGTGACAGCTTTAGCCCCTACACCATTTACATTGAGCGTTACTGCGCCAGTATTGGCACCCGCTGATATAAAGCTAAACATTTGACCAGCTTGGTAAGCTGTAATGGCTGGAGTTAAAGTACCAACGATTGTATTTGTACCAGCTACCGAAGATAGGAATGTGAGGCTTGAGTTTTGTACTTGAGCGCCTGTTGTGAAGTCCACACCAGCAACGGCTTGTGCTGTATTACCTGCACCATCACCTTTAAGAACCCCTGCGCCACTTGTTGCACCACAGGCATTGCCGTTTACTTGGTTTTGAATCCAGCTAAACAGTGTCATTACTTGAGTTGCGTCCTCAACCGTACCATTTTGTAAGGTGGTTGGAAATGTGCTGATAATGTTACTCATAATCTACCTCAAGCCTGTAATAAGTAGCCAGTACGTTGATACCTTGCATAGAATGTACCAATTGCAATGGATGTGGATGCTGGCGCAAGTACGTCAATTGCTAGTTTATTGAATACCAACGGTATTGTCCAGTTTACTGCGTAAGTTCTAGGTGAAATTGTTGAGCTTTGCCATGAAGTACCATCGCCCCACTTATTAGACCCCCAAATACCGCCAACTTGACCAGTCGTTACGTTAGTACCGTTGATATAGTTACCTTTATCATCATAAGCTGAAATGGCATACGTAGTTGCGTTACCGATAGATGAAAGCTCAATTGTGGATTCCACAACCTGCTTCATTTCCATGTCATCACGTTTTGGGAATTGCGCTGATTTAAGCTCTACATTGTAAGTCACCCCGTTATCGTTATAGACGGTTGACGAGCTTGGGTAAACATACCCGTTAAACATTTTTGCCCCACTACCATACCCTGAAAGTATGAAATAGTTACCTGCTGACGATACACAGTCATATACGAAGCTGTGTGGGCCATTCCAACGCTTTTTACGCGTATCAAACCAGTAGTCGTATGTGCCAGCCACACCATCGACAATGGTAGGAATACAGATGCGATAAATGTTGCCAGCGAACGCTGCCGCAACACGTGTAGGCTGAGTAATGTATCCGAAAGGTTGTCTAATATCAGGTGTCGCACCATAACCGTCTTGGTAAGTCACTGGCATTACTGCACCAAAAGCATTAACCAAATAAGCTGAGTCGGGGCCAGCAAAGAATGTCCCTAATGGTGATGGTACAACTGACCTTGGACATACTGATCCAATGTTAAGCGACAAATAGTTAAGCGATAATGATCCCGTAATTGCTGAGTCACCCGTAATTTGCCAAATTTGAGTCGCTTTAAATGCAATAAGCGCGGCAATAACACCTGCGGAAGTAGTTTGCACAGGTAGCCCTGATAATGCGGTAATTGGGCTAGTGTCACCTAATGTCAATGACTGACCTGCGTTTGTCATTACAGTTGGATTGAGTGAGTCACTGTAATAAGCAACGTTACCGCAAGCAAAGTATGCTCGGTTGTTTAAGTTAGCTACAAAAGTTGGGACGCTAGGTAAACCATGACTTGTTGTGTTCATGGTGCTATATGCTGGTGCCGCAGGGTTACTAATATCAATCACACCGAAGAATGACGTACCAGTACCACTATAACCAGGGTGAGTAATGATAAGTTTAGAACCAATACTTGCAATACTTGGTGGTGTCCAAGCCCCTGTGGTTGGTGGTGATGTCGGACGACCTTCAGAGTTACCTGCCGTAACGCCACTAATGGTAATAAATGCGCCAGTTTGAATGTTGTAACAGAATGGCTGGTCTTTACCCGCAGTAAGTCCTGTGGCCACCATCCCAAAAATATAGTTACCAATGGTAATTTGAACAGAAATAAAGCCAGGTGTTGTGAATCCTGCAAAAGAAGTGAAACCGCCATCAACGCCTGGTCTAGCAACTACAATCTCAGGATTAGATTGGTCAAATACTAAGTTTGATAGCTTACGACATGCACCTGGGAATACATCCGTTGCATCGTAGGCGTCAGCTAATCCCTTCGGAGTAAATCTGACGGGTACTGAATCTGCTATAGGCATAATTTACCAAGGGTCAAGTTTCGTTGGACGGTTAGAACCACCGATACGGAATCGGCGAGGGTCTAATTGCACTTCTTTAACGACTTGTTGCTCGTCACCTTCAGTAAGTAAATGAGCTTCAAGCATCTTGTCACACATTGCCACCCACGCATTGTAGCGAGAGTCGTCAGTGATACGCATCATACGCATCGCTGTGGCTTCAATCAGGTAGTCTTGGTCTGAAAACCACGGAATAGCCGCGCTGGTTTCAGGATTTGTAATTGGGTTTTGACGCAAATAATAACGATGGGTAACAGTTATGTTTTGTGCCGATTGAGGGTAGATATAAAGCTGACCTAAGCCACCAGTCGCTACGGCTGAAAGGTCACTAGCCCACTCGTAAGGGTAGTTTGCCAAGCTGACTTGTTGTGTCTCAGAGTCGAATTGTTTTAACGATGCTGGATTTAAGAAATAAGGCTCACCTTGAATTTCATAAAACATATCGTATGTTCTTAAGTAATTGGCCTCTAATGGAAACGGGCCATTACTATAAGCAGGAATAATTAAGTTTGTAGTGATTAAATTAACTTTTAAGTTACGGTGCAGCACAAGATCGTCGAGCACAAAATTCAACGCCCTGCCCCCCTGTGCGGTGAACCCTGGACACTTAGCTATCGCTAGAGCATCGGCAACGATCTGTGCTGCGGTGTAACTCATATTAGCCTAAACCGACCTTTTTCTTAGCTTCAGAAATGGCCAGCTCACCTTTCTCAATATCTTCAGTAACGCGAGTAATGTTAGTACCCATGTTTTGAATAGTAAGCTTTTCTTGTGACGTTAGTTTAGCACCATTCTTTTGTTTTGACTCAAGATTTTCTAAAACCTCTTTCATTTGTTTTAGAGCTTGTACGCCTTGGTCACGACGAGCTTCCAATTCAGGAATCTCAGAACGAGTACGCTGGTGATCTACAATGTCGTGGAATAAATTTACACGGTTATTCACAGACTCGACTGACTCACCTTCGTATAAATAGCCACTAACGTTGATTGTTTTACCATTTGGCATAGTCGCTTGAATACTGAAATTACCAGTTACTAAAGCGCCTTGCAACGTGCCTTCTTCTTTCTTAGTCATTTGGTCATACTCCTTAGATTAACGTGTTTTGCCCATAAAATGGCGATTTGTTGGGCGACGATACGCATTTTCATTGTCGCCATGAATTGACTTCTCATGGTCCCAACAACGAGCAATACGGCTCTTTAAATCGGTCAGTGTATACAAGTCAACGGTATAGGTCTCGTTATGGAAATAATCTTGACCATTAGTTGTGAGTGAGATACCTGCGCCTGTTGGCAATTGTATCTGATAAAAATAAGTTGGTACATCAACCTCTACGAATTTTTGCTTACGTTCGTCGGTTTCCCAAGGGTTGGTGCATTTTTTAATCTTTACAGTTTTACCTGTTGGTTGTTCATCGCTATTGCCCACATACATGCCAGCTTCGGCTGTGGCTAACGCATTACTTTCAGCAACACTACGTGCTTCCTGCTCTTGAAGTAACTGAGCTTGAAGGGCCGCAATCTGTGACTGCAACTCAGCTAATGTGACTTCTTTATTTTCAGTTTTAGGTAGTGATAATTTTGTATTTTCTTGTGACATGATCTTGCTCCTTAGTGAATAAGAGGGGCCGAAGCCCCCCTTAAGGTTACGTCATTATTCTGACGCAGTACCAGCAGTGTAGCCTACGCTAAATGCTGAGCTTGCTTCAGTACGAGCCATGTACGCATTGTTCAAGATGATAGTACCGTACATCATCTTCCAAGATACAACGCGAGTTTGGTTCATCGGATCTGACTTATCAGCACCTTGCAAGTAGTTGTAATCCACATCATCAAGCAATACTTGGCCATAAGCGTCCATACCGAAGAATAATGTTGGGAACACTGTTACGCCTGTTGCTGGTGCAGCAGGTGGTGTTTGTGCAACACCAGTACCAGTGATAACTACTGTTGAGCCTGAAGCCAATTGAGTTGCGTTACCAGCTAATGGACCAGTTGAAGGACCTGAAGCTGATAGACCCAAGTTAGCTGGGCTTGCAGTTGTGCCGATGTACACGTTAAACACATAACCTGCCAATGTTGGCAATGTTACGCTGATAGAACCTGCACCTGAACCACCAACTGTCAATGCACCTGATACTTGGTAGATACGTTGTTCAACTGAAGTCGCTGTAGGAGCGCCAGTCACTTGAATGTAGTATGTATTAGCAGCCAAAGCACCGCCAGTTGTTGCTGGGGTACCAGTAACGGCAGCTACACCAGTCCAGTAAGGCATCATATTGGTTTTGCAGAAACGTGCGCCGCCCCACTCGCCAAGGTCATTGTTATACAAGCGATTGATGTCGCTGTATGACCATGCAGTAGCAATAGTAGAGTTTTGACGCAAATCTTGAGCAACCAATGGATGAATCAATGCAACATAGTGAGGCATGATACCTGGTTTAGATGAAGCTTTAGTACGTGCATCAGCGTCAATCATCATGTCGATACGTTCATCGCCATTGAATGTTGGTGCGCCGAATGTTTCTAAAGAACCAACGATTTTTGAAATTTCAACTGGAGTCATCACGTCAGTAGCAACCAATGCTGCACGGTTAGCTTTACTATTTGCATAGTTGACTTGAGTACCTGTCAATAGAATGTTCAATACGTTACGTTCGATAGTTTCAGGTTGTTGGATAGCAATCAAACGGATCGCTTGTTTAAACAATGGATGTTTGATAGTCATATCAGCAACGTCAGTCACACGAACCAAGTCACCCCATTGTTGAGCAGTCGCGCTAACTTGAGCAATTGTGATTGACTCACCTGCTGCTGCAACGCCTTCGCTCAATGGTGCGAATGGAAGTGGTAAACGCTCATAACGAGTAGCGGTGTAATTCACACCAGTATTCTTGTCGATTTTAAGCGGTTGACCGAATTGATAAGCCACTAATTGACGTTGAGCAATACGCAATACTTCATCAGCAATGTGTAACTCAATATCGTTAGCGATAGTTTGGCCTGAAGGACCTGGTGAATAGTTAGTAATAGCTGGTGAGATTAAACTCACTAGAGATAACCACATATTTTTTAGTAAAGCTTTCATTTTAGTTTCCTTAGAAAAAATTTGCATTAAATGCGAATATTCTCTAAACGTTTTGCTCGCTTTTCAGCCTCAGACATAGAGCTAGAACCCCTAGCGTTTACATCTGATCGAGCACCTGGCGTCGCTGGACGTTTAGAGCCACTTGTGGTCTTACTTCCAGTTGTTTTTAATTTGCCCGCAAGCATATCTTCACCAACCAAAATCGCTAACAATTTCTCACGAGGAGCGTTTTGTCCACGACCTCTGATCTCGGTCAACATACTTTCAACTCGGTCTTTATAGGCCTCATACAACTTAGGCTTTTCAGAACGAATACGGTCAAACGCAGACTTATCAGCTAAATCCTCAGCACGGATAATTGCATTTTGAGATGCTTGACGAGCTTGACGGGCCTCACGAGCTGACTGAACGGCATACTTTTGCCAATCACTAGCTTCGGGATTGCGTAAAACTTGCTCCTCTTGCTCCCACAACACTTGATCCTGCGTTGGTTGTACTGGTTGATTAGGTTGACGGCGAGCCGCATCTAAATCAGCCTCTAACTTACGTTTAGCATCTTCCGCTGCTTGTGCTCGTTCACGGAGGGTTCTAATCTCTTTTTGAGCACGAGTTTCACGAGGTGCAGGTTCAGGATCTAAGTCGTCATCGTCATTCGGATTAGGATCTAAGTCGTCATCGTCATTTGGATTAGGGTCTAGGTCATCATTCGGATTAGGATCTACATCGTCATTCGGATTAGGATCTAAATCGTCATCATCGCCCACATGCGGTGAAACTAACAACTGTAAAAATTTCCACAAATTAAACATAATTACTACTCCTTTGGTCGGTTACGCCAACCCAGCGAAATGACTCTTTACGGGAATCACGCGAGGGTACTCGTATATCTAATAATAGCCATTATTCGTTCTCGGTGTGGGGGATGTAACCAACCATCCGTTCCATACGCTGATAACAAACTAAGCAAGTGTTGAGAATAGCCTTTGTCGACTGCATATTTGTCAGCGGCTAACTCATGGTTCCGACAAATACGTAAAAACCACCATGGGTTCCACCAAGCGATTAAGAATAATAATGCTATTCTTTTCTCAGAGTGATGTAACTCACAATGACCTTCTTCATGTGCGACTACCCCCGTTTGTTGCATCGGCGACAATCGCTTAAACCTTATACCTAAATAAATACGTTTGAACCAAAAAAAGCTAAATGCACGAGCAATGATTGGTTCGTCTACATCTACTAATCTCATGTATTAGTATCCACCACTGTACCAGTATCAGCAGGTGTAGCATCAACTTTAGTCTCAACTTCAGGTGCAGTTTCAACTGGAGCTTCAACTGTCTCAACTGGTGGTTCAGCAGGTGCAGTATCAGTAGGTGCAGTATCAGTAGGTGCAGTCTCAGCAGGTGCAGTCTCAGCAGGTGTAGCATCAACCGCAGTTTGAGCTGGAGTTGTATTAGCTAATGTTGCAAGTGCTGGTGAGATTGGGTCGTTACCACCAAAGCCACCTGTGGTAGTGCTTGTGTCAGCACCAGCAGGTAAAGCTGAAGGAGGTGTGCCATCCACTGGGTTTACTGGATCATTTTGACCAAAACCTTTTTTGAATGGGTCAACTGCCACGTCTTTACGTGAAGCAAATAATGCTTCAGCGGCATTTAAAAATTTTACTACTTCGCTATCAATGTCGTGACCGACATCAGAAGCGATTTGTTGTAGTTCAGCAAAAGTAACCATTTTATTCACCTTGAGTTTGAGCTGGCTCAGCATTGACTGGTTCAGCAGTTTGTACTGGTGCAACCTCAATTGCAGCTTGTGCGGCAGCGGCTTCTTCAGCCAATTGAGGTTGCGCTTGAAATTGAAGCTTACTAATCAAACCCGCTGCCGTTTTAAATGGTAATTCAGCCAAGCCAGCGATTAATACATTTGCTTCTTCGGTAGTCACATTAAAAATCATTTTAGTCATCCTTCTTTAGTTAGGTTCAATTGGGTTATTGCCTTCTGACAACCAAATTAAATATTTTTGATAATCAGAATTGTTTATATCAAACGGTATAAATATCCCGTCATCTCTTAATATAACATTATCTATTAAAAGTCCAGTCACCACGTCTTTAACTTTAGAATAATTCATAATTAAAAATCCGAAGTAGCAATAATAATAGCATTAGTAGTTTGTGCTCGGAATGTTACTGCTGCACCAGCAGTTTGTCCACTCACACTTGAAATTTGAAACCACAAAGCGTTTTGGGTTTGATTGGTAGCACCTATTGCCCAAGTTGTACTTGAATTATCAGCACTTGCACTACGCCAATTTAATGTTGACCCTGCAACTTTTGAAACGGAAGGAGCTACTCGCATTGTTTGTAAAAATTGAGCATATCCACCAATTGAAGATGCTGAATCGGCCTCTCCCCACCAACTAACTATTGGTTGTAAATATCTTTGACATAAAGATAATTCAGTACCATACGAACGAACGTCAATACTTGTTGCAGTTAATCCTTTTTCAAACGTTATTCCAGTAATTTCGTACCCATCACCTGAAATATGAGAACCTAAAGCTGTCTCTAAACTTAAAGCTGTGCAATTTGATGGAATTGAAAACGTAAAACTATATCTTGCCGCGGTTGTTGATATTGTTAAAGCGGTATCAGTATTTGATCCACTAAATATCACTACTTGGTCAATAGTTGATGTACCAATTCTAATACGGCCTGTAACACCAGTTGAACCTGCGTTTGAATTATTGGCTTTTGCATAAAAACTACAAATTACAGTTTGTCCAACCAAATCCACGAAATTAGTATATTCAATTTGCTGACCCATTTGCATATACGTATTAGCCGCCGTTGCTGTATATTTTAATGATTTAGAAAACCCTGTAATTGTGGACGCAATTTGTTGTACCGTAGAGTTATTTGCTGAGCTTTGAACTTTCCAACGGTCTAATGTATAAACCGAACCATTTACTGTATATGCTGAACCATTATTTACTTGGTCAATTGACATATTTCCATTAATAATACGATTTTTAAACCCAAAAGTATTAGGTGTATTGACGGTTGCTGTAGCTGTAATTGTTGTACCAGTAATTGCAGCAGGTGTTGTACTACCAATGGCAGGAGGTGCAGCTAAGTAATTGCTGAAACCTACGCCTGATACTGTACTTGACGCGCTTAATGTTGTAAATGCACCAGTGTTAGGTGTTGTCGCACCGATAGTGCCATTTAATGGCCCACTAAATCCAGTATTAGCAGTGATGGTTGTACCTGTGATGGCCGCAGGTGTTGTACCACCAATGGCAGGGGGAGCAGCTAAGTAATTGCTGAAACCCACACCTGAGACTGTGCTTGATGCGCTAAGCGTAGTGAACGCGCCAGTGCTTGCGGTTGTCGCGCCAATACTTACAGCATTGAACGCACTCACTGTTGAGCCTAAAGCAGCAGCCGTTGCACCAAAGGTGATTGAGCTATTGGTCAACGCACCGTTAGGAATACCTGTAAAGTTTGTACCGACCAATGTTGGGGTTGATGACCAAGTATTTGCGGCACCTGAGCCGTTACTGATCATTACCTGACCAGCAGTACCAAAGCCAGTTGTGCCTGACAATGCAGGTGTAGTACTTAAGTTAGTTGATAGACCAATCGCACCTGACGTATTAATAACGTGAGCTGAAGCGCCAGTGGCACCCCAAGCAAAGTATGATTTATAGCCGTTACCTGAACCAAAAGTTATGTCACCATCGTGGCCTGAGAAGTACACACCATTGTTGATTGAGAAAAAGTCGCTTGGTGTCCCACTTGAGAACACTGAGCTATTCATCCCAAACTCACCGTAGTAGCTTGAATCAGTACCTAGGTCATTACTCAACACATAGTTAGTTGATGCTCCAGTTGTACCCGATTTATTTTGCAATACAGTTTGCAAATAATTATTAGCGACCGTTGAACCTGACGCATAACTTGTATTAGCGGCATTGAACCCTAGTACTGGCGTAACACTCGTTACTGTATTTGTAGATATTGTGGTAAACGCACCGCTATTAGGTGTCGTACTACCGATTGTGCCTGGTACAGCCCAAGTATTACCCAACAATTGTGACACGTTCAAATTTGGGACAACTGTTGTACTGGTAATACTAAATGGGGCTG
>Ga0208876_1000137_pt1 | contig 25881 bp, 29 predicted proteins | sample CryBogCBH03Jun09_FD_184614 | JGI IMG/M metagenome (GOLD analysis project Ga0208876, IMG submission 184614) | Freshwater microbial communities from Crystal Bog, Wisconsin, USA - CBH03Jun09 (SPAdes) | ecosystem: Environmental > Aquatic > Freshwater > Lake | place: Crystal Bog, Wisconsin, USA... | reverse complement strand
AGTTCACCAGTCCAGATTTCACCTGGCTGAGCGTAAACGTGTGGTGCACGCCATCCCTGTACGTTGCTGCCAGAGATAGATTCTCCCTGAAGGTCAGCCACGAGGTCTGGGTGGATGTATCCGACGTACATTCCGCCGAATGTTGGTACGTTCTGTGAACGGAGACGAGCACGAGCAACACGAATGTCAAGTGATGAGATTGTGTTTGATGCTGTTACTCCGGCACGGGTTGTGACAGATGACTGTAGAGTTGTTGCTCCAAGTCCTGATGCGTACTGTACGTTTGTACCCTGGTCAAGTGCAGCACGTGCAATTGTGTCAATTGAAACTCCAGCGTTGTATCCAACTACGTTGGCAACAATTGGGTCAATGTCTACGTATGACGTTCCACGCAACTTGGCAGTGGTAAGTACTGCGTTACCGTACTCAGCAAGTGTCAGGGTAACCTGGCTGTCTGAAAGAGCAACAGTAGATACGTCGCTTGTCTCAGTCAGTGCAGAAGCCTGAATTGCTAGGTCGTTAACAATTGTAAATGCAACTGATGCTCCAGGCATGCTCTGGTGCGTTGGCTGAATGTCAGCGGCAGCGTCAAAGTATAGTTCTGGGCGTAGTGCAAAGTATGCCATGCGGTCATAAGCGGCCTTTGAGAAATCAAGGGTGCTCTGACCTGTATATGCGTCAACCATTGTGGTTAACTCCTTTTCTTTAGGTGTTTAAGTTTTTAGGCTTAGAACGACCCACGAGAAGAGTACATTCCGAGTTTTTGACCGGAATCTCCTTCTACGATTCGCATGACTTCTTCAGGAGTTGACGCTGAGGCAAGTGCTTCAAGATACATCTGTTGTGGATCTGGCATTGCGCCAGAGTTCCCAATAGTTGCACCTTGTGCCCTACGTAAAGCATCTAGTTCTGCATCATTCGATGGTACTTCGTGAATTGTCTCAGATTGTAGGATGCCATATTCCTGAGCCGCTGAACGGATTGCCTCTGCTGAGGTTTCACCATCATACGCCTTGCGGAATAATGAACCAATACCTGTATCTGGGATACCAGCCTTAGAGAACTGAACTTCACGTTTCTGTGATTCAAGTTCTGCTTTTACTGATTCCAATTCTTTGCGAGCCTTTTCTGCTTCACGCAACTGCTTCCGAATATTCGGGTCTAGCGGCTGACGCTCAACTTCTTGCTCATCTTCATACTCATCAAAATCGGTCATACTAATCGCTCCTTGCGGGTACGCACTTTACCAGAGGTTAATAAAGCGGATAATTTTTCAGCACTTGTGTACGCACTTTGGTCATGCCCTCCAAAGCGGGTTAGATAGTTAGCGCACCTACGGCCACATAGGGCCAACCATCTACGTCCATTGTATCATTTTTGACCCTAATGTTACGTTCTTGCACTTCCTAAACCTGTAACTCCCTTGGCAGTTTCCACAAATCCACCACCTTTTTCAAAGGGAGCGGCTGCGGTTTGCTCAGCACGGGCTACCTGGACTTGTTCTGCTAATTGATTAGTCCCTGCATATCCGGCAATTTGAGAACCTATAAGTTGATTAGTGGTTACTGTAGAGCGGCCTGAACCTGGTGCGGCAACCGTAAGTTGAACATCTCTTGCTGCTGTGGCTAGGTCTGAACGGAGTTGAGACATGCTGTAGGCGGCGTACGGGTCAGCGGCTCCACCTGTGCTGGCTGCTGTACCTGCCATCTTAACCATTCCAGCCAACTGTTCTGCTCCAGCTTGATTCATGCCCTTAAGACCTATGCCTTGGGCATAACCCTGGATAGTTGCAGCAGCAATGTTCTTTTCAATGGTAGCCTGTGCCACCTTTGGGTCAAGAAAATAAGCAACGCCTTGTCCTGGAGTAAGCCCGTATTCTTTAGCCAAAAGGTTTTTAACGTTCTGGTCAGCGTTGTTGTAGGCAACGTATCCCTTGTTAATCCTGGACTCAAGTTCTGTAGTGGATACATTGTTCTGAATCAAGTTACCAATTGCTGCCTTAGTTATTGTTCCTTCAGGGAGGCCATAAAGACCTGTAAGGCCTTGCACGGTAGTTACATACTGTTGGTACTGGGCTTCTGTCATGTGCTCTGCACCTGGCCCAAGGCTTGCGTTGCGCTCGGTAAGACCAGGAAAGTTTTGCTTGTATTCAGCAGTACCGCGAACATAATTTAATAAATCTTGTGTGTTAGTCAAATGATCGCCCTGAGCCGTAATCATTTTTTGAATGGTAGGCATTAAATTGCCCATGCCCCATGAGTCAAGATAGTTAAGCATTGTTCCGTAAGCACTAGCCTGGGAACCTGCTGAAGCATTGCTAGTAGCAAGACCGTTAGGCCCCGCTACAACAACAGCCGAAGAAGAACTTTTACCGCCATAAACAATGTCTTTGGTAAGACCACTAAAGTCTCCACCTTGTGATTGCAAAGCAGTGTACAAGTCCATTGCCGCAGTGGTGTAATGTGGCGCACCAACTGCACTAGGAACATTTGCCCAAGACGTTAATTTAGACCAAAGACCAGGGTATTTTGTTGACATGTAATCCATGGCTGTTTTCCATGTAGAACTGTCTGGGGAACCACCTTTTGCGCCTGTAACAATTTGACTGTTAACAAACGCTTTACCTGCCTTGGTGTTTAATTCTGCTTTGGTAAAACCAAATTGGTTAATAAGAACATCCGCATTTGGGATGAACATAGGCAATGCTGAACCTGCTGCTGAATATGTATTAAAACTAATTGGTGGAGGTGTTGTTCCCATTATTGCATCGCTCCTTGCTGTGGTGGTTGAGTAAATGATTCATGTAGTGCTTTAATAACCTGACCAATTTGTTCGTGGGCAGCAGGCGTAGTATCCCATCCAAATCCAGGGTGGGACTTAATGTGTTGTTTCCATTGGTCTAGGCTCATAAGAGTAGGCCGTCCTGTTTTTTCATCTATCCTGCCAGCCAAAGCAGCAGCCGATTTAGGGTCAGCAATAAAGTCAGGCTCAAAACTTTCTCCAAGCATTTGCTTAGCCACCTGGCGGTACGGATCAAGAAGGTGGGCCGTAGGTATACCAGCAGCAATCTGTGGCGCTAGAGAGGGATATAGGCCCTGTGCAGTGGTCTTTACGTGCTCCTCGAAAGCCTTAGCCTTTTCAGGTGTAGCATCTTTGGCTATTGCCTGAAGTGCTCCTTCTGACATTGGCACGGCGTATAGTTGCGCCATGTTAGCCATGTCATTCATTGTCGGTACTTTTTCTACTTGGGGGGTTGTTTCTGGCATTTTATTCCTTACTTGTTAGGCATTGCCTGTAGAACTGATTTAATAAAATATGATTGATTTGCGTAATATTCAGATGCCGCTGCATCCTCACAGAAGGCATACCATGAATTAGACAAGGCCGATGCACCGCCACCAGTTAGATTACGGTAAGCCTTTAGGAAACCATTGTACTGATCTATAAGACCTTGAAACTTTTCTTTGTCGTCTTTAGAAATAGCAGTAACGTTGGGGTCATCAACCATTTTGGTCATTTCTTCAAGGGCTTTGTTGGCAACATTCTTTTTTGCCGCACCTGTAAATTGGTCGTACCAAATTGGGTTAGTGGTATCACCGTATGACTTAGCCATTGCAGCCAATTGCTTAAAACCATTGTAATTAAGTTCTGTTGTTGCTTTGGAAGAACCATCGGCAAGACGCATTATTACTTGCTTAGTAGCACCAGGTATGGCCATAATTTCAGGCTTTAGGAAATTGTAGTAATAATCATTACCAATTCCGTATAGTGCAGAACTTAGATATTCACTAGGTGCTTCACGACTACGAAGATTCATAGACAATTCTAACTGGTATGCCTGTGGTGAATAGTTTGAACTACGATTCACAAGCATTGCAGAACCATACGGGTAGTCTCGCACTGTTCCAGGGTTATTTGTTAACAAGTCAACAGCACTTTGGGTTTCAGGGAAATTAGAGTACGTTGACTTTGTGTGAGAAATAAGGTCAGTAATGTTGTCTGGAAACTTTTGAGCAAAGATGTCAGCCGCTTCAATTGTTGTGTACTTAGGTGTTCCATCTGGATTCTTTTCAGCAAGAATTTTGTCAAACTCAGGCTGCTTTGAGAACGTTGCATTAAGACTAAGCGCCAAAGGACTAAAGAAGTTAAGTACTGTTTTAACAAACGACATCATCATTGCGCCTTGCTTAGCACGGTCAAGGAACGCTTGGCGTTGTTCAGGGTTGTTAAGAATGTTACTTACGGCCTGGTCGGTAAGACCACGAACCATCATGTCACGCTGTGCTTGAGTCATGCCAGTGTAGTCATATTCTTTTTCTACAATCTTGCGTTGTTGAGCAAATAGGTTGTCTACGGCATTGTTAAGCATTTGATTTTCAGTTGACTGAATGGTTGAGTTAGGCATGTTAAACATACCTGCTCCTAATTCCAATACGTCTTGTAATGTTCCAGACGGCAATACATCTCGTGTCCAAGAAGAGTGTGAAGATGCTTTACCAAGGAATCCATTAATCCATTTTTGTGCAACTGGTGAGTGGTTAGCGGCTGTGTAGTCACGAATCCATTTGGCAGGGACAGTAATAAGCGGTCCCCATGGTGGGCGAATAAATTCACCAAGCATGTTTCCAAATCCCATCTGGTCACCTGTTGGAACAATAGATGTAACTGAACCGGCACTACCTGTCAGACCAAATGCCATTTTTCCAAAACCAGCAGCAGTGTTGAACAACGGGTTAAGCCCAGCAATATTACCTATAAATTCTGTACCAGGAATGTGAGTACCTGGGATTGCACCCTTATCAGATGTTGTCGAGATGTAGTCAGTAACAGCAAGGCATAACTTCATGTACTTTTCAAATGCACCTGGATCTGTTTTGGCCAAACGGAAAGCACGTCGCCATGCTTGGTTTTTAGCGAAGTAGAACGGAGCAACAACACGCATGTTTGTTTCAAACATCGTCTTATCTTTAGGGTTGTGGACAAAACGACTCATACGCATAAGAGCCTTGTTTTCTGCAATAATTTCTGCTTGTGCTTCGTGAAGCGTTCCGTTGTTAATCAATGGACGCAATATTTCCATTTCCCTGTGGTAATCACCAAGGTACACTGGCTTACGAACCAACCAGTTAACCATTGGTCCAAGAATCTTATCGTGACCTTGTTCAGAAACTCGGCTAATAACAGTCTTGGCAAATCCACCCAAACTACTAATGCCCTCTAGTCCACGTGCAGGAATGTCACGAGGTGCTGAATCACCCATGCGAGCAATCAATTCAGTCATTTCTTTTGGCCCTGGAACTGTACCTGAAACAACGTGGTCAAGAAGTTCTGTGTGAAGTACGTGTCCTTCAGAACCAGCAGTTCCAAAAAATGTACCCATGATGTTTTCTACAGCACGACGTGCGGCATCTTCTTTAGAAGCAAGACGGAACTTTTCGTCAGCAGACATACCAAGTGCTGATGGCATTGGCTTAAGAGCAGCAATCTTTTCAATTTGCTCAGCGCTAAACATCGCTTCTGATGTTTCGCCTTTCCAATTAGCAGTTGGTATTTTGCCTGTTTTTTCGTGGTAAGGCCATGATCCAAATTCAATGTCATACCTATGCTTGACACCATAGCCATACTTTTCAACAATTTGTGTTGCAAGTTCGTGCTCTAATGCTGCACCAGCACCGCCACCTAAAGAACCAACGGTTTGAACATGAATTGAACCAGTTTCGTACCAAGCCAAAGCACCAGTAATTCTACCTTCTGAATCCCTTGCTACAATAAGGTTTAATCCTTTATCACGGTGAAGTTCAAAAGCAGCGTTAGTAACTCCGTATCTACGGTATTCAAGATTACCAGCCTTGTATTCAGGTGTTAAAAGTACGTCACTTTTTGCCGCAACATCTTTTCCTTCAAACAAGGAATCTATTCGTTTTTTTGCATCTTCTTCTAATTGTTTAATAGGTGCAAAGTCTTTTTCTAATTTAGCCAAATCTGCTGGCGATGTTTCACCACTTGTAAATGATTCAAGTTTTCCACCTGATCCATGAAACTTGTCAATTGAATCTTGAATGTAACGAAGGTCTGGTGACATTGACTGAAGTGCTTCTGCACGTCCGGTTTCAGCCTCACGTTGTACCTTAAGCAATTCACGGTCTTCCATACTCATTGAAGAAAGGTTTGGGTTGGCGTTGATGCCATCAAACTGACGCATGCGAGCGGCTTCTTCTGGTGTTAAATCATTAATAGCCTTACGCGCTGTTGGCAAAAGATTATCTGCAATGTCTTTGCGCCAAGTGTCGCTGCCTCGCGTACCCCAGAATTCATGTCCTTCAACAACAATTTTTTCGTGTAGTTCTTTTGCAACAGGAGCAAAAATCTTGTCGTTAGTAATCATGTTTGCCCACTCAGACAAAGCAGTTGAGTACCCACTTGTGTTTGGGTTTAAAACTCTCATGTCGTCAGTGCGAACTGCTTTTCCTTGAGATACTGTTCCTTCACCATTAATGGTAAATATGTCTTCCGTCTTTCCAGGCATGTCGGGCATAACGGTGTCGTTACCGTGAACCCCACCTTTCCATCCATCGTGGCGAAGGTGTAGTGATACAGCATCACCAATAAGACGGTCAGCCTTTTCAGGATTCATTGCTCTAAGGACACTGCTTTCCATGCCCATAATTGTTCCAGCAACTACGTCACGAAGAAGGCTTACTTGCTTGTCGCGAAGCCCACCCTCGGCAAGTGGAATACCGTTAAGTTCGTGCTTAGCAATAGATTTAGCCAGTGATTGTTCAAACAACTTAAATGGGCCTTGGCGGAAAGCGTTAAGGGCACCTTCTGACAAACTTACGTGCATTGCCCAACGGCCAGAAAGAAGCGCCAATGGTACGAATACAAGGCTTAGTGTTCTGTTAAGTCCGTCAACTACAACTTGAAAATTGCTTCTGTAGTTAGGGCGGTCTTTTTTAATTTCGTCAAGGTTGTTCTTAAAACGTTCCGCAATCTTTGTTTTAGCAACATCGCCAGGACCAAACATGCCTGCTTGTTCTCTTGCCCATAGCATTGCTTGTTCTTCTTTGACAATTTGTTCTGGGTTAAGAAGAAGGTTGGCAGACATCAGGTGATCGTTGTATGCGTGCAGTTGACCCTTTAGAGATTCAACGTGTTGTGGCGACAATGGCTTGGGTGCAGGAGTATCAAACTCCATTGCAGGGTTTGCCCTACGATGAGCAAGTTCTTCCATGGCGGCTTTGTGGTCTTCAATTTGCTGTGCAACATCTTTGTATTTAGTGTGAAGGGTGTTGTAGAAATTAGTAAATTCTTGACCTAAATCTGGAGTTGCATAGGTAGCGTTAGCAAGTTTGTCAATTTCTTCAACTGTTTTATCGTAAGATTTAATACCACGCTCACTAAGTACTTCGTAACCCTTAGAGTCCTTAAAACCCTTTGAACGGTATTTAGCAATTTCTTTACCATATTTGCTAACTTCATTTTTTAACAAACCGCGTTCTGTGGCAATAGAACGAATCTCGTTATCCCAAGCAGTAAAGTCGTGAATGTTTCGAGTGTCTGGAGTTACCTTAGTAATTTCATTACGAATTGTGCGAGACAGGTTTCTAATGTCTTTAGCAAGAGGCATCCTTAAATGACCAAGTTGCTGAGTACCATTTGCGGCAGTAAATTCTTTACCTTCTGCATCTACAAGTTTAGATAGTTCATAACCGTTAGGGCCAGCGGTATAAACACGCTTTAATGCACCACCACCATCAAGACCAGTCATGCGTACAACTTCGTCCCAAATGTGGTTTTCCACCATTTTTGATACTGAGTCAAGTTCTGTTTGTCTCATACCGGCAGTAGCATTACGCATTACAATGTTGTAAAGACAATTGCGGTAAGCGGTAACATAATCTTCTGGTGTAGAAGTTGCGTACAAAGTGTCGCCCATTGCAACTACTTCTCGTTCTGGTACAAACGCACCGCGTGCCATGTCTTGAATAGCGGCAATAGCGTTGTAGTCACCAGGAACAATAACGTGGGTTTCCATGCGTTGCAAAACTTCGCTGTAGTACATTGGTGATCTACTTAATTGTGTAAAACACCAACGTCTAAAAATTGTGCGCCAACGAAGGTCAGCCTTTGCAGAGGCAATAAACATTGCGCTGTCCGGAGTTACATCATAACCACGTTCCTTGAACGCTTTGGCCCAACGCTTAAGTACAGGCATGTCTTCATTAAGAATTGCAGAAATAGCCATGTCGTCCATGACTTTGTTTGCGTCAACAAGAACAGTCTTAATTTTGCCATACATGCCTAGCGTTGGAGCAACGTCGTGCACCATACCGTAGCCATCAGCAAGCATTGCGTGAACGTCAACCACATCGTTAAACGTTTTGGCTTTGTCAAGCAACTTAATAACCTTATCTGAATACACACCACGGAAAGCACGAGCAATTTCAGAACCAGTGTGCGTTGCCATATATTGATACGAAGTAGCAACGTTGGCTAACCTTGATGTTGCATAGATATCGCCCGCGTTGTGGATACCAAGACCACGGAACCAAGTACCTAAGCCACCCATCATTTGATTTAATTTTCCTGCGGCACGTCCGTACGATTGACCAAGTAGTGCATCGTTCTTAAATTGTGCACCAGTAATTCTGTTGCCCTTCATGTCAAACAATGATTTGCGTGTTGTTTCTAAGAAGTCAGCAAGACGTGGTGATAGACCTTCAAATGAACGTGCAGCGGCAAATACTTTACCAGCAGCACCTAGTGGGTCTGCTCCTAGGTATTTTGTGTAAATATCAAAAAGACCTGATGTGGTGTCAAAGAAAGCACCTGTTGGATTCATTCCAAAGTATTCAAGTGTTTGACGACCTAGATCTTTAGGTTTGCCATCCGAACCAATTACTACACCACCCTTGGTGTCTTCCCACAATTGGTGGTGTTCTATCTTTGCTGTTTCTTGGTTAAGCAAGTAAAGAGCATTTAACTTAACATCTGTCATTGGCTTGCCAGCCATCTTTGCAAGTCTTGCAATACCGCCTAAAGGAGTGGAAACTTTGTCCGCTATGTTTGCAACAGGACCTCGTGGCCCTTCCATTTTTGCTTGTCGTTCCAATTCTTTAACTTTTGGAGATGCGTCAATTAACTTTTTCTGTTCAACAGTTAGTTTTTCACCCTTGGCTAATGCTTGTTCCGCTTCGGACATTGCAGACAAGTACTCGCTTGTTCCTGTTTCGCCAGCAATACCAGGTGCTAAGAATCCATCACTTGCGTACATAGCGGCGATGCTTGGAAGCATGTGACCCAGAGCGTATGCCCATCCTTTTTGATTGGCAAGAGATTCGTAGTATGCCATAGTGTGAGCCATCAGTTGATAGCCATTTTGGTCACTAAATGGGTTAATTAAATTAATAGGCGCTTGTGCAAAATTGTTAACTGTTCGCCAAGCATCTTTGTATCCGTTAATACCTTGTGCACCAGCAAGTTCTGCAAGAGTTGTATCAACCCTATTAAGAACATTGCTACTTACTTTTCCAAGTCCGACAACGGCATCGGCAGCACCTTTAGCGCCGCTTACGTCTGCATTAATTATTTTTTGTCCAACGTCACCTTGTGTCCAAAAATTAACGTATTTCATTACTGGACGAGCAAAAGCGTTTTTCCAGTTTTCTCCACTTGTAAGTGAATCCCAAATAGTGTTACCAACAGAAGTAATGCCGTGCCAAATTTGATGGCCTAGGTTGCTGCCATTGGCTTGTTCGTAAATGTGCTTTGTTCCTTCGTTGTATAACGAAAGGTATTTCAACGCCTGAGTAATAGTGTGAGGATCTTGTCTCAACGAAGTAGCAAGACCATACACCTGAGCAGGGTTGTTCATTGCATTAGGGTTATTCTTGTAATACGCTAAAATTCTTGCTTGCTGGTCAGCGTTTTCACCAGAGTAGCCTTTGATGGCTCCTTGGAGGTTAGTTTCAATTAAACCAGCAATGCCTTGTGTATTAGGCTTGCCAAGTATTTCTGTAGTATTAATCGAAGGCATTAGAGTCCAAAGGCTCTAGCAGTGGCGGCCAATTCGTATGTACCTGAATTTGCGTTAGGGTCACGCAAAAGATTTTGTAATGCGTTTGAAATTGTATTACGTGGCATACCTATGGCTTCTGGACCTGCTCCTGGGCCTGAAGGTAGACCTGCTTGTACTGGTTCCATTGGTCGTTCTGTTGCACCAAGAAAGTTCATAGAACCTGGTGTTGGAACATTGCCACTTGGGATTGGCATGCTTGGTGCTGGCTGTGCAACTGGTGAAGCACCCATTGGCACTGCGGCTTGTGCAGCCTTTTGCGCTGCGGCTTTGCCATACTCTTGATTTGGTACTGTACTCATTGGCATGTTCAGATCTGTACGGTTTCCGTATGCTTGACCTGGTGTACCTTGGCGTGAACCGCCCTTACCTGTTCTTGGCATGTATTACACTCCTGCTGGTGCTGGTGCTGGTGCTTGTGCTACTGGTCCGCCTGGTGCCCCACCTGGTGCTCCGCCCCCACCTAATGCACCAAGAAGTGCTGATAGGTCTGGCTTACCCTGTGGTGCTGGTGCTCCGCCTTGCATTGGGTTCTCTGGAGACAAACCCATTCCTGGCTGTGCCTCTGGTCCTGGTGCTTGGCCTTGCTGCTGTTGCTGCATTGCCTGAGCCTTTTGTGCTTGCTCGGCTTGCATTTCTTCGTGAATCTTTGCAACTGCATCTTCGAGCGATACGTGACGTTGTGCTTTCATCTTTGCAATTCTAGCAATGATAGATGGGTCAAGTGAACCCTGAGCGGCTTGTTGTTCAAGACCGGTTAGGAGTGCTTTGCGTAATCCTTCAATCTCAACACGGTCTGCTTCTAATGTAGGGTCTTCAATTGCAGGGTCCATAGTACGAGCAGTTTCGTTAGACATGATTCCCATACCAACACGTTGACCAATTGAAACAATCATGGCATTAATGTCTGAGCCAGGCATCGGGTACTTAACGTAACTAAAGTGTGTTTCGAATGTTTCGTTTGGTGTGTAGTCTTCGCTAACAACTTTGCCATCGCCACCCATAAAGAACATACTTGGCTTGTTTCCGTAGTATGACTTCATGATTTGAACTGCACGCATGTTCTCCAGTTCCATTGACTGTGAGAAGATTTCCTGGTATTCCTGGAGTGGCATGTCAACTGCACTAGACAGGACTGAAGCCCCACGTCGGGCGGTGCGAATGTTAGAGCCAGACTCGCCCCCAAATTCGGCAGGAATACCAGCCGTAAGTCGCTGTGCTCGCTCAAGGCGGTCCAGCGCCATCGGTGTATCTTGTGTTTGCTGTGGGTGGACAATCTGAATCTGTCCTTTGTCCAAAATACCTCGGATACCCATCTTGCCGTCAGCCTCTTGAACAATACGTGGGCTGGTCGGAGCGTTAGCAGGAGATACAACCCATTCGTCTGGGAATACGTTGCGGAATACTGCAATTGTGTTTAGTGCGTCTAGTTTTGCTTCGCGCTGGTACATACCAAGCATTTGGTCAAATTGACCTTGTAGACGGTCAAGCGTAATACGTCCAGCGATAACTACTGGACAAACTTCTGCACGGTTAGGGATACGCTCAAGGATAATGTGTGTAGCAACACCCTTTCCTGTTTCCTGTGTAAAACCTTGGTTCTTTTGTTTTTCAGCACCAACGGCTACAAGAACAGTCTCAGCAGCATCTAGGTACTCAAGAATCTCAAACATGTCTGTGTCAGTTTTGTCACCCTTGTACAAGACAGAAGTCTGTTGTGGGTAATGCATTTTCATCCAGCCAAGGGGACGACGGTCTGCAAAGATGCAATCCTGTGGTTCCATGTTGTCTGGGTCAATCATTGGCGATGGGTAGGTAGCGAGTGGGTTACGTACGCGCCAGTGTGGAATCTTGCGGTTGTCTGATGGATCAAGAGAAACTGGAGAAAGAGATACAGCACTCATACCGTAAGCAGTAAGGTGACGTGCGCGGCGGCGCAACTTGGTTCCCATACGGTTCATATCCCACCAACCAATGTTGGCTAGGCGACGGTCACGAGAACGGTTTTCTGAAGATTGGATTCCTGGGCGAAGTGCAGGGTACTGAATGTCTGGTAGCACTGATGCCACTCGCATAGCGAACGCATCAATACCTTGAGCAATCAAGTTAGGAATTGCTGGCTTCTCTGCTTCGTCTAACTCAGGCAATGGAACAATTACGTCACCGTTGTAATGGTCGCGTATTTCCTGCATGCGTCTAAATTGTCCACTGCGGTGAGAGCGTCGCTCTTGGTACATTTGAACAATCTGACCTGCGGCCTTATCGTTATCCAAAGAAACAGGCATTAATTACCTCAAATTCGCTAATTGAGTACTTCGTACCCATTTGGGTCGCCAGGCTTGTACGGACTTCGTTTGAGGCACGTAAATGTTTGGAAGGTTCCATTCAAAGAACCATTCCGCCATTACACAGTCATCCGTACGTCCATGAGGGTATCTGGTCACTTCATCAATTAATTTCATTGACCGAATTTTACCTTCACCCTTACCCATCAATCTTACACGACCAAACTTCCAATGTTGAGAAATTGTCGTAACACCGTATTCGGCATCAGATTTATTGCTGGTGGTGTTGTGAGGAATGATTTCAACCCCACGTAATTGCCTCCACCGTTTAAAATGGTCGTACTGCAACATAAACCGCTGGGCTGCATTTTGTTCTACAACCCATACCTGGATTGGAAATCCTAGAGAAACTGACAATCGTTGCCAGTCTTCCATAACCCCAGTAAATTCCCCTTGGTTGTAGTTATACTCTAAGAACTGCGGGGCTTCCATCTTGGCTCTAATGAGGTCGAGCAAGAAACGTTGCTCTGAATCTTTGTGGTAAAGCCAGCACTGGATAGACCAGTAGTTTGTTGGAGATGGGTCGGCTGTAGCCACCACGATGCAATCTGAGGGATTAAGCCCTGGTGGAATCTCCCACCTGTCACGGTCTTTGTCAATGCACCCTGGGCTGTTTCCATGCCCAAACACCCATTCGTTTCTGACCAATACTTCATCTAATGCCAGGTCTTCCTGCTGGTATACAACAGCAAAGCGTTCTCCTCGGTTGGACATAAGGTTAGAAATGTCTCGCCATCCAAGACGGCGCGGGTCCAAAAGACACCCTTTGGGGTAAGCAGCAGCCGAACGCTTATGATTATCCTTTGAACACTTTTCTTCATAATGAGCCTTGTATTTTAGGTGTTTGTATTTTTTGTCACGTCGAAGCAATGCTGCTTCTTCTTCTGTTAATTCATCTATGGATTCTTCGGCTTCCTCATCAAGAGGCTGCACCATGTCTAAAGCGAAGCGGTAAAGATCATCAGGAGCCAGGCGCTGACCAATAAGAGCAAGCATACCTGCTGGTTCAAGTCGAGTCTCTGCAACGTCTTGGTACCAGTCTTCCATTGCTTCTCGCATTTCTGAAGAACGGACTTTGCGAGGGTCCACAAGGTCGTCCCAGAAACAGCCATCGAAGCGTCCTCCGATGAAACCACTATCCATACCGTAGGCACTTAGGGTTGGCTCCTTTTCACTAATAGCACCAGACTCCTCTGGCTGCATAACAATAAACGCTTCGTTAGTCCACAATTCTTTTTCCAATGGTTTAAAGCGTCCAAAGTCGTGAGCCATTGTTGTAATAGCATCAAGTGCTTGCCCACGGGCTTTAAGCATCTCGTCTGCTTGTTCTGGAATAACACGTTCTAGTGATCTACGCACACGCATCAAGTTTCGTTTGGCTAGGCTCATAGTCGCACTACCAGTCAAAAGACGAGTAGAACGATTACGGCAAATAACCCAACACGTAATGTCATGTAGCAATGTGGTTTTACCAGAACCAGGTGGCATGTTCATAACCACGTATTCTTTGTCTGGCGACTCAAGTAATTCTACTAAAGCAATACCGGCTTCTTCTTGCCATGGCGTAGACACACGGCCAAAGTAACGCTCACGAAAATAACCAAAATCTTCTAATGCCAACTTGGCTTCGTCTGACAATTTGTCATACGGTATCGGCCCAGAGAGTTTGGCTTCTTTCTTTAATTCTCGGTAGTTGCTGGCAGAACTATCAATGCCTTCATCGGCACGTAGATTCTGAGCAGCTTTTTCTACACGGTAGGCAGTAGCCTCTGAGAACTTAGCCTTGCGAGCACTTTCGGCAATAGAGAACCCCGCCGTGCGTGCCTCAAAGTACTTCTTACGTTGTACTGGTGTTACTGCCATTTATGAGTTCAATGCGTCAGCAATCAAACCACGCACTCTGTATCCAGGTACGTTGGAATCACCAATGGTAAAGATGCCGCCAAGTCCATCGTTGTAGTCTTTAACCGCAACTACTAAAACGTAATCTTCTACGACGGGCATCTCCCATGGTGCATCACTTGGTAGTTCCTCGTTTATGCGGTTGAGAAACTTGGGGAGGTTTTCATCGAGCCACTCTTTAAGTGACTTTTCAATAATCTCCCCATGTGACATTAGGCTGTTGGTGTTGTTGTGTCAGCCTTGATTGATTCCGCTGCCTGTGTAGCAAGGTGACTTGCAAGCAACAAGTTGCCTTCAAGATTGTTCTTGCGTACAAAGTGGAGGGCCTGAACAAATGTAGATGCCAAAATGCACAGCGATGCTACAAGTCCTTCAACTCCTACAGGGATCTTAAATCCTGGGTGAACAACTGCTAGTACTGCTCCTGCTCCTGTAAGGAGTGAGGTGATGTGTGGTGCGTATGTTTTCTTCATGCTTTAATCATAGCATGAGAAATCCCCCCAGTTATGCAACCAGGGGGATTCTCGGAAGGAGGGTGAAAAAGTAGCCTGTCCGAACTACTCTTTTATCTTACTCTTTTATCTTAGCATACATCTATGGCGCAAGTCAAAAAAAATTTTAAAATTCGCACCAAGGTGCAAAGCCTGGACTAGCGCTGGGACTCTACCCATGCTTGCCAGTCCTGGCCGTTAACGGTAATTGTTATACCCCTTCGTCGGCGGCGTACCCTGCGTCTGTACTTGGGATTAAAAAGCCAAGTAGAAAGGTCGGTGTTGTTTCGGCGGCGGCGTAGGAAATTCAAGTCCGCTTAGATTTGAGTTTAGCCTTGATGGCTTCAAACTTGATCTTGGGGTTGGCATACTTACGGTTGGCCGCTTGTATGTCTTTTGACTCATGCTTGTTAAATGGTTGGCCGCAGCCACAGGTAGAACACATACACCAAGCATACACATAGCAGACACCAGGGTGCGTAACATGTCGACTCATGCTTGTTAAATGGTTGGCCGCAGCCACAGGTAGAACACATACACCAAGCATACACATAGCAGACACCAGGGTGCGTAACATGTCGCGCAAAGTGTGGTACTCTGTATGTACTACCGATGTGAGTAGTCGTGGGTGCAAGTCCCCCCGGAGTGTGAGTCTTACTGCCATGCATGTAAATGCCCTGTACGTAAGATACTCGCCGGAGTTAGCCGGTTAGAGCGGTATTCGGTCGAACACGCACCATAAGCCATTGGTGAAATGTCCAAGTACTTCTAAACGCATCGGACAAGCCTCGTGTTCATGACGGGTGGATGTCCCATTTAAGATACTTAAGTCTTTCTTTTTTGGTTAGGTGATGCGGGGATACCTGTAAGCAAAGCCTGAGCATTAAAGATAGTGCTTTTAAGGGGGATTAAGAAAGAATAATGAGGGTTCTCACCTGATCGGTTTGAAAAGTTTTTTGTTCGATTTCTCTCCGCGAAATCTAACGTGCTTTTTTACAGCATATGTACCAAAACCCTTATAAACACTGGTGATGAGAATGACAGTTCACCGTTTTTGAGATACACTTTTACGCAGAGGCACCCCCCTCGGCACACATCCGGTCAAATACGAACACTTGTTCGCCTACTTACTCGTTAGTATTGGTACCTATACGCACGAATAAGGGATGCTGAGGGATGGGCTTATCTCTCACGTCTCACGTCACCACTGAACCAGAATGCCGAAGATCAAAATCTAGGCACCACTGAGGCCGCACCAGCAGCACCACCACATGGCCACCAGCACCACACATCGAGCACCGAGCCATCATCGGGCCACTGTCACCAGCCGCGCTACAAGGCACCTAGAGCCGCCGCACCAGCCATCCGGACTGAACTACGAGCACTAAAAAACCGGCCCGAAGGCCGGCTCTCTAGCGTGTCTAGTAGGTAGTGAATTAATCGGGCAGGATGTAGTGCACCTCCCCATCCTTGGTCATGCATAGATAGCCGCAGCCTGAAGCCTCAGCGTCAAAATGAATAACGAACGAGCCCTCGGAGTCAATCTGAACCATGAGCAACTGACAATGCTGAGCACGTAAAACCTTATTTACACGGTCGAGTTCACTCATCACATGCCACCACTACGAGAGCCAGTGCCACCGTGACCACGAGCCACACGATGCACGCGAACGGGTCGGACTGGTGAGGCATCGACCAATGCACCGTGACCGCGTAGTGAACCTTTAATGCGACCACGTAGCCCGTGACCACACTCAGCACCAGGCCGCACCACGTACGCACTGAGTAGCCATCGTTCGCCCTCATTGCATCACCTCCGCATAGTCGCACTGGCAATCCCACGAACCGAGCCAGCACTCTTGGCACGTGCCGCACGCATCGCACCACTCATCATCGAGCATCGCCTCACACTCAGCGTTAATGCATGGCGTGAGCATCGACACATCGACCGGCTCGAAAGAGTCGTAATCATCGAGTGCACCGAATACCGAGTAGGGCTGACCCATAATCCGGTAGGCCGGCGTGTACGGCTTGTATGAGTTATTACTAAACCACACATCGCCGCGCCAATGTCCGAGCGACTCGCCGAGAATTGTGACCGGCTCGTGGTCATCCTCAGCACTGAGAATTACGCACTTAGAACCTGAACCAGACACGAACCCATCGAGCACATCGAATACGACCGCGGAACCGAGGGCAGCCACGCCACCGAGTGCCGGCAGATAGTCCTCAGCAAACACTCGTGAGTCCGACCGCCAGTCGTTCTTAGCGATGCGAACCGGCAGCACGCCATTGTGACCGAGCACCGTGCGAGGTGAACCATCCACCGCGAACGGATGGCATCCATCGATGCTGACCGCGCCGTGAGTAGCGATGCGAGCGTGAAACATCCACGCAATTACTGAGTCATTCAGCCTGGTCAACGACTCCAAAAAAGAGCTGCGGATCACCGCTGAGTCCATCCCGCGGACGGTCAATAAATCGCGCACGCCGGCCTCATTGTTAAACAGCACCGAGAACCCGAACCCGTCAGGATTAGCCCTGCAAGCGTGCTCGAGTTCGCTGCCAGTAGGCACGTCATAGGCACTGAGGCCACAGATAAGTAGACACATGATTACGCACCCACCATCTCGAACGTGCCACCATCGAGCACACGAACCGCGTGCGGATAGGTAGCGGCATTGTCTCGAACGTAACGAGCGAACTCATCCCACTCGAGCGCACCTGCGACCACATCTCGACTATTCAGGCCGCGCGTGTATTGCATCGAAGCGTGAACGAACTCAACCGATGCGAGCACACGCCCGACCGCCAGCGATGGCCGCCAGATGCGCACCTCCACAGTCTGAGGCCATCCCAGATTAACCGCGTCCGAGTGCGAGGCGTACTCCGAGCGTGCACACTTAGTCACCACGCCAGCACCACCGCGCAGCGATGAGAATGAGGCATACCCAGACGAACGCCGCGCGACATTCACGAACCCAGTCTCGTTACGTGCATAGAGCAGCGCAAAGCGTGAAACGTGAGATGGGCCACTGAACGCGACACGCGAGACGTGCACGTGCAATCCGCACGATGACTCCGACCACGCACGAGCACCAGCCGCACCGAGTCTCGACAGTGCCGCACCGAAGGACGGCGCGAACTGCTGCCACGAGTCGAGCGACCGAGGATGAGTGACTATCTCGAAGCCACGAGATAGCGACCCGTCCTCCTTAAGGTAAAGCACCGAACTATCGAACGCCGCAGACATCATCTCCGCGAGTTCGCGCCGGTCACCCTCTCGAGCCTCGACCTCGAGTTCAATCCCGAAATACGCGAGGCATGAACGGTCGAGAAGGCGTTCGTTCTCATCGAGAATACGACCACGAGAGGCATCGTTAAAGAACGAGAACGAGCGGCCCACCTGGTGCACTGAGTAGCGCGGCTGAATTGGCCAAAACACAGGGTCGGGCTTGTACGAGTAAGAGTGGATAATTCCGCAGTCCTCCTCGTAGTCATCCTCCACATCGCAGCCGCAGTAGTCGAGTAGGTACTGGTCGCACCCTTCGCAATAGGTGTAGTTATTGTCGCGGCAATCCACGCACACCCAGTCGTCCTCGTTAACGCACACGGACGGCACACCATGACCATTAACACCGAGGCACGTGAACAGCGTGTCGCAGTCAGCGCAAAACCACGAGTCCACCTCGCGGCAATCATCGCACCACTCGAACTGAGTAGTCCTTCCGTGAACGGTCGAGACATCCCATTGGTCATCGAACGCCAAACCGCACCGCTCGCACTCGTACAGCATCACCGGCTCATCGCCGGCTTCAATCATCGAGAGTTCCTCACTCATCGCATCTCCAATCGCGCACGGGTCATCTGCCCGTGTCGCTGCTGAAATTGTAGCGCGATTAAGCGTGGCCCTCGTGGCAATTAATAGCGGCCAAACTAAATGACCTGAACGAGCACCCATCGAGCACCCATCGAGCACCACCGGCCGGCCATCGAGCCGCCTAAATCCGACCTAATCCATCGACTTTATAGGATACGAAAATAATCCATAGATCTGCAACACGGGCAAAAGCGCGGCGGCGGATGCGGAGGCGTGGGATTTTGTCGCAGTGCCGCGGGATTTTGTCGCAGCACCCCCAGAAAAATTATTCCAGGGGGGTAATAAAATTCCCTGGGGGTCTGCCAAAGTCAGTGGCGGATTGGAGTACACCACTGACTAGTCGTGAGTCACACCTTGGTAAGGCGTATCGACTCTCGAATCAATGTTACTACGTCTTTGGTACCGCGTGTAGTTTTTCTTGGGCGGTTATGTCCATTCACGCACTTGTCTATCTCAGCCCATTGCTCAGGTGTAACTTCAAACACGAAGTTCACCATCTCGCCACGGATCTTAACGGTAATCGAATCAGACATTACTGCACTCCGTAATCTTGACAAATGCTTGCAACTGCTTCGTTTAATTCATCAAACAGTTCTGCTATTGCTTCTTGATTAAGAGAGGCTCTGTCAATCATGTCCTGAGTAATCTCAGAAAACCAAAGAACTTCGGTATTGTCTGCCCCAAATGTTTTTACTTCCATCTCACCCTCCTTAATTGGTGTAACGACATACTACGCATACACCGGAGGACTTGTCAAGTATTGTTTTTTCTTTTGCGGTAACGTGCCACACGGATGCGAGTCGCTTGATTGTATGCATCGATGCACGGCTGACAAGTCTCGTGCTCATTGTCTTTCATCTTTTGCCTGCGATGCCAAGCCCAACCACGCTCAGTGCCATGCTCTACTTCTTTACGATTGGGAGGTGTGTAGCCAAGTGAGACAGCCACGATTCTTAGTTCGTGATAGTCCAAGCCTGACCACACACCCCACGCTTCGCGATGAACTAAAGCCCATTCAAGACATTCTGTTTTAATTGGGCAGTTCTTACAGATGTATTTCGCTCTGTTGATCTTTTTAATGCGGTCGTCGAAGAAAAGTTTGGTCATGCCAATACATTTCGCTTCCGACCAGTCGACCATTAGAAGGCTGGTTCTACTTCCTTCTTCTTGGCTGAGTGTACCTCTGCCGTAGCGAACTGTAGGTCGGGGCCAACAGCCTGAGCATTAAGGATAACCTTGCTCATTGTTTTGCCTTCCTTGTTTTCGAAACGGTCTTGAGTTAGAAACCCATTTACGATAACTCTGTCACCCTTGTGGAGTGAGTCTGCAACACCTTGGGCTAGTGTGCCCCAAGCAGTTACATCAAAGTAAGAAACGTATTCTTCTTCACCCTTTTTACGGTTAACGGCAACACTAAAATTAACAAGTGCCATGCCGTTATTGATGAACTTGATTTCTGGGTCGGTTGTGAGTCTCCCGATAATGGTAGTGCTCATTTCTTATCTCTTTTCTCTTAGTTACAACGATGTAATTCTATCACCTTTCAGTCTCGTCAAGCAAGGTAATCCACTGTTCTAATGTCATAACTACGTAGGCTTCTTTGGCACCACGATTACGACGCTTGATAATAGAAACACCAAAGTCAGCACGGGCGTTAGCCTGCTCGTGTAATGCCTCGTCAACGATGGTAGAAAGGGTTATCTTGCCCACGTTCTTGCACTCAAACACAATGCCAGGCAGACCGTTTAAATCTCCCTTGTCTATCGTGTTGCCAGCACCGTACCTGCGCTCAATGGTGACACGGCCTCGTTCGTTGAAGTAACGGGCAACGTCGCGCTCCCACTGACTGCCCTTAGCCTTCTGTGGTGTCGTCATACATACCCATTTTTTCCTGTATTTTTGTAAGTTCTTTCAAAAGTTCTTCCTTTGTCATTGATTTACTAATTTCATCAAAGACGTTATCTTTCTGTGGTGTCGTCATCGTCCCTCTGTCTAGCCATAATGTTTTTCATTGCTGTTGTAATGATCTGTTGGTCAACGCCAAGCGTAATAAGTTCTGTAAGGAATGGAATCATTACAGAGTCCACCGCCTCATTAATTGATTGAATTAACTCCTGCTTTTCCATGGTACAAGTCCTTTCTGACTGCGTTCCTTAACCATTCTACTTCTTTGCTTGGCACTAATCCCAGCACGGTATCCAATTTGCAGATAATCGTTTAATGCATCCTCAAGACATTGCTCTCTAACCGGACAAGGAACACAAACGTTTAAGATTTTTTCTTCTACGATGTACGACTTGCCTTTCTGCGGATGAAAGATGTTGACATCCATCCCCCTACATCTTGCTTCTTCCCTCCAACTCACTTTCTTCCTCCCTTTAATGCATCTTTAAATCCTGCTGGCATAGGCACCGACTCTGCTCTACGCTTTGCAAGTTCTTCTGCCCGACGGTTCTCGTAGTCTTCTATTTGTTGATAGACAACTTGGGTTCTATCCACGGGCTTTTTATTATCTCGTTCACGCTGTGCCAACATAGTCTCATAGTGCTTACGAAATTTCTCTGGCGACAAGATGACCGTGCTCCAGAAGTCATGGCTTGCGCACCACTCAATTAAAACCAACGCTTCTTCTTCTTTTCTTTTATCAAGGCGCACCATCTTTTCAAAGCAAGCAGCAACAGTATCATTTTCTCTAAAAGGCTTTTTGCCATTGGCAACTATCGCCTTCCTAAGTTCTTTTACCAGCCTTCGAGCGACCGTCCAAGACTCACTATCTTTACCCTTATCAGGAGAAATAGCCCTAACCTTGGTGACCGCTTCCCTTGCCTGTTCTTCAGTGATGTACCCATCTTCAATAAGAAAACAGATCGCTTTCCTGTAATCAGTTTCCATTCCTAAACTCATCCAGTGCAATTGTAAGGTACGTAATCATGTCAAGTAGAGAATCTTCGATGCCCTCGTTAGCCAACTTTGAGCCTTGTGCTGCTAATTGCAGACGACCCATCTTGTCATTGGCTCTCAGACAAGCACCCACCCATGAAGGTATCCCGAAAGAAAGGCTTTGTCTGATGTTGTAATAAGGGTTATCAGGTCGCCCATAGTCACGTGACTTCTTATCGTGCATCTCCTGCACTTCTTTTAGTATCTCGTTAAAGGAAGCGTTCATTAGCAACCATCCGTCCATTCTGGGTACAACCCGTGATTTCTATTGTAATAAAATACTGCTACTGCTTGTTGTTGGTATACGTCTGCTTCGTTGGGTGTAGCAGGTAAGCCCTTAATGTTCTGACGAGCGTACTGCCAAATCTCAGGCATGAATTGAAACATACCCTGAGCACCTGATACCACGTTGGTATCAATTACTTTGCCACGACTTTCACGATACGCAATACAAGCAAACCTCGTTTGTACATCTCTAGGCAAAGAAAGCAATGGTGGTGTAGGCATCGCTGTCTCCACCAAGACTGGTTGCGGTACTTCTACCGCCGGTGTTGGCTGTACAAATGACAAGGACGTAAGAAAAGCCCCCATCGCCAGCGTGGTCTTAATCATTGTTCTTTGGATGAGAAGGATGGTTCACCCTGCTCAACTGGATTTCAAGTTCGCGAATCTTCCTGTGTAGGTCGCGGTTCTCTATCATGTATTCCTCTACTCTGCCAAGAATTACTTCGTTCCTCTCGCGCAGGTAGTTAAGTTCAAGTTCGTGGTTCATTACCCTCCTCTGGGATGAATTCAGTTAATTTACTTTTGTTGCTAGGACAGCGATGTACTACTTCTTCTGCCCGTGCTTCCACTAATGTCAAGCACTTAGGGCAAACCCATTTTCTCATCACTCTCCTATACCTTTAATACATTGAACGGTGGCATCGCCATGTTGCTATGTCTGACTGTTACTTTTAAGGCCACGCGAACCGCTGTGTCTGGCTCTATCTTCTGCTCTGCCAATACAGCAATCGCACCAGTACCAACACTGTTACCAGCACCAATGGATGCATAGTTCTCCTTAAACTTAATTACCGAAAAGTCTTCATCTATTTCGTAGATTGCTTTCTTTGTTACCACTAACAGACTCCACTCGCCACCAGGGTTTGCTTCCATTAAGTGATTACGTAATGCGTATGGATCACTAAGACCTGACTTGCGTGCTAACTCGATGATGCGAAACGTTCCCGAACCACCAAGCAAAGCATCGCCTGACTTCCAAACCTTCGGTTCACCCGACAATTGGAATAGACCGCCATCCTCAAAGGCACCTGAGTCGCCACCAATGGCGTATGTCTTTCCATCTGTGTAACCGATAATTATTGTCATTAATCCCATGCTCCAAAAATACCAAGCAAAATAAAAACCAAAAACCCCACTGTTAAACCTAAAAATATTCTTTCAATCCAAATCATTTCGACTCCTTAAATTTTTCTGGCACAACACCTCGATAAGGCAACTGCTGTGGCTGTGGCTTAAAGGACGTACCACACAAGTGACACAGGACGACGGGAGCCTGTGCACTTATGTTGATACGCCAGTCATGCCTACATTTTGTCATGACAACTCTAAAATAATCCCAGCAATTTCGGCTTCTTCAAGGTCGGTCAACGATTTCAACGTACGCTGAACTCTTTCCTCACAGAACATTTTACGGTCTGCCGGTGAATCAAACTTGGCTGATAGTAAATCTCGCATCAAGTCCATAGATGTCTTCTCCTTGGGCTTTGCCGGTGCGTTCTGCTTAGCCTTAGTTGCACTGTTGCCATCATCGTCATCGTCAGCCACAAGGCCAAGAACACTCATGTAGGCGTAACGTCGAGCGTATGTGACAGCACTACCCTGAGCCTGTGGGTCATCCTTAACCATGTGCAATTTCATTGAATAAGCAATGTACTGACCTGAACCATGTAGCAGGTACGTAAGCAATGCATCGCCACCCGTTTCGTCGTGCGTAATGAATTGACTTACTGCTAAACCGTGCTTGGTCAGCACTGGACTTGCACTAGCCACTACATCCGGTAATGCCGCATACTTGCTCTTAAAGAATGGGTTCGTTGACCCCTTTGGTACTGCGCTGAACTCGGCCTGAGCCGCTACTAATGCTGCTGCTAATTCGTTAATCTCATTGCTTTGCATTTTCTTCCTCCTTAAAGTAAGAATCTAAAGTGTAACCAAGTGCCGCAAAAGAAGTCATGATAGTTTCCATGGTCTCCATTGCTGCCTCGTAATTGCCTAAAAAGCCTAACCACACTGAGTCACCAGTGTCAACTTCTTTCAGAATGACTCCATAACTATCGCCATCCATCATGTCGGCGTACAATTCCAACTTGGTCTTGTTGCCTTCCATGGTTACTATTGGGTAATCAACCATTTTCTACCTCTCTCTTTGTTATAGAACTCTCTGTAATGCGTACTTGCCCCTCGCCATCATCGTGACACAAGGATCTAAACATGCAGTACTCACACTGCCAAGCACTTGATACTGGATTAAGTATCACCAAGTTGCCATCGTCATTGATAGCCAAACGGTCAGGTAGGTAACCAGCATCAATGTTGAAGGCCATGCCTTCCATGCGTGCCAACTCCTCTGTCGCCAGTGGCTCCCACTCCAAACGTGGAATGTTGAACTCAGCAAGAAAACGATTAACGCCTTCAATGCCCATGTTGTTGGCCTTCTGCTTAGACAACGCCTCAAAGGTAATCGAACCCATAACAAGAGTCTCAATGCGAATGTCAGGGTTCTCTGCTTCAATGCCTAGAGCGTTCATACCAGCCTGAACAATGGCTTTCTTCGCTGCACCCTTTCCTCCATCCTTGGAGAATGTACCGCGCATGCGTGACCAACCAACCTGCGAGTCAAATGACCATGTGCCCATAGTCTTTAATTCGTAAAGGATGTGTGTGCCACCGTACGTAGATCCAACATCGTGAACGTTGATAAGAGCATCACACGAACCAGAGATAGCACCTAACTGTGAGGCAACCTCGAACTGCGCTGACGGAAAACGTTTGCCTATCGCTTCTTGCAAAGCCTCGTGAACAATGGTTCCTAGGCCAGTAACCCAAGCACCTGATTCATCCATAGGTTCTGTAGGCGTGGCATCGAACGCCGCGTACCCTTGCTGTCGTCCACAACTGAACGCAGATGAATAACGTAGTGGAGTTCCTTTAGCCGTTGGCTTTGGTATTTGACTTTTAACATGTAGTTCTTCTACTAATGCAGAAGTAAGCACAGGGTTTGATACTTGATTCATACAACTCCTTCCTAGAGTGGATACAACAGTACACACTCATGGGGGGTTTGTCAAATACTAATTATTTCTACCTTCTCGTGGTAATCGATAAGGTGGTCCATAATTTCCTGGATTCCATAGATAGAGCGTTGCGTTCCACAAACTTCACATTTGTATCCTCGAAAATCACCTCTATAAGTTAAAATGTTTTCGCCTGTTTCTTTGTCAACAATTCTTGCGTAACTCATATATTTAATAATCCTCCAAAGTCATGGGTTGTACTTTTAACCGCAATAAGGTTTGCCTGTACGTAAGGAATGTGATTGTCGTGATGCCACTTGCTAGGAAAGAAACTGCGTAAGCATGACACTTGGAAACGTACACGACCATCAATAAAGTCAGAGTATGTCTTGTCGGTGTGATACCAGAACGAGTTCTCGTTCCAGAACGCAATGTGTGTTGGGTCTTGGAACGCACCACGTCCATCACTGCTTGGGGTCATAGATAGCAACATGCCACCGTGTGCCAACTTGTCGTAGCACCACTCCATGAACGCCACCTTGTCAGGCAAGTGCTCCATAAAATCGTGCGCACGGATAACACCAACGCTACCGTCGGCTATGTCCATGTCAAAAATGTCACCCACGTAATCAACACCAGGGCCAGGGCGTAGGTCTACACCAAGGAACCCCTCAGCCTTGTTGTGGTGTGCACCCAGGTCAAGGGCAAGCAGACCCTCACGCTTAGCCCAAGCCACGGCGTTACGCTCTACGGTCTGGTGATACAACTCCACGGTGCCAGTCTGAATCTCGGCGTTACGTACAGTTTGAGTGTTGTCTGGATGTACACGTTGCAGGTACAAAATCTCAGGAATGTGGTAGAACTTGGTTGCCTGGTACATACGAGCCATAATGTCTTGGTCGTCTAGTACCTCTAGATTGGCGTTATAGCCCCCTATTTGGTCGTATAG
>Ga0208876_1000135_pt1 | contig 26333 bp, 17 predicted proteins | sample CryBogCBH03Jun09_FD_184614 | JGI IMG/M metagenome (GOLD analysis project Ga0208876, IMG submission 184614) | Freshwater microbial communities from Crystal Bog, Wisconsin, USA - CBH03Jun09 (SPAdes) | ecosystem: Environmental > Aquatic > Freshwater > Lake | place: Crystal Bog, Wisconsin, USA... | reverse complement strand
ACTGTAGGAGTTGCAGATGTAACTTGTTCTACTGTAGGAGTTGTTGGAGACTCTTTAACTGTAGGAGTTGCAGATGTAACTTGTTCTACTGTAGGAGTTGTTGGAGACTCTTTAACTGTAGGAGTTGTTGGAGACTCTTTAACTTCAGGAATTACTGAAGATTTTTTACCCTTTGAGTTTTTTATTTTCATTTTTTATTAAGTTGTTTAATCCTTTCGTTTTCTTCTTCTACATGTTTGATAAGGAGAGCAACATAAATGTCCCTTTCCCACGGTAACATGTTTTCCAGTTCCGTTAGATTATATTTATGGTGTTGCATCAAGTTAAAATTTGTCCTATAATAATTGGACAATGTGTCATTACAAAGTGCTATGCGAAAAAACTTTCAATGCCTTCTATATTAATCTCATGATGAAAACCACATTTTTTACAATCAACTTCTATTTTCTTTTTAAGTTGTGGTAAGTTATCCAAGAAATTTTCTATTTTTTTGAATTGATCTGCATTTAATGATTCTATAAATCCACAAAGTTCTTTTTTTGTAACATCTTTAGTATGATAGATAACATCCTGATCATACACATAATCAATACATTCAACTACTGTATTGATAGCAATATCGTGAATATCATCATCACTATTCAATTGATTCATAATAGAGTATGTTGGATACTTCATTTTAATACCAATTGCGGGTGTTAATTGTATAAGATCGGAAACTGTATTGTTCTTTTCTACTTTTATATCCAAAAGGTTTACATTTACTTCCATTCTATTATCACATTTTTTATCATTAATTACATTTCCGCACTTGTAAACTAATTCTGATATTTCTCCACTTGATTTTGCTCTAAGATTAAGAAAATAAAATTCTATATCCACTAATGGAACATTATCAATATCTATATCAGTGAGTGTACAGTTTCTTAGTACTTGACGAGTTGCTTTTTCCATAGAATCTTTTTCATCCGATTCTAAAGCCATCATAAGAATTTTTTGTTCTTTTACTAAAAAAGGTCTATACTCAATCTTCTTATTACACAAAGGTAAGGTAAGACTATAAATCGGGGCATCTATCTTAGGTAACATTGCAATATCTCCATAAAAAAATTACAAAATCAACCACCCGACATAATGTAGTCTTGTGGATTATCAGACGAAAAAGAAGTTCCTGTTGTTGCGGGTACTGGTCCAGAACCATAAATTGGATTCACTGGTGTTTGTATTGGTGCTGTTGTTGTTCCTGCTTGTGGTACAGTATTATACACATAAGATGGAATAGATGCTACACTGGGTTGTTTATCTACTGTCCAATAAAAATATGAAAATGTGACTGCCATTTTGTGATAACCATCATCAGACCAATTCAAATCTAAAGAGTTTATTGTGTGAGGGAAAGCATCGTGCAATTTAATAACCTGGGCTATTGTTCCATCATTATTATATTGTGTTATTAGAATAGGCTGTATATAATTAGAATCTGTTTTATATTTAAAATTCCAATCTTCTTCTGGATTGATATATCGTAACCAATTCTCAAATACCGCTTTTTCAAGTAAGTTATCGGTACATATGAAAGAGAACGTTATATCATTGTAAATCGCTTGAAAAGGATACTTTTCTGTGGGGCCATATATTTTTTGTTCATACAACTGAAAAGTTCTTCCGGGCAGTTCAGAAACATCACACCTAAGGGAGATTGATTCTGCACCAATACCCGTCACTGAACCAAGTTCTATGGGAAAATTAAAAAGCACATCAAATCTAGATGTCTTTGATAGATCATCTGTGAATGAACTTCTGAAGTCGCTTATATTACCTGCCATTTAGTTTTCCTTTACTTCGTGTATGGAATCTTGCCATACTTCGTTTACCATTGCACCCTTAAACTTCTGGATTGGAAGGTAAGTGGCAATTTCCCATTCATTAGGTTGGACAGCAAGAATCTTGGACTGAATATGACCATGTAAGTACCTTTTAAGACACGGCCTGAACTCACGGAAGCGTCTGGTTGCACTCAATATGTCGTATGTTACTCTCATCCTTTGGATCTCGCCGGCCTCATTATGAACAGCAAATTGCATTAGTTTATTCAGAAATACCATTCTATATTTAATTGGTAAGTAGTGCAAATTTAAACCCAAAAATCCATCAGGATATTTTTCCAATGCCAAAACAAGTGGAAACTTATCATAGTATGGTAACGAATCTTTGCCTTTTGGATTATAATAAAAGTAGTATAATCTGCCTAGTTTAAATTGATTCGTTCTTCTAAAGTTTTCCTTGCTAATAGCATTAGGTATAGCAGACATGTTTTTTAATTTAGAAATCTTATCGGCAAGCCACTTGAAAGATTGTCTAGACATGTCTGGAATATTATCTGCTGCCTTCTGGGCTGCAAGTTCCGTCAATTTAGAGGGTTTTGTTTGTTTTGTCGTCATTTGATTATTTAGTTGATTCCTAGATGATCTTCTGTAATAATTTGGAATTCCCAACCACGTTCTAGGCAAAATTCGGTGGCGGCAATCCATTTTGCTTGATTTACGCCGAAAGTGTAAACTTCATTGATGTATTTTTTCGTAACTCTTGATTTTTTAACGGGTTCAATTGTTTGATATTTTGGTTTAATTTCGATAAGATAAGTTTTTATTTTTCCATTTGAATCTTTAATTTGCGCGTAAAAATCTACAAAGTACCTTCTCCAGTGACCCTTTAGTGGATCTCTATAAGGAACAACAATTTCTTCGGAACTCCAATTTGTAACAGAATCATTAGTATCCAACCAATTCATAAATTTTGCTTCCCATGTGCTTCTCCACACTATATTTGTGTGATCGCCTTTGTACTTTTCTGGATTTCGAGGTTTAAATTTACCTGTATACGACATATTACCGCCATTTTCTTTAATTATTATTGTTCTTGCAACAAGTATAAATAGTATATATTCAACTTCTTAGGTGTAAAATAATGAGTGGAAACGGAACTCAAGGATTCAACAGTTATTCTGCTGGTCAAACTAATCCTTCGACACCTGATTCTCCTTCAGGACCATTATCTGCATTGTACACAAATACAACAGGGTATAATTTTTTAAATTATCCTTTAGACTTACTTTCCCAAAACCGTGGTGGACATTATATTCAATTTTTTATAAATGCGAATCAATCTTCTCAATATACAAAAAATACAAATTATGTTGCAACGGGATCGATGGCAACACCAGGAACGGCTGCTGCTTTACAACTGAAAGAAGGCGTTAATGTTTCAACTAATGTTAATATATCAGGAAAAAACCAATTTAGTAACGGTACACTAACAAGACCCACAAAAAGAATATTATCTGCTATCTCTTTATATATGCCTGATACAATGCAAACACAATATAATGCAAATTGGGAAGGTGAGAGTTTAACCAAAGCCATGGGCCCAATTGGCGCATTTGCTCAAGGAGCGAAATCAGCAGGAAAATCTCTCAGTTCTTCAGGAGGAGCATTAGAAGTTACGGGTAAACTCTCTCAAAGTTTATTAGGAGCTGGTACAGAATCTACAGATTTCATGTTATATTCGGGTGGATTGGCATTAAATCCACAATTGGAAGTTTTATATAAAGGATTAGGTTTTAGAGAATTTCAATTTGAATTTCTATTTTCACCTAAAAGTTCGGCTGAAGCCCAAGCAATAAAAGATATTATAAAGACTTTTAAATTTCATATGGCACCGGAGATTGGTTCGTCTGCTGGAGATTCGGCCAGATATTTTATAATGCCTTCTGAATTTGATATACAGTTTATGTTTCAAGGTGTGGAAAATTCTAATGTTAATAAGATATCAACCTGTGTATTAACTAACATAAATGTAGATTATGCTCCTAATGGTTGGGCTACATATAATGATGGATTTCCAGTTCAAACTAGATTAACGTTACAATTCAAGGAAGTTGAATATATAACCAAACAAAGAGTTGATCAAGGATTCTAATGTCACAATACTTTAATTATTTTCCAAAAGTTGTATATTCGCAAGATAAGTATACAAAAATTGTCACCAATATAATGGCAAGAATTAGACCTGTTTCTGAATATGCTAATAATTCTTTAGTTTTCTATAATTATGATATTCAAGATGGAGATACACCAGAAAGTATTGCATATAAGTATTATCAAGATATTGAAAAACATTGGATTATTCTTTTAACAAATAACATTATTGATCCTTTTTATGATTGGCCATTAGATTACAAAAAATTTAATGTATATCTTACCGACAAGTATATGGATGCTACTGCCGCTAATTTGAGTATAACCGTTGCAGATGTAACACCACAACAAGTATTGGCTTATACACAATTAACAACAGATCATTATGAAAAAGTTGTTATTTCAACAGATTTAGTAACAGGAACAATTACAACAAATAGTTATTATATTGATGAGAATACTTTTAATACATTTATTCCAAAAATATACCAAACTTCTATATGTACAATAAACGAATATGTACAAAGAGTTCTAATATATGATAATGAGCAATCTATCAATGAAAGCAAGAGAAGTATAAAAATACTAAACAATCAATATACATCAGAGATATTTAATGAATTGAAATCGTTACTGGGAAATTAGTGAATGGAAGATATAACACAATTAAAATATCCACAGGATTTTTCTTTAAATCAATGTACTTTAATTACATCATTAAATACACCATTTGATTTTAGACCTGCTGTAATGAAACTTACCTTATTTCAGGATATATATTCTCCTGTTATGACTGGAAATATTATTGTAACAGATTCCAGTGGTTTTATTAATAATATGTCTTTTAATGGAAATGAGTTTATTACTATTAAGTTAGGTAAACCTGGTAATCTGAATCAAGATATAGATAAGACTTTTAGAATTTTTAAAGTATCAGATAGAAAACAAACAAAAAATCAGAATGAAATGTATATGCTTCATTTCTGTTCAGAAGAATTATTATTATCAGAACAGTATAAAATCAGCAAGTCTTATAAAGGTAAAAAAATATCAGATATTGTTTCTGATATTCTTACTACTTATCTAAAAGTAAACGTAACAAAATTTGATCCTTCAAATATTTCTGATTATATTGAAGAAACTCAAGGAATGTACAATTTTATAGTTCCTAATTTCAAGCCTTTTGAGGCATTAAATTGGCTGACAACTTATGCAATTTCAAATGATCCGAAGACAACTGGATCACCTTATCTTTTTTATGAAACTAATAGTGGTTTTAATTTCAAATCTTTGCAATCAATGGTACAAGTTGAACCGTCACAAATTTTGAATTATGCTGTCCAGAATTTAAATCTTCCTAATGATGATACAGTAACCGATATGGATTATTATACCAATCATAATGTCTTGTCGTATGAACATGTAAGAAACTTTGATATGCTTGATTCTATTATGTCTGGAACATTTGCCAATAAGTTAGTAACAGTTGATCCTATAGATAGAATATATAATACAACAAATTTTGATTATAACCAATATATTCAAACAGCATCCATATTAAACTCATCGGGTTTATTATCAAACACACAAAATAGATTTTTAGATACAACAAATTCAACATACGATTCAGTCTATAAAGTAATGGTAACAAATACTGGACAGAATAAAGTTTCTTATATCCAGACACATCAAAATGATATCAAAGATATCAATATAGAAGTATCAACACCGAATAGAGTATCACAGATATCTCAGTTAAATACTATAAAAATGAAGATTGTTATTCCTGGCAATCCTACGATAGATGTTGGTGACGTTATTACCTTTAATTTTTTAGAAATGAATTCTGATCCTACAGGAAGAAAGAATGACAGGTACTATTCGGGAAATTACTTGGTTACTGCAATACGACATAAAATAGATCAAGAAGGCGGCTTTTTAACTCTTTTGGAAATTAGTAAAGAGAGTATGAATAATCCTTATATTGATCCTAACAACACTATTCCTGCGTGGAATAAAATCAGGAGTGCTTGATGAGTTACACTAGATCATTTATGGGGAAAGAAGGATTTATTTGGTGGTTGGGTGTTGTTGAAAATCGTATGGATCCTTTATTTCTGAATAGAGTACAAGCCAGAATATTTGGATGGCATACCGATGATAAAGTATTAATTCCTACATCAGATTTACCTTGGGCAACACCATCATTTGGACCCAATGTTCCCAATATATCAGGAACACCTAAAGAAGGCGATTGGATTTTTGGATTTTTTACTGATGGTGATTCTGGTCAAATGCCCATGTATCTTGGAGTTATACCCGCTGTACCAGGAATAAGACCACCTCAGTCAAAAGGATTCTCTGATCCAAGACAAGTATCTGATCTAGGTGATGCGCCAGCAAAGCCAATTAGTAGATTAATTAACAGTACATATGGTGTAAGAGTTAATACAGTTCCAAAAACTCAATATCCAAGAACAGACATAAAATATCTAAAAACTAATCCTACGATATATGAACATTATATTTCTAGGCTTGCAAGAAATGAAGATGTGGCCAACACAGCAGTTGAGTTTAGAAAAAAGAATTGGGTTCTAGCAGATTCCGTTATGGGTGCTCAATGGAAAGAACCTCAACCTGCCTATGGTGCTATGTATCCCTATAATTCAGTAAATGAATCTGAATCTGGGCATACAGTTGAAGTTGATGATACACCTGGGAATGAACGAGTAGCGATCACTCATAGAAGTGGTACAACACAAGAAATGTATCCTTCAGGAACACAAGTTGAGAAGATTATCAAGGATAATTACACGATTGTACATGGATCAGATTTTGCATATGTTCAAGGTAAATTGGAACTATCTGTTGAAAATGTGGCTAATATTAGAATTAAAGGTAAAACTACAATAGAAGTGGATGGTGACGTAGATTGGAAGATTTCTGGTGGAATGAATCTATCTATAGGAAAGGATTTGAATATAAAAACTGGTGGCAATGTAAATTTTGATACTGGTGCAACTTATTTTATCACTGCCGCTTCAGTTATTGCACTTGATGGACCACAGATACAATTAAATTCTGGTGTCGCTTCACCAGCAGGAATACCTTCTCCCACAAATACGTATAAAAATCCTACGCCAGTTGTTCCTGTGACAGAAACAGTCAGACCTGTTGTTTTTCCATTTATTCCTCTATCGGCAGCAGAAGCCGCAAATACTACACTTTCCTCAGCAGGAACTGCTGACGTAACGGATGTTCCTGCATCAAGTAATGTTGCACCAACTGCTCCTATCACAGGCGACTTATTTACCACTGAAATGATGCAAGCAGCAGGAGTAAAATCAGCGAATATATCAACTTATCTACCTGCACTTAATAAATTTGGTCAAAAGTATGGTATGGCTTCTATTCAATCAAGAGCAGCATTTGTTGCGGAATGTTCTGTTGAATCGGGTAATTTCTCAACAATTAAAGAAAATTTAAATTATACTTCAGCAGCAAGATTAGTTCAAATATTTCCAAAATATTTTCCTACTACAGCCGCAGCACAACCTTATGTGAATAATCCTCAAGGATTAGCAAATATTGTGTATGCGGGTAGAATGGGAAATGGAAACACGGCTTCGGGTGATGGATGGACATATGCGGGCAAAGGTTTGATACAATTAACAGGAAAAGCAAATTACGTTGGTTTTGCTAATTCTTTACAAATGTCGCTTACTGATGCCGCGGCCTATCTTCAAACAACAGATGGTGCGGTAGAATCGGCTTTTTGGTACTGGATGTCTAATAAACTATCAACTCTTGCAGACGCAGGTAATATATCGGCGGTTTCATCAAAAATAAATGGTGCAAAACCTGCACACGCTGATAGTCAAAGAACTAGTTATTATAATGCAGTGTTACCTGTCACTCCTGCAGTATAAATAAGTTATTGGAGATTAAATGGCAACTGTAACTCAATATTCAGATTTAGACATGACCTTCACGATACATCCTGTTAAAGGCGATATATCCATAATTACTGGTCCACAGGATGTAATAACTTCTGTTAAAAATCTAATATTCACTAACTTTTTTGAAAGACCATTTCAACCTTTATTGGGTTCAAATTTAACTAAAATGTTATTTGAACCAATTTCTCCACTAACTTCTAATTATATCCAAAGAGAAATTAGTGATGTTATACGGAATTATGAACCTAGGGCCCAATTAGATTCTGTAGTGGTAGCGGTTAATCCAGATTATAATTCGTACTCAGTAACAATTACTTTTTATGTTGTAAATCAAACGCAACTTGTAACGGTTAACCTTTTATTGGATAGATTAAGATAATATGTCAACAGCCAACTCACAAATTCAAATAGCAGAACTTGATTTTGATCAAATAAAATCAGGTTTTATTCAATATCTTCAAGGATTACCCAATAGTCCATTCCAAGATTTTAACTTTTCGGGTTCTGGAATATCTACATTAATGGATATACTGGCATACAATACCCATTATAATGCATATTATTTGAATATTGTTGCTAATGAAATGTTTTTGGATACGGCAGCATATAGATCATCTGTTGTTTCTCATGCAAAATTATTGAATTATACACCAATGTCCTCATTGGCTCCTACAGCAACAATAAATGTAACTATAAGTGGTGTAACAACATCTTCGATTACTTTGCCTAAGAATTCAACATTTATGTCTGAGCAAGTAAACGGTGTAAATTATCCATTTATTACATTTGATTCATATACTGTTAATACTGATATTGCCAATTCAGTCGCAACTTTTAGTAATGTTCAAATTGTCCAAGGTCAACCTATAACATATACATATCCTGTTAATTTGGCAACTAATCCGAGTTGCATATTTCAAATACCCGATACTAATGTTGATACTACAACACTCCAGGTAATTGTTTCTTCAATATCATTAGGAACATCTACTGTATATAATATAGCCACAAATTTTTTAACGTTGGACGGAACATCTCAAGTTTATTTTCTTCAAGAAGGATTAAATGGAAATTATGAGATTTATTTTGGTGATGGAATCTTAGGCACACAGTTAACAAACGACAATAGTGTAACTTTATCGTATATAATTACAGCAGGTACTTTAAGTTCTGGTGCTAATAATTTTGTTTCAAAGGATAACATTGATGGTTACAGTAACATTTTGGTGTCTCCTGTAGTACCTGCAACTCAAGGTGGTAACAAAGAATCCATTGCTTCTATTAAATTCCAAGCACCCAAGTCATTCTCGGCACAAAATCGTGCAGTAACAAAAGAAGATTATATTACAGCAATACAACAAAATAAATTGGGATATTCGTTTGATGCTGTTAATGTTTGGGGTGGAGAAGAAAATACTCCTCCTATATATGGCCAAATTTTTGTTTGTTTAAAACCAACAGGATCTTATTCTCTAACAACCTCACAAAAACAACAAATTATTAATAGCGTTATTACTCCAATTTCCGTATTGACTGTTAAATCATCTATTGTTGATCCGGATTATACTTATATTACATTAAATGTTAATGTTTATTATGATCCAACAAAAACCACATTAACTTCTTCACAAATTCAATCCGGAGTTACATCAGCCATTCAAAATTTTGCATTATCTACATTAAATACTTTTAATTCAACATTTAATTCTTATGATTTGTTAAGTGCAATACAAAATTTTGATCAATCGGTTGTTACTTCTGAATATGCACTAAAATTACAAAAAAGATTTTATCCTAGTCTTATTACACCCACAACATATAATTTATATTATAACACTTCGTTACAACCCGGTACATTTTTAAGTGGAATATCAAGTTCTCCTGCTTTACAATTTAGAGATCCGACAAATTTAAATAACATAATTGATGGGGTTTATATTGAAGAAATTCCATCACAAACTCATGGCATAGACACTATTTCAATTTTAAATCCTGGATTTAGTTATCAATTGGCTCCACAGGTAACTATATTGGGCGATGGAACTGGAGCAACAGCTCATGCAATTGTTTCTGGAGGAAGTATTGCTAAAATAGTTGTAGATAGTTCAGGAAATAATTATACATCAACGGTAGTTTCTATTACTGCTCAACCAGGAGATACAACTGGTCAGAATGGTGCTGCTATTGCTAATATGCAAGGAAGATACGGAACATTAAGATTATATTATTATAATTCAATGAATGTTAAAACAATTTTAAATGGTAACATTGGTACAATAGATTACACCAATGGTATTATCACATTAAATTCTTTTACTCCTGTCAATGTTGATAATCCTTTAGGCCAACTTTCTATATCAGCAACACCATCCACATCAATTGTATCATCAACATTTAATGGAATTATCACTGTGGATCCTTTTGATCCTTCTGCAATTATTGTTAATGTTGTTACTAAAACTAGTTGATAAATGATACCTAACGATCAAAAAACATCCTTATTAATACCATTTCAACTTCCAGAATTTATTCGGGATGATCCTAATTATTCTAATTTTGTATTGTTTTTGCAATCATATTATGAATGGCTGGAACAAACCGATAATGTTACTGATAGAGCAAAAAATCTTTTAAGCTATAAAGATATTGATGAAACAACTTCAGAATTTCAAAAATATTTTATAAATGATTTTGTTGCAAGTTTTCCTCCTGAAACATCATGGGCAATTCAAAATAAAGCAGAAGTTATTAAACTTGCCAAGCAATTATATCAATCCAAAGGAACTCCATCTTCCTATAAATTTTTATTCAAAGTTTTATATAACTCTGATTTTGATTATTATAACACAGGAGATTTTGTATTAAGAGCATCCGCAGGAAAGTGGTATGTTCCAAGAAGTTTAAAAGTACAATCTGATGATAATAATTGGTTAAAAGTAAAAAATCTTAAAATTTTTGGTGAAATTTCAAAATCATTGGCTACAATTGAAAATGTGGTTGAATCTGGAATTAATACTGAAGTTTTTATTTCCGACATCGAAAGATTGTTTCAAACAGGTGAATTTGTTTATGTTATAGATCAAAATTCACAACCTGTTCTTTTTAATGGACAATTATTAAGAGCAAAAATTTTAGGTCAGATAAGTCAATTAAACATTGATCCCAATAACCAAGGAACATTATATAACCCAGGTGATCCTGTTATTGTTTACGGAGGATTAAACTCCAATACTGGACATGGAGCACAAGCCATAGTAGGATCAGTTACTTCAGGATCAATACAAAAAATTAATGTATTGAATGGTGGTTATGGTTATACATTATATCCCAATACTTTAATATCATTAACAAATTCTCCGGGTGCAGTTGCAATAGTATCGGGTCTGGATCCGGCGGCAAAAGGAAGTTCTAATATTACATTTCCTATAAACGATATAGGTTTAAAACAATTTATATCCATAAATGCATTTAGTTATGGTTTTACATCTAATTTAGCGGCCAATATTAATAGTAGTTTGGCTAATGCATTTTCTTTTTTTTCATTAAACACATTTCCTATTTCTTCTGTAACTGTGCAAAACGGTGGAGGGGGAATAAGTAATACTCCTGTAATTACTGCAACTTCATATTATCCAACAGATAATGTTGCATCTCCAGGAAACTTATCATATTTGGGTATTCTTGCGCCTATTCAAATTTCCAATGGTGGTGTTAATTATACTAACAACGACACTATTATCATATCAGGTGGTTCAGGATATGGCGCATATGCAAATTTATCCGTTAATTCGTCAGGTTCTATTGTTTCTGTGTATTATGTTCATGGAAATATTGTTGGATCTTATCCTCTCGGTGGATTAGGTTATGGTTCTGATTCATTACCGACAATTGCAATTTCATCAACAAATATGGCGGCATCAAATGGTTCTCTTTATGTTACTGGTATTTTAGGTGAAGGAGCCGTATTATCTCCAATTGTTAATCGTGTAGGATCAATAACTTCTATTAAAATTACTGATCCTGGAGAAGATTACATTTCACCACCTTCTGTATCATTAAAAGTTCAAGATATTATTATTTCGAATGTTTCTTCATATCAAACAATACAGAAAGGTGATATTTTTTATCAGGGCCCAAATCTAGCCAATTCAACATACCGATCTACGGTAGATTCTATTTCTCCTTATGGTATACCTGACAACAATCCATATCTATCACAATATACAATGAGAGTGTATGGTTATAATACTAATCCTGTTGCCGGAGTACCTTTAGTTGCAAATGGTAAAAATGTTGTATTAAATGTTTTATCATATAAAGATTATGGTGATGGAACAGCAAAAGCCACAGCAAAATTTTTAAATGGTTTGTTAATAGGCCAAGGACAATATCTTGATTCTTCTGGCCAACTAAGTTCATTTGATGTATTACAAAGCATAGATTATAACAATTTTACCTATGAAATTACCGTTGAAAAAGAAATTGAAAAATATAGAAAAACTTTATTAAACCTATTACATCCAAGCGGAATGAAAGTTATTGGTCGTTTTGCAATGAAATCTAATGGGTCATTTATTTTAAATTCGGAAACTGCGTTGAATCAAGGTTATCCATTATCATATTTTACAGGGACCAATGGTTCTTCTGTAACAATGTCGGCAAATTTTAATAATCCAAGTAATAACATTATACAATTTAATAATTTGGCTGGAGCCAATTTAGAAAACATAATCTTACCAAATAGTTCTATAAGTTTTACAACAAGCAACGGAGATGTGGTTTTCTCTCAAATTTTAAGTGTTGTTGATAATACTTCAAATACCGTTACCTTAGCAGACAATGTATGGTTATCTTTTGCAAATGTGGCCTATGCCTCTGCAAATGCAGGAAATAGTGTAATAAATATAATATCCTTAACAAATTCGTATAATATTGTAAATGGTGGTGTTTATACTGATCCAAATTATCCACTTAAAGATATAATTCGTTTAGGTGATACGATATCAATCAACAATATGACTCAAACCGTATCTAGTGTTGACTATATAAATAATATAGTATATTTAAACGGTAATTTAACTTACGGTGCAAATAACGATTATATATCTGTGAATAGAACACTTTTCGCTACTGCTCAATACGTTCAAATATTTGGACCTACAGGACAACAATATCAACCTGAGTTATCAACACAATCAGGAAACATAATAACTACACAAGATGGAACAATAATCTTATTAGGATAATAAAATGTCAACAGTAAAAATATCAGACCTTCCTGTATTAAGTCGATTAAATTCAAATACATCAAATACTTTGCTCATTGGAGTGGATGTAGGTTCAGATATAACAGGACAACTAACAGCAACCGCGTTGGCAGCAGCATTATATCTTAATAATGTACTAAATGTTGGAAACAATAGTTCGTTTTTACCTAATACTATTGCTCAATTTGCTGGAACATCAAATAATTATGTTCAGATAAATCTTGAAAATATCAATAATGATTATGGAACAGCCGATTATATTGTAACAGCAAACACAGGAACAGATACGTCATATTATGTAGATTTAGGTTTTGCTAATAAAAATTATAATACATCAAGTCCTTATAATAGTTTAGGAACTGCGTTAAACGCTCTAGATGCTTATTTGTATGCTCAAGGTGGTGCTGGTCCAGGTGGGAATTTAGTGATTGGTACAACATCTACAGGAACAAAAATAAATTTTATTGCAGGCGGATCTAATTCAAGTAATATTATAGGATATATTGATTCCACAGGAATTCATTTCAATAGTATAACATCACAAATTTCTTCTCAGGTGTCAGGAAATCTTGCTATTGCAGAAGCATATACTGATACAGCAAATACATTTATTCAAACACATTATCTTGCTAATACAAAAGGAGTGGTTACTGCTGGTGATTTTAATGTTTCGGGTAATACTACAAATTATGGAGCATTAACATTAAATGCACCTTCAACTTTTCCAAATACATTTCAATTATTAACGATTTCTGCTGCTTCTAATAATTATTCTCAACCAACAACACAAACTGGTTATATTGCACAAATTACCGGTTATGCAAATACTCCCACTAAATTAATTGTTGATTCTTTTGGTGCAAATACATATGGACTTATTGCTGGTCGTACCGCAAGAGGATCAGCCTCATCACCATCATCAACATTGTCTGGTGATGTATTGATGAGATTTGCTGGAAATGGTTGGGGTACAACTGGTTTTAGTAATTTGGGTGTTGGTAGAATTGATATTGTTGCAGCAGAAAATTATACAGATTCATCAAAAGGTTCACAAATTCAATTTTGGAATACACAACCAGGAACAAATACATTAAATCAAATTGCTACATTTAATGCAACTGAAGTTACTTTTTCAGGCCATGTATATCCGAGTAAAGGTTTTATTTATACACCACTAGTATATCCTTCGGCACAAACAGCAATTACAATTGACTTTGCTAATAATTCATTGGTCCGAGCACAAACTACATCAGGATTAACTGTATCCCTTAAAAATTATATTGTAGGTAAAACTGTTGAATTGTGGATTACAAATACTTCAGGCACAAATCAAACATTTACGACTGGTATTTCTGCTATCAATTCAACATTAAATGCAACCACATATACTATGCCAGGTACATCAACGATTTATGCAAGGTATTTTTGTGTTGATGGTACTTTAGCGAATACTTTAGTTTCCGTTGCCCACTCTTAATAAATATATACAATGGCTAATCAAAATTTACTAACACATACTTATAAAACTACAAGAACGCAACAAGATTATTATTCTCCTGTTGCTATTTTACCTGGAACTTCTCAAAGTATCAATTCAACTTATTGTTTTTTATCTAAAGTTGATCCCTGGACAGATGATAATAATCCGGATACACCAACACAAGATCAAAAATATATAAAATCTGTTTATAAAAATATGTTTGTTGCTAAAAAAATAACAACAAATAATATATCTCCAGTAATCCAAAGAATTGATTGGACTTTAAATACAGTCTACGATTATTATAGAGATGATGTTGATATGTTGGAAAGAGATACGAATGGATTTTTAATATTTAATTTTTATGTTAGAAATAGTTTTAATCAAGTTTTCAAGTGTCTTTGGAATAATAATGGTGCATATTCAGTAAATGAACCTATCTTCCAACCAGGAACATATAATACAAATGCTATATTTCAAAACTCAGATGGTTATAAGTGGAAATATATGTATACTATTGATCTTGGATCAAAAAGAAACTTTATGGATTCATCATGGATGCCTGTTCCCATAACTTCAGTTGTAGGAAAAGTATTGACAGGACAAACCCTTGATCCTACTGAAACTAGTTTAACAACAGGAACTGTTCCTGGTTCTGGTGATATAGAAGTTATTAATGTTACGAATGGTGGTTCTGGATATAATCCTTCAAATTCTGCTATTTTTGTTACAATTACTGGAGATGGAATAGGTGCAAATGGTTCGGTTGTAGTTGCTAATGGATCAATTACTGATATTCAGGTTACAAATATAGGAACAAATTATATTTATGCTAATGTGATCATTTCTTCTACCACAGGATCAGGTGCAACCGCAATTGCATCATCTTCTCCTATAGGTGGCCACGGTTATGATCCTCTTTCTGAATTAGGCTGTCAAAATATTATGTATGTCTGTGAATTTAACAGTAACGAAGGTGGTACGGAAAATGGGTTATCATATATACCCACAGATATTGATTATCGCCAGGTTGGTTTATTAATTAACCCTTTAGCCAGTAGCACTTATCCAAATTGGGCTAATGCTGCGATTTATAATACAGCGACAGATGCTATTGTTTTTCCTGGATTTGGAGAATATGTCTCTGATGAAAATGTTTATCAATATGATACAAATGGAAATCAAGTCTTTTCTGCAACAGTTCTTTCATTTGATCCCGGAACCAATGTAATTAACCTCATAAATATAACAGGAACTCCAATACTTAATTCACCAATATCAGGAAATGTCTCAAAAACATCAAGAACATTAAATACTGTAATAACTCCAGATTTTATAACTTTTTCTGGTTATATTACTTTTATACAAAATAGAACTGGAGTTCAAAGAAGTTTCGATGGTATTGAACAGTATAAATTTGTTTTACAATATTAAGGGAAAAAAATGGCATTAAATTTTAATGTAGATCCATACAATGACGACTTTGATCCGTCAAAGAATTTTTATCGCATACTTTTTAAACCCGGTTATGCTGTTCAAGCACGTGAATTAACACAAAGCCAAACAATCCTTCAGGATCAAATTACAAAATTTGCTACCAACATTTTTGCACAAAATACTCCTATTTCTGGTGGTCAGATAACAACAAATTTAAACTGTTTTTATATTAAACTTCAACCAACATACAATAATATAACAATAGATGTTTCTCAATTTCAAGGAAAAACAATAACAGATTCAACAGGAACAATTTTAGCAAAAGTTATTGCTACGGTTGCTTCTACCGGAACTTCAGGTGATCCTACAACATTAATTGTTACATATTTTTCTGGTTCTTATTTTTCTGATAATCAGATAATATATGATGCAACATCTAATTTGACGGCTCAAGCATTATCACAATCTTCTACCGGAAGTAGTTCGATTGCTTCAATTACACAAGGTGTTTTTTATATTGCACAGACATATACAAATTCCACCAATGGTTTATTGGTAACCAATGGTAATTTTGTACAAGTAAATCCACAAACCATTGTTTTGGACAAATATGATAGTTCTCCTAATACTAGAATTGGATTGAGTATTACTGAAACTATTATTGATTATACCGATGATTCTTCTTTATTAGATCCTGCAATCGGTGCTTCAAATTATCAAGCACCTGGAGCGGATAGATATTCAATAACATTAAACCTAACAAGTCTCCCACTCACACCAGGAAATGATGATGGTTTTATTGAATTAGCACGAGTTCAAAATGGTAATATTGTTAAAATTGTAAATTCAACTTCTTATTCGCTGTTAGATGATTACTTGGCAAAAAGAACATTTGAAACGAATGGTGATTTTATCGTAAAGAATTTTAATCTTACCGCTGTAACCGATCCAAATAGTTCATTGTATGATTTAAATATTGGTAATGGTCTCGCATATGTTCATGGTTATCGTTTAGAAAATCAAGGAACACTAGTTTTAACCAATAATCGTGCAAGAGATACCTCTACACAAAATACAAATACTCTTTTTGTTGAGTATGGTTCATATTTTTATGTTGATACTGTAACAGGAGTATTTGATGTTACTACCGGTATGCATGTTGATTTGCATTTGGTGCCCACAAATCTTATCAATACAGCAAATACTAATACATATAACTCTACCCTTGTGGGTTCTGGATATATCAGAAATTTAACATACGATCATAATACCACAGATTCCAATACAGCATCTTATGTATTTAAAGCGTATGTTCATGATATTGGTACAAATATTTTATCATCTAATGCATCAAGTGGAACAACCAACACTATAACCTTTTATGATCCAAACAATAAATTTTCTAGTATTGCAAATTCGTATTCTGGAGTAACACTAACTATTGATTCTGGAATAGGATCAGGTTATTCGGGAACAATTTCTTCATATAACAATACTACAAAAACAGCAACAGTTTCTCCTAATTTTTCATTTAATCCAAACACAACTTCAAATTTTTCATTAAGATTTAAAACTGGTGATGTTGAATCTTTAGCAAACACAGTCAATTCTGCTTATGCTAATATAAATTTAGAAGGAAAACTTCTTGGATTATCTTCAAATCCTACATTATATTTAAATCCAATAAATCCTCAATTAATATATTCTCTTGGCGAACCTTATGTTGCTTCGGTTTCTGGCACTAGTTATTCATCAGTTAAAGAATTTAGAGGAATTCCACTTTCTTTGGTAGGAGGAACTCCAACAGCATCTATTACTATTACTGATGGTCTTGGTGCTATTACTTTTGAGGGTGGAAATGGAGGCGGAACTTTATCCACAGACGCGATCAAGCAAAATTATACAGTAATCCTAACAAACACAACTGATACAGCAAATAATGGTTCTATTGGAACAATTCTTGATTTTTGTTCTGCTGGCAACACGGTTACTATTTCTGCTGATTCTAAAACAGCAACATTTTCATCGACACATTACAAGACTCCATCAACAACATTAACAATAATTGCAAAAGTCAATGTAAATAGTGCTGACAGTTCTTATATATTAAAAAACAAAACATTAATTTCAGGAAACACTTCTCTAGTTTCAAATACAGGACCATCTGGTATTATCAATTCAAATACATTTATTGATTTGGTAAATGGACAGGTCTATATTAATAATCAATCTCTTGTTGGAGTAGGACAAAAACAATCTCTGTATATTTCTGATGTTAAAAATATTGTTACAATTATTGATACAGGATCACCTTCTACTCCTCCCACATTAAGTATGTTGACAAATTCATTATATAATGTAACTAGTAATTTTACATTTAATAATGGCCAACAAGATTCAATATACAACCATGCTTACATTTCTTTGAATCCTGGTGCTCCAGTTCCTAAAGGAAATATTTTAGTTGTTTTCAATTACTATAAACACTCGGGTGGTGATGGATATTTTAGTTATCAATCATATGCAGGAAGTGGTGAAAATTATGCTTTAATTCCTTCATATACAGCCAAAAATGGAACAGTATACAATCTCCGGGATTGTATAGATTTTAGACCCACTAGAAAAAATGCAACATCCGCATTTATTTTTGATTATACATCATCTCCAAGTCCAACAAATGATTTTGGATATTATATTCCACAAGATTTAACAAATTTCACTGGAAATTATTCATATTATCTCGGAAGAAATGATATTTTAGTATTAAGCAAAGATAAAAATTTCCAAATAGTACAAGGAAAGTCGTCAATTAAACCCACTTTCCCTGTCCAACCTGATGCGTCTTTATTGATAGCAAAAATATATCATGATCCTTATACTGCTTTCTTACCTTCAGAAGCACCAAAAGGGATATTACCAAATCTTTCAATGGAAAAAGTATATCATCGCCGTTGGAGGATGCAAGATATTACTGAATTAGAAAGACGAGTTGATTATGTCTATGATGAACTGAAAGAATCAGAAAAAACAGCAATGACCACAACAGTACCAGATGATAATGGTATAGATAGATTAAACACTGGTATCGTTGTTGATGATTTCACTTCTTTGGTAATCGCAGACACATCTAATCCTTATTTTTCAGCATCAATAGATTCGTTGCAGAACAGGCTTACAGCGTCACAAACAATAGAAAATTATCCTTTACAATCCGCTACCGTTATAAATGGATTAGGTAATTTTTCTTCTAGTGTAGCAGCATCGTTAGGATTTGCTGTTAATAAAGTTAGTAAAACAACCAATTATTTTTCTTTGCCTTATAGTAATACAGCAATAGTTGTTCAATCATTAGCAAGTAATACTGTCTATCCAAATCCATTTACAACTGCTATTTTTCAAGGTGTTTGCAAAATAGATCCTCCTGTTGATACATGGGTCGATAAAGATTTTGATCCTGATAACGTTATTGCTGATCCTAGAAATTTAGTTCAAACAACAGATAATGTTTATAATCTCAATACATTAAATGTTGTGAATTGGCAATCAATACCAGGAACACAAAATCCTGCGGTTTCTGTAGTGTCTAATCTTGGTTCTCCATATGTCTTGAATAATGGTTACATAACAAATGACGGATTACAACCCTATATAAAACCACAACAATTGGTATTGAGGGGTAAAGGATTAAAACTCAATTATCCTATTAGAACATGGTTTGATAATGATGATATTAGTGATCATTTTGTTAATCTGGATATTATTGAATTGTCAAATGTATCTGGTTTATTTGATGAAGATGATGTTATAGGATATAAAGATTATATAACAAATCAATTTTATCCTTATGGAACGGTTGTTGGAGTGTATAATTATGGTGGAGTAGGACAAAAAGTTCGTCTTTATGTATTAGGACAAGAAAATTTCCATGGAATTAAGAATTTCAAATATAATTTAAATACATATGTAACTAATATAATTTCAAATGCTGAATTTGATGGAAATGGAAATTATACAGCAAATACTGCTTTTGGACATCAAACCAATTTAACTCCTCATATCGTCAATGTACATGCTTCAGGAACAGTAACATCTGTAGGAAATGGTTTTGTTGATTATGTTGGATATACCGGTTATTTGTTCAGAAGAACATTCCTTGGTTATAGTGTTTTCTTAAACAATCATGGCGTTTGGTCTGACCAAGACGGAAATGATTCTTATTGGGACAGAACATTCAATGTAAATTTTACAACATCAGGAACATATCATCATCATATTGATGCTGTTGGTTCATATCAAATATGGATTGATGGTGTTTTGGTATACGACACTTATACAAACGTAACATTATGGAGTAGATACGGAAATCCTGTTAAATATTCATACAACCATACATCAGGATATCATACAATAAGAATTAAATCATATTGTTACAGATATGGATACAGCGATTATCGTAATTATGATAATCATATGGGTTTTGCTATTGCTGATCAAGATTGGATTTTAGGAAATAATACTAAGGGTAATATTTTATTCAGTTTGGCTAATCATAATATTAATCCATTAGATGTTGGAAATTCGTTAATCAGAACGGATTATACTGATGTTAAACTCTATTCTGGTGTTACTCAGTTTGCATTAAGTCCTGCAGCAAACGCTAGTAACACAAATTTTTATAATGGGTCAACAATCAATATTACATCATCTTATCGCGGAACAGGACAAAACATAATTATTAATAGTTCAGCAAAAATTACATCATATAATGCTGCAACTAGAATTGTAAACGTTGATACTCCTGTAACAATTTCATTAGGATACAATACCGGTTACACATCAACATACACAATTAATGGAACATATACAAATTATATATTAGCACAAAAAAATAACGTGTTACATACAATTTCTACCAATGAAGATGGAAATATTTTTGGTGTGTTTAATATTCCACAAAATACATATAGGACAGGTAAAAAAGTATTCAGATTTGATGATAGAGTTAATAGTGTTCAGTCAACATCAACCACTTGGTGTGAAGGCGTCTTTAATTGTGGTAGTTTAATTGATAAACATATTGATAATGATTTAAGTCCTTCTGTTGACTCTGATGATAGAAGAATTATACCCATAGACCAACAGGAAAATATTGTTGTAAATCCGGGAACAGTATTAAACATCAATGATCCTATTGCTCAAACATTTACAATTGATAAAAAATCTTATCCCAATGGTGTGTTCATATCTTCCGTTAAAATTTTCTTCTACAACAAAGCAACAACAACTAGTTCACCAGTTACATTGTCTATTGTTCAAACTGTTAACGGACAACCTAATGGAAAAGTATTAGATAATTCAACCGTTGTTCTTACACCAGAAAGAGTTAATTATTCACACACTCCATATTATTTGGACAATACGACATGGACAGAATTTGTATTTCCTGCTCCATGTTATGTTCAATCTGGAGTTAATTACGCTATCGTAATTCAATCTCCTTCGTCTGAATATCAATTACATATTGCAAGGCAAAATGATTTGGCTTTAGCCTCTTGTGTTAATTATTCTTCAACTATTCCTAAAATTGGATCAGTTCCTTATACAGGAAATCTTTTCCATTCACAAAATTCTGGAATATGGAATGGAGATCAAACACAAGCGCTAATGTTTATAATTGAAAGATGTGTGTTCAACACTACAGTCCAACCTAAAATACCTTTCCATATTATTAACGGAAGTCCTACTCGAAAATTGGCCACACAAGATATACAGGCTTATTACGACCTTAGTTTGGTTAATAATATTCAAGGAACAGTAACAACAAATGATAATGAAATGGATGAATTGAATTTTACAACAACTGATTATGTTCCAACGAACACTAATATTAGTTATAGTTATCAAGCACAATTAATGTCTACTGGTAATCTTGATGTAGAAAAATCAATAATTCCTGGTAAATATGGTGCTCCTAATTTTGTTAATGAAAATTTGAATGATGGACAAGGACCTCGCATGTTGCAAGCAAACACATCAAATTCATTTACAATGTTTGCAACACTAAGCAGCGTTGATGATAGAATGTCACCTTTTATTTCTGATGATGGATTAACACTATACAATATTCAATGGTCTATTAATAATTTAAATTTGAGTAATAATAATATTTCGGTAATATCTGGAGGATCCGGATACAATGTTAATACGGCTAGTGTATCTGTTTCTTCTCCGGATATATCTGGAGGAACACAAGCCACTGCTGGTTTAACTTTATCAGGCAACACCGTTCAGTCAGTATATTTAATTAATTCGGGTGCCGGTTACTTGAACACACCAATAATCACCGTTCTCGATTCAACAACAAGAAGTGGTAATGCAAATGCTGTAGTAACTATTTCTTCTGAATTTTCTCCGACGGGAGGAAATGCTATTGCCAGATATATTTCTAAACTGATTACTATAGGTGCAACAAATATTTCGGGTGATTTGAGAACTTATTATACAGCGTATAGACCTATTGGAACAAACATTTATGTATTCTATCGTGTTCAAAATTTAAATGATCCGGGTAATATCACATCAACAAACTGGCAATTAATGACTACGGTTAATAATGGATCATCATATTCACAATCAGAAAACAATTTGGTTTCTTTAGTTGGAGCACCTGGAATTAACGGAGTTGCTAACAACAAACTCTCATATATCAATTCATCTGGAACAACATACACCTTGTTTAATCAGGTGGAATTGAAAATTGTTCTAACTACCAATGATAATACCAAAGTTCCTTATTTAACTGCTTTGAGCATATTAGCATTACCGGCAGGAAATTGATTATGGAAAGATTTGTGAATGTAAAAGGAACAAATTATATTAGGGACACAAAAACTATGGCATTAATTAATAATGATCCATCGGGATGTTTATATGAACAACAATTAAATAAAATATCTAAAGAAAAAAACGAAATAAATATAGTACAATCAGAAATTAAAAGCATCAAAAATGATATGGATGAAATAAAAAAAATAATGTTACAACTTTTAAATAAAGGTTCAGACAACTGATGGCTAATACAGTTACACTACTTAGTTACGCAAACACTTTTGGTGATTGGGTTATTACTACCAATAAATTGGTTCAAGAAAATAATACTCTTGCTTCTGGTAGTTATAATAAAACTCAAGGTACTCTTATTGTTAGTGATCCTGTTAATGCTTTTTCTGCAAACGGACCCGCATACTTCTATAGCACACTCCAAGTTTTAGGAACTGGTTCTTCTGGATATATTCAAAATAATCTTCGTGTTGATGGTCAAGTATATTTCACTAATACAACTTTAGGATTAACTAATTCTGGGCAGGCTAATATTGGAGGACAGTTATTAGCATTATCTTCTGGAACTGGATTGACTGTTTCAAATAATGCTAATATTAATGGAATTTTAACTGTTGGTGGCAATGCTAATGTGAGTGGAATTTTAACTGTTGGTGGTTTAGCAAATTCAAATACATTATTGGTTCGTTCTGATGCTAATGTGAGTGGAAGTTTATCTGTTGTAGGTTCATTATATTCTGGGCCCGTTTATGAAAATGGCATAAGATTAAAAACATATATTGATACAACATATCTTCCATTGTCTGGAGGTACAATCAGTGGAAATTTAAATGTATCCAACAATTTCTCAGCAAATAATTTTTCCGTAAGTGGAAATTTTACTGTTAGTGGTTCTACTGTATATAATACACCACAATTCGTTTTAAGTGCATCCAGTCCAAATCCTTCATATGCTTACTATAATGTTTATAGAAGTCCTGGTGCAAATGCTTCTATTCGCTGGAATGAATCATCTCAGTATTGGGATATTTTAGATGTTGGATCTTTAACCTATAATAAATTATTAACATCAGAGTATTTGACTAATTCTGTAACAACTTCAAATTCTTCTTTGATTGCAACAGCATCAGCAGCAAATACTCTGAATAATTCTATTATATCAACTTTACTAATAGCAAATCAAGCATTAGGTATTGCTCAATCTACATCTCCTGTAGCAAATTCTGATTATACTTTTGTATCAATAACTCCAGGAACAACAGGAAATTCTACATCAATACCTTCTATTACAGTTGCCGCTAATGGTAGAATTATTGCTATATCGAATACATCAATTACAGTTCCTCCAGGAACATCAATTTATGCAAATTCTGGACAATTAACGGCTAATGCTTCTACAGGAGTAGTTGCTATTGGTTTAGGTACTACAGGTGTTACTGCTACAACTTATGGTAATACAAGCACTGTTCCATCTATTACAGTTGACTCATTTGGAAGAATAACATCAGCATCTAATACATTAATTACATTGACTAATATTACTGATGATAATTCAACTAATACAATTTATTATCCTTTATTATCACAGGTTGTTTCAGGTTCTTTATTAACAGCAAACACAAGCAGCACAGGTTTAAATTTTAATCCTTCGACAGGAACACTATTAGCAACTATATTTGATTCTTTATCTGATATAAACCAAAAAACAAACATACAAAAAATAGAAAATGCTTTAAATATTGTTCAAAATTTAAATGGTTTCACTTTTGAATTTAAAGATAGTGGAAAATCTTCAGTTGGTTTAATAGCACAAGAAGTAGAACAAATTGTTCCTTCACTTGTTACAATGAATAATGGTTTTAAAACATTAAATTATAATGGTATAATTGGTATATTATTGGAAGCTATTAAGGAACTTAAACAGGAAGTAGACGAACTAAAAGGTAAATAAATGGCAGCCGGATATTCAGATCAGTTTTTAGAACAAGGTACCGACTTCATAAATCAAATAACTCTTGATGCTGATAATTCTGTACCATATAATTTAACTGGCTTTACAGTAAAAAGTCAAGCCAAGCGTTCCTACTATTCAAATGATGTTATATTAACTTTTGATGCTTCAATCTATGATGCGAATAATGGCATTATCCAACTATCAGCAAATTCCGCAATTACAGCAAACATTCCCGCAGGTAAATTAGTATATGATGTAATTATTCGTGATACCGATACGAATGTTGTTTCTCGTGTATTAGAAGGACAAATTTTTGTATCTCCCGCTGTAACAACACCGTAAAGGTAATAAATGAAAGTTACAGTAACTCCTCCATCTTCCATTAATGTAAAAATTAATCAAGGTACCGAAAAAGTAGTTCATTCTTCTTCTACTTTTGTTGGTGCAGGTTCTTATGGTGTTCAAGGTATCCAGGGATTACAAGGCAATCAAGGTACTCAAGGAACAACTGGTACTGGTACTCAAGGTACTACTGGTTCACAAGGTACTACAGGATCACAAGGTACTACTGGTTCACAAGGTACTACAGGTTCTCAAGGAACTCAAGGTATCCAGGGTATACAAGGATTACAAGGTAATCAGGGAATTCAAGGACGACAAGGTATCCAGGGTATACAAGGATTACAAGGTAATCAAGGAACTCAAGGTACTACAGGATCACAAGGAACTCAAGGTACTACAGGATCACAAGGAACTCAAGGAACTCAAGGTATCCAGGGTATACAAGGATTACAAGGTAATCAAGGAACTCAAGGTACTACAGGATCACAAGGAACTCAAGGAACTCAAGGTATCCAGGGTATACAAGGATTACAAGGTATACAAGGTACTACAGGTTCTCAAGGTACTACAGGTATCCAGGGAATTCAAGGATTACAAGGTAATCAAGGAACTCAAGGTACTACAGGTTCTCAAGGTACTACAGGTTCTCAAGGTACTACAGGTATCCAGGGTATACAAGGATTACAAGGTAATCAAGGAACTCAAGGTACTACAGGTTCTCAAGGTACTACAGGTATCCAGGGTATACAAGGATTACAAGGTAATCAAGGAACTCAAGGTACTACAGGTTCACAAGGTACTACAGGTTCTCAAGGTACTACAGGTTCTCAAGGTACTACAGGTATCCAGGGTATACAAGGATTACAAGGTAATCAAGGAACTCAAGGTACTACAGGTTCACAAGGTACTACAGGTTCTCAAGGTACTACAGGATCACAAGGTACTACAGGTTCTCAAGGTACTACAGGTATCCAGGGAATTCAAGGATTACAAGGTACTACAGGTTCTCAAGGTACTACAGGTTCACAAGGTACTACAGGTTCTCAAGGTACTACAGGTTCTCAAGGTACTACAGGT
>Ga0208876_1000128_pt1 | contig 26939 bp, 43 predicted proteins | sample CryBogCBH03Jun09_FD_184614 | JGI IMG/M metagenome (GOLD analysis project Ga0208876, IMG submission 184614) | Freshwater microbial communities from Crystal Bog, Wisconsin, USA - CBH03Jun09 (SPAdes) | ecosystem: Environmental > Aquatic > Freshwater > Lake | place: Crystal Bog, Wisconsin, USA... | reverse complement strand
ACAAAAACATGAGGTGTCTTCTTCAATGCTTTTTTAGAAACTGCACGAGCAACACCACCTTTAACCTCTGTGTGAACAGCCAAGCCAAGAGGAGCTTTAGTTTTCATGTGATAGGTAAGTCTATTTGGTGTTGTGGAGATCTTATCGCCATGTTCAGTTGGCTTTTCGTTTGGAGTATGAAGAAGATCGCCTTGAATATGATGACCTTTGTTTACAAACTCATGAGCATGTTTCAAAACGTGCTTTAAAGATTCAGCATATTCAGGTGCATGCCCAAAATGTTTATCAACCTCTTCTGGTGTTCTAGCAACAACACCACGAGCCATTCTATGCTTATCAGAAACGCCTACGCCATGTTCATCGTGAATTACGTGAACAGAAGCACCACCATCAGTCTTTAATGAAGCACCAATTGAGCTAGGCTTACCTTGTCTTTTATTATGAAAATCACGAAGGAGATCTACAGCCATTTTAGAATGTCTGGCATCTTCGTGTGGCAGATCCTTAACGTGTGTTAAATGTCCTAGAGCTTCATCATCCACAGAAGTTGCTTCTATGATGTAGTTTGACTCAGATATAAATGATTTAAATGTATACATCTTATTCCCCTTCCAGTGGCTTAACATCTCTGCCTTTACGGTGTCCAGCATGCGTAATGCCAACAATACCACCAATCTTGGTGCCTGGAATTGTTCTATCTGTAGCATGCTTGGCTACTATTTCATACTTTTGATCTTTGTAGTTTTTGTGAGTGACATCTTTATCAGACTTAATGGATGCAACACCACGATTATTAAATTTTAAATTCATTTTGCCATGAGAAATAACATCAACATTTTCTGGTCCAGATTTATCAGAGTCGTGGTGTTGGCCAAACAATGCTTTTTTAATCATATCATCATGTTCTGGCTTTGTATGATCTAGAGGCATTGTTCTCGATTTGCCCTTCAAAGCCATGTGCTCGTCTGGAATCTTTTTCTTAATTTTCTCTGCAAATTCTTTCATCACAGGATGTGATTGGTTTTTTTTGCCATTGAGGCCACCATACCCTTGATGACTTTCTTCGCTTTCCTTGTGAGAAATATGTATGACATGCTCACCCTTATCATTCACTAAAGCGATATCAGCTTTTGGATTGCCAGATACTTGTTGTGCACCAACGATGCGATGTTTGTTGCCATGACGATCATACATCATGACGGGCCTCTTGCTACCAGTAATTTGATTGTGTAAATCCGTCACAAAACTTGTTTCTTTTTTACGAATATCTTTATGTGTTGGCTTTAATATTCTACTAATAGGAATATGCTCTTCTTTATCAGGATTCTCAACATGTGAGACATGAGCAAACCATTTACCATCATGTTTGCCACCTTCTTGTTTGTAAACTCTATGTACTCTCACTTGTTTGCCACCAGTGGTTGTATATGTAGTGCTGCCAATCTTATCTGAACTAAGATACTTACCAGCATGTCTATCACCCATAGGACCGGAAGATTGCATAGGTTGAGGTCCTGCCAATTCGGCAATAAAAGAATAAAATGTTAACATAGAGATACTCCAAAATAATTTGTATTATATATTTAGGTAATTAAAAATACTACCATAAGTTCAAACAAAAAAAGAGGGCCACATGGCCCTCTTTAACAACAAATCCTAATAACTTATTTTTCTGGTGTAAGCTCGTGAAGTGTTGAAGCAACATGATGAGCGACTGTGTGCTGCTCTTCTGGGGAAAGATGCTCCATACCACCACCATAACCATGCTCGTTAGGCTTATTACCATAATCTCTTACAATACCTTTTACAGTAGCATGATAGGCACCTTTAGCACGATCCACATTGCTGTGATCTGGTTCATAATGAAATACAAATTTCTTACCATTTACTCTACCATGCACAAACCCTTCATCACCACCTTCGAAAGAAGTATGGGTGATGGTTGATTTATTGCCATTGGCATCTTTTGTGTTGTGATTATTCAAAGCTTGGTGTTGATCATCATTGCCATATGTTTCGCCAGACTTGCGTGCCTTGGCTTCTGTTATAATCACACATTTTTTAATTTCTTCTTGGATCTGACCTCTAATGAAGTTAGCGTACTTGTTTACTAAATTATCATTACTCATTGTGTTTCCTTTAGGTGTTAAAAATATTATTTAATAATCTATTTATAAACCAATCATTCTTGAATGATATTTAAACGATCCACGAAAGTCATTACGAAGCCATTCTTCTAGAATCTCAAACCGAATAGCAGATTCTTCTTCACCTTCTTTGATTAGATCGCCCCTAGCTTCTTTGCAAAAGTTAATCAAAGCCTGTAGCGTTACCTTATCACCACCATCCACCAAAGCTGCTGAATGAGTCTTGCCTGCACGTTGATTAGACATAAAAAAAGCCTCCATTGCTTATATTATTATAATAGCATGGAGGCTTAATTATGTCAACAAATATTTTTTATCGCTAATTGTTATAATTTACCATCTACGCCGTAATTATGCGAATTAATAAATCTAGTCAATGCTTTTTTATGAGCTGGTGAGAGAGGTGAAGCAGAATGGAGTTTGTGTTCATAACCTGCATCTCTAACTGCTAGATGATAAGGAATCCCATCAACTTTACCAATTATGTGACCACCATCAGACAGCTCACTTGTGTGTGAATATGCATCTCCAGTAACCTTAACACCGGCGTGTGTTTTTGGTTCAAGAGTCTCTATTTTTTTATCAACGCTGTGGTCTTCTTTGTGTTTTTTATTGAGATATGGATTTCTTGTTGCTCCCTCATTGAGGATATCCTCAATGGCATTCAATTCTGCTTCTGAGAATTCAACATCTTCTTTTTTAACACGCAAATTACCAACAGGATTGCCGCCACCAAACATATTACCAAATGCTTGCTTAGATGCATCACGTCTTTCATCACGTTCCATCTTTGCAATTTTAGCTGAACTTAAGGTTGGTGTTTTTTTCGTAGGTGAAGATTTTGATGCTTCCTCAAACTGTTCAACTTCTTCTTTCATTTTATACATTTTTGATATACCAGGCTTATCAGAACGTGGTCCTCTAAATGGAGGAGTTGATACATTGTCTGGCTTATCAGAACGTGGACCAAATTCACCCTTTGGCGCTGTTGGCTTAGCCTTTACGGGTGTAGTATTATCTTTTTGACCAACAGTTGAAATTGTATGATCTGCTGACACGTGTGTAGCAGTACCACTTTGATCCTTAGAACCTAAAGGTTTCTTAATAGAATGACCTAAGCCTTGACCCATAGATTTTTCATCTACCTGTTCAACACCCTCTTCAATTTCCTTAGAAATTTGCTTGGAGATCATTTCAGCATAAAAATTTATTCTATCAGTCATTGCATTAGTCCTTTCGATAATGTGGTAAAAACAATTATCATCTATTTATAAAAAAAGGGCACCCTGAAGGTGCCCTTTCTACCTGATATCATCAGGCTATACGAATCAGAACTTAGCAGTCAAGCCAAGCATGAACTGATCGCCAGTTGCAGCTGCATTAGTGAAGCTGCCTGATGCATCGTAGTTACGATAGATCTTTGCGCTAACAGCGTAGTTAGAAGCAAGATCATACGTCACACCAGTACCAATCTGATGAGACTGATATCCATTGGCATCAGTATCAAATGCAGAACGGTAACGGTAGGAAACAGCATTCCAAGTCAACTTATCAGTCAACTTAACATCAGCTGCACCATACAATGCGTAATAGCTGAAGTTGGTGGTGTTGAACTTCTCACCAACGCCAACCTTACCAGAAACAGTAACGCCAGCAAAAGCAGGAAGTGCATAACCAACCTGTGCTTCAAGGTTCTGCTTCAAAGCAGAATCAGGAGCCTGGGATGTCTGAGCCATACCACCAACGCTAAAGCCATTGCCTAGCTTGTGGGAATAGGTCAACTGATAGATGTCATCAGTCTTGGAACCAAGATCACCAACAGCGGTGTCCTGTCCATAAGCAACAGTCAAGCTATCTGTGCTTGCTGGTGCAGCTGGGACAACAGTCTCGGTAGCAGCAACAGGTACAGGTGCAGCTGGAGCCTTCTTCTTCTTAGGAAGATCAGTAGCATATGCGGAAGTTGCAAGCATAACAGCGGCAACAGTAATAAGTAGCTTCTTCATTTAGTACTCCTCAGTTTCATTTAAATATGGATTAGCCTTCTACGACTAAATTCTTTCCAGTGAGTTTATTTAGCTTTGCCCACTGAACGACTAATCCGATTGCACGTCCATGAGCTTCAATCTCCCATGGCGTATCCCAATAATCAACCTTCTCTGTATCAAAACGCTGCCCGTTAAACTTATATACACTGCGTTCACGTTGAAGTTGATAAAATTCGCCTTTGGCCCACTGCTTGACGTGAACAAGCTCATGAGCCAAACTATTTAGCAGTAATTGAATCTTTTGGTCTGGATCAATCTGAATGGTGAAATCAAATGGGCGATAATGTTCATCTTCCCAGATACAATTAGCAAACTGATTGGTCTGTTCAAAAAGACCCTTCTTAAATGTCACAACAATATTTAGCTTGTTTTGTTTAGGCTTGGTAAAGAATTTGTTCAGCACAAAGTCCGTCAAGCTTTTAAGCATGTTAAGGTTAGTGTCGTCAATGTGCTTAGCATTATAAAACTTGATCATATTAGAAGTCTCCTGGTGCAACCTGCATTACACGAATACCTTCGTAGCATCAGTGCGTTCACAGCGTGCACCATCCAACATAAACTCGGTAGTTGATACCTTGAGGTTTTCCATATCAATACAACTTCTTTTCCATTGTGATCGTCACAGTCCTATCTGAATGGACATGCTGCTTAATCGTACGATACCCAGCTCGCTGCATTGTGCGCATTTTTTGAATTGCGTAACCAAGCTCTCCACGGAACTCGTAAGGCACTTTTGAATTATCCATTATGCTGCCACCTTTTGTTTTGCAGCTTCATCCAGCTGCTTCCAATATTTTACAATCCGAGGCGTACCACGTACGTCAACCTTGAGCCATTGCTTGACCTGCCAATCCTCAAGAGTCTTGCGCTTAATGAAGTACTTGGCTGTGATCGAACCCTGACGAGCATCTGCCTGAGTGAATCCACGGTTATTGGTCGTACGAGTTGAATTGGTTTGCTTTTCATCTTCAAGCTGACGGTTAAAAAGAACCAAACAAGCCCGACCAACGATTTGAGCCTTCTTGTGCTCATCAGCGGTATCAAGCATCTGAATCAGCTTTTCTTTGGTTACGATTGCAGTCATTTGTATCTCTCCATTGCTCATATTAATAATATAGAGGTTTTATTAAAAAAGGTCAACAGCTATTATGCTACCTTCCTAAGATCATGACCACCATAAGCTTCAAGGATATCATAATACCAATCTTCGTTCTTATCGCGAAGAATTTCAAGAGGAGCCTTACGTTGCTCCAAAGCTTGAAAATAGCTCTCAACCGTATGATTAGCAATCAGTTCCTTAAGGAAATTAGCTTTTGTGAATGGGCTCTTGGAATGCTTGAACCGAGCTACGAATGCATTCTGCTTACCATTGTAAGGATAATAAAGATATCCACTGAAAGTGGTAAAGAGGTTCTTGTCGAAGCGGGTGGTTGGAATCTGCTGCATTTGTATCTCTCCATTGCTTATATTATTAATATAACATAAGAACGATAAAAAGGCAACTGTTTATTTAAAAAAAGTTGCCTTGATATTACAGGGATTTTATTGAATTATGGAGAGATTAAATCCAAGTCTTTGAGTGAGGGAAATTCCCCAATCAAATTATACCAACAATCTATCGCTATTTCGCGGTGTTCTTTTTGCGTACCGTTAGCCATCCGTAACTGACAATAGTGAATCCAGCTTCTAACAGAACCAGCCATATAAAGACGAGAAACAGTAAGACCTTCTGGAAGGACAGCACGAGCTTGTTCTTTTGCAATTCCATTTTCAATTGCCCATTCATAAACCTGTTTCACTTCACGGGTGATTCTGTCTTGCATTTCTTCCCAAAGTTCTTTTGTTGACTCGTCATCAAACTCAACTGAGTTTTGTCTATTTTTTGGATCTTGCAAACGGGCTTCACGAGTGACGAATCCAAGGTCTTTCGTTGGGTCCGCATATCGTTGGCTGAATTCTTGGAAAGAGAAGCTACGGTGGCGTAAAATCTGTCGAGCGATATCACGTGTGGTATTGATCTCCATGACGACGTGGACCATTTCCAATGGTGACCAGTGCTTGTTCTTGATTAGGTACTTCATCAGCTTTGCTGATGTTTCCGTGTTGTTTTGATTGGATGGATTTGAAACACGTGCAACATATGCAACGAACTCATTCACGTCCATACCATTGACAGGACGAGTGACAGCAATAAGATTTACACTCATATTCAATCCCTCAAAAAATCATAAGATTTCATCATGATTGATTCTTTAACGGGATAAAAGTCGTCACCATTAACACCCTGCATGATATAATCACCATAGTATGCCTTCATTGCACCTTCAATTGTAATTATCATTGCACAAGGATGATCATCGCGGTCTAGGTGTGCAATGAATGCTCGATCGTTAGTCCAACGCTTCAATTCTTCATTGGTTAATTCTGGAGTAAATTGAATTGCTTTTTGTTGAAATGGTTTCTTTTTAACTAAACATTCTCTAATCATTTTATATCCTTAACTCTCATTCAACTAGCATCGTTACAGGGGTAATTAATTCTAAGATTCTTTTTGGGGATTCTTCCACTTCCCACTGGACTCCTGTGTACCCACCAAAAATAAACGTCTTCATTCCACCCGACTGTCCTGGTGCTTCATATACAGCACAAATATGATCTACATTAATGTAGATTGGACTGCCCTTATGGGCATCATGATCGTTGGTAAGTTTAATTAATCTGGTCACGTTTCCATCCTATATATTTGGTGCCCACGGTCAGACTCGAACTGACACTTTGGAGATTTTAAGTCTCCTACCTCTGCCATTGGGTTACGTGGGCTAAATTTGGCGGTCCCAGCAGGACTCGAACCTGCAACAATCCGCTTAGAAGGCGGGTGCTCTATCCAGTTGAACTATGGAACCAATTGTTATATTTATTTAACGGCTTCCGTATGTTTGCCTTTAAGACTCTTTTTCATAATCTTAAGCCATACTTTCTTTTCGCCTTGCTTATCACCAAGAAGAATCTTCTCGTAGAGCTTGGCAACTAACTTCTTTACTTTCATCAGTAAATACTCACATCTAGATTTTCACGAAAGAATCTCTTCAATTCCTTCTGAAAAAATTCAGGAGACATTGTCATATATGTTGAATATAACCCAGAGAGACCACGTACCTCATCGTACAATTTACCACCAATAAAGTACCCACGCTTCTGAAGTTCTTTGATCAAATCTTCGTCATCACACTCGCTAATGTCAAACTCATCATCATCTACCCAGACATTTACATATGGCATTTTAATCTCCTAGAATTTGGTAGGCGTGCAAGGATTTGAACCCTGTCGAGAACGGTAATCTGCCGCTGAAAGCCTTATAAGGACTCCCTGTGTACCAACACCCACGCCCATAACTTATTTGTACCTTTTGTCTATCTCAGCAATTCTATTTTTAAGATAGCCTACTATGATATCTTTGTCAACGGGATTGTGAACATTAAGTACATTATTAATCTCATCCACAAATGCTGCTTTCCTCAAAGCATCTACAGAGTAGTTGTGAGTATCAATCCCAGAGACCTTCGAAGTACTTTCCGAATAATTTGAAACCGTTAGTCTTTCTAGCATTCCAAGCCTCCCATCCTTCTTTATCAAAAACATGAGTATCATTGGGTCCACGGACCATCTCAAACATTTCCTCACCATCTACGGTAATGTCGACCCATTTAATATCATGATCGCCAGTGTGAAATTGGCTTTCTGCATTGTCATCGAGCTTTTGTGCAAAAGCCCAAATCATTTCATCGAGAATCCATTCCCATCTTTTGTGGTGGTTATCATCGACGTCATATTCATACTCTTTGGGAGGTGCTGATGTTGAACGTAGTTCTTCTGGAACATCCTCATCATCAGTAAATGGAGCACCATGCTTTGTTTGTTGAAGTTGAATAAGCATAGGATGAATGATGAGACTTAACGAATGGTCCATTGACCATGTGTCCCAATAATCAATCTTTACAGATATCTTACGCTCTGTTTTGCTTGTACTCTTAGGAAACTTACCAAGTGTTACTTTCATCAGAATATCAACCAATTATTTTCAGGATCATATGTGTACTTATCTGTATTCTTTAGGCCCTTAATGAATCCATTATGAGGTGCCATATTGTAGCGAGCAACCTTACCTTCAGGTTGTGTCTCGGAAGCCTTTTGTTCCATCACAGCAACCAGTGGAGCTGGATCAGCAACAGTCATATTCAGCTTGAAAATATTCTGCACGCCAAGGTAGAAATCAATAGAAACTCCAAGAGGAAGCAATGGCCATTGTTGATCAATTCCATGTAAAATAGCTCTCGCGGTGTTAGTTGTGATTGCATAGCCATGAGTCCCTTCAAATTTTGTCACTGGGTATTTTATAAAGGGATCATCAATACATTCATAATCATCCCTATCGTCTACGCGATAGCCAAGAAATACTATTTCGTTATCTTGGACATCAATATCAAGAAAATTACGCTTGACAAGAGCATCGTGTTCCATGAAAGCAATTGCTGCATTTGGATATTTCTCCACAGCATCTTTCCACATTGCAAGATGCCCTGTTGTACAAAGTTGTTCTCTAAACCACACATTGTGAACTGGTTCATCATAGAATTGATCAACCTTAGGATCAACACGGAATCCCCACTTCTCTTTAACTTCTGCTGTAGTAGTGGGAAGTTTCATTCCAAGAAAAGGAGTAACAGGGATTCCATATTGGTCACAGGAAGCCTTACATTCTTCCATGTATTGAATTGGATCTGGTTTATCAATATAAAGAATGTAGGCATGCTGTATGTTCATATGTCACCTATTTTTTATAACCCTACCACTATACCACCCTGAAGGAATAATATCAATATCTTTTTTAATCTGTTTGTTATTATTACCATCAGTTATCCACATTGTACCATACCTATGATTTTTTGCACCCTTCATATTCAATGATGCTTTTTCACTCATGATATTTTTAGAATGTTGAGAGTGTTTTTTGCCTGTAAATGTGCCGGGTTTATCCTTACGTGTTTCTATTATTCTACTATACCACATATCATAAAAATCTGGATCAGATCTATTTCGTTCTGATAGTAACCTTAGAGTATTTGCACCATTTTGTTTTCTAACTTCGATAGCTTTTTCTGTATTTTGAAGGAGGTTGGAATTTATATAGCTAAACCCACCTTGTCCACCTTCGCACAAGTTATAAGAATTCTCAGACAATACAACCAGTTCTTTTTCTTTATCATTCATTGTTTTTTCATTATCAAACACAAATAATATTTCTTTGGTAAAATTCTCTATACCGTATTTTTTAATTGCAGCTTTGATTAATTTACCAGAACCCATATAACCATCGTCTAGATTTTTAGTTTGATGCTTACCTATATAAAATTTATTGTTTATTTTATTAGTAATTTTATAAATTGTATAGTACATAACCGACCCTGTTATTATAATAGACTTACTAATAGCTATTTATAATAACAGGGTCCTCATGTTGCGCAGCTAGGAGTTGCACCTAGAATTGAGGATTATGAGACCGCTGTGATACTGTTTCACTACCGCGCGTCAATATTAGGCATCACGAGAGATAAAGTGATGACGCATCTTTTCTGGCTTGAAGTATTTGTCTACTACATTAAATACTACTTCATTATCAAATGGTTTACAACTAAAAATATCGATGTAGAAGTTGCCATTCTTGTCAACAAAGTGACCAGTAATGTTTGATGTTTCAATCATCTGGCACATGCTGTATCCAGACTTTGAAATATCATGAGTTGCAAAAGTTTCAATCCAAGGTTCACCAAAAGCTACCATGTCAATGGCAACTACCAATTCCTTAATAAAAGCGTTAATGTTTTCCTTTGAACCAATAAGGTCTTTCTGACCTGCAGTAGCGTCGATCAAAAGATGGTAGCCCCAAGTAGATGTAGTCATTTCACATATCCTCTCACACGGTTTATAAAAGATTATTTATACTAGTTGATTACCAATTAATATCAACAATTTGAATTTTGGGTGTTATACCCAATACTCTAGCTGCCATTAGTCTTGAACTACCAGATATCAATTCATACGAGCCATCACCTAACCTCATGGCAATAGGTGATTCAACTTTACCCGAAAAAAATTCTTTTAATATTGATGTTATATCTTTAGATTCTTTTGCAATTTTTATAGCTGCTTGCATATCTTCTATTGTCTTAGTATTGTAACTATTAGTATTCTTCATTTTAGACCATATGGCATTAGTTAGACTAATTTGCTTTGAAATGCTATATTGTTTCTTAATAAGGGCAATGTTAACCTTCAAATGCTGGTCATCTGAATATTTCTTAGCTGTTTTTTCAAACTCGCTTTCCTTATCACCATAAGAACATTTAACCCATTGCAGAGCCATTGGCAACTCCATACTTTAAAAATTATTGGCTGGGGGACAGGGACTCGAACCCCGATAGACAGATTCAAAGTCTGTAGTCCTACCGATTAGACGATCCCCCAATAAAAGTGGCAACTTGTAACAAACTCTTACAAGTTGCCACCTATTATTATATTACTATAATCAATTTATGCTGTCAAGCATTTTTCTGCAATATGCAGATTTCTTTTTAGATTTAACAATGACTCCACTTGAATAGAAGGAAGCCGCTTGACATATATCATTGTCAGTTAAATCCATAGCATATCTTAGATAGGTCATAGTGTATTCTAGATTGGTATAAGGATCCTTAAGCTGATCGCATTTACCATTCAATCCTTGTTGCTTTGCTGTAGAACAAAGGATTTGACCTAATCCGTACTCGCCTCTTTTGCCCCTGACATTAGGGTCGTATTTCGATTCCAATTGTATCACCGCATGCGCAAGCTTGATTGGAACATTATGTTTTTCTGCTTGTATCGTCACCATATCATAGATGTAATTATCTAAGTTTAGATCTTTAGCGTAGGATGCAGAAACAACCATACTAAGCATTGTTGCCAATGCTAATATTAGTTTCTTCATTTATACTCCTTAGTGTTGGTGGAGGAGATTGGTCTCCTCCACTTCCCATACCATTTTAAAGGACAAATGGTTTTATATTTATTCTTTACATTGCTTCTTCTTATCAGCAGCAAGAGTCTTGAGATCTGCTACGATAAGAGGGTTTTTTACAGTCTTTGAATCAGGAACAGGAAAAGTAACGCCTGTAGCCTTTTCAACGTCTGATACTGTAACCTGATATTTGGTAAAGTCTGAATCCAAACCAGGAGTATTGTTCATAATAAAAGCATATGATTTCTTGCTTACATCATCAACAACAATTTTATATAATGCATCAGGAATAACAACTTTATCTGCACCAATTGTCTTGCTTGAAGCAGACCAGATGTTACCAGCATACTCTGTAAAAGGATGTTTGGTCTGATATACCCATGCACGTGCAGCTGATTCTAAGTTCTTCCATGTACCACGATTAACAGCAGGAAGCTGAGGGCTCATGTTAGACATATAGAAAGATTCGTGTTCGACTTGATCATCCCACGACATATCTGCATCGTTTGCAAGATGTCCCTGATCATAACCCGAAGCTGCATAGTCTTGTGGTGTTGCACGACCTGTTGCAGGAAGTGACTGGTCTGTAGCAAAAGCATTAGTACGTGCTACACAACCAATAGCATGATCTGGAGTAAGAGTCCATGCAACCCATACAGGAATCTTTGCAGTGACATCAGATTCAAGGATATAAGCCTTACGACATACAACAGGCAAGCCTGCCTTCTCAGAAGGTTCTCCAAAAGGAATCTGTGCAGAGCAAGAAGCCTTTGGTTGTGGTGCAATTTGATCTGCTGCATAAGATACAGTAGAGACAAATAGCAACGACAATAACATAACAAATTTCTTCATATTAAATTCTCCTATAGGAATTTCAATACGTCCTGATGACTACCAAAAGGAGTATTATGTAGTATATATTCGTTTGAGAATTCAATCAACTTTAAATTTAAATTCTTTGCATGTTGTTGAGATAAAAGATGTGTACAAAAGCTATCTGTTTGTTGATATAGAGGATCCAAGTGATCAAAGATAGAACAAAACGAAGACATATCTGTTTGGTTGCCAGCGTGGAACATATCACCCAAACCACCTTGCTTTAGTCCTGGTATCTCTGCTACATAGAAGTTAGAAGGATCAAAGTCAGGCAAAGTATTTAAATATTGTACATCAGGTCTCATACGAATTACAAGATCATATTGGTCTTCCAGTAGATTAATTCCACTCATCCACTTATAAAACATCGATATCATATTTTTAGGATGGCCAATTGCATTAGTATACTTGGTAGCTTTTTCTGTAAATAGATAGTTAAACAATGGATCAAATGGCTCGACTACCAATCTTTTAGGTTTGTAGAACTCTCTCAACTCATCTGCATTGACCAAAGGTGATTGTTTAAAATAATCACCCCACTGCCACCAACCCTCTGTATTCCACGTACTGATGTAAATGTCAGGGTTGTATACATCAAGGTATTTCTCTTTGAAGTGTGGTGCTAGCTGTTTCCAACACCTCATGTGACCTGTTATAACAATAGCTACTTTCATAGGAAGTCTTCCAGATTATCCGTATCTCTTTTAAGGTTTATTGCTGTGGCTCTTGGAAATGGATTAGCATTATTATAGTCGTTGATAAGGATCCTACGAGAGTTTTGTAATCCACATATCAAGCTGAAATTAATAAACCCTAAATCTTCTAACATCATCTTTGTGCTATCAAAGTTTGATTGCTTTCTTGCCGTAGTGAATATTATTTGAGCACCTTTGGTTTGTAATTGGATTAACCTTTTAATATTGTTACTCAAAGGTACAGCTGGCGATTGATCCATGAATGCAGGATTAGCTTTGACAATTGTTCCATCTATGTCACAGAAGATAACAGGCCTATCGTTGTATGCATTCCACTCTTCTAGTGTACCGACATCAGTATAGTTAGTTACAGCTTTTTTGGTAAAAATGTTTCCTTTGGAAAGAGCATGCTGGATTACATGAGAGACAAAAGGCTCTTCAACACTATCCTTAATCTGTGTGTAGGAATCACAAAATAACTTAGCCGTCTCAAACTTATAACCACCAACACAAAAGCTATCTGACACAATATCTTTTTCTATAATATCAACGATGATATCTTGATCGTTGGCAACAACAAAGCTCTTATTGTATACCTTCCTCAAAACACTATGGTCTGAAATGCTGGATGTACATACATAGTTACCTTCTGTGTCATCATGTTCGAAGAAACTATCGCAGTCTTTAATAAGAATACTACTGTTGGGATTAATTCCAATGTTATTAATAATATTGAATACTGTTTCGGCAGGACCTCTTGTAGGTTGTTTTATTACGGCAATGTCGATGTTATTCCAACCCAAATCATTTCTAATAAACTTGACAACGTCATACTCATCAATGTGATTAGCCAATACACCAATTGATATATGATGTTCTGTATTATCAATAAACGGCCTCAATGCATTATACAACATTGTTCTACCATCATACCCTGTAAGAGTGTACTTTGGTCTCATATTTGGAAATCTAGTAGAAAGACCAGCAGCAGGTACAATCACTTCCATAATTTATTAATCTCCGATATTAAAAATCTTTGTTCAAAACTATCTTCAATGCTATGGTTGAATACTCTCAATAACATTAAAATTAAAAAACTATCACATCTTGCTTCTGGATAATTATCCAACAAAGCATTCTGTATATTATATAACTTAGTGTCTAGTCTTGCTTTTGACTTTCTTAGGAACCATTTGCATTCCAAATCTTGTCTTAATTTTGCAATGTCAAAAATAAAGGAATCATATTCAATTGAAACTGGATCAATAAAGAAAAACTTCCCTTCAGAGAATATAATGTTCTCTAGTGTCATGTCACCGTGATAGTTTGATTGTTGTGTACAAGCAGGAAGACTATCCAATAACTGAATCTTTGTAAATTTAAAATGTTTAAAATCTACATTAGTAATCTTGCTGACATAATCATCAAAGTAATTCTTGCTTTGTGATCCTTTGCTTAAAGTATCCAGAGACTTCATTAAGAAGTCAATCAATGGTTTCTCGCTGTTGTGTTTGAGGTATGTAATCATATCGAGCCCATGGATATATTCCATATCCAACACATCACCATTTTTTGACAACACAGCAGGACAATTTATGTCAAGCTTCGACAAGACTGGTAGTTGTTCGTAATTGCGTTCAACATTACCAATCTTACGGATAAACAACCGATCTTTATTCTTCATTAAAAAAACTCGACTGCCTGAAAAGCCATCGAGTTTTTTAATTATTATTTCACTAATCATAATATGTTTTAAATATTATGCCTTTGTGACTAACCAGCTATCGCCCCAGCCTGTACCATTGTAGGTAAGGAAGTTAGGTGTGCCTTCTGGGAATGCTTCAGTAACAGCTTGCTTTACTGTATCGAGGTCATAATTATGACCACCAATAAATCCACCAGACTTAACCTTTGGAAGCCACGCATCGATGTTAGCTTTTACAGCATCGTGGCTTGTATCTGCATCGAGGTATACAAAGTCTACGCTACCATCCGCAAATGTTGCAGCTGCTGATACACTATCTAATTTAACAACAGTAATGTGATCTTGAACAGGTGTAATGTTTGTTAGAAATTGGTTATACACATCATTATCATTGTAGAGTGTCATAATTGTAGAGTTGTCTGGTGTACCAGTCCAAGTATCTACAGCGGTAATATTGACATTCTTTTCGTGATTAATAATTTCTACTGCTGCATAGCAGACACCTTGTCCAAACAACACACCAACCTCTACCATCTTACCATCGGTAGGAAGACGAGGAATAACAAAGTTATATACTGAAGAGTAATTGCAATACCCATTCAATTGACCGGCAAAATGATCCATAATAGACTCCTTATTGTAACTATTTTTTATTTATATTTCTATAGAAATGATCCATCACTCACCAACAATAAAGGCATTTCCAAATTCATGTGACTCGGTCCAGTTACTCTTTAGATGCCCCATCTGGTAATCAAAGAACTTAATCTTGAATCCTGCATCACCAAGAGCCTTCAACCAAAACTCTTCAGGTTCACGAATGATATGAGTAACATCCATCTCATACTGACGGATACGGAACTTACCATTTTCTCCAAGAGGAACAGCAACAAGAATTTTATCACACTTCTGACGGAATGTCTTTAACATGCTTGGAAGAATATTATAAGGTACATGCTCAAGAACATCCTTAGCCATAAGCAAATTGTAATGGCCAGCAATATCCTCTGCAGTATTAATTAATGTGAGCTGATCTTTAACCTGAGGCATAGCTGCACTGATAGCATACTCTGAGATATCTACACCTGATGCATTCTTACCAAGGAGACTCATTGCATAGACCATGAATCCTTTTGCACATCCAAAATCCAACACGGTTTCAAAATCAATCTTATCGATAATAGAAGTAGCTTCACGAATTGTACGTTCAGGCATCCAACGGTAATTCTCATAACCACTAACATGGTTGTTGATACCGTCTTCGTAATACTTTTCATCAAATACGTTCATAATATAATTTTCCTTTTACGCGAATTCGTTGTGGCGAGTTTCAGTAACAACATCATCGATCAATTCATTCTGGTAGGCATACTTACAGAATGAGCAATCATGGTGGCGACGAGATACACCAGCACCACCAACTTGTGAGTTGTAGAAGTCAGTAATACCTGCAATGTCTGAGACCTTAAACTTATCATTTACATGGTATTCATTTTCTGGAGCAAGTTCTGCAGAAGGACACACATAGACATTACCATCAGTGAACACGCAAGGCTTAACCATGTGCATGTAGCAATGATCATTACGACGAGTGCCTTTGAAGTTGAAGTCAGAAAGGAATGCATGAGTCAATGCACCATTCTTCTCTTCGTAGGTAGCAAGAAGAGCACGAATCTTCTCGATGTCTTTTGCAGTCTCTGTAGGATCCTTAATAGCATTAAAAGCAATACGAGTAGGGATCTTCTTTTCCTGAACCCAATCAAGCATGCGGAAGAAGTTCTCTTCCTTGTAGTGTGCCTTAGAAAGAATCTTCTTGGTAGGATCTGTCCACTTACCTGTGACGTTTGGATTGGTTGAGGTTTCTGGAGCACCATCCCAAACATATGCAGCAGAGATCTCGATGTTATCAAGACCATCAAATACTGAAAGGTCATAGTCATAACCTTCATCGAAGCCATACATTCCTAGACGAACCCAAGAAACTAAATGCCAATTCTTGATCTTTTTCAAACGAGAACCATTAGTGACAATACCAATCTTAATTCCCTTTGCATGAATGTACTCAATCATTTCATCTAGCTTAGGATGTAGAGTAGGTTCACCACCACCAGTAAATTCCATACCAAGCACACCAAGAGCTGCAAACTGGTCAACAGCAGACTTCATCTGTTCAACTGTAAGCATTTCCTTCATTGAACGATTGGCAAAGCAACAGAAGGAACAAGTCAAGTTGCATGGGTTACAGGGCGACATGTGGAACATGATAGGCTTAGGCCGACCACCTTCTTGAATGATCGAAAGACGATCCATGTGCTTGAGGAGTTTAACATGGTTGCTAGTGTAACTGCGACCTTGTACTTTATTATTTGAATCTAGAACTACATTAGCCATTTTAATCCTCTATTAATCTATACCACATTAAAAACGTTGCAGCCTATGTTGTATATAGGTTATTATTTAAACTTGTTTTCTATAACTTGCTTCCATTGTGGATTTCTATTATACTGATGAACAATATAATATTCAACACCATCAGATGTCTTAACAATACCATTATCCATAATTGGATTAGGTTCAATATTTAATTGACCAAAAGGTTTATGTGGGTCTGCAGTAGTACCAACTTGACAAGCCCATCCTTGATCGTGACCAACAAAGTTGGTAATTTCACTATAGGCTTTTTGTGTCAACATTAGATTGTATGCAGCCTGATCTGGAGCACCACCACCAGGAACATATTGTTGTCTACCATCACACATTATACTAATAGCAAAGAATAAATCTTTAATGTAAATATGTGATCCTGCGATAACACCAGCGTTGTTAATAATGTTATGCCTGACATTCAAATATGCCAAGTCACCAAACGCTAGTCGAACATTATTAGCACCCCATGGCTCATCAATATACTTAATGTTTTCAGATGAAGCAAAAAGTGCAGGATATTGATCAGGATCAAAATAGTCAGAAGGATTCTTTTGAAAGACTACATCAGAAACATCCGTAGCAATAACATTGTTATACTGTCTATGCGATTCATTTAAAATGCTATAGTAAAAATAAAAACGAGAGGAGCATATGTGTTGATGAGGTTGCAAGCTATCTGCCACATATACTTCAAAACCATTATCTTTAAACTTTGAAATTAAATCAGGTTGTGAACCAAACATGCAAATGATTTTATCACCACTGAATCCAGATTGATTAAGCGAGTTTACCCAATACTTACACTGATCCCAGGAAAGATTGGTAACGGCACCAATAACTAAATCTTTCATAGTTCACCCCAATTCTTCAGATAGTCACTTTGCTGGAAGTTCTTCGTGTCTGACACTTCTTTAATCTTTTCGATAATAAAACAAACGTAGATTGGAACATCCTTAGTTCTCATTTCCTGTCGCTCACCTTTAGGAGGAGTAGGAAGGTCAATAAAGTTTGGAATGTCTGTATTCTCAATTAACTGCAACGAGTGTATCTGGTATCCTGCTTCTTCTGAGAACACAGTACGATATAGTTCTGGACTAAATTGATAGAATCCATGACCTAGACTATTGTTACCAACAGCAAGACCTGCAAATATACCATTAAGCTTCAACATCTTTTTGATGTTTTCCATAACAGTTTTAACATCATATATGTGTTCTATTGTACCACCATCATAGATAAAGTCAAACTTATTTTCTAGCTCTTTTGGAACTGGATTGTTTAGATCGTGAACAATCGATGCTTGCTCAAAGTCTGAATAGTCCATGCTATCAACTTTATCGGCACCAAGGTAAGTAAAGAAGCCATCTGCATGAGGATTGGTTGAAAAGATATCTTGGAATTTATTTTCCGTATCCATGGCTTCAAATACTTTTCTGCCATTGTTTGCATCCACTTGATTCCATCCAAGGTGCATTCCTTGGCGACCAAGCTGCAGTACGTCACCCTTGACATACTTTTTATTCATCATTAGAAATGCCATTGCTGAGACATCAATACCCATAATATAAACTCCAATATCAATTATTAAAAACTAATGCATGAACAGTATGCGGGATGTTAAATGGACCTGTATCCTGACCATATTTATGTCTCATAAATTGAGGATATACATTGCCAAGAATATGGTACATTTCTGAGTCTGCAGCAGATTGATCATAGTACTTGGAAACATATCCATAAAATTCACGAGGTGGATGGAACATAGATCTTTCATGGATGACCATTGCTTGTTCTTTGGTGATATGAGCCATGATTAAATCTAATCCACAACCAGACTTAGGTTGGTGAAATTTGCAGAACTCCAAGAATATAGGAATAAGAGAGACATGAATAAAACATCCCATTCCTTCATTAAAACTTGTGATGCTGTACTTTAAAGATTTATCTTGAAATAGGATATGATGGGATCGCTCTGAACCATCTGCTAGTGATAGCTGAAACAGTTTAATGTTTTTTTCTGTTGCCAATGTAATTGCATGGTTAACACTTTCGATGTCTGTAATCACATCATCATCAAAGAACCCAATATATTCATACCCACTATAATCAAACGTATCAAGGAAATGCTTTGCAATCTCCCACTTATATCCTTTTGCCTTTTCAATAAAGTCGTATGTTCCTGGCTCTGGAACAAAGTCATCCTTATACTGATAGACTACTGTGTCATACAATCTTTCAGGCTTAGTAAATCTCCAATGATTATTTTCATCATACAGAGCAGGGTAGGTATGAACTGGAATACCAACTGGGCAAAAGATTAAACTCTTCATTTTTTAACCTTTTCTTTTTGCTTTTCTAATTCAAAGTTATAGATACGATTTCTAAGTTCTGAAGAGCTGTAGTTGTATTGTCTAAGGTGATAGTGTATCTCAATACCATTGCTCAAGCAATATTCTTTACCTGTAAAGTCACGGTTCTTGTATTCCTCGCTGAGGAATCTAATGTGCATGGTCTGACTCTTAATTAAATTAAGTAAGTCTTCTTCTGTATCATACAACAAGATTTCATCGACATATTTACATGCAGCAAGCTGGCTATATCGTTCGTAGATTGATTGAATAGGTTTGTTTTTAATTCCAGGACGATCTACTGAAGGATCAACTTGCAAAGCTACCTTCAAGTGATCACACAGCTCTTTTTCAATCTTAAGCATGGTAACATGACCAGCATGAAACAAATCAAATGAAGAGCAAACAAATCCTATTTTCATTTTCAATCCTATCAAATATTAATTAAGTTAGACAAGTGTTTACCAAGCAGTGTAATAATTTGTTGGTTATTAAATTGGTAGTCTATATCGAGAAAGTCAAGCAGTTTAGTGTTGTCTAGAATAAATTGATCTTTTACCTGTTTGGATTTACATAGAAGTGAACCACTTCCATATCCTTCCAATAACCAATTAGCAATATTGCCAAACAATTGACCTTCACTAGAGCTTAAATTGTACACCCCTTGTGATTGTTTTTCAACAGCCTTTACTATCAAATTGATTGCATCCTCTAAGTAAATGTAATCTTTCTGAGTGTACGGGCTAATGTCTATCTCGATGTTGCCTTTGTCTTTTAGCTGCGTCATAAGAAATCCCATGATAGAATTTCTTTGGTATTCTAATCCGTATATATTGGAAGCTCTGAAAATTGTATAGCTTGACTTCTCCTGAGCAATCTTTTGCTCTGTCATTGCTTTGTTCCAACCATAATGATCGGTTGGATTGATTGGTGACTGTTCTGTATATGTATACAGTTGATCATTGCTGCCGTAAACCTTACGAGAACTGAGCATGATATAGTGTCCGTCAAATTTGCGTGACACCTTTAAGTCCATATCAATGTCTTCAGAGTAAGGACTATTTCTGTACAAAGGATTTATAGAACAGTTTATCACAACGTCATACTTAATGAAAGATACCTCATCCAAAATAGAATGAGGTACCATATCAACCATGTGTGTATGAGAATAGCTGGTAAATAGCTTTGATCCTATAAAGCTATTCTGGCCAACGATGAGAACGTGTTTCATAATATATTAGACAGTCCATCTTGTCTTGCTAGTAATGGCATCTCTCTTAATAGGCTTATCATAACACTCGATAAACCCTTTAAGGATACGTATCTGGTTTTCAATGGCACAGGGAATATCCCAATTGTATGCCATATCACCTGTTGTTGTTGCTTCAAGATATTGTAAGAAGCTATCTGTTGATTCGTTAGCATACTGAGTGCTATCCGTACCATTGGTTACAGCAACACTGTGGTACAACTTATATGTCAACCACAGTCGTTTAGTTATTTCTTCAAATTTTGTTTCCATAGAGACTATTATAGTCGGTTTGACATAAATGTCAACAGTTCATTTCCAATAAATTATTTCAATGGTGCCGTCTTGGTGTTCAACAATTGCTGAGCAAGTTTCGACCCAATCCCCACAATTAAGGTATGTAATTCCCTGGATATCTCGCATATTAGGATGGTGGATATGACCACAAACAATCCCTTGTACACCCTTAGATAAGGCATAATTGGAGAGATTCTCTTCGTAATCGCTAATGAAATTAACTGCACGTTTCACCTTATACTTTAACCAGGCACTCAATGACCAATATGGAAGACCTAATTTGTTTCTAATTTTAGCAACAAATATATTAAAAAAGATACTGAAATCATATGCCCAACTTCCTAGATGAGACAACCATTTCATTTTAGATACAACAGCATCAAACTCATCGCCATGCATCAGAAGATACTTTTTTCCATCTGCCGCTGTATGAATATATTGTTTTGTTAAAATTAAATTACCAAATTCTGTATCACAAAATGAACGTAGAAATTCATCGTGGTTGCCAGGAATGTAGACTACCTTGGTACCCTTGCGTGCTTTTCTTAAAATCTTTTGTATAACATCGTTATGTGTTTGAGGCCAGTAGAACCCTGTGTTCAATGCCCAACCATCAATTATATCACCAACGAGAAATAGATTATCACACTCAAATGTTTTCATGAAGTCAAGCAGTTTGTCTGCCTGACTCATTTTAGTGCCTAAATGAATATCTGAGATGAATACTGATTTATATTTTATCATTTTCTATTTATATAATGGCGGAGAGTGTGGGAGTCGAACCCACGGAAGGTATCGCTACCTTCGCTCATTTAGCAAACGAGTGCTTTCGGCCACTCAGCCAACTCTCCAAACTTTTTAAATGTCTCTTTTGATGCTTACAATAATATCATCGATATCACTTTTAATTTCAACAATTAAAGTGGTTTCATCGAGCGCTACCATCCCAATACCAACTGGCCAAGGAACAGCTTGCCAGCCATGTGCTTTAGCAAGGTCAGTAATTTGATTGTTCACATCGCCATAGCTTTTACCAATAAATTGATCGAACTCTTTCATGCCAATCTCCCATAAATAATATTACATTACTATATAGGATATTTATTGGAGCATGACATGATACAGAATTGGTCATTTTTAGAAAAGTCATACGTGTTTGCTACATTTGCATCAGCAGCCTATAAAGATGACTGCTCGTTAGACTTTAAGAAATATAACCTAAAGAACTATGTGTTTTTTACCAATGATGGTGCTCAAGGTCATGCTGCTTGTAATAATGAGGATCTTGTAATAACCTGTCGCGGCACGCAACCAACCCAAGTAAATGATTTGTATGCCGATCTGGATACAATTCCAAAAAGACATGCTGAGGGTTGGGTCCACGAAGGTTTTAGGAGAGAAGCGAGAAAACTTCTTCCTATGATTATAAACTATGTAAGACAATATCCCAATCGTACTATATGGTTGACAGGTCACAGTCTTGGTGCTGCAATGGCTCTTTATATTACACAAGAGCTAGAGTATGAAGGGTTAAATCCAACCATGTTGTTTACATATGGATGCCCTCGTTTGGGCAATCAAACATATGTCAATTGCATAAAAACAGAACATCATAGATATGTCAATTGTAACGATGTAGTGACAACTGTTCCACCAACGTGGTTAGGATTTAGACATGATGGCAACCTACACTACATTAATTTTTACGGAAACATTCGTCCACTCACTACATGGCAGACAATTAAAGACAAGTGGCGTGCACATAAGAGATCGTGGTTGAGCGGCAAGTGGTTTGATGCAATCGATGACCACAGTGTAGATCTATATGCTAGTAAGATTAAAAATATAGACCTCAACAAATAACTATCGTAATAGTTCTGCTTTATATGCACTGAGGCACATATCCTCTAGTGTTCTATTACCGTAGAAGTACTTAGACTTTTGCTCTGGCATTAACACTTCAGCAGTGTCGCCCTGTCTGCGTTCGGAATTAAACACTTTAAAGTTGTTTCCTGACACATCCTTCATCATGTCAATCACTTCATTTACCGTATATCCAATACCACTACCAATACATTCATAGTCGGTATTGGCAGGAACTTCTACTGCCTTTACAATGCAATCAACGAGATCCATTACATGAACATAGTCACGAATACAAGTTCCATCACGTGTATTCCAATCTGTTCCGTTGACATTCATATATGATCTTTTGCCAGCTGCTGTTTGAGCTGCAACACGAATTAAATGTGTTGCTGCACCAATTTGATGGAAATCACCATTGTTGCCTGCTACATTAAAGAACCTAAAGATTGTGTGGTTCTTCTTGTCTGCTTTAATCAACTGCTCGCCAGCAATCTTAGAAGTTGCGTATGGTGAAGATGGATTAAATGCAGCTGCCGTGGATGCAAATATTACATGATCTGTGTTAACACAATCGAGCACATTCTTAGTTCCAACCACGTTATTTTTAAAATATAACCATGGTTGACGAACGGATTCTTCTACAGAGATCAAACCTGCAAGATGAACAACAGCATCATACTCACCCCATGATTGACTCCAATCCTGTGGACTTGATATATCCTTAATTCTGTTCTTACGGAGATACTTCTCTATGTCGTTTGAAGATTGCTTAACATCGATACTGTCAACAACACATCCTGACTCGGCGAGAGCTTTAATTGTATGAGAACCGATATATCCATATCCACCAGTAACCAAAATAGTTTTCATTGTCATTCACTCTAAAAATAAACGTAATTGTTTTAAATTGTATTCACGAAGGTGTTGCTGGAGCATCTTGATTAGGAGGGGCACCATAATAAATCATATCAGCTGTTGCATCAAATGGTGGAGCAAGATCAATGTACACATCTATTCTTCCACCTGCTCCAGATCCTCCTGGAACAGTTCCTGGTTGGCCACCATATATTGATTTGCCGTTAGAAGATCCACCACTAGTAGCACCACCGTATATGCTGTAGCCACCATCATCCAATGCACCACCAGCACCACCAAATACAGCAAATCCACCTGCTGGACCATAACCAATTGGATTGCCATTCTCGCCGCCACCACCACCAAAGGGGCTGCAGTTGCCATCATTTGATGGATATGAATTAGTTATTGTAAAAGTTTCACCAAAGAAATGATAGGTTGTTGTGTGTGTTCTATATTTGTTTTGTGTATCGTAATACCCACTGCCTCTTCTTGAGGCACCGTTGTATACATTTTGATTAACGTGTGTGTTAGCAATATAAGGCTTTCCAGGATTTTGGTACCAACCAGAAGATCCTATCTTACCACCTTGAGATAGCCAACCACCGCCTCCACCACCATACTGATCACCAGGGCTACAATCTCCTCCACCACCAATCAGCTTACCGTTCCAAAAGCTATTTGTTACACCATTCTGTGCTTGGCCGTTACTTGCTATACCAACAGAATAAGCCATAGGAGTGCCAATGGTAGTCGTAGGATAGTTAGTTCTTCCATCTAACGAATAGTTAAATTGTCTAAAAGCACCACCACCACCAGAACCACCTTGATTACGACCACCGCCACCCCATACGTGAACTACGATGAAGTTACGAAAGCCTGGTATTTTGAATGTACCAGATTCACCTGCATTAAAAGTAATCTTGCGAGGAGGTCCTACTATCCATGTATTGTAGAACATATTGAGTGAGAGTGGTTGACCTGCTGGAGGAAAGACACCAGACACACTGCTTGATGAACCAACATAATATGTCACGCCATGATAAGCATCGAGGTTTGTTCCTAAGCCATACGCAAGGTTTACATCGTTTTCACTGATTGCACCACTGGCAGGACATATAGTGAACATAGGGTCGTCTCCAAATAAAAAGAAATTGTTCTTTTATTTATGGTGCGCGTGGAGGGACTCGAACCCACAACATCCAGTTTCTAAGACTGGCGCCTCTACCAATTGGACTACACGCGCTTATTAACTCTGTCAAACTTAATTTCTTTTTTCTGCATATCTTCTAATTTTTTAAAATTAGAATCACGCTCGTCTTTATATGGCTCAAGATCTAGATCAGGAGGTACTTTAGTTAGGTGTTCATGTTCAAGGTTCTTCTCATATACACTAAAGTGCTTCGTATACTCTCGCCAGTTAATTCCTGCTAAATCTACTTGCTGATGTTCATAGTGTGTAGCAAGGTGATGTGCCTGCTGATAATCTAAATTATAAAAATCTAATAAAGCCTTTTCAGTTTTCTCATGAATTAGCAAAAAACGCATTACATTGATATCACCAAACATAGGATTAAAATGGCGATCTATGTAAATTGTTTTACCATCTTTTGAATAACCAGCAATAAAAGGAACATCATACTTTCTATTGATAGTCACTTTCTCGTCCACTCTTTTCTGTACTCTAGGGTCAGAAAGCATCTTATGTGCTTTGAAAGAAAGAACCTTAATAAGCTGTGTTTTACTTTTATGCATTTAAATCATTAAACAATCTATTGAGATCCTCAAGTGTTTCGATAGAAGAGTCTCTGTTACAAACTTCGACATATTTATCTACATCATTAGACCATTCTGATCCTGTCCACCACTCAAACCCCTGAAACCTTGATTTATATGTGGCAATCGTGCCATATCCTGGACCAATATAAAGATAAGGATATCCTTTTTCTTTTGCGTGTTTAACTTCATAGTCAACAATCTTTACACCCAGTGATATTTTTGGTTCTGAATAATCCCAAGCTGTAAATTGACTTTCTAAAGCACCATCATAGTTTGTAAATTTTGTAAATGCAACAAGTGTATCATCTTTATACACCAATAGCCACGAGGCTCTTTCTGGATCACAACCAAGGCTATAAATTGGGCTAAGGCCCTTTAGCTTAATGAAAGTTTGAAATACTCTTTCAACTTCTGACAAATCATCCAAACGCTCTTTAAAGACAAATCTATAACCTTTAATTTGTTTAGGTTCTTTGGTGTACTGTGAAAGTTTTAATCTTACAAGACGATTTGCTAGCCAACGGCCATCAAACACGTACCAGCCGTTATCGAGAATTTCACTCTCTTTGGTGTCTTCTGGATCCAATAATAATCTATAAGTTTGTAGGTCATAATCATCTATGTTTCCAAACAAATGGACTATTTTGTATTTCATCTTACTTAAACATTAACGCAGCAGATGCCCCATCTTCATAAAAGTTTTCGATAAATTGAGTTTGAACAAACCCATACTTAGAATAAAGGTGCATAGCTTTTGTATTACTAGGATTGACGTGCAAACAATGAGTATTGTAACCACTAACAGTTAAGAAATGTTCTAACATCAATTTAGAGTAACCATTGCCCTGATGGTATTTATCAATAGCAATGCTGTAAAGATATGCTTGATTGTCATTTTGTGGGTACCACATATAATACCCTAAAATATTTTGATCTATATCTAACAGAAGATATGTTCTTTCATAATGTTCGTTGAAGTCATCGATAGTGATATAATCTCCAGCAAAAGATGCTTGTTCAATATTCATTATAGATGATAGTGCATATTCAACCTTAACTCCTGCTGCGCTTACTATCTGCATTTTTTTTAGAACCTTTATAGAATTTATTATAAAAATATATCTTTGCCATGTCAGCTTTCATGTTCCAATAGAACTCTTTTTGTTCTATTGGTAGACTATCAAACCAATCCCAAAATGCTTGAACAAATCTTGGATCATTATCAATATCAGACATAACTAAAACCTTTTGGTGGAGCTATAGAGTTTTGAACTCTACTGATATCCTCATTGCAAGTGAGGTGACCACCCCAAGCAGTCCCTAGCCCCATTTTTCTTTCAAATATAAATTAATTTTATCTTCAACAAGATACTTATATCTACTGTGTGCATAAAGCTACTGGGCTCCCGTGAACCCTTAAACGAATAATTGTAGATGGCTGATTCTGAGTTTCACTTACGTGTGCTTCTTCTCAGCAAAAGCACAACCATCTATTCCGGATCAACAGGAACGAGTATGCATCCTCTTTTCAGTGCACGGGTTCCCAAGGTTATGAGGAACGACCTCCCCGACCTCGCAATAGGAGCGACCTATTAC
>Ga0208876_1000111_pt1 | contig 30789 bp, 29 predicted proteins | sample CryBogCBH03Jun09_FD_184614 | JGI IMG/M metagenome (GOLD analysis project Ga0208876, IMG submission 184614) | Freshwater microbial communities from Crystal Bog, Wisconsin, USA - CBH03Jun09 (SPAdes) | ecosystem: Environmental > Aquatic > Freshwater > Lake | place: Crystal Bog, Wisconsin, USA... | reverse complement strand
TACGGAAGAGGATTCACAACCCTCACGCTTCTTCGAAGAGCTCTACGAGGCTGTGCATGGCGAGTCCACCGATGGATTTGCGAGCGAGCCACCGCGACAGATCACCTCTGTGGCACTGGTGGCCACTTTGCGGCGTGAAGCGATTGCTGGCTCGACTTTTGCAGCATCTTTATTGAAGTCACTAGCAGCAGGTGGGGTAAGGAGCGCAGACCCTGCAACCTGGTTGGGGATTCGCGAGATGAGTTCTCCAGACCCTGTTGCAGAGCCAGGTTCCGATGTTTATGTCTCACCAAGTTCTCTTGCCTCATTTGATGACTGCGGTTTGAAATGGTTTCTCGAAAAATCTGGGGCGCAAGACGGCGACTCGACCGCACAATTACTCGGCGTCGCGATCCACTTCATTGCTTCCCAGCTCTTAAAGAATCCCGATCTCACTCTCGAAGAAGGGGTTGCACAACTAACTGCAGCCTGGCCGGTCGTCGATGAGAATGTAGGTTGGTTCAAAGATCAGCAGTTGCAAGAGGCGACCCGTATGCTCACACGATTCTTTGAGTGGCATCAATCCAACCCTCGTGAATTGATCCTCGCGGAATCTGAGTTCCAAACCAAGTTCGAGCGTGCGATCTTGAAGGGGAGCGTCGATCGGCTAGAGCGAGATCCCAACACGGGCAATTACTTCGTCGTAGATCTCAAGACTGGAACCCCAGTCACTGCCAAAGAGGCCCAGGAGCATAAGCAACTCGCGGCATATCAACTTGGTGTTGTAGCTGGTGGCTTTAAAGAGTTGCCAGAAGGCGCAGTAAGCGACGGTGCGGGTCTCCTCTATCTCTCTAAGACAACCGCAAAAAATACGACAATCGATCAAGGGCCGATCGATAAAGAACTTGTGATCGCGGATGTGATCGCTGCGGCGGAAGGTATGACCGCATCAACCTTCACCGCCATCATTAATAAACGCTGTCGCAGTTGTGCAATCAAAAGCCTCTGCCCCCTGCAATCCGAGGGAAGGAGCGTGATCGAGTAATGAGCGCTCGCATTGTTGAAGGCAGAATTGAGATTGATAAAGAAGTCACCTCTCTTGAAATTGCTCACGCCTTAGCTCGCGGTGGAGGGAAGTTAATCGAACCCACCGCCGAACAGCGCGCCATCATCGAATCTCGTCACTTTGGTCCCACGGTCATTATTGCTGGGGCGGGTTCGGGAAAGACCGAGACGATGTCACAGCGCGTGCTCTGGCTGGTGGCTAATGGGGTCGTTACTCCCGATCAAATCTTGGGCCTCACCTTCACCCGAAAGGCGGCTGGTGAGTTGGCTACTCGCATCCGCAAGCGCTTGCGTCAATTGCGTGCCGCCGGTCTGCTTCCTACCGATGGAGAGCGCGCACTGCCGCTTGATATCGCTGTAGATGTCTCCACCTATCACTCGTACGCCGGTCGCACCCTTTCAGCTCATGGCATTCGAATGGGAATAGATACCGACGGTGAACCTCTTGGTGAGGCGGCTGCCTGGCAATTGACCTACAAGATCGTCAATAGCTTTGAGGAAGTTGATCACGAGATCTTCCATAAACCTGATTTCATCGTCGATGCCGTCATGGCACTCTCTGGCGAACTCGGGGAGCACAATCGGACAACACAGGAGATCCGTCCCTTCCTCGAAGATTTTATGGCTCGCCTGCAATCAGTGACAACGCCCAGCAACGAGACCGTACGTGACGCGCTCGAAACCATAAGTGAGCGCCTTGCGATCCTGCCGATGGTTGAGAAGTTAGATCAGCATCGCCTTGAAACCGGCCAACTTACCTTTAACGATCAGATGTCTTACGCCGCAAAATTGGCAGAGCGCGTTCCTGAAATTTCGGAGATCGAACGGGCGCGATACAAGGTGGTCCTTCTCGATGAGTACCAAGACACCTCCTACTCGCAGGTGCGCTTTCTCTCTTCACTCTTTGGTCATGGCCACCCTGTAACAGCGGTGGGCGATCCCAACCAGGCCATCTACGGTTGGCGCGGGGCGAGCGCTGAAACACTCGGAAGTTTTGCGGCAACCTTTGGTGGCAACTGCCAACACTTCGATCTCCTCACCACCTGGCGCAATGATCAGAAGATTCTCGACTTCTCGAATCTCATCATTGGTCAGATTGGCGAGTTGGCACAGCTTCCCTTCGGCGTAAAAGAGCTGCGCGCCCGTCCAGAAGCGGGCGAGGGGAATCTTTCCTGCGGTCTATACATCACACCGGAAGATGAGGCTGCAGCTATCGCCGACTACTTTGCGAAGTTGTGGTTTGATCCAACACGTCAGGGGCAACCGGCGGAGCAACGGAGCAGTTTTGCTGTTCTAGTGCGCGTAAAGTCCTATATTCCTCTGATTGAGGCGGCACTGCGTGAGCGCGAGATGCCCACTGAAGTAATCGGCGTTGGTGGGCTTATTCACATTCCCGAGATCGCAGACATCATCGCTCTCTTGCGCCTGATCACGTACCCCGATGCTGGTTCAGCCCTCGCTCGGCTGTTGGTTGGTCCGCGGCTAGCTCTCGCTCCGAAAGATCTCCACGCGCTGGGTTCGCACTCGCGAGCACTTGCGCGCAAATCTTCCAATGCCCGCAGCGATCGCTTGGAGTCGATCCTTGAATTTGGTAGTGAAGAGAATCTCGATGCCAATGATTTCGCGATTGGCTCCATTATTGAAGCTCTTGAACTTATTGATGATGCGCCTCGTTCAGATTTTTCAGCCGAGGGGTATGCCCGACTCAAAGAGTTTGCACGTGAACTCACCGCTCTGCGCCGTACCATGACTGGATCGATCACGGACAAGATTCAAAGCGCTGAGCGATTCCTGCGATTAGATGTAGAAACCTTGGTCCGCGATGGTTGGGATATCGGTCGCAGGCATCTGGATAAATTCTTCGATGAGGCCGCCGCCTTTCAGCGCACAGGTGGCACCATCTCTTCATTCTTAGCGTGGCTTGAAACTGCCGAGAAGCGAGAGGGTGGACTCAAGCCCGCTACCGTCACCGTGTCAAATAGCGCGGTACAGATTCTTACCATTCACGGCGCCAAAGGTGCGGAGTGGGATGTGGTCGCTGTTCCTGGCCTATTGAAAGATGTCTTCCCTAATAAGCCGATGCGCTCCTCGTCGTGGATTAAATATGCAGGCTCGCTGCCTATCGCCTTTCGCGGCGATCGCTTACAACTTACCGACTTTGAATTTCCGCAGGGTGACGCCGCGATCAAACCAGCCGAAGTCGGAAAGGCGATCAAGCGCTTTGAAGATGCGCATAAGGCTCGCCATTACCTCGAAGAGTTGCGCCTGGGTTATGTCGCCTTTACTCGCGCTAAATCTCACCTCTTCTGTACCGCCAGCTGGTTTAGAGATGGAAAAGATCCTGTTGATCAGAGTTCACTCTTCACGGCGCTTTATGACTTCTTAGAATCCAGTACGGCAGATTCCGTCCTCTCCAACGCAGAGCTACCAGAGGAGAATCCAAGGATCGCGCAGCCGCGCACGGCGACTTGGCCAGCGCCCCAGAACCGAGCAGAGGCGATCCGCCGCTCTGCAGAACTTGTAGCCAGCGTCGAGCCGCTCGACCTTGAAAGTGCGCAGCGCTCTGAGGGTGATTCAGATCGCCTCTCCTTGATCCGTGATGCGAAAGCTTTATTGGATGAGATTGAAAAATTGCGCGCTGGAGAAGTTATCTATCTTCCACAACGCCTCTCGGTATCAACTTTGATAGACCTCAAGAGCGATCCCGCAGAGCTCGCACTCAATATCCGTCGGCCGATGCCGCGCCATACCGATAAGTATGCCAAGCGTGGAACCGAGTTCCACCTCTGGGTGGAGCGACAATTTGGCGCCCAAACTCTCTTCGATGAGGATCTCTTTGATCCTCTCGCGCATGAAGATGTTCCTTTCAAAGAGTTACAGGAAAAATGGCTCGTATCGAGTTGGGCGAGGCGCAGCCCTATCGCAGTTGAAGAGGGCTTCGAGACCGTCATCAATGGCATTGTGCTCCGTGGCAGGATCGATGCTATCTATCGCGAGGGCGATACTTATGAGGTCGTGGATTGGAAGACGGGGCGAATCAAGGAAGGTGATGATCTAGCAACTGCTTCAATTCAGTTAGCGATGTATCGCCTCGCCTACTCCAAGCAGCATCAGATTCCTATTGAAAAGATTCGTGCTGCCTTCCACTACGTTGCAGATAACAAGACGATCTATCGCGAAAATTTATCGAGCGAGGATGAGATTGCCACAATTATTAGTGGAGTCGAATTACTCTAACTCGACCTCTACACCTATCGGAAGATGGTCACTCATCTTGCTGGCTTCGAAGGTGATGCTCTGACTGGTTAATTTCTTTTGCGCCAAGATGTAATCAAATTGTAGAGAAGGCTTGTAAGCCGGAAATGTCTTCTTGCTTGTTAGTGAAACCCATGGTGTAAAGCGTTCTGGAATATTCCACGGCAAATTGATATCTCCAATGATTAAGTGCTCGCCGGGAAGCCCCTTCATAAGACGCATCAACTTGCGAAGTTGGTAGTAATTCCAAAATGGGACGAAGGAGAGGTGAGTCGCGGCGACGGTGAAGCCATTTTCTAATTCAGCGATGATCGCTACGCGCGGCTCATCTTTTGCATACTTAAGTCGAAAGCCCCTATCCGTTGGGTAGGCGAGTGCAAGTCCAAGCCAAGAGGCAGGAAGATCCACTCGATGCCATTTGCGAACTGGGATTCTTGAGGCGAGTCCAATTCCATAACCTGGAAATTCGGATTCGGAGTGAATGATCTTTTCGGAATCACTCGGGCGTCGCCAGCCAAACCCTGGGGTACCAATCACTGCGCGGGCGTAACCCCAGTGCTCCGCCCCCATAGCCTCTGCGATCAACTCCATCTGGTGGACGCTGCCAGAGCGCTCCTGATTTTCATCTACCTCCTGGACGGCAAGGAGATCCGCTCCTATTACGGTAATGGTCTCGCGGATGGATTGCGCAAGGGGAGGCACGGGGTGCGTTGGATTTGCCGCCTGGCCGTTAAAGATATTCCATGAGATGACCTTCATGAGGTCAGGCTAGTAGGGTCGCCTCCTTATGAAAATCTTGAATCTCGCCCTTTCTCGCTCAACAGTCGATCGCGCAGCGCATATCCGTGCAGATGAGAGCGCCTTAGAGCAGGAGTGGCAGATTGCCAAGATTATTCACTTTAATGGGACCGGATTTCTTACTTCGGGCAAATCTCTTACCCTTTTGACCGCAGAGCAGATTGAGGGAAGCGGTCAGAAGATCTTCCTCGGTCAATACGATGGAGCCTCTTACTTTCTCTGGTGCTCTGAGCAGAGCATCGGAAGTGATGAGGACTATAAGACGCTGCGCGAAATTAGTGCGGAACTTACTAGCCTCGAGATCGGCCTCGCGGTGCACGGACAGGCGGTGGCGCTCTGGCACCACAAGAACCCCATCTGCCCTAGCTGTGGATCTGTGACCGAGCCCTTCGCAGGTGGGTCTTCGCGCCGTTGTGCAACGGGGCATGAGCATTACCCAAGGACTGACCCAGCGATCATTGTGCTGGTAAAAGATAAGAGCGATCGGATTCTCTTGGGGCGCCAAGCGGTCTGGCCCGAACATCGCTTCTCGACCTTTGCCGGCTTTGTCGAAGCAGGGGAGTCCTTTGAGCAGTGTGTGGTGCGCGAGGTTCTTGAGGAGGCAGGAGTACGAGTCTCCGATATCAACTATCTCGGATCGCAACCATGGCCCTTCCCACAATCTTTGATGATTGCATTTGAGGCAACCATTCAAGATCCCGAAAATGCGCGTCCTGATGGCGAAGAGATTGTGGAGATTCGTTGGTTTGATCGGAATGAACTCTATGCATCTATTACTGAAGGTACTTTGCTGCTGCCGCCGTCGATAAGCGTCGCGCGCGCGATGATTCAAGCCTGGTACGGCGAAGATCGCCCACCGCTCCCAGGAGCAGAGACCTGGCGCTCGTAGGCCCGCGATGGAGTTAGAAGCAATACTCGCCGGGCTCGATCCCGAGCAACGCGAAGCGGTCACGAATATTCGCGGACCGCTCTGCATCATTGCGGGAGCCGGTACCGGAAAGACTCGAGTCATCACGCACCGCATTGCATACGCAGTGGCGGCCGGTGTGACTGACCCGACCAAAACGCTGGCGCTTACATTCACCGCGCGCGCCGCAGGTGAGATGCGCGCTCGCCTGCGTGTACTTGGCGTGCCAAATGCCGCCGCTCGTACCTTTCACTCCGCCGCTCTCAAGCAGTTGATGTACTTCTGGCCATACTCATTTGGTGGAACATTTCCCAAGCTTCTGACCTCAAAGGGAAGCTTTCTCGGCGATGCAATGGGATTGAGCGACACAACCCTTGTGCCTGGCGTTGCAACGCTTCGAGAGATCAGCGGCGAGATTGAGTGGGCGAAGGCCACACAGACCGCACCGAGTGATTACGTCGAAGAAGCTCTTGCAGCCAGCCGCACACTACGAATTCCTAATGGACGAGCGGATAAAGAAAATTTCGCAGAGATCGCAAAGGTCTATCAAGCCTATGAAACTCTGAAACATCAAGAGCGCATTATCGACTTTGAAGATGTACTTCTTCTAACCGTTGGAATGTTGGAGGAGGACCGCGATGTGCGGGAGCGAATTCGAGATCAGTACCGCTACTTCACGGTGGATGAATATCAAGACGTCTCGCCACTGCAACAACGCTTGCTAAATCTTTGGCTAGGTAACCGCGATGATCTCTGTGTCGTTGGTGATGCTGCGCAAACCATCTACTCATTTGCAGGAGCAACCTCTCAATTCCTATTGGGCTTTACACATCGCTTTCCCAAAGCCCCGGTGGTACGCCTAACGCGGGGATATCGTTCGACTCCCGAGATCATCGAGATGGCTAATCGGATTTTGAAGCAGGGCAGTTCGCATGCTGATCACGAGTTAACTTCGGTTAATGCGCGTGGTGAGGAGCTGGAACTCCGTGCATTTAACACGACCAACGCCGAGGTGAGCGCTGTCGTTGATGCGATAGCCGCGCTCGGCAAAACGCACTCCGATATTGCAATTCTGGCGCGCACCAATAATGGACTCGATCCCTTTGAGGCAGCGCTCAAGGCGCGCGGGATTGAAACACAACTTAAGAACAGTGAACGTTTCTTTGATCGAGTCGAGGTGCGCGATGCGATGCGGGTCATTCGCAGCGCATCTGTACTGCCCTCTGAGGGGAGTGATTGGCTGCAAGACCTCGAGTCGGTGCTCCGGCCTTTCGGAAAGGCGGATTATGTGCGAGCCTTCCTGACGCTTGCGACCACCATGAAGGAGGCCGGCGCAGCAAACCTGAGAGCGTTCCTGCGGGAGCTGGAGGATCGGGCCGAGCAGAACAACCCCCCAACCTTGCCAGGCGTGGTGCTCTCGACCCTGCATGCAGCAAAGGGCTTGGAGTGGGATCACGTCTTTCTCGTGAGCGTCAATGATGGGATCTTGCCCATGGGTGAGGCGATCGAGGAGGAGCGCCGCCTCTTCTATGTGGGCCTCACGCGGGCTAAGAAAACGGTCCACCTCAGCTATTCGGGGGAGCCGAGCGAGTTTCTGACCGCGCTGCTCTAGGGCGGCGCGCTAAAACTTCTCTTTAATTCGGTTGCGAGGGCGCGCCCTCGCCCCCTACCCTTATGCAACTGCCACATGGCAGCGCTTTTCAACCTAGGAGGCAGATGTGTCGATGACACAACGCAACGCCAGCACCACACGTGCTGCGCTTTGTGCTGCCGTAATTCCTGCCACATATACAACACACGCACATGCCAGCGCGGTGAAGTTCTGGGCAACCAAGAATTTTGCAGCCTACGGGATGCGCGGGACCTGGAGTTCTACTCGGTAAATCGAGAAGACCCACCAGGGGCCGCACATCCAATCGGATGAGCGGTCCTTTTTCTTTTACCCAAACAAAAAATAGAGGCAAGAAAAGTTCGGAAGATAGAGAAACTAGATACGTAAAGCGAGATGAGAAATGGAAAGAGGTGAGGGCAGTGGCTGTTCTCTTTAGCGAACTGTTGGTCCCCGGCTGGGCTGAGGGTGAGCGGATCGGACTAGATGCGGTGACCGGTGAGATTGCTCTGCCCTGTCACAGCGCAGATCCAGAGCTCTTCTTCGATGAAGCGCCAGCGCGCGTAGCGTTGGCTAAGTCGCTCTGCGGCGGGTGTGCCATGCGCACCGCCTGTCTTGAAGGCGCGATCTCACGCGAAGAGCCTTGTGGCGTCTGGGGTGGAGAGTTATTTGTCGAAGGGGAGATCGTCGCCGCTAAGCGCACGGTAGGTCGACCTCGACTCAACACCACACCAGTGACCGAATACGCAATCACCGCCGACGAGAGTGATGAAGCGCTCGCCAGCTAAAGAGGTGCGTTCAACGACACCCGCACTCAGGGTGGAAGTTCCAGTGCCGCACCTCTGGTGGACGCATGGGTTCAAGGAGGTCGTACCAGTGCGAGCTGGCGAGCAACGGAGTGTTCTCCGTTGCCATGTATTCGCCGACAGCGAGCGTGAGCAAGCCGCTTAGAAAGGCTGCGGCCGCGCTCGGAACTTCAACTCGCGCACTTGTGTAATCGCCCTTGACTCCATTTTCGCGCTTACTGAGCGCCACGCAGCGCAGGCAGGGAGTCGCCCCCGGCTTAACCAACGGACCTACTTCAATCTCACGCCCGATGATTTGATTGACGTGTAGATGTACCGAACCCTCACTCATCCAGCGTTGTACGTAATCCCACTCGATCGGGGCGGTCGAGATAATCAAATCAGGAGAATTCTTAGGTGCGCTCTGCGCTCGCTCAATCTGAGAGTTACGCTCCAGCTCAGCGACGAATTCCCTTCTTAACTTTCCAATATCTCCAGTACGCGTGACGATCCCGCAGATATCAGCTCCGTCTATGCGAGGCGGAAGGCCAGATCCACGCACGAGCCTCGTCATCGTAAAACCAGAGGCCTGCAACGCCACAAGCAGGTGGCGCCCCAATCGATTTTCTCCGGAGATCAAGATGGATGCCGCGGCGCGCTTATTCAATTCGTCCCGACCCCCATCTGATACCTCTGCGCGATGAGATAGCAGGGAGCTCTCGATATCACGGCGTATTGCAATGATCTGGGAGCTCAAATCAGAGTGTGCGAGGTTGCGTGGCTCCTCTAGGAGTTCGAGGAGGTCTTCCTTCACCAACAAGCGTACAAATTCTTCTACCTCATCAACCGAGCAGTGCAGATAGCCGGCGAGTTCACGCCCGCTGCGCGAGCCATCAAAGCTGCGTGCCAGCAAGAGCGATAACCCCGACTCCAACAAGAGTCCATGCGAAGGGAGTCCCAGGAAATATCTATCGCTCAATCGAGTGAGGACCACCCCAGTCTTTAATCTGGGGAAGTAATCGCCTCTCCGTAGCGCCTGCATCTGCGCAGGATGCTCCTCTTTTCTTTAGGGTGGGCGAGCGCTCCTTGTATCTGGGGATAAAAAATCACCCCCACCGTACGGTGAGGGTGATTTCATCTTCTGCGAGTTTTATGCCTGCTTAATTCTGTTAAGCCTTACCCAAGATGCGATTGACCTTGGTGCCACATACAGGGCAGATTCCTTGTGCCATCCGGCGACCAGACTCTGAAACCTTGACATGACCCTCGAAGGCACGCTTCTCTTTACACTTAACGCAGTAGGCCTCGCCTTTGTATTCCTCAGCCATGATGACCCTCCTATCGCCACACGCTCAAAGCTTCGGGAGCCTCCCGGGAGCGAGCGTGCGTACGAGAACACGATACCCGCGTGCAGCGCGTGGTGGGCGATTTGACGCTCGCTTCTGCCAAGAGATCGCAGAAAGGGGAGCGAGATGGGCGAAATGTCCGAATTTCGCGCTCACCTTACGGAGTAGGCAGTAACTCCGGGGCAGCCGAAAGACCAGCCTCAAATCCCTCGAGGAAGGACTCGGCGCGCTCCTTATCGGGGTATCGGTCGAGATAGGCCTGGAAATCACGCCCGTGACCTGGTACCCGCAGATGGATCAGCTCATGAAAGAGCACGCAGCCGACGACATAGTCAGGGGCACCATTGAGACGGAGAGAGATTCGAATGGTGCGATCGCTTGTGGTGCAGGAGCCCCAGCGCTCGCGCATGTTGCGCCAGCCAATTGCACTGGGCCGTTCATGGAAATCCGGGAGGTAGCGGGTGAGGAGCTCACTCGCCATAAGAGCCAAGACCTCATCGCTCGAGCGGCTCTTGGCTTCGCGGCGTAGGACGATCTCGATCATCTCGGGGATGATCGCTAACTCATCCTTACGGCTCATGCGATCTGGGATGTGAATCTCGATCACGCCATTCTGACGAAGTGCACTGATGCTCCGCTTGCGTCGTGCGCTTCGGATCACGCGAAACTCGGGCAAATTATCGGGCAGTGTTTTACTGCGGAGAAATTTCTGGCTCTTCTTGCCATCGTTGGTGCTTGCTGCATTACTCACAACTGGGAGGCTATCTTCGAAGAGGGATATTTGAAAAAAGTTTTCCACCGCTTCCAAGAGTTATCCCCCGCTTCTCCACAGATTTATCAACAAAAACTTACGGCAATTATGGCGCTTCTTTTTGGAATTAGTGGCAAGTTGGCATAGGTTTCACCCAACCAAGTCCTCGGATAACCGTTTGATGTATGCAAGGGGAAGGCAGACATCAAATCGTGCGGCCGAGGATTTGGCTTTTTTATGTCCTCTAAAAGTTACTCAGGTAAAAGTTAGATCAAGCCAGAGAGATCATCGGGAACTGTAGTGCTGGCTAAGAAAGCCGCGGGGTCACCGATATCAGCGGCTGTAGGCAATAACGCTGCATCCTCCCAGCGATGGTCACGGATTGCGGTGCCACCATTTTCCGCGCCACTAATTGCGTAAATCTCATTCCAGAAATGTGAGCACTCACGCGCCAGTCGCGGTGAGATTTGTAGACCGAGCAACATCGCAAAGAGTTGTTGTGTTGGTGCGCTCTCGATACGGGAGCGACGATAACTTTCTTGCAGCGCAGCGAGTGACGGTAGACGATCTGCAGCTGCAAGATATGCAACGTGATCGATCCATCCTTCGATGAGCGCGAAGATCATCTCAAGTTTTGCTAATGCAGCGCTTTGTGCGGCGCTCTGTTCTGGTTGGAACATCCCTTGATTGATTGCCATCGTAATCGAATCGGGATTATTGATATCGAGTTCGCCGGAGTTCATTGCACTTTCGGCTTGGCTTTGGATCGCCTCAATATCAACTGTGATTCCTTTGCCATACCCCTGCACCAACTCGCGAATATGTGCGGAGAGCCATGGTGTATGTGCGAAGAGGCGTTGTGCGGCTACTTCGCGCAGGGCGATGTAAATAGCAATCTCTTGCTCAGGAATTTCTAACCCTTCACCCCAGATCGCGATGTTCTGCGGGATTAAGTGGGCTCCAGATTTTTCAAAGAGTGGAATTGCAGCATCCTGTGCGCCGGTCAATGAGATCGCCAGTGTGCCAATTGATTGACCAAGTTGGGTCGCAATCAATTGACCCATAAAGCCGCGCATGATGGGAAGGAAGTTCGCTTCGGGACCCATCTCTTGCAGGACTTTGCCAAGGGCTTCGACCATCCCTTCGGCCAGTGGCTCAACGAGCTTCTGCCAACCATTTACAGATTGGTCGATCCACTCCTTACGAGTCCAGGCCACATCAGCATTGGTGACAGTTGCCGGGAACTGGGTGCGCTCCTCAATCCAGGTATTGGCAATATCAATCGCCTCTTGCGCCTTGCGTTGATCTTCGCGGCCAACGGGGAGGTCGTTGTGTGTCGCTAAAAATTTGCGGGCGGCATCGCGCACTACCGCGGGTTGGAGCATCGGAGCATCGGCCCCGCCAGTGGTTCCAGCGTTAAAGAAACCATCGTTCGGGAAGAATCCAAAACCGCTCATCTGATGCCCACCTTCTGACCCGAGGTCTGTTTACTCCAAATTCCCCTCAGGAGGATCTTTAACAAGGATCCTCAAAAGGAGTATGGAAGTACAACAACCCCGCCTGCGACTATCTTCCCGCCTTTGGGGCAGAAATTCTCAAGTTGAGCAGTTAAAGTGCTCGCATGACCCGGTTGATGGCCCACTTTGCAGCTGCTGCGACCCCGCAACCGACTGCGCACGCCACATCCACTGCTTTCGCGGCCCTTATCTGGTGGGCCGTTCCAGTTGTCTTGGTCTCTGGAGCCATTGGATATGTACTGTGGACCTCGAAATTTAAAGATAAGTTCAATAATGAGACTAATCGCTCCGTTGAGAAGTTCAACCTCTTCCAACAGACACTACGGGAGCCCAATTCCGAGCACTAGAGTATTTCCATGAGTTCTTTTCAATTCCCCAATAATCCCTTCGGCAATGGCGTACCTCGCCAACCACGTACCCCAGGAACGCGCAGGGGGATAGGACCTTTCGGGCTAGTCATCATCGCCCTCGTCGTGATCATCGGAATCTTGGTCTCTCTCACCGGTTTCTATACCGATCTTCTCTGGTTCCGCTCAGTGGACTTCACGAGCGTCTGGAGAACGACTCTCTTTACGAAGATAGAACTCTTCATCGCCTTTGGCTTAATTACTTCGCTGATCATCACCTCAAATATCTTCATCGCCTATCGCCGTCGTCCGATCTACGTTCCCGTGAGCGTTGAGGCCGATAACCTCGAGCGCTATCGCGGACAGATTGAACCGATCAAGCGTTATATCGTCGCCGCTATCGCAGTAATTATTTTCTGGTACGCCGGAGTCTCTGGTTCAAAGCAGTGGGAGACCTGGCTGCAATTTAAGAATTCGACCCCATTTGGAACTAAGGATCCTCAGTTCCACCTCGATATCTCTTTCTTCGCCTTCAAACTTCCCATGTATGAGTCGCTCATCAGTTGGGGCATCTCCACAATCCTGATCACCTTGATCGCGACAGTTGGAATCCACTATGTCTACGGCGGAATTCGCCCACAAGTAAGTCAAGATCGCACCACCGTTGCCGCTCGCGTGCAGCTTTCTGTGCTGCTTGGCGTCTTGGTGTTGATCAAGGCAGTTGCCTACTGGTTTGATCGTTATGACTTAGCGCTCCACCAAGGCAGCCTCTTTACCGGCCTGGGCTACACCGATGTCAATGCGCTCTTGCCTGCTAAGGCGATCCTCGCCGGCATCGCGATCATCTGCGCGCTGCTCTTCTTCGCAAATATTGTGCGCCGTTCATGGGTCCTGCCTGCTGCGGGTGTCGTGCTGATGGTTGTCTCATCGCTCCTAATCGCCGGCATCTATCCAGCATTCATTCAGCAGTTCACGGTTAAGCCCAGCGAATCCAATAAGGAAGCGCCATATATTCAGCGCAATATCAATGCGACCCGCGCTGCGTACGGACTTTCAGATATCACTGTGAAGGATTATCCAGCCGTTATTTCGACGCAGCCAGGTCAACTCGCGAAGGACACTTCTAACATCTCCAACGCCCGTCTCTTGGATCCAGATGTCCTCTCAGCGACCTTCCGTCAACTACAACAGATCAAGCCTTATTACACCTTCCCAGATGCTCTCGATGTAGATCGCTACACGATTAAGGGTAAGAAGCAAGATGTCGTAGTTGCAGTCCGTGAATTGAATATCGCGGGTTCACCAGCGCAGAACTGGATTAATGATCACCTGGTTTATACCCACGGCTTTGGTTTTGTCGCAGCTCCTACAAATGTGGTCGATGCGGACGGTAAGCCCAGCTTCACCGTTGGAAATATCCCACCATCAAATGGCTTAGGTGTCTTCCAACCTCGTATCTACTTCGGTGAGAATGTTCCGGGATACTCAATCGTTGGTGGCTCTGCCAAGAGCACGCCAAACGAGTTGGACTATCCAGATGATTCGCAGGCTAACGGCCAGCAGAACTACACGTATGCAGGTAAGGGTGGCGTCCCGATGGGAAGCTTGGTTACCAGACTGCTCTTCGCCATCAAGTACAAAGATCAGCAGATCTTGCTATCTAACTTAATCAACAAGGATTCCAAGATCCTCTATAACCGTTCACCCGTCGATCGCGTGCAGAAAGTTGCACCTTGGTTGACGCTTGATGGAAATATCTATCCAGCAGTAGTAAATGGAAAAGTTGTTTGGATCGTCGATGGCTACACCACGTCTTCGGGCTATCCATATTCTGCGGTCGAGAATTTGGCTACCGCAACAACAAACTCGGTAACCGCGAGCTCTTCCACCGTTACATCACTACCCAATACAAATGTGAATTACATTCGCAACTCTGTAAAGGCAACCGTCGATGCTTATGATGGAACAGTCACGCTCTATCAGTGGGATACGTCGGATCCTGTCTTGAAAACGTGGAGCAAGGCATACCCTGGCACCGTTCTTCCTAAGAGCGCCATCAGCCCAGCGTTGCTCCAGCACATTCGCTACCCAGAAGGAATCTTCCAGGTCCAGCGCGATGTGTTGACGACGTATCACGTTGACTCTGCAGCTGCATATTACGGAGGTCAAGATTTCTGGAAGGTTCCATCTGATCCATCATCACTTGGCGCTAACGCTCAAAATCAACCTCCTACGTATCAGACCTTGCAACTGCCAGGTTCTGCTACCTCTTCATTCTCGCTCTCAACCTCCTTCGTTCCTCGTGGGTCACGTCAGAACCTGACAGCATTTGCTGCAGTTAATTCAGACGCCGGACCGAACTACGGCAAGATCACGATCTTGCAGTTGCCACGTTCCACAAATATCTCGGGGCCTTCGCAGGTAGCGTCGAACTTTGAGGCGAAGCCAGATGTTGCGCAGACACTTTCGCTTCTGCGTCAGGGTGGGTCAGATGTTGTTCTCGGCAATATGTTGACCCTGCCAGTTGGAAGTGGATTGCTCTACGTTCAACCTGTCTATGTCAGAGCAACTGCGAATGCATCTTCATTCCCACTCTTGCAGAAAGTTCTCGTCTCCTTCGGAGATCAGATCGGTTTCGGCAATACGCTGCAAGATGCACTCAACCAAGTATTTGGTGGGAGCTCTGGTGTGAGTGTCACTCCAACAACTGGATCTACCGGTTCTAGTTCAACGGGAACTACGACGACTGGCACATCGACGTTGAAGCAGGCTCTTGCGGCGGCTCAGGCGGCGATTACTGCTTCTAACCAAGCGCTTAAGAACGGTGACTTCGCCGCTTATGGTGTTGCGCAGAATCAACTTAAGGCAGCGATCGCAGCAGCGATAGCAGCACAGGGTAAGTAGGTACTACAAGCAATTCACCGCACGAAGAAGAGCGTCAAAACCCTTGACTGAGTACCTCGTTTTGGGTTATTGGCGCTTTTCTCGTAAGATTGCACTACCGACGCGGGGTGGAGCAGCTCGGTAGCTCGCTGGGCTCATAACCCAGAGGTCATAGGTTCAAATCCTGTCCCCGCTACTATGAACTACATAAGCGACCCATCAGATGAAAATCTGGTGGGTCTTTGCGCTTCCGGAGTGATCAATGCGATCACCGATGCCTGGACGCTACGCAATAGTGCCCACGTAGTAATCACGGGAGGCCGTACTGGCCTCGCAATCGTGAAGGCAATCGATCAGGCCCTCTTCAAATTGGTGCGCCTCAAGAGCTCCTTTGAAGGCTCTATGTTGCATATCTGGTTCTCTGATGAGCGCTTCGTGCCACTCGATAACCCCGATCGCAGCGATACAACTCTGATCGCTGGTTTTGGAATGTGTAAATCACAGATCGTCTTCCACCGCGTCGCCGATAGTGGTGACTTAGAGGAGGCGGCGCAGAATTATGCGACAGAGGTTGAAGATGAGCTCGGCGCGCATCCCTTCGATGCCGTGATCCTCAGCATGGGTGAGGATGGTCACATCGCCAGTCTCTTCCCGGGGCTTCTAGATCCAGGATTCGCAGGCTCTGCTGTGGCAGTCCATAATTCACCTAAAGCACCTCCGTTGCGCGTGAGCCTCTCACTGCGGCGGCTGGCTAACTCAAAACATATTTATATCTTCGCCCTCGGGGAGGGTAAGGCTGCAGCGCTGCAGTCAATCGCTACGGGCCCTGTGGGGGCTCTGGCAAAGAGTTCACCAAACGGTCAACTTCAAATCCTTACTGATCTATCGGCACCGACCAGTAATTAATTTAAGATCGCTCTACCGTCAGGAGATCACCATGAGCACCATTCAATTAACCATCGTTGGCCTCGGCCGGATGGGCGCCGGTATCGCGCGCCGAATCCAGAGCCACGCAGATTCACCAGTAAATATCGCGGTCTACGATGTAAACCCCGAGACTGTGAAGACCATCGCCGCCGAGGGATTTACCCCGCTCTCATCACTCGCTGATCTCGCGCAGTTCAATGATGCTGCAAACCCACAATTTGTCTGGGTGATGGTTCCTGCCGAAGTTACGCAGCAGACGATCCACGCCGTTGCCGAGCACCTCGCTCCAGGTTCAACGATCATCGATGGTGGAAATACTTTTTATCGCGACGACATCGCTAACGCTGCCTGGCTTGCAACAAAGGGAATTGATTTTGTAGATGTCGGAACCTCTGGTGGCGTCTACGGCTTTGCACGTGGCTTCTCACTCATGATTGGCGGCGAGAACCACGTCGTTGAGCGCTTGACCCCAATCTTCAAGGCGATGGCTCCAGGAGTTGCCGCTGCAGAGCGCACACCAGGTCGCACCGGAGAGCCAAGCAACTCGGAATATGGTTTCTTACATTGCGGACCAATCGGTTCGGGCCACTTCATCAAGATGGTCCACAATGGAATTGAGTACGGTGCCATGGCAGCGTATGCCGAAGGGCTCAATTTGATCCACGCTGCAGCGCAAGGAATCAAGCACCCTACTGCGGTCGGTGATCACGTTGAAACAAAATATGAATTCAACATGGAAGAGGTTACGGAAGTTTGGCGTCGCGGTTCCGTTGTTGCTTCGTGGCTCCTGGATCTCACCGCAACTGCATACACAGAAGATCCTGAGCTCGCTGGCTATGAGGGTTCGGTATCGGATTCGGGTGAGGGTCGCTGGACTGTTCAGACTGCAATTGATGCTGGCGTGCCAGCAAATGTGCTCAGCGCTTCATTGATGGGCCGCTTCTCTTCACGCGGCAATGATCTCTACGCCAACAAAGTTCTCTCTGCTATGCGGAAGAAATTTGGCGGACACGTAGAAGTGAAGAAGAAGTAGATGAGCGCTCGCAAGATTCCGCTGCTTGAGGCAGATGTCCTCGTACTCTTCGGTGCAACTGGAGACTTGGCAAAGAAGAAGTTGTTCCCAGCTCTTTACAGCATGTCGATGAACGATTCGCTGCAGTGCCCCGTTGTCGGCGTTGCATCCACCAAGTGGAATCACGAAGAGTTTGCCGCGCACGCCTTTGATGCGATCAAGGCTGCCTTTCCAGATCCGGATGCAAAGATGCTGGCAAAGCTAGATGACGAGTTATCTCTTGTTGTTGGAAATTATGAAGATCCTAAGTTGTACGAAGATCTCGCCGAAGTTCTTAAAGACAAGCAGAGCCCCGTTATCTACCTCGCGATCCCACCTGCCTTCTTTGGAAATGTTACGCAGGGTTTAGCCAAGGTTGGTCTCACCGAGCGCTCCCGCCTTGTGGTCGAAAAACCTTTCGGTCGCGACCTGCACTCAGCTATCGCGCTACAAGAAGTCTTGGAAGAAGTACTTCCTGAAGAGCGCATCTTCCGCATCGATCATTACCTGGGTAAAGAGTCTGTCGAAGATATCTTGATCTTCCGCTTCGCCAACTCAATCTGGGAGCCACTGTGGAATCACCGCTATATCAATAGCGTGCAGATCACGATGGCCGAGGATTTCGGCGTCGAAGGTCGTGGTGCCTTCTACGATGGCGTCGGTGCAATCCGCGACGTCTTGCAGAACCACTTGCTCCAAGTGCTCGCACTGATCGCAATGGAGCCACCTTCAGATCTCTCATCGAGCACCATGGAAGATGAGAAACTCAAGGTCTTCCGCGCTATTGCAGCGCTCAAGCCCGAAAATGTTATTCGCGGCCAGTACGTCGGTTACCTGGATGAGGCTGGTGTTGCTCCTCGCTCGACAACAGAGACTTACGCGGCGGCAACAATGTATGTCGACAACTGGCGCTGGTCTGGTGTTCCTTTCTACCTGCGCACCGGTAAGAACTTGGCTGAGACCACTCTTGAAGTTGTTATCGAATTTAAGCAACCACCTCGCCTCTTGTTTGCAGAGAGCCAAGAGGGATCTGCGAACTTGCTCCGCTTCCGTTTGGGTAAGAACGATGGCGTGGATATTGAGTTGCAGGCGAAGTCACCTGGCGACTCATTAACGACTGAATCTGTAAAGCTGACCGTTAACTTCTCGGCCGCCCTCGGCGATCGCCAAGAGGCTTACGAGCGTCTATTGCGCGCCGCTATGGCCGGAGATCACAAGCGCTTCACAGCAATTGATTCAGTACTTGAAACGTGGAGAATCGTTGAAGGCGTCATCAACAACGAGCCACACCTATCTCCGTACTTCAAAGGAACATGGGGTCCTGAGCGCGCCGACGAACTTCCAGAGCGCGGCTGGCTCGAGCTCTAAATAGCCTCTTTGGTAATCCCAAAGTTGGCGTAGGCGATGCCATCAATCGCAACGACGAATGATGTTGGCTCGCTCAGCACACCCGCAGCAATCGCAGGAGAAAATGGTGTCGTCGCGCGCGCGATAACTTCGGGATTTCCAATGAGCACTGTCCGTTTGGTGTCACCATCAATAACTCGAGCGCTAAATCCGCGCTCTGGAGCGAATGAGTAATCGCTAATTGGTAGGACAATAGCGCCGCGCTCTTGAAAGAACTCTTGCGCCGCTAAGTCGGCCGGGGATTTGGCTTCGCTCAGGATCGAGAGGATAGCGGAGTTGATGACGTGAGGGTCGAGTTGTGAGCCGCGGCTTGATGGGTCTGGGTTACTCTCGCAAATAAATCCTGTCACGGAGTAAACCTCTAGCTTTGCTACTTCGGGGGCGACAGGTGCTTGGACTACCTTCGCCTTCTTCTTTCCAAACCAGAGAAATCTCATGCGTTGAGCGCGCTCAGGAAGTCGCTGTGCAAGAGGCCGTTGCTCGATACGCCATTGCCACCGTGCGAACCTGGCTTGCCTTCCAGATTGGTGAAGGTGCCACCGGCCTCGCGAACGATGATGTCGAGCGCTGCCATATCCCACAGGGCCAGGACGGGTTCGACCGCGATATCAACTGCGCCTTCTGCCACGAGCATATGTGACCAGAAATCTCCGAGTCCACGGCTGCGCCAAATCTTCTCCTGTAGGGTGAGCATCGCCATCTTGCGAGTACCCCACCCGACGAGATCGGAGTAGGAGAGAGATGCATCTTTGAGTTCGCGCACCTGCGAAACCTTGATCTGCTTAGGAGCTCCACCGTTCTCGCTGACATAAGCGCCAGTGCCGAGCGCAGCAAACCAGCGACGATATAAGGCGGGTGCGCTCACTACCCCTGCAACAACCTCACCTTGTGGGTTACACAAACCAATCAACGTCGCCCAAGTAGGGATCCCGCGAAGGAAATTTTTGGTGCCATCGATGGGATCGATTACCCAGTAATAACTATCCGCTGTAAGTGCTGGTGTTCCAAACTCCTCGCCAACGACCAGATCCTGCGGCCGAGCTGCAGCCAATAACTCACGAATCTTCTTCTCGACAGCCTTATCGGCGTCTGTCACGGGTGTGAGGTCTGGCTTGGTCTCGATAACGAGATCGAGGGATTGGTAGCGATCTCTCGTAATGGAGTCTGCTACATCAGCCAGTTGGTGGGCGAGCATTAAGTCTTGGGCGAAATCTCTCATGTATTTAGTTTACCTTCGCGCAGCAGCCCTCGAAGATTGGCGAGCCTTGCGAGAGAGCCTGGATCGCTAATCATGCTGTTGAGCGCGCACTCTTCTTCATCATGCGAGCAATTGCGCGGGCAGTGCTCAATTGCCTCGGCGAACTCCGTAAAAGCACTGATCACGCGGTCGCGCTCCACGTGAGCCAGACCAAAGGAGCGCACTCCCGGGGTATCAATAATCCACCCGGATTTGTCGTTGAGCTCAAGGGCCACAGCACTCGATGAGGTGTGGCGACCACGTCCTGTCACATCATTGACATCACCGGTAGCGCGATTGGCGCTTTCGACGAGTGCATTGACGAGCGTTGATTTTCCGACCCCCGAATGGCCTAGGAGCACGGTGCGCTTGCCGGTTAACTCAGCGCGCAGCGCAGTGAGGTCGGCTCCGCGTTGAATCTGAATCGAATCGACAGCGAGGTCTTTATAAGCACTTAAAAATTCAGTGGGATCGGCGAGATCACATTTGGTCATAATGATCAGCGGCTTGATCCGTTGATCAAATGCGACCACTAAGGCGCGATCTACAAAACCGTGGCGTGGTTCCGGGTTGGCGGCGGCGAGCACAATCCCAATCTGATCGACATTAGCGACGATCATCCGCTCCATGCCAGCATCATCTTCAACAGTTCGCGTCAGTTCATTTCTCCGCGGTTCGACTGCAACGATGCGCGCCAGAGTATCTGTGCGACCAGAGATATCACCGACGATCCGCACGATATCTCCGACAACAACTGACTTCTTGCCTAACTCACGTGCCTTCATGGCAGTGACTACAACGCCCGTGGCTTCTATGAGCGCAGCGCTACGGCCACGATCTACTGCGATGATGCGAGCGAGATCTGCCCCAGAATAATCAGGTCGATCTTTGGTGCGCGGCCGTGAAGAGCGCTTCGGACGGATCCGAACATCATCCTCATCGAGTTCGCGAGGGGTCATTTATTCCCGGTTAATAGTTCATTCCAGGCTCCAGGGAAATCAGGGAGCGTCTTCTGGGTTGTTGCAATATTTTCTACTTCAATTCCATCGACGATTAAACCGATCATCGCGCCCGCAGTCGCCAGGCGGTGATCCTCGTAGGTATGGAAAGTTCCCGCATGAAGCTGGCGTGGAATGATTCGCAGGGCCGATGGCTCTTCAATGACCTCGCCACCCAAATTGTTAATTTCAGTTGCAAGTGCCGCTAAACGATCGGTCTCGTGGGTGCGCAGATGTGCGATGCCGCGTAGGTACGAGGGAGAGTCCGCAAAGAGGCAGATTGCAGCGATAGATGGAGTGAGTTCACCGACATCATGCAGATCGATATCAATTCCATGAATGGCCTCGCCAGTGATCGCTAGATCGTTACCTCTAAATTCAACGCGGGCTCCCATCGCGGTGAAGATTTCACGCAGTTGATCACCAGGTTGTGTAGTGCTGTGTGGCCAATCGCGAATGACAACGGTGCCCCCCGAAAGCATTGCTGCGCCCATGAAGGGAGCAGCATTTGAGAGATCAGGTTCAATCACAGAATCGGCCCCGCTCATGACGGTTGGCTTGACCCTCCATTCGTTCTCGCCGACTACAACCTCGACGCCCTTTTCACGGAGCATGGCGATCGTCATCTCGATATGAGGCAGTGAGGGGAGAGAGGTACCCACATGTTTAACGGTGATTCCCTCTTTGGTCGCAGGAGCGACGAGAAGGAGGGCCGAGATAAATTGGCTAGAGAGCGTTGCATCGACTTCAACGGTGCCGCCTTTGAGTTGGCCATTGGCGTTGATGGTCATCGGGAGCGCGTAGCGCCCACCGTGTTCGATCGATACCCCTAGCGATTCCAGCGCTTTAATGACTGGCCCAAGCGGGCGCTCGTGTGAACGAGCATCCCCATCAAAGTGGATGAGCCCTTTAGCCATTGCGGCGACTGGGGGCAGAAAGCGCATTACCGTCCCAGCGTTGCCTACATCTACTGATGCTGGCCCGTAGAGCTGCCCCGGGGTAATCGTGAGATCTCCATTGGCGGCGGTCTCAATACCGACGCCGATCGCCTTTAATCCAGCGATCATCAAAGCTGAGTCCCGCGAGTGCAGGGGGCGACGCAGCGTCGAGGGGGTTCCACAGAGCGCAGCCAAGATGAGGGCGCGATTTGTTACAGATTTAGATCCGGGAATCGTGAGGGTTGCATCAATCGGGTTCTGCCCCCGAAAGGGTGAGCGCCAAAGATTCGTCATATCGCAAGCCTACCTGAGATACCTTTACGCCCATGTGCGGTCGATACGCCCTTGCTGCAGAGCAAGATGACATCCTTGATGCATTTGCTATCTCGACTGAATATGCCGGTCCGATTCTCCCCGCTGATTGGAACATCACCCCGACCCGCAATATCTACATCGTTCGCGAGAAGAGCGATCGCGTCACCAATCAGAGGTCTCGTGAGTTAGCTACAGTCTCGTGGGGACTTATTGCGCCATGGTCTGAAAATCCGCAAGATGCCTTGCGCTCGCAATCACAAGCAATCAATGCGCGAACAGAGACTGTGCACGAGAAGCCAACTTTCCGCAGCGCATTCACCTCTCGTCGCTGCTTAATCCCAGCGACTGGGTATTACGAGTGGGCGACTGAACTCGGACCGTACTCGCCTAAGCAACCCTTCTTCATTCATGGCGATGGACTCATCGCATTTGCGGGAATTTGGGATCGCTGGAGAGCACCCGATGGCACGTATAAGGAGAGCGCGGCAATCATCACCCGGCCGGCCGTCGAGTTCCTGGCTACCGTCCATCATCGGATGCCGACATTCCTACCGCAAGAACGTTGGGGGGCATGGCTCGACCCATCGCTCAATCAGGTCGAGGAAATTCGCGGACTGATGGAACTATCCGAGCCAGCGCGGGGGCTGCGGGCCTATCCGGTCTCCTCGCGGGTTAACTCCACGGCAAATAATGGAGCGGATCTGATCGCGCCTATCGAACTAGGGGAGCCAGAGACCCTTTTCTAGACTTGATCTCTAGCGGCGATCCCGTTCACCGGGAATAAACCTTTATCTCAGCCCGTTCTCAATCTGTGGGAGTAGCCTTATCGGTAATGGATGCCAATCAAAGTGAGCTAGCGGTCGTTGATCGCAGCGCTGAAAGTGCTGCCCAAAAGAAGGCGCGCTTTGAGCGCGACGCTCTGCAATTTACAAATCAGATGTATGCCGCCGCCTTGCGTTACACGAAGGATCCGCACGATGCGCAGGATCTTGTGCAAGATACCTATGCGAAGGCCTTCGTCTCTTTCCACCAATTTGAACCAGGGACCAATCTCAAGGCCTGGCTCTATCGCATTCTCACCACCACCTTTATCAATACCTACCGCAAGGATCAACGCCGCCCCCAAATTAGCGATGGCGAACTAGAAGATTGGCAGATTTACGACGCTTCCAGTCATACCAGCGATCAAGGTCGCTCGGCTGAGGATGTCGCTCTCGATGGAATCGTTGATCTCGATGTGCGCGCTGCGCTCGCTGCGATGCCTGAAGATTTTCGGATGGCGGTCTATCTCGCCGATGTCGAAGGCTTCTCCTACAAAGAGATCGCTGACATCGTAGGCGTCCCTGCCGGAACTGTGATGTCTCGCCTGCACCGCGGCCGCAAGTTACTTCGGGCTTCGCTCTCTGAATACGCCAAAGAGCGCGGTTTCAATCGGGGAGGCGATAATGCATAACGCCAACGCGCTGCCCTGCGATCAAATCCAACAGGCGCTCTATCTCTATATAGATCACGAGCTTCCTTCCGAGCAGGAGTATTGGAGCTTCCAGATTCACTTCAAAGAATGCCCTGATTGTGCCGCCGTCCTTGTTTACGAGAGCAATGCACTCTCTCTGATGCAGGATTTGCTCCGCGGCAGTTGCAATGAAGAGGCGCCACAAGATCTCCACGAACGGATCCGCCAGCAGACCGAAGCGCTTGCGGGACAGACACAGGTGCAGTTCTTCTCCTCATCCACAACAATTACAAACTTCACCTTTGATGGCACTACATCAATTCAAGTGACACAAGAGGTCACACACGAGATTCGCCACGACTTTACCGAAGGCGAATAAGCAGAACTTTTCTCCGCACTATCCATTAGGTTTTAACCATGGAGGCAGAGCAACTACTCGGAGCAGTAGGGATGGCATCTCTCACTGTTCGTCCCCTCGACACCGGGGTCGCACAGGGGCTCAATGATCTCCCTGTACTTGCCGCTAACTCCGCTCTCAATGTGATCGAATCGGCGTGCAGCGCAGCGATCGCCGAACACTTTCAGACTGGGGAGACCTCATTCACCATCGGCGCAGCTATCCAGATGCGCGGTGCGGTTTCAATCGGGGCAGAGGTAAGAGCTTTGGTGAAGGCGACTGAACTCAATGAAAATATCTTGACCTTTGAATGCGAAGTGCACCAGGAGAAACGAATAATCGCCGTTGCTCAAGTGCAACGGCGATTAGTAGATCGTGTTTCATTTATGGCACGCAGCGCAGCAGAGAATCTGCCGCGCAATAGCGCCGCTAGTTAATTAAGCCTTCAGATTACGCCTTCTTAGTAGCCCAGAAGATCTCGGCGATCTCATCAATCTTTGCAAGCAACTTATCTGCAACAGCAACATCAGTTGAACCCTTTGTTCCGCCAGCGCCAGCGAGCTTGGTTGCCTCGTTGAATAGCCCGTTGAGTTGTGGGTAGGCCTCAAAGTGAGGTGCCTTGAAGTAATCGGTCCATAGAACCCAGAGGTGATGCTTGACGAGCTCTGAGCGCTCTTCCTTAACGGCGATCGCGCGAGCTTGGAAGACAGGGTCACTGCTGGCGTGGTACTTCTCGATGGATGCCTTTACAGATTGTGCTTCAATCTTTGCTTGTGCAGGATCATAGATTCCGCAAGGTAGATCGCAGTGGGCATATCCCACCAAAGTTGGCTTAAACATGAGTACTCCTTCTTGAATGATGGCGGTGCGTCCTATGTGTCAGACTACTACTCCAATGGCAGCCCTTCCATTTAGATTAATCGCGGTAAACGGCGGTTCAATGCTCCCGACCTTTTCCAATGGCGATTGGCTGCTCTTTCGTACGCTCCACCTGCGCGATGCGAGCCATTTGCAACCCCTATTAGGAAAAGTGGTTGTGATCGAGCGCGAAAGTTATCCAGGAGTTCACTTCATCAAACGTGTGAAGAGAATAGATGAAGTTGGCGCTTGGGTTGAAGGCGACAACGTCGACGCCAGCACAGACTCACGGCAGTGGGGCGCACTACAGCCGACAGAGATCGTCGGACAAGTACTGCTTCGCTACAGGCGGGGCAGAGCTAGCGAGTAAATGCCTCGGTGATCAGAGCGTGCTGCTCTTCCTCGTGCAAATGGTGTGAACCTGTTGCAGGGCTGGCAGTTGCACGACGTGAGACGCGGCGCAAGGTGCGACCTTCAAGTGCTTCAAAGGTGTTGAGAGCAACGAATGGGTATGGACCTTGGTTAGCTGGCTCATCTTGGACCCAGAGCAAGTTGGCAGCTGGGTGAGCGTTAGCTACCCGCATGAACTCCTCGATAGGGAATGGATAGAGCTGCTCAATACGCACGATCGCGGTGCTCATCTCACCCAGCTTCGCCCGCTCGGCGACGAGATCCCAATAGATCTTGCCGGAGCAGAAGATCACGCGCGTTGCATTGGTGACGGTGGTGTCATCAATGAGCGGCTTAAATGTTCCTGAAGTGAAATCAGCGAGACCAGATGCGGCAGCCTTCAGGCGCAGCATTGACTTAGGCTCAAAGACGATCAATGGACGTCGGGCCGCATTCTTCATATGCCAACGGAGCAGATGGAAGTAGGAAGCCGGGTTACTTGGTTGTGCAACGGTCATGTTCTGCTCGGCGCAGAGTGCAAGGTAGCGCTCGATACGGGCAGAGGAGTGGTCGGGGCCTTGTCCTTCGTAGCCGTGTGGCAAGAGCAAAACAACAGAGGAACGCTCGCCCCACTTCTGTAATGCGCTAGAGACAAACTCATCGACGATCGATTGCGCGCCATTGGCGAAATCGCCGAACTGTGCTTCCCAGAGCACGAGGGCATTTTCGCGCTCGACTGAGTAGCCGTATTCAAAGCCCATTGCTGCATATTCGGAGAGAAGTGAGTCAAAGACGAAGAATTGATTGTCATCATTGATCAGTCCGCGCAGTGGGAACCAATCGCCGCCGGTGTTCTGATCGACGATGACCGCGTGGCGGTTAGAGAAGGTGCCGCGGCGAACATCTTGACCTGCTAAGCGGATCGGATGGCCTTCAAGGAGCAATGAGCCGAAGGCGAACATCTCGCCAGCGGCCCAATCGACAGTTCCCTCATCGAGCATCTCGGTGCGCTTTGCCAACTGAGGAGCCAAGCGAGGGTGCACAGTAAAGCCTTCAGGAGTAGCGATCTGCGTCGCTGCGATCTTGCGCAACGTGGCTTCATCAACACCGGTATTAACTGACTCTGGAGGGGTGACGGAAGGAGCGTGATTTGAGGTGTGCTCTGGTTCGACATTGTGCACCGCTGCATACACGGCATCGAGTTGCGCCTGGTAATCGCGCAGAACTTCTTCGGCTTCCTCGACAGTTATGTCACCGCGCCCGATCAGCGCTTCGGTGTACAACTTACGGGTGCTGCGCTTAGCGTCAATCAACTTGTACATCATTGGTTGAGTGAAGCTTGGCTCATCGCCTTCGTTATGTCCGCGACGGCGGTAGCAGACCATGTCGATTACGACATCTTTGTTGAACTCTTGGCGATATTCGAAGGCCAGGCGCGAGACGCGAACGACAGATTCAGGATCATCGCCATTAACGTGGAAGACCGGTGCTTGAATCATCTTTGCGATATCGGTGCAATATGTAGAAGAGCGGGCTGCATGCGGCGATGTTGTAAATCCAACTTGGTTGTTCACAACGATATGAATCGTTCCGCCTGTGCGATATCCCTTGAGCTGCGAGAGATTGAGAGTTTCGGAGACGACGCCTTGACCTGCAAATGCTGCATCGCCGTGGACCAGAATTGGAAGGACGTTGAATGCTTCATGCACGCCATGCATATCCTCTTTGGCACGCACAATTCCTTCTAGAACGGGGTTAACTGCCTCAAGGTGTGAAGGGTTTGCGGCGAGATAAATATTGGTTTTCTCACCGGTGTCTGATTCGAAGACTCCCTTGGTGCCGAGGTGATACTTAACGTCACCAGTGCCTTGTACAGAGTTTTCAGCGTAGTGGCCCTCAAACTCTTGGAAGATCTGACCGTACGACTTGCCGCCAATATTGGCCAAGACATTGAGGCGACCGCGGTGTGGCATACCGATACAGACTTCGGCGATACCCGCCTTAGCGGAGCTATCCAAGATTGCATCGAGCAATGGAATCAGCGTCTCGCCACCTTCGAGAGAAAAGCGCTTCTGACCGACGTACTTTGTCTGCAAGAAAGATTCAAAGGCTTCGGCAGAGTTGAGTTTGCGCAAGATGCGTAGTTGCTCTTCGCGAGGAGTGCGCGGTGCTCCAACTTCTACGCGCTCCTGCATCCACTTACGCTCAACGGGATTTTCCATATACATGTACTCAACACCGACGCTGCGGCAGTACGAATCGCGCAGAATGCCAAGAATGCGACGCAACTTCATAAATGGCTTGCCACCAAATCCACCAGTAGCAAATTCGCGATCGAGATCCCATAAAGAGAGTCCGTGCGTAACAACATCGAGATCGGGATGGCTACGTTGGCGATAGCGCAGTGGATCGGTATCTGCCATCAGGTGACCGAAGGTGCGATACGACTCGATCAACTGCTGCACGCGCGCGGTCTTGCTGATCTGATCTTCCTTCGAGAACTGGAAGTCGACTGTCCAACGAATTGGCTCGTAAGGGATGCGAAGCGCAGCAAAGATCTCGTCGTAGAAGTTCTCGGCACCGAGCAGAATTTCGTGGATGCGGCGTAAGAAGTCACCGGATTGTGCACCTTGGATAACGCGGTGGTCGTAAGTACTAGTGAGCGTAATGACCTTTGAGATTGCAAGATTGGTCAAGGTCTCTTCGCTGGCGCCTTGGAATTCGGCTGGGTAATCCATCGCGCCAACGCCAAGGATCAGGCCCTGTCCTTGCACCAGACGTGGAACCGAGTGAACCGTACCAAGAGTTCCTGGGTTGGTTAAGGAAACTGTAGTTCCCGCATAATCTTCAACGGTCAGCGTTCCGCCGCGCGCTTTGCGAACGGTCTCTTCGTATGACGCCCAGAACTGCGCAAAGTCGAGATCTTCGCAGCCTTTAATAGAAGGTACTAGTAGTTGGCGAGTGCCATCTGGCTTTGCAAGATCGATCGCGATACCCAAGTTGATATGTTCGGGGCGGCCGAGAACCGGCTTCTCATCTTGCATCGCAAAGAAAGTGTTCATCTCTGGCATCGCGCGCAGCGCTTTGATCATGGCGTAACCGATGAGGTGTGTAAATGAAACTTTGCCGCCGCGACCGCGTGCTAAGTGATTGTTGATCACGGTGCGGTTATCAATCATCAACTTGGCAGGGATTGCGCGCACACTCGTCGCAGTAGGAACCGAGAGTGAAGCCTCCATACTCTGCACGACGCGAGCTGCAACTCCGCGAATAGGTTCGAGGGTTGAAGCACTTGGAGTAACGAGCGTTGGAATCGGCTTCACAACTGGATCAGCAGGCATCGCCGTAGTTGCAGTCTGTGGTGCCTGCACAACTTGAGTTGCCTGAGGTGCAGGAGTTGGAACTACTGGCACTGCGGGAGCTGCAGGAGCCTGTGCAACTACTTGTGTTGCGGTTGGAACGACCGGGGGAGTAGTTGAAGTTGAAGACTTTGGAATAGGAGGTGTGCCAGCTTTAGGTGCAGCTCCGTTAGTGGTCTGGGCTGGCGGTGTGTAGTCAGCAAAGAAATCCCACCACGCCTTATCGACGGATGATGGATCTTGCAGATAACGCTCATACATCTCATCGACGAGCCATTCATTAGGACCAAAAGATCCGCCAAAATGATTTGCTGGGGTATTCGATGCCGACACTGGCGCTCACTCCGCTTCCTAATAAGTTCTGGTGTTTCACATCAGGCCAACACAAGAAAGAAGATCAGTTACAACCTAATCTTAATCGTCTTCGCCCCGAGCGCACCGCCGTGCGGGATGTGAAGTGGGGCTCTAGGCTCGCCTTTATGGGATTAGCTGTGATTACAGGGGGAAGTCGGGGTCTGGGTCTGCAGTGCGCCCGAGAGATGGTTAAGGCTGGTCATCGGGTTCTGCTGGTCGCCAAGGATCCGGATCGGTTGGCCAGCGCCGCCGCTGAGATTGGTGCCGACTTCCGGCCGGTGGATTTAGCGGACCAGTCGGCCACACGCACCGTATTTGAGGAGATCCTGGCAAAGTACGGCGCCCCCGAGATCCTGATCTTGGCCCACGGGGTTATGAGCGAGAAGATGTCAAAGACCCTACGGACCACCGATGCCGAATGGCGCCGCGTTTTAGCGATCAACCTCGACTCGACCTTCACTATCGTCAATATTTTGGGAGCCGCGATGGCGGGCGCTCGCGCCGGGCGGATCATCATCTTCAGCGCCTGTCTGGGCCGCATGTCGGGGCCGGGTAACACTGGAGGACTCGCCCCCTACCGAATTAGCAAGGCTGGGGTAAATGCTCTGGTTCGAAACCTCGCCCATGAGACCAACTTGGGAAGCCGCGGACTCTTGGTCGATGCGATCTGCCCCAATCACACTCGGACGGATATGGGCGGGCCTGACGCTCCGCTCTCAGTGGAGGAGGGTGCGGATACCGCTGTTTGGCTGGCGCTACGTCCCTTTGATCCGGCAGTTGATAAGACGGGATATCTATGGGAGCGGCGCGAGATTATTGATTGGTAATTACTCGCGGTAGCCCAAGACAGAGGCACCGGCGGTGATAAAAGCGACTAACCCGAGTGGGTAGGCGCCGATGTAAAACTTCCCAGAGAGCATGAAGTACGCGACTCCGAGCGCGATCAGATTTGCCAGCACTGCCGGTGCGCGTCCCCACGACTTTCCATTTTTAAAACTAACGGAGCAGGCGAAGAGACCAATGGCTCCAAGGGTAAGTCCGATGAAATCTCCCGCGAGGGCGAGTGGTGCGCTGAGTGGTTTGGTCCGAAAGGCATCGAGTAGCCCGAGGTAGACGATGAGCGCTAAGAGGATAACCGCTTCAAAGCGCAACATCGCAATAGCGACTTTACGGCTGCGTTCATAAAGTTCATTGCTGATCCCCATTTGCGAAGGGTATCCAAGTAACCTTACGAAATGTTCTCTTTCGACCTGCGTGCAGTCGAATTTCAGAGCGATGGAGTGGCTGATTCGTTGACTCTGACGATGGCTCCAGCGCTCTTTCACGTGAACTTGAAGCGTGAAATCGCCAGCGCCAAACGCGAGAATCGCGACTTAGCGGTGCTCTCCATTTCTCTGCGTCCCGACCGGTTTGCAACGGTTGCAGAGTTTCAAGAGGGGCTGATCGCGCTGGCATTTGCTCTAAGAACGAGCTTGCGAGGTGGAGATTTCTTTGCTCGCATCTCGGATCGCGGCTTCTGGGTCTTACTGCGAACTGGCGAGGTAGATGCAGGCCTCATTGTTAAGCGTTTGGATCTTCCGCGCCACGAAGATTACGAAAGCTATATCGTGGCGCGGAAATACGATGAGTACACGCAGTGGATCGAGAGGCTCGATCAACTACATTTTCAGTAGTTAGTGCGGAGTGCTATTTACCTGCACATGCCTTCTCAGCGGCGATCACCTTTGTATTCTGCGCATCAAGACCCGCAACATCAGCTGCGGTCTGAACAGGTAGGCCGTGGGTATTGAGGCAGGCGATGTAAGCAGCGCTCGTTCCAGTCTTTGGAGCGATTCCGCCACCCTTGCCGTTAGGTGTAACTCC
>Ga0208876_1000109_pt1 | contig 31348 bp, 32 predicted proteins | sample CryBogCBH03Jun09_FD_184614 | JGI IMG/M metagenome (GOLD analysis project Ga0208876, IMG submission 184614) | Freshwater microbial communities from Crystal Bog, Wisconsin, USA - CBH03Jun09 (SPAdes) | ecosystem: Environmental > Aquatic > Freshwater > Lake | place: Crystal Bog, Wisconsin, USA... | reverse complement strand
CTCTGCAGTTCTCGCCTGCATCTTCTCTAACTCAGGGCTCTCCTTGTGGAAGGGAGAGAAGGGATTACGAGCTGCATGCGCCTTAGTATCTCGAATATCGCTGCCGTGAAAGACGACGCCGATCTTCTTCCCCATCAACTGCATTAATTCGAAATCTTCCAAGATGGGATTGCGACCATCTTTCGCGTTGAGTAGTCGGAAGATAGGTCGGAGTGATTCGAAGAGGATGATGTTCTTTGAACGAGCCACCATGTCTGCCAGGTCTTGCCTTCTCTTAAATTCCAACCACTCGGTACGTGTTAAGGAGTAATCCGTGGTGAACCACTCGTTTGCAGCCTCCGCTGAAATGCGCAGCGATTCGGATGCAAACCCAGCGCGCGAAAGTTCACGAGCCCATAGCGTTCCTTGATTGGCAGAGTTGGTCGGACCGATCAAGAATCGAGGTTTAGCCCGAAAAGGTCCCTTGAGAAATTGACCGGCGAGCAGACGAAGCGAGAGGAGACGCAAGCGACTCTCTCTTTTGAATCTCACCTTCCAGAATCCGAATTCGACTCTGCGGGCGTAATTCCAGCGGTGAATCTTCCGGAGCAGTGCGATGATCGGCTTCACTGATTCAGTATCTCACTCCCAGTAAGTGGCCTAGCCCTTTGCCTCGCGAAGAGATTCATGGGGATAATCCTTCAAACGTTCGTGCGCCTTGCGCAGTTGCAGTTCAAGGCTCTTCACAGCCTGGTCAAAGGCAGCTAGATCATTAAAGGCTTGACCTTCGGCGCGAACAAATGGGCCGCTGCCTTGAGTCGAGAGAGTTACAGAGTGCGAGGTCTTACCGAAGCGAGGATTTGGCTCGTGAATGATCTCCACTTTTATTCCATCTATGGCGACCGCAAATCGATGGAGGGAGTGGAGTTTCTCTGAAGCGATGGAGCGAAAGTCTTCCGCGAGTACAGCATGTCGGGTATGAAAAATGATCTCCATGTCAAGAAGTTACTCCCTCTAGATAAGCCCCACAAGGGGAATGGCTTGGAACTGGCTGGCAATTTTCTTGAGTATCCCCTTACAAATACTGGAAAAAGTGAGAGACTTGAACTTATTGGTCGGCAATCTGCAACCAACCAATGTCGCTCGACCCTCACAACTTTTTCATGTGGCGAGCGCCGCGGAAACTTCAAGTCCCTCTCTTACTCGGCTAATTTATTCTTTTATCTCTGAGTGTCCGTGGATCCCATTGCTCGGGAATCTCCTTGACTGGGATCCGACTATTGGATCAAGGCTCGAGAGTTAATCTGCGCATCCGCATCTTCTTCGCCACCTTTGTTCCAGATGACTTTCCGCGAGAAGACTTTCCGCTCGATTTAGCGCTCTTAGCAACCTTTGACTTTCCATCTGACACTAACGACGAGCCATTTGTAAGCTCTCCAGGGGCGATCGGGTTGGATTGAGCTCCGGTAACCGTTTTTGCTTCAGCTCCGCTAGCGACCTTTGTCTCAGCTCCGTTAGCAGATTTCGGTTCACTTCCGGCAGAGGACTTGGTTTCAGTTCCTGCCACAACTTTTGTTTCGCTTCCGGCGGCGGCCTTCGCATCGCTCCCTGTCACCGGCTTAGTGCCCGATTCCGAAGTAACTGCTGCTCCCAAGCCTGATGCTATTTTTTCACGAGACGAGAATTGAGGCGCAGGCACGACGGTAGTTGTGGCGACTCCTTTTGTGCTGCTCTTTGAACCGGCCGCACTCTTAGCCGCTAACTCTTTAGAAACTGCCACTCCAGCCACCGTGCCAGCATTTACTGCTGCACTTTGAACCCCCGCATCTTTAGCAAGTGAGGCCTTAGTGGAAACTTTCTTACCAGCGACCTTCTTGCTGACAGCCTTCTTAACTTTTGGAGTGCTTGGCGAGGCCTTTTTGGTCGAGGCTTTTTTGGAGGCTGACTTCTGGGAGGCTGACTTCTTTCTTTGCGAACGCTTTGCCGTCGCCTTCTTTGCCACGGCGCTCTTAGGAGCAGAACGGGTTGCTGCCTTCTTCACTACAGCTCTCTTGGCCTTTACGAGTTTGGCGGCTGTCCGCGTCGCCGGTGCACGCTTAATGGGTGAACGTTTAACCACGGCGGCCCGCCCTGAAACTTTTCTCGCCGACGTTCGCTTTACAGGACTCGTTCTTGCAGAACTCGTCTTAGCCGCGCTCTTTCGAACCCCGGCCCTGGAGGCTGGACTCTTCTTAGCAGCGGAGGACTTAGCGGTGAAGGACTTCACTGCGATCTGACGCGGAGCACTTGCGGCGGCAGCGGCTGTCGCGGCGAGCGCCCCGTTGCTCTCAACGGCTACGGGCAATACGAGGAGACCAAGGAGCGCGATGCTTACCCCGCGCAGCAGTTGGCTCCGGGAAGCCCTCTTCTGGCTCGCCTTCTTCTGGATTACTTCCATTTGGATTTTCACCTTTCATAGTTGTAGGCGGTAGAAGACCGCCCGAATGAATGGGATTCTGCTCACCATTGGAGCGGCACAAGGGGCAGGGCGACCAACCCTGTGCATAGAAGATGGCTTGGGATGGCACACTTACCCCTATGCCCGTGAACGAAGACTTTGTTCCCAAGATTCAGGTTTTTGAGCCACACCGCGCGTCACTGCCACCGCTCATCCCCTACCTCAAGGAATTTTGGACTCGGCGTAGCTTTGCCCTAGAACTTGCCCGCTTCACCGATAAGGCCGAGTACCTAGATTCACGCCTCGGCAAGGTCTGGCTCGTACTCAATCCCCTGCTCCTGGGCTTCGTTTACTACTTAGTTGTGACCATTATTCGGCCAGGTGGAAAAGATCCTGGGCTGACCCGACTCGACCACCTTTTGATTGGGCTCTTTACTTTCTACTTCGCGCAGAACTGCGTGACAGCCGGGGCCTCCTCTATTACCGCGGGTGGTCGTCTGATTTTGAACCAGGCCTTTCCACGCGCGCTACTGCCCTTTTCATCCGCCATTCAATCTTTCCAACAATTCCTACCCACCATTCCCGTCTACATCTTCGTGCTCGTAGTCGGTAAGTGGGCCTACCCGACGACGATCGTCCCGGGGTGGACCTGGAATTTCTTATGGATTCCATTTATCTTGATCTGCACAGGTCTCACTGGTTTTGGCCTGGCTCTCGTCTTCGCGACGCTCAATGTTTACTTCCGCGATACAAATAAATTGCTGACATATATCACCAGAATTTGGATGTACCTCTCCCCGGTCCTCTGGTTGCCCAACACTCTGCGCGGCAGCATGAAGATTCTGCTCTACATCAATCCCTTGGGACCGGTGCTCGATGCCACCTCGCGCGTCTGGGTGAGCGGTGAATCCCTCAACAAATTGTCCTTCTATGGCTCGATCTTCTGGGCAATTGCATCGATCATGATCGGTGGATATTTCTTCATCTCAAGGGAGCGCGATTTTGCTATCCGTATCTAAGTCCCCAATCGAGATGCCAAATGATTTGGCAATTCGCATTGAAGAACTTTCAATTACTTACAAGGTGAGCCTGGAGGCGAAGCGCACTCTCAAGAATGCTGTGATGCGCGCTAGCCTGAAGCAGAAAGAGCGCACACGTACTATCGAAGCGGTGAAGAGCCTCACCCTCGATGTGCCCCATGGATCAGTGCTCGGCATCGTTGGCTCCAATGGTGCGGGCAAATCAACCCTGATGCGCTGTATCGCTGGCATCCTCTCGCCCACCGAAGGTAGAGTGATCGTAAATGGAAAGATTTCGACGCTTCTTGCACTCGGCGTAGGGTTTAACCCTGCGCTCTCTGGTCGGGACAATATTATTTTAGGTGGCCTCGCCTCTGGATTAAATATGGATGAGATCAGCGATAAGACCGACGAGATCGCAGAGTTCGCAGCACTTCCTGATGGATTTATCGATCTGCCGGTCCGCACCTATTCCAGCGGAATGTATGGGCGCCTCTCCTTCGCGGTAGCAGTGAGCATGACCCCAGATATTCTGCTTCTCGATGAAGCGCTCTCCGCCGGAGATGCTGCCTTCAAGGAGAAATCATTTGAGCGTATGCGCCAACTCTGCGCTGAAGCACGCACCATTCTTATCGTCTCGCATGCTCTGGCAACGGTGACTGATCTCTGTGACACTGCGATCTGGATGCATAAGGGATCACTCGTCGCAAAGGGCAAGCCAGAAGAGATCGTCGACGGATACTTAAAGTTCCTCAACGTCGGCTCATTGCCATCTAGCTACGAAGATATGTAAGCAGGTTGCGCGATGTCTGAACGCATCGATGTATCTATTATCTCTTCGGGTGCAAGCCTTGCGGATGCTCGGCTCCATCGATTAACCGGGGCTCTACTGCGCGCCGGATTATCTGTTGAGATTTTTGCACCTGGTTTAAAGCGCGATGCTCCTCGTCTTCCAGACGATTTACCAAATCGATCGCAACCAACATCATCACTTTCCGCTGCAACGCCAAGCGACGTACATGGTGAACCGGTTCTTCACATTCGCTCCCCGTGGTTCGGTGCTGCGTGGAGAAAGACGAATTTGATCGCTCGCTATCACCGCTCTCGAGTCTTTACCTTGCGCTCACGTGGACGCATCATTTACGCGATCTCACCTGAGTCTGTCGCACCAGCATTTATCGTGGGTCGCTTTCTACGCCGAAAAGTTGCCGTTGATTTCTTCGAGGATTATCTCCGACTCCTAGAGGATCGTCGCTGGGCCAAGAAGTACTTTGGAATTCTCGGGTGGATTGCAAGGAGCGATACAAAGTCTGCACTCTGGTTTGCTAAGCGATCAGATCTCACAACTGTTGCCGATGTCCAAGTTCCACCATTTGAGGCACGCAATCGACTCGTCGTTAGAAACCTTCCTGATCTCTCGTTGCTCACCCCGAGTGGCGAGCGCGATCAAACTCCGCGTGCCATCTATATCGGCGATTTGCGAGCTAGCCGTGGACTCCATGCGATGTTGCGCGTTGCAGAATTTTCGCCCGATTGGCGATTCGACTTTGTTGGAGGAGTTGCTGCCGCCGATCAAGATTTTGTAGATGAATGGATGCGAAGGAAAAACGCAGATGATCGCGTCCGCTTTCTCGGAAAGTTGCCACCTGCTGAATCCTGGAAGATTGCGGCCGGTGCGTGGGTAGGACTGTCACTTCTCGAGAACACCCCTGCCTTTGTCGAAGCGGTCCCTTCCAAGCTCTATGAATATATGAGCGTCGGCCTCGCTTCCATCTCCTCTCCACTTCCACGCTGCGTGGAATTGATTGCCCGTAGCGACTCGGGCGCTATCGAAAGTACTCCTGAGGGGGTCGCCGAAAGATTGCAGTATTGGAGAGAGCATCTCGGAGAGCTCGATGCGATTCGCAAGCAGGCCTCAAGATGGGCTACAGAGAACCTCGATAGTGAGCGGGAATACGCCAATTTCGCCGCCGAGATGGTGAATCTGACCCGCTAGACTTGCTCGTATGGCAGTAAAGATCCTTCCCAGCGCCGATGTTGATAGTTCGGCAACGCTGGGAGATGGAAGTTCGATCTGGCACCTGGCCCAAATTAGAGACCAAGCCGTCCTTGGCAACAATTGCATCATTGGTCGCGGCGCGTATATCGGCAGCGGAGTAACTCTCGGCGATAACTGCAAAGTGCAAAATTACGCGCTGGTTTACGAGCCCGCCAAACTCGGCAATGGGGTCTTTATCGGACCAGCTGCAGTCCTTACCAACGATCAATTTCCGCGCGCGGTAAATACCGACCTCTCGCTGAAAAGCGGGAGCGATTGGGATGCCGTTGGTGTCACGATCCACGATGGGGCCAGCATCGGTGCTCGTGCAGTCTGCATCGCGCCGGTCACCATCGGCCAGTGGGCGCTAGTCGCCGCAGGGGCCGTCGTTACAAAAGATGTTCCGGCCTTCGCCCTCGTCGCTGGGGTTCCCGCAAAACGGATCCGCTGGGTGGGTCGAGCTGGGGTTCCGCTCGAGGATATTGGAGATAATCGCTTCCGTTGCCCCCAAGATCAGAGCCTCTACCGACAGGTTGCGGAGAATGAGCTGGTAGCGGAGTAATTGCCCCAGAAATTGACACAGTAATTGCCTGAGTAATTGCCCCGGTACTTCCCCAGGAAATTGCAAGCGAAATATGCAGCAAAGAAAAATTAATAACGAACAACTAGCGGAGAAGAGAGCCAAGTGATTCCAGCAGCCCGTCCAATTATCGGTGACGAAGAGCGCGCAGCAGTCGATCGCGTCTTGCGCAGCGGAATGATGGCGCAAGGTCCAGAGGTCAAAGGATTCGAAGAAGAGTTTGCGCAGTTCGTAGGCGGCCGCCGCTGTATCGCGGTCAACTCTGGAACATCTGCTCTGCATCTAGGCTTTCTAGCTGCCGGTATCAAGCCTGGTGATGAAGTTATCGTCCCATCCTTCTCCTTTGCGGCTACTGCAAACTCGGTTGCCCTTGCCGGTGCGATCCCAGTCTTTGGTGATATCAACCCCAAGACCTTTAATCTCGATCCCGATCATGTTGAAGCGCTCATCACCCCTCGCACCAAGGCGATCATGCCCGTGCACCTCTACGGCCACATCGCTGATATGGATCGCTTTGAAGAGATCGGCAAGAAGCACGGTCTGATTATTTTTGAGGATTCCGCACAGGCTCACTTGGCATCACTCAACGGTCGTATGGCCGGTGAATGGGGAGCCGTGGCATCATTCTCCTTCTACCCAACAAAGAATATGACCTCGGGTGAGGGCGGCATGATCGTCACCAACGATCCTGAAATTGAGCACCAGTGCCGGATGCTTCGCAACCAAGGCGGAGTCGTTCGCTACCAAAATGAGATTGTTGGATTTAATAATCGCATGACCGATATTCACGCCGCCATCGGTCGCGTTCAGGTGACAAAGGTAAAGGCTTGGACCGAGCAGCGTCGTAGCAATGCTGCATATTTGGATGCCAACCTCAAGGGCGTTGTCACACCGTACGTTCGCCCCGGCACCGAGCACTCCTATCACCAGTACACCATTCGCCTAGAGGGTGCCACAAGTGAAGCGCGCGATAAGGCGATCGAATTAATCAAGGCAGGCGGGGTCGGTTGCGACGTCTACTACCCAACACCAATCCACCGTCTGCCATCATTCAACTCTGTGCATGATTTGCCTGTCACGGAAGAGTTAGTCAGAGAAGTAATCTCCATTCCTGTTCATCCATCGCTCACCCAGGAAGAGCTTGAACAAGTTGTCAGCGTAGTTAATGACGCTGTAACGCGAATTTAAGCGGGCGATCATGAGTAACTCCTCCGGAAGTAACAGCAATGGAAAGAAGTTGCGTGCCGGCCTGGTAGGTCTCGGAATGATGGGGCGCCATCATGCTCGAGTCCTCTCCTCGCTCGATGGTGTCGAACTCGTCGGAGTGTGCGACCCGATGGGCGATCCGCACGGTGTTGCTGGATCTCGTCCACTCGTCTCGCAAGTTGAAGAGTTAATCGCCCTTGGCATCGATTACGCAATGGTCGCTGCGCCTACCGCCTTTCACGAAGATCTTGCTCTGGCCCTAGCGGCCGCCGGCGTGCACGCACTCATCGAAAAGCCGCTCGCTGTTGATAACGAATCCGCGGAGCGGATCACAGCAGCATTTGCTGCAAAGAACTTAGTTGGTGCGGTCGGTCATATTGAACGTTACAACCCCGCCCTGCAACAGTTGCGTGCGAAGTTGGATGCCGGAGAACTCGGTAGCGTCTATCAGATCGCCACTCGCCGCCAAGGTCCATTTCCTGCCCGTATTGCCGATGTTGGTGTGATCAAGGATCTTGCAACCCACGATATAGATCTCACGGCTTGGGTAGCTCGCTCCCCCTTTGTCAATGTTTCTGCAAAGACGGCGCTCAAATCTGGTCGTCCACATGAAGATATGGTCGCTGCAATCGGCGAACTAGAAAATGGCATCATCACCAACCATCTCGTTAACTGGCTAACTCCATTTAAAGAGCGTTTAACAATCGTCACAGGTGAGCGCGGCTCCTTCGTCGCAGATACCTTGACCGCCGATCTCACCTTCTACGCCAATGCTTCTGTCGATACCCAATGGGATGCAGTTGCCTCCTTCCGCGGTGTCAGCGAGGGTGATGTCATCCGCTATGCCTTTGCCAAGCCAGAGCCACTTCGCACCGAGCACGAGGCCTTCCGTGATGCAGTACTGGGTCTTCCTGGTGCAACAGAACGGATCGTCACGATGGAGCAGGGCCTGGCCACAGTTCGGGTTGCCAGTGCAATGATCGAGAGCGCCAATACTCGCTCTGTAATAACCATTTCGAAGGGTCGCTAATCAGATGAAGATCGCAGTAGTCGCATTAGGAAAGATCGGGCTACCCCTGGCGGTGCAGTTTGCCAAGAAGGGCCATCACGTCATTGGTTGCGATGTAAATCAGAAGACTGTTGACCTTATCAATGCCGCAACGGAACCATTTCCCGGAGAGAACTTCCTCGCAGAGTACCTTGCCGAGGTTGTCGCATCAGGACATCTAGTCGCCACCACTGATACAACAAAGGCCGTTAGCGAATCAGATGCCGTGGTCATCGTTGTGCCACTCTTTGTAAATAGCGAGGGCATCCCAGATTTTGGTTGGATGGATGCCGCCACCGAGAAGATCGCAGCTGGTCTCAAGCCAGGCACCCTGATCTCGTATGAAACTACTCTCCCAGTTGGCACCACTCGTAACCGCTTCGCGCCAGCGCTTGAAAAAGGTTCTGGACTCAAGGCAGGCGATGATTTCCACCTTGTATTCTCACCCGAGCGTGTGCTCACAGGTCGCGTCTTTGCCGATCTTCGCAAGTACCCCAAGTTGGTCGGCGGCATAAATGAGGCGAGCACTGCAGCGGGAATCAAGTTCTATGAAGAGGTGCTGGACTTCGATGATCGCCCCGATCTTCCGCAGAAGAATGGCGTCTGGGATCTCGGCACATCTGAAGCGAGCGAGATGGCTAAGCTTGCAGAGACAACTTATCGCGATGTAAATATCGCACTCGCCAATCAATTTGCGATCTTCGCTGAAGGCGCCAACATCGATATTGCAAAGGTGATCGCTGCTTCCAACTCACAGCCTTACAGCCACATCCACCAACCAGGTATCGCAGTAGGCGGACACTGCATCCCGATCTATCCACGCTTCTATCTTTGGAATGATCCACTGGCAACCGTTGTTCGCTCTGCGCGTGAGGCCAACGCCGCGATGCCAGAGCATGCCGTTAAATTATTAGCGGATAACTATTTGGCAAATAACCGTGGCGACCTTGCGGGCAAAAAGGTCGCAGTTCTTGGAATCTCCTATCGTGGCGGTGTTAAGGAATCGGCCTTTTCGGGAGTCTTTGGAGTTGTAACCGCACTGAAGGCGCGCGGCGCCGTAGTTGTTGTCAACGATCCTATGTACTCAGATGAAGAGATTGTCGCTCTTGGTTTTGAGCCATACGCGATCGGCCAAGAAGTCGATGCCGTCATTCTGCAAGCCGATCACAAAGAGTACAAAGTACTTACCAAGAGTGATTTCCCGGGAGTGCAGGCTGTGGTCGATGGCCGGCGCACAATGGATGCAGATAACTTTGCTGGAGTTACATTTCGAGTCATCGGTGCAGGCGCTTAAGTACGGGTCGTCCCTGGGCTTCCCGCTTCTCGGTCTGCCGAGTCGTCTCCAGCCTGGGAAAGCGTTAAATGACGCTGCTTCTAAAAATAGCGCTGCTTCTAGCTCTCGAGGCCCACTTCTTGGAGTGGTTTCGCGTCGCTCACAATAAAAGGCTTGTGAGTCTTTGCGGTTGGCGCGGCGTCGGCTATGCGATTGTAGGTTTCGAGAAGTATCTCGGCTTGACGCTCCCAAGACCGTTGTGAAAGAACTTCAGAGGTGTATGCAGCGCGGTACTTTGCAGGATCTGCAAGAACTAAGTTCGCAGCCCGGACAAAGTCATCCACATCTTCTGCGATGAAGACTTCGCCATTGCCCAAGCGCTTAACTTCGGCAGCCATAGTCTTCACATCGCTTACGATGATGGGAAGGTGAGCCTGCATGTACTCACCAAATTTTGTGATCAGCGAAATCTCGTGATTGAGGCGATGCAATATAGGGATTAAACCGATATCAGCAGCCGAGAGATACGAGACTAGCTCTGAATTAGGTACATAAGGCACCACATGGAAGCGGTCGGCAAGCTCTGGCGCGCTAGCAACCAAGTCCATCACCGATTTATTCTTGGGATTGGCGATCAGCGCAAGGTGTACACCAGGAAGTTGGTGGAGAGCAGCCAGAGCCGTTTGAATGCCGCGTTGTGGAGCGACCGCACCGGAATACACCATAAGTGGAACGCCTGGTGCAACGCCGATATCGCGACGCAGATCGCGAACCGAAGGTTCCTGACCATCCACGAGAGGGTCATTTGCAACAACCGTTGGGCGGGCAGTTATCTGCAGTTGATCCATCAAGAGATCATTCATTGGTTCACTCACCGAAAGCACCGCCGCGGCGCTCTTAGAGTATTTACGCTCAATCTTTGTATAAAGAGCGGCCATCGGCTTTGTCAGATGAGCAACACCGGGCACATACTCGTGTGCGTCGTAGACCAGCGCTGCCTTCTTGCCACCTTTATCTAGTGCTTCAACGATTGCACCGGCTACGGGAAGCGCGGTGTAGTCGTGCGCATGAACGATATCTGGTGCAAACTCTAGGGCGACTGGAGTAATTACCTTGACTGCGCGATTGAGATTTGGAACGACGACCTCGCTCTTGACTCCAAGTTTCTCAGTAAGTTTGCGGCGATACTTGCGCAGTCTGCGCAGCACTCCAGCAATTAACCAGCGCAGCGTCTCGTTCTTCCCAAAGATTCTGAGAAGAAAAGGCGCATGCTCCTTAGTAATCACAATTTTGAGGGGCAGGCGGATGATCCTCGAGTAGCCGATGCTCAACTCATCAGAAATTCCGGTTGCTGTAGCTCCGACGACGAGAACATCCCACCCTGCATTGCTGAGCGACCAAGCACATTTAAGAACCCGGGAGTCCTCGGTGACACCATTGAGGACGATATGCAAAGTGCGTGGAGTCGGATTCACGCCGTTATCTTACTGAGGGAAAGTTGCTACTTATGCGAGGACGGCAGGAGAAATACAACTGCCGTAACCGCAGCCGCCAGCAGCACCGCTTCACCGAAGAGGCGAATAGCAGCTTGACGATCAATTCTGCGATCCTCTTCAGAGATGACGCGCTGTGTACTTCCGAGTTTTCCGAAGTTAAATAGCCCGGAGAGGCCAAAGGCGAGGCAGAACTTCTTGCGCCCCTGTAGATAACCGATCGACATCACGAGAGCCGGCAAGAAAGTACCAAAGCGCGCCTCACGTGATGAGTGCTGATGGTAAAAGCCTAAGACTGTCGAGATAGTAAGAAATAAACCGATTCCACCTACGAGCTGGCGGCGCCTAATTTCCCGAACACCAATATTGCAAGAGCCTGCAACATATTCAAATGAATCGTCGGTCGAATCGACGTGGTGATCTAAATTATCGGACATAATTTTCTGAAACCTTTTCCTTGAGAGCTACTGGTTCCTTGAGAGCTACTGCGTTGGAGATTGCGTGAGAGTGATTTTGCAAAAGGCGCTAGGCAAGAGATTTGTTCTGCTTTTCTAAAGGACTAGAACTGGCGTTCTGATTCCTCTTCATCAACGAATAATTCGTGATTTCCGCTAGAGCTATTGGATAACCAGGCGAAGACAGATTTGAGCGCACCCAAAACCACAACGAGGATCGTGACGATCCCGATGAGGCGGCGAATGGTCTTGAACATAAGAGCAATCTACTCTCTCGCCTTGTTACTCGCTGGAATTACGCTTAGGGCGAGCCGAGAGGGGTGTGAACGAGAGGTTAACGCCCCCTAAGGAGGCTAACTCTCTAATGAGCCGCGCAGCGCCTGATCAATATCTCGCCAGATATCTTCGACATCTTCTATCCCTACCGAGAGGCGAATCAGGTTGATGGGAATGGTCGGACTTTCACTGCTCCAGCGGTGGCGACGCTCCCAGAGCGATTCGACTCCACCTAGCGATGTGGCATAGGCGACAAGCCGTGATGCGGCGCAGGCTCGATCCGCGGCCTCGGCTCCCCCGCTGTGATCGAAGGAGATGACGGCCCCAAAACCCTTCATAAAACTCTTGGCAATTGCGTGGTGCGGGTCACCTGGTAACCCCGGATAGCGAACTTGCGATACGGCAGGGTGCGATGAAAGTCGCACTGCCAACTCCATGGCGTTCTTCTGCGCGCGCTCCATCCGCACACCAAGTGTCCGCAGACCACGTAGCGCTAGCCAGACCTCAAAGGGACCAGGAATTGCGCCATTCATCTTGCGAAGATCTGCGAGGCGTTGATAGAGCGCTTGATCCTTCGTAGAAATCGATCCCAGAATCACATCGCTATGGCCAGCGATGTATTTGCTCAGCGAGTGCATTACTAGATCGGCACCCATCTCAAGCGGCTGTTGCACCAACGGAGTTGCAAAGGTGTTATCGACTGCGACCCCAACGTTAAGTTGCTTCGCCGCGGCGATAAGCGTAGGAATATCGGCGACCTCTAAAGCTGGATTGGTTGGCGATTCCAACCAGAGCAGAGTTGAGCCTGGTAGAGCTGCGAGAACTTCCGCAGTGTTTGAGACATCGACATAACGAACTTCCAACGCACCGCTGGCCTCCGCTTGGCGTAAGAGGACCATGGTGCCGGAGTAACCATTGCGAGAAGCGGTAACTACAGCGCCACGCGGCAGAATAGAGAAGAGTGCAGAGATCGCTGCGATGCCTGAAGAGAACACGAGAGTCGAACCAGACTCTAAGGATTCAATTGCGCTCTCTAGCGCGCTCCACGTTGAATTTCCAAAGCGACCGTATCCAGCCGCGCCTGGCGCTAAGAATGTCGAGTTTAAATCGATCGGAACATTTACCCCTGCATCAGAAACGCGCTCCGGACGAGCCGCTGCCACTACGCGACTTTCTAAAGAGAGGGAATCAAAGTGGGGATCACCGTGCGTCGCAGACATAGAGCAAGCCTAACGCAGCGGGGAAAAGCAGGAGCGCTACTTAGGCGATTTGCGAACTTTTAGCGCGCTCAATAGCGCGGTGATCGCCAATGTGCCCACCACAAACCCTAGAGATACGGCTAGGGAGATATCTGGCACGGTGATACCAGCAACCATTGTGTGGCCTTCGCCGATGGTCGCCTCAAAAATCAGCTTGAGCCCAATAAAGGCGAGAATGATCGATAGCCCTTCGCTCAGGTAGACCAACTTTTGCATCAGGTCACCGATGAGGAAGTAGAGCTGTCGCAGACCCATCGATGCGAAGATCGTCGCGGTCACGATTACATATGGGTTTCGGGTGAGGCCGAAGATTGCGGGGATGGAATCGAAGGCAAATAGTAAGTTGGTCAGCGCAATAGCCGACATTGCTACAACTGCGAGCGATGCACCGCGGTTGCGGAGGAATCGGATTGCAGGTCCTTCTTCCCACTCCTCGGATTCGCTCTCTCGAAAGAGTTGAAGAGCGGTATAGATGAGGAAGCCTCCAAAGAAGAAGAAGATCCAGATGTAGCGATTGACGAGTGCGGCTCCTCCAGCGATAAAGACTCCGCGTAGAAGCAGTGAGGAGAGAATTCCCCAGAAGAGGATCATCTGCTCTTTCTCTTTGGCGACCTTAAGTCGCGCCATGATTAAAAGGAGCACAAAGAGGTTATCGAAGGAGAGTGAGTACTCAGTCAGCCAACCTGCAAAGAATTCACTACGGCTACGGCTGGTGGACCAGAAGCCAAGGGCAACTCCAAATGCAATGGCGCTACAGATGTAGAAAATAGTCCAGCGCGCGACGCTTTTGAGCGAGGTAACTTCTTCCCGTTTGCGATAGGCCATCAGGAAATCTAAGACGAGAACGACTGCGAGAACTCCGAGGGTGATACTCCAAGCGAGGAGACTCGTGTTATTCGTAATCACTCCGCCATCCTACCGAGTAGGTTATCTTCGTGGCGTTGACCAGTATCGAAGATATGAAGAAGCATGCGAGGGCGATTGTAAGAATTGACCCTGCCTTCGCTCCCATCGTGAAGCAGAGTCCTCTCTGCTCAATCAATCTCAAAAGGCCTGGACGCGGACACTACGAAACCCTCGTCACTTCGATCATCTCGCAACAGTTGGCGGTTAAGGCGGCCGATACGATCAGAGATCGAGTGCGTACTCTGGCCGGCGGCTCATTAACCCCCGAAGCGCTAGAAAATTTATCCGCTGCGGATCTTCGCGCCGCCGGAGTGAGTGGTGCGAAGGCGCGCGCCATTGCAGAGCTGACAACTGCGACTTTGTCTGGTGCAATTGAATTTAAGAAGTTTTCCAAGATGAGTAATGAGGAGATTTCAGCAGAGCTACTTCCTTTATGGGGCATCGGACGCTGGACTGTTGAGATGTTCTTGATGTTCCATCTTGGCCGCCTCGATCTGTGGCCAGTGGGAGATCTTGCGATGCGACGCGGGTGGGAGAAGATTCACGAACTTGACTATCAGATTGATCCTAAGGAGCTGGATCTGATGGCCGCAAAATTTCCGGGACGACAGAGCATCGTCGCCTGGTACTGCTGGCGCGCTACCGAGGGTGATTCATCGAGTTGGTAACTAGCCGATAAAGATTTGCGCGGGGTAAGCAATGCCCGTCGAGGAGTGACAGTCGTAACCCTTCGGATTCTTCTCTAGATAACGTTGGTGGTACTCCTCGGCCAGCCAGTAAGTCATTCCATCTGCTGGCTTAATTTCAGTGCAGATATCATCGAGGCCGCTCTGCTTGAGAACTTCGTTGTAGACCTCGCGTGTAGCGAGCGCAGTGCGCAATTGTGCTGGCGTGGTTGCATAGATAGCGCTCCGGTACTGCGTTCCAATGTCGCCACCTTGACGGTTCAACGAAGTCGGATCGTGCATCGTCCAAAATTCTTCCAACAAGCGGTGGTACGAGATCAGTCCAGGATTGAATTCCACCTCGACCATCTCGGCATGTCCGGTCTGCCCCGTGCAGACCTCTTTGTAGGTGGGATTAGCTTTGTGACCACCCATATAGCCGACAGAGGTTTTTAGGACGCCATCAAGATTCCAAAAGCGACGCTCAGCGCCCCAGAAACAGCCCGTCGCGAAGTAGGCCTTCTCAATCTGATGTGCCGGTGTTTGATCGGCCAATTCTTGATCGCTCAGTGTTTGATCGCTCATAGCCACTCCCTATGCTCCTCGGAGCCCTCATTCTTTCACTGATACCCTAAGCGCGCATGCCCTCGTAGCTCAGTGGATAGAGCACCGCCCTCCGGAGGCGGGTGCGCAGGTTCGACTCCTGTCGGGGGCACCAGTTGGCTCAAGTCACATCAAATGTGAGGAATCTTTTATCAGATGTCCTTGTTATCTCGTGAGTCCTACGAGAGAATAGGGCCGTATTCACCGCTACTGCAGCTCGGTTTTCGTATTTTTACGAGATTTGAGCGGATTTAGTCTGAATTATTACTTTCCGGTGTCTGGCCCGAACTGAGGCCCCTGGGAAGCTCTTCCCTAGATTGAAGGAGATTGTATGGATTGGCGACACGAAGCGGCCTGCCGCGATGAGGATCCGGAGCTCTTCTTCCCGATCGGCAATACCGGACCTGCACTTGCCCAAATTGAAGAGGCTAAGAAGGTCTGCCAACGCTGTCCTGTTAAAGAGGCTTGCCTCGCCTGGGCTCTTGAAAGTGGCCAGGATGCCGGAGTTTGGGGCGGGCTATCTGAAGATGAGCGTCGCGCTTTGAAACGTCGCGCTGCTCGTAACCGCGCTCGCATGATGGAGAGCCAGAACCAGTTCTAAGTTTTAAGAAGTCAGTTCTTGAGAAATGGGGCTGTACCGAGAGCGGGGTCCTGTAGGGCCTAAACCTTAAAGACGATCTTTGCAACGGTTTCGTCGTTAACTCTATTGAGCGAGATGCTTCCTTTAAGTTCATTCTCAGTCAGGGTTCGGACGATCTGTAGCCCCAGGTTGGAAGATTTCTCCCAATCAAAATCAAGAGGTAGCCCAATTCCGTTATCGATAACCTTAATTGTGTAAGTGGTCTCGCTGCGCGAGACCTCGATGCGAACGATATCTCCGCTATCTGCAAGACCATGTTCCAATGAATTGTGAATCAACTCAGTAACAACCAAGGCAAGTGGAGTGGCGACCTGGGAGTCCAAAATTCCAAATTCACCGATCTTGACTGGAGTGATCGGGCGAGGACTCAACTCAATCGCATTATGGACGATGCGCTCATAGACCTCGTCGAAGAGAACGGACTCAGCAGAACTTGTGGAGAGGGTTTCGTGGACGATCGCGATAGATGCGACGCGGCGAACCGCTTCAGCAAGTGCAGCACTAGCGGTGGGATCTTCAACGCGACGCGATTGCAATCGAAGTAGCGCAGATACTGTCTGTAAGTTGTTCTTCACGCGATGGTGAATTTCGCGGATTGTCGCATCCTTGGAAACCAAGGCACGATCGCGACGACGGAGCTCGGTAACATCATGAACCAAGACGATAGAACCGATCCGATCTCCCCCTTCAATCAAGGGAATGACCAGCAAATCAACGATTCCATTTCCATTGTCAAAATCTGCACGCCGCAGAGTCTTACCACTTAGAACCGAACTCCAACTCTCTTCACTTGGAATGGATTGTGACCTTTGCAAAGAATCGAAAATTGCTCCAAGTTGTGCGCCCTCAATCTCGTTATCCCAACCTAGACGACTGATCGCCGAGCGCGCATTCGGGCTCGCGTACGTTGCAGCGCCGAGCGCATCAAGGCGGACCAAGCCATCGCCCACACGTGGGGCGTATTCAGCCTGATAAATACTGTCTTGAATTGGGAAGGTGCCTTCAGCGATCATGCGAAAGACCTTGTGCGCGATCTCGCGATAGTTGATTTCAAGAGGCGAGCCAGAGCGCATCGCTACGGCATTTCGGTGACGTGAAATAACTGCAATGGTCTGTCCATCAAAGTGAACCGGAACGGTCTCTTCCTTAATCAAAATGTCGCCAACCATCTCAGGTTCTGCGTCGCGAATGATCGTGCCTGTCGAGAGAGTTTGATCGATCCGGGCATTCTTTCCCCAGGTTAGCTCTTGTCCTATTACATCTTGGGCGAAGACCGTAGGCGCAGTGGTGGGGCGGATGTGGGCGATGGCGATATGCCCCTCCGGCCAACTCTGATAATCCTTACGACGCGGAACCCAGAGAATGAGATCGGAGAATGAGATATCCGAGAGCAGTTGCCACTCCGAGACCAGCTCAGATAACCGTTCGCGATCTTTTACAGTCAACGCGGTATGCGAATAGGCGAGGTCACTGCGGGAGCTAATCGCCAATGGTGAACCTATCTACTAGTGGATCTGCGAACAGGAACCAGTTCTCGCTAACGGAGGGAGGTGGCAATCTTAGCAATCTCCTTGCGTCGCGGATTTCCTAACTTAAAACTATTCTGCAACCTACCCTGACCTATCGGATCTAGCACGCTCTCGCGCAACACATAGCGACTCTCCCCTAATGTAAGGGTGAGAAATTTGCCCTCCCACTCCCTCAACTCCCGAGAATGCCCACTCAAGATACATATGTAGGTGACCGGCACGCGCCTTACAAGTAATGGATACTCGCGCAGAAATTGTGCTAACTCGGCGACGCTATGTGGTGTGGATTTACAGATGTAGATCAGCTGGCTCGCTCTATCGAGGGCGTTATTGATGAGAGATCCGTGCCATCTGCGATCGGTCACCGCCTCTGACAAACCAGGAAGAACACCTAGGTCGACGATTGCGGTGCCATCGCCCTCGGGAATTTGTGTAGGTCGCCCCTCTCGATCCAGGGGAAAGAATTCGATCCTCTTCTTTTGGGAGAGCTCATCGTCGATGGCAGAGAGGTGAGATCTGATATCTGCGTTGATAAAGGCCACCACACTCTCTTGCGAAAACTCTTCAGCGAGGGCAGCGGCGAAGCGAGTACGACCAGGTGCGCCAGTACTCCCAGTTACAGCGATTACACGTCTTTCACGAGAACGTGAAGCTGATGGGCGATTGATCCTCTTAATGCTTGCGGGAAGGCTGGTCGGAGAACTACTCGCAGTTGTACTACCCAAGGAGATCGAGGAGCTTGAGGAAGGAAAGGTTGTGAAATCTGGAGCATCATCAACATTCTCTGGCTCCGCACTTCGGAGCATTGGTGCCCGCAACCTTCCTCTAATCGCGACCATAATTTCATGCGAAGTGAATTCGATTGAATCAAGGCAGATCAAGGTAATCGAGGGGGAGGAAAATTCCTCTAGCGCCCCAGAATCGAACCCTGGTAGGTCACTTTGATAGACCAGCACAGTTCGCAGAGCAGTACCACGCTCTCGCATGAACCTTTTAAGTGACTCCCCGTCAAAGGCTCTGTAAATGATGCTCCAGCCCTGCGAGAAGAGAAGTTGTGCTACGTAATCTTCTCTTTCAGCGTCAGGAATCGCCGTAACGACTTCAAGTTGAGGTATCTCAGAACGAGTCACGCGCTACCACCAACCTTCCCTGTGATTCTGCAGTCACGATAACTGTTCCGGTTGAACTGTTTGTGGCAAGCACTACCGCAATACTCCCCCCAAGCGCTCGCGACTTTTGATCGATGTTTGCAACGACGACGCGACGGGCCACAACGGCAGGAAGAATCGAGGGGTCTTTGGGTATCACATAGATATCCGCCAGGTCGCCTGCAAGTAGGTCTACAGGCAGGTCATCGACTCCTACTCCTACCGGAAGATAGGTGGTGGCGGTGGTATTGCTCGAGAGAGCGAGATCACTCCTCGCTATCAAATCTCCCGACTCTAAACTGCGGGCTACCACGCGACCGACAATAGCTTCGCTTCCTTTGAAATAATGAGCTTGATTTTCGCTCAAGCTTGCTTTGGTCAACTTCACATCGCTTGCTGCGATCTTTGCACCAGCGGGTATCGGTTTAGAAGCGATCCAGAATGAACCACTGGGGGCGCTATTGAGAAGGAGCGATAGCGCAAGCAGAGAAAATATCAGCGCTCCTGTCGCGAGAATTCGGCGCAGGTTTCGTTGAATAAATTTATGTAAATCGTCCATGGGAGATGGATACCGAGGTCTGCAGATCTTCGCATCCGACTATCCACAGGCTCTTAATGAACCGCCTCTCAGTTTTCGATTTCGGTGGGGCCAGGGCGAATCTGGTTTTCATTCTTTCGGATGATTTCTTCAGCTAATTCCCGTGAAATCTTCACTCCATGAGTATTAATGAATTAAGCACACCAGTGACTGCACCACGTGTAATTAAATTTCCTCGCCCCGGCAATCTTGAAGCCTGTGTCGACGCGAGAATCGCACCGACCCTCCAACTACATCTGCCCGAACCGCGCACGCCTCAAATTCCATCACGCAAGCTCTACCTAGTGCCTACACCGCAACATCTTGAAGGAGAGCAGGCAGATGTCGATTATCTGCCCAAGCCTTCGCCTTTATCTGAGCTTCCACCGTTACAAGAAACGGTGAATAGGTACGTACTGGGGGTTGTTGAAATTTGGGGTGGGCGCCGGCAACCCATGCAACTAGCTCGTCTCTCCCATCGAATTGTCTATGCCAAAATTTTGACCCTAGCGGGGAATCAACGAGAGATTCCAAAAATTCGACGTGTCTATATTCAGGAGCCAATTGAAGGAGTAGCCGAGACAACAGTGACTCTTCGCTTTAAGGATCGAGTACGTTCGCTCGTTCTACGTTTTGAGGGCGTTGATAAGCGTTGGCTCTGTACCGAATTCGCGCTGCTTTAGTTATTGAACTCCTGCTGCGCCGCCTCTAAACCCTTTTCAATCAACCGTTCAACGGCGTTTGCACCGCGCGCGATGAAAACATCGAGTTCTTTCTTCTCGGTACTCGAAAAAGGCTTTAAGACGAAGTCGGCGGGATCTTGTGGACCTGCTGGGCGGCCGATTCCCATACGAACACGGAAGTAGCCCGGACCGCTGAAGTGGGTGGTGATGTCTTTGAGACCGTTGTGGCCATTATCGCCACCACCCTGTTTGATGCGAATGGTGTTGAAGGGGATATCGAGTTCGTCGTGGAGGACAATTAAATTGGCAGCCGATACCTTGTAGAAATCGGCGAGGGCCTTGATCGGTCCACCGGACTCATTCATATACAACTTTGATTTTGCGAGAGTCACTGGGATCTGACCGAGATGAACATCGGCGATTTCCGTACGGGATTTATGTGATGCGTATTTGGAATTGCTCGCTAAGTAATCGACAACCATCTGTCCGATATTGTGGCGAGTCTTGGCATATTGATCGCCGGGGTTTCCGAGTCCGAAAACCAGCCAGCGATCAGCCATAGTGAGAAGTTAGGTCGTGCTTATTCTTTTGCAGCAGCAGCTGGGGTTGCCTCAGCAGCAGCGGCAGGAGTTTCAGCATCTGACGAAGTTGAGCGCTCTGAGAGGTGAACAACAACCAACTCTGGATCAGAGACGAGAGTTGTACCAACAGGAAGTTTCACATCGCCAGCGGTCTTGCTGGTGCCAGCAGGCATACCTGTGAGATCAAGTACCAAGAATGATGGAATCGAAGTGGCTTCTGCCTCTACTTCAATTGTGTTGTTAACGTGCTCGAGGATTCCATCCTTATCGAATTGACCCTCAGTGTGCACAGGAACTTCAACAGTTACCTTCTCGCCCTTGCGGACAACAAGGAGATCGATGTGCTCGAAGATACCGGTCAAAGGATTCTTTGATACTGACTTTGGAAGGACGAGTTCTGACTTTCCATCGAAACTAACATTGAGAAGAACGTTGGATGCCTTAAGCGCTGTTGCGAGCTCGCGTGATGGAAGCGCAACGTGCTGTGGCTCAGCATTGTGGCCATAGATAACGGCAGGAACTAGACCGGCCTTACGATCGCGACGTGATGCACCCTTACCAAAGTTGGTGCGCTTGCTACCGTTGATTTGAATCTCGGCCATTTGTAACTCCCTTATAGTGAACGGACACAACACGTTCCAAGAGAGAACCCGTCGATTACGGATATTTCTATCCCTCGCCGGAACGAAGCCTAAGGTTAGCGAACCACGGGGTTAATTAACAAATTGCCCTAGAAAAAGCCTAAAAAAGAGGGTTTAGGAGTGGCCGTCAAAGAGGCTAGTGACAGATCCATCTTCAAAGACCTCGCGGATTGCGCGGCCAAGTAATGGAGCGATCGAGAGCACAGTCAACTTATCGAAGCGCGACTCTTCTGCGATCGGCAGAGTGTTGGTGACCACAACTTCGCTGACGCGGGAGTTACGCAGGCGTTCAACTGCAGGGCCCGAAAGAACAGCGTGCGTTGCAGCCACGATTACCTCTTTAGCGCCAGCTTCAAAGAGTGCATCGACGGCCTTGGTAATTGTTCCAGCAGTGTCGATCATGTCGTCGATAACAACGCAGGTCTGACCCTTTACATCTCCGACAACGCGGCCCATAACAGATTCATTTGGAATTCGAGGATCGCGCGTCTTGTGAATGAACGCAATCGGCGCTCCACCCAACATATCCGACCAACGCTCAGCGACTCGCACACGACCCGAGTCAGGTGAGACGATCGTTAAGCGAGAGCGATCGACTTTGCTCCCGACATAATTTGTAAGAAGTGGAAGTGCGAAGAGATGGTCGACAGGACCATCAAAGAATCCTTGAATCTGCGAGGTATGCAGATCAACAACCATCAAGCGATCTGCGCCAGCAGTCTTGAAGAGATCAGCCATAAGTCGGGCAGAGATTGGCTCACGGCCGCGGTGCTTCTTATCTTGACGGGCATAACCATAAAAGGGAGCGACAACGGTGATGCGCTTTGCAGAGGCGCGCTTTAGCGCGTCGACCATGATCAACTGCTCCATGATCTGCTTATTGACCGGAGCGGCATGGCTTTGAATAACGAAGGCATCGGAGCCACGAACAGATTCTTCGAAGCGTACAAAGATCTCACCATTTGCAAAGTCATATGCAGATGTTGGTGTGATTGGGATACCAAGTTCAGCGGCGACATCTTCAGCTAACTCGGGGTAACCACGACCAGTAAAGATACGTAGCCGCTTCTCCGAGCTCAGTCGAAGTTCGCTCATGCTTCCCCCTGTACCTTGTCGGCGCCATCAGTGGCCCCAGCTTTGCGTGCGGATTCTGCAGAACGGGAACCAGCGCGCTTGCGCAGGACCCACCCTAAGACATTTCTCTGCTTTGCTCTAGCAACCCCGATTGAACCCGCGGGGACATCTTCAGTGATGACCGATCCTGCCGCCGTGTAGGCGCCATCCCCCACGGTCACTGGGGCGATCAGCATCGTGTCGCTGCCGATTCGTACATCATTGCCGATAGTGGTCTCGTGCTTATCGACCCCGTCGTAGTTGACGAAAATAGTGGCGGCGCCGATATTGGTGCCCGATCCGATTGTGGCATCGCCGACGTAGGAGAGGTGTGGAACCTTGGAGCCCTCACCGATGGAGGAGTTCTTCACCTCAACGTAAGCGCCAACTTTGGCCCCCGCAGCGAGGGTGGTTCCAGGGCGGATAAAGGCGAAGGGACCGACGAGCGCTTGCGCGCCGATCGTGGAGTCGGTAACTCGCGACTCGATGATGCTGGCACCCGCTCCGACAACAACGCTCTGCAGGGTAGTGCGGGGACCGATGATGGCGCCGCTCTCAATTTTTGTTGCACCGCTAAGTGCAGAGCCTGGGTAGATCGTGACATCACTTGCAATCTCAACTCCGAAGTCGATCCAAGTCGTAAATGGATCGATGATGCTAACTCCAGAGCGCATATGAGCATCGTTAATGCGATCGCGCATGATTGCTGCACAATCCGCCAATTGGCTCCGATCGTTAGCCCCAAGAGTCTCGGTGTAATCCTGAGATTGAATTGCAGTGGCGCTCTGCCCCGCTGCCTTCAGTAGCGCAAAGACATCCGTCAGGTAAAGCTCTCCTGCCGAGTTTCCACTCTTTAATCCAGCGAGCGCAGAGCGCAACGCCGCGATATCGAAGAGGTAGACGCCAGTATTAATCTCATCGATCTCTTTTTGCAATGGGTCGGCATCGCGCTCTTCAACGATGGCAGAAAGTTCGCCAACCTCATCGCGCACGATTCGACCATAGCCAAATGGATCAGGAACCTCGGCGCTCAGCACTGATGCATCAACACCCAAGCCGGTATGTGCATCAAAGAATTCCTGCAGGGTAGGCGCGGTTAAGAGTGGAGTGTCGCCTGCGAGAATTAAGACGGTACCTATCTCTGGGGCGCCTTCGAGCGCTACCTGAACCGCATGTCCGGTTCCATTGCGCTGCTCTTGGACAACTAACTTCGCATCCGGAAAGGTGGAGTGCAGGTGGGCTTCGACAAGTTCGCGGGAAGCTCCGACCACGACGCGAACTTCCTGCGCGTGCAGTGGGGCGATTGCATTGAGCACATGATCGACGATGGGGCGCCCAGCGATTTCATGGAGAACTTTCGGCAACTTTGACTTCATGCGGGTGCCTTCGCCGGCGGCGAGGACGATAGCGAGGTCGAGCTGTCGCATTGCTCTCCCCCCTCGAACCCTGGCGGCTGAAAAATGGCTCCGCCACCCTTTACTCGGGTGGCTTTGCTCTCGCTCCGCCACCCTTTACTCGGGTGGCTTTGCTCTCGCTCCGCCACCAGGTATCGATCCTGGACCCTGGGCTTCAAAGGCCCATGTGCTAGCCACTACACAATGGCGGAACCTGAATTCTCCCTTATTAAGTCGAATGCGACAAATACGTTGAAAGTGGGAGCGGGCTAGAACCGAGGATCAAGTGGCGGATCGGATTTCGACGGTTGTAGAGAGTTTGGGTGGTTGTAGAGAGTTTGGGTGGTTGTAGAGAGTTTGGGTGGTTCTAAAGAGTTTCGATGACGCGAGCGCCATGCGTCGGTCCGGTAGCGCGGATAACGCCCGCCACCACCCCACTGGCACTCAGAGCAACGGTCAGGTCTAGCGCGCGCTCTTCATCAGCAACCAAGAATGCGACCGTAGGGCCACTTCCCGAAACGATGGCGCCGAGCGCTCCATAATCGATCCCAACATCTAGAACCAGCCGTAGGGCGGGGCGCAGAGAGCACGCGGCGGGCTGTAAATCATTGGAGAGACACTTCCCAACCAAGGAGGCATCCCCCGCGCGCAAAGCCTGCAAAATGGCATCTCCGACTTGCGGGCGGGCAATATCCAGCCCGGTACGTAACCGGTCGCACTCGCCATAGACCGCTTGCGTCGAGAGCCCCTGAGGCGCCATCGCCATCACCCAGTTGTAGCTGCCGCGGGCGAGGACTGGGGTCAGGTGATCCCCACGGCCTCGGCCAATGGCGATTCCACCGGTGATCGAGAAGGGAACATCGCTGCCCAATTCGGCCCCGATCTTCTCCATGCCATCACGCGATAACCCCAGTTCGTAGAGAGCATCAAATGCGACGATGACTGCTGCCGCATCGGCGCTCCCGCCGGCCATCCCCCCAGCGACCGGAATCTCCTTCTTGATAAAGATGGAGATATCGGAGTCAAGGTCGTGGCGATCGATCATCAACTGCGCTGCGCGGTAGGCGAGATTGGTCGAGTCGGTCGGAACTCCTTGTGCCGTTGAGCCGCTAACCTGCAGCAAGATTCCGCTCCCGGGTTCGGCAAATTTAACGGTGACGTCGTCATAGATGGATATCGCTTGAAAGACGGTGGTTACCTCGTGATAGCCATCTGCCTGCAGGGGTCCGACTGAGAGTTGCAAGTTCACCTTTCCGGGAACTCGTACGACCACTCCATTGCGTCTCATTGCTCTAGCGTATTGGCAATCGCTATAAAGTCGCGGAGAAGCAAGGTCTCACCACGGGCGGTAGGGTCGATGCCGGCCTTCACAATTGCATCTTCGGCGGCACCAGAAAAAACTTGCGAGAGAGCGCTGCGCAACATCTTCCGCCGCTGCGCGAAAGCCGCGTCGATGACCGAGAATGTAATGCGGCGTTCGCTCTCACTGCCAGCAGCCTCGTGGCGAATGAAGCGAACTAAGGAAGAGTCAACATTCGGGATTGGCCAGAAGACTTGGCGCGCAACATTGCCCGCCCCGGAAAGATCGGCCCACCACGTGGCCTTGACCGAGGGTGAGCCATAAGTCTTACTACCCGGCTTTGCGACGAGCCGATCGGCAACTTCGCTCTGCACCATCACTACGCCGGAGCGAATGGTTGGGAACTTCTCTAAGAAGTGCAGGAGTACCGGAACGGAAACGTTATAGGGAAGATTCGCCACCAAAATTGTCGGCTCTGCGGGCAGGCTCTGCGTGGTGAGTGCATCTTCGTTAAGAACAGTCAACCGCTCGACTTCAAATCCATGTGCCTGTGCAGTGAGAGGAAGCTCGACTGCTAAACGGGGATCTATCTCAATTGCAATTACTGAATTGGCGATTTCAAGGAGGGCCAGAGTCAGTGAACCGAGGCCGGGTCCTATTTCAAGCGCGACATCATCGCTCTGCACATCGGCAACCTTGACGATGCGTCGACAAGTGTTAGCGTCGACGACGAAGTTTTGGCCTAGCTTCTTTGTGGGATTGACTCCGATGCGCGCTGCAATCTCGCGGATCTCTGCGGCGCCCAAGAGCGTCGTCACTTAATCAAAGCTCCCGAAGAGGCGGAGGGCATTTTCGGTAACGCGATCTGCAAGATAATCAGCGCTCACATCGCGCAGGTCAGCAACGTAGCGCAGAATATTTGCAACTTGCGCAGGAGTGTTGAGTGCGCCGCGATGCGGAGTCGGCGCAAGAAATGGTGAATCAGTCTCAATAAGTAATTGCTCGATCGGCACCAACTTTGCCGCCTCACGCAACTCTGGGGCATTCTTAAATGTCACAGTCCCGGCAAAAGAGAGGATGTAACCCGCCGCGACACACTCCCGTGCCATTTCGGCATCGCCGGAGTAACAATGGAAGATCGTCTTCTCGGGGGCACCAACTTCAGTGAGAGTATCTAGAACGGCGCGATGCGCGTTGCGATCGTGAATGACCAGCGCCTTGTCAACTTCCTTTGCCAGAGCTATGTGGCGCTTAAATGAGTAGGTCTGCCTGTCGCGTAACTCTGGCTCTGTTCTAAAAAAATCTAAACCTGTCTCACCGATAGCGCGCACTCGTGGATGGCGTGCGAGCTCGGCAATGATTGCTAGGTCACCTTCTAAATCTTCTACAACGGGCGCCTCGTTCGGGTGTAAGGCAACGGCGGCTAAGACCTGACCAGGGAAGGCTTCGGCGCAGCGCACTCCCCAACCTGACTGTTCGGCCGAATAGCCAACTTGCACAACACGATCGATACCGGCCGCTGCGGCCGCGGCAAGGAGATCACGAATCTCCTGAGAATCAGGTTCGCTCTCGGTCACCAACTCCATATGCGCATGCACATCAATGCAGGGGCGATTAAGGGGTTCTGGCGCTGGAGCATCTGGGCGTGGCTCTTTTAGGGAGTGACGATCAGACATTAATCGGCTTTCTCCTCTAAACGGGGAAAGAGAACTGCACCCTTAATGACTTTAGATCCTTCGGGAAGTTGACCCCATTGGGCCACCTTGCCGATGATCTGCGCATCGATAGTTCCAAGTGTGAGATCAGCGCCGAGTGAGCTCCATAAAGTTTCAGTAGTTGCTGGCATAACGGGATGTAAAAGAACCGCAAGGGCGCGGATTGCTTCGGCAGTGTTATACAGGACCGCATCAAGGGCCGCTTTATTAGCTGGATCCTTCGCAAGAACCCAAGGCTCTTGCTCTGTAACGTATCCGTTGACTCTCTTACAGAAATCCATAATCGCGTTAATGCCACCTTGGAAGTCCAAGGCAACAATCGCGGCATCCGCAGTTGCAGTTGCCGTGGCTAACGCAGCTTCCAGAGTTGCGTCATGAGAGACAGCTGGGATTGCCCCATCGCAGTACTTCTCGATCATCGCAATAAGACGCGAGGCGAGATTTCCAAAGTCATTAGCGAGCTCGGATGTATACCGCGCCGCCATATCTTCCCAAGAGAATGATCCATCGCTTCCAAATGGAATTGCGCGCAAGAAGTAATATCTAAATGCATCGACACCAAAGTGATCGGTTATTTCAGCCGGAGAAATTTTATTTGCTTTCGACTTAGACATTTTCTCGCCACCCACAAGGAGCCAGCCGTGCGCAAAGACCTTCTTAGGCAGTGGTAGCTCGGCTGCCATCAACATAGCTGGCCAGATGACCGCGTGGAAGCGCAAAATATCTTTTCCGACGAGGTGAACATCCGCAGGCCAAGTCCGCGCAAACTTCTTGCCACCTTCAGAATCAGCTGGATCGCCCAGGCCCACTGCTGTCGCATAATTTAAGAGCGCGTCGAACCAAACATAAACTACTTGCTTGGTATCCCACGGGACGGGAATTCCCCAATCGAAAGAGGAGCGCGAAATGGAAAGATCTTCAACCCCGCTCTCCAAGAAAGAAACCACCTCGTTACGCGCGCTCACAGGTTCACATGCTTCTGGGTGATCTCTGTAATGCTGCAGGAGCTGTGGAACAAAAGCGCTGAGTCTAAAAAACCAATTCTCTTCGCTCACGATTTCACATACGGTTGAGTGGGTAGGGCAAAGTCCGCCCGGCAATAAATCTGCGGCCAGTTTGAACTCTTCGCAACCGATGCAATACGGACCCTCGTATTTTCCGGCGTAAATGTGGCCCTGATCTTTCAGCCCAGATAGGAAACGTTGTACCCGTTCCATATGCCGAGGTTCGGTGGTTCGAATGAAATCATCATTGGCGATGTTGAGGGATCGCCATGTTGGCTTCCACGAATCTTCAACTAGCTTGTCACACCACTCTTGCGGAGCCACATTGTTCGCCTGCGCCGTGTTGAGGATTTTTTGACCGTGTTCATCCGTTCCCGTTAGGAACCAGACAGATTCTCCGCGCTGGCGATGCCATCGGGTCAGGACATCTCCGGCGACTGTTGTGTACGCCGTTCCGATATGTGGGGCATCGTTGACGTAATAAATAGGCGTCGTGAGATAGAAAGACTTGGATTCGGCGCTCATAGGGCGATCTTATCTTTCAGAGGACTTACTACCGACCATGGCATCAAAGACCAAGCGTTTAGGAAGATCAAGTTCTCGTGCAATGGCCGCAATGGCATCCTTCCGGCTCTCACCCGCGCTCTCGCGAGCCCGAACTAGTTCTACGAGATCGGCGGCGCTATGGCTCTGCGAAGTGGGGTCAAAACCTTCTAAGACGATCGTGATCTCTCCCAAGATTTCACGCCCATCGCTCCACGACAAAAGTTCTGTGAGAGTCCCGCGCACGCTCTCCTCGTACGTCTTGGTCATCTCGCGACAGATTGCCGCGCGCTTTGTCGGACCCATGATCGTCAGGGCATCCGCCAAAGATTCTTGCAATCGGTGTGGCGCTTCGAAGAATATGATCGTGCGCTCTTCCGTCGCGAGTTTCTCGTACCAGGTGAGGCGAGAACCAGAGGTGCGTGGGGCAAAACCCTCAAAACAGAAGCGATCGGTGGCCAACCCCGAGAGCAAGAGAGCGGTCGTCACGGCACTTGGTCCTGGCAGAACCTGGATAGGAATCTGATTTTCTACAGCTACTCGAATGAGGCGGTAGCCGGGATCGCTAATGCCGGGTGCTCCCGCATCGGTGATCACAAGGAGGTCTTCGCCAGAGAGAAGGATCTGGGTGAGTTGCTCGATCCGTTCGCTCTCATTTCCTTCGAAGTAAGAGATCACCTTTCCGGTGTAACGAATCCCGAGATCACTCGTAAGACGGGCTAATTTTCGGGAATCTTCTGCAGCAATATACGGGGCGCTCTCCAAGGCGCTCTTTACTCGCCCAGTCGTATCCCCCACGTTCCCAAGCGGGCCACAGGCGAGGATCAGCATGGGGCAATTCTCGCAGGCTTTACGCTTGCCCCATGACAATCGTGGCAACTGACGTTACGCGCCTGCGCGATCGCTTCACCCCATGGGGACTTGGACTCTTGGCGCTCGCCTTTCGACTCTGGCACCTGGGCTCTCCTAAGGGCTTTGTCTTCGATGAGGTCTACTACGCCCAGAATGCCAATTCGCTGTTGCAGCACGGTGTCGAACTCGATCCCAAGAGTGGGGCCGCGCAATTTATCGTCCACCCTCCTGTTGGAAAATGGGTAATTGCTGCCGGTATAAAACTTTTCGGTTATCACGAATTTGGCTGGCGATTCAGCGGAGCGTTGCTTGGGGCAGTATCGATAGTCATGATCTATTTCATCGCCCAACGCCTTTTCAATAATTACTTTCTCTCTTTAAGTGCCGGAATATTGATGAGCGCTGATGGATTGCACCTCGTGATGTCACGCACTGCACTTTTAGATATTTTCCTGATGTTCTTCACCTTGCTCGGTTTTTTCTTTTTGCTCCGCTCCCAACATTACGCAGCCGGTATCTCGCTCGGCCTTGCAGCAGCTACCAAATGGAGTGGCATTTATTATCTTGCCGCTTATCTCCTCTTCACTCTTTACGTGGAGTATCGACGAAATCGTGCTTTGGAACTTGAGAATCCGATCGCTACCTTGATACGAGAGAAACTACTCAAGAGAATTACTCAGTACATCTTCATTCCACTCGCGGTTTATCTAGTGAGTTGGGCTGGCTGGTTCTTTAATACCTCGGGCTACGACCGCAATTGGGCGCAGAGCCAACCACATAGCTTCTTCTCCTTTATCCCGGGGCCAATCCGCTCTTTCTGGCACTATCAATCTGAGATCTATAACTTTCATACGACCCTGACGTCATCCCACCCTTACGCCGCAAATGCGTGGAGTTGGCTGATCATGGCTCGTCCCACATCGTTCTACTACCAATCACCTAAGGGATGTGGTGTATCCGCTTGTGCGCAAGAGGTACTCGCGCTCGGGACTCCCTTGCTGTGGTGGTCGGGAGTTGCCGCGATCGCAGTTACCTTCGGTTACTGGATCGCACGTCGCGAGTGGCAGAGCGGACTCTTACTTTTGAGCTTAGCGGCCGGTTACCTTCCTTGGTTTGCTTGGCAGAAGCGCACTGTATTTAACTTTTACACGATCGCCTTCGAACCCTTTGTAATACTGCTTATTGTCTACTGTCTCGCAAAATTCCTGGAGCCAAATGAAGAAGGGGTTGTCCCAAAGTTTCGACGAAACACGAGCTATGGATTTCTCGCAGTAATCGTTCTTAATTTTCTCTACTTTTTACCGCTCTACTTTGGAAGCGTGATTACCTATAGCCACTGGAGTTCTTTGATGTGGTTCCCGAGCTGGATCTAATAGAAGACCCTGCGTGAAAAATTATTGGTTGGAAGCCCAATCACGGTCAGCTGCTGCCTGCTCCACCAACTCTTGATCGAAGAGTTCATCGCGAACTGGAATCTCTAGTGCACTTTGTCGCTCCTGCTCAGCGCTCCACTTACCCGGTGTTGTCAGGTCAATAGTGCGCTTTGGTGTGATCGCCTTAGGAGCGGTTGCATAAGTAGGACGTGGTACGGCGACAGGAGACCAACTGCGCTCCTGATCTTTACCGATGATGGTGATGCTCGAACTAGTGGCCCGTTCACTGAGCGGTACCCATTGCTCCAGGACAATCTCGCTCTGTGAACGCTGGCGCTGCGACAAGTCAATGCGCGCCTTGGGATTCTCTTTAATCTCTGCTGCCGTAATCGTGGCGAGTGCGGCGAGTCGACGCTTCTTAACCTGAGCCGCTACAACCTGACGTCGCACGTTAACAACGTAGATGGCGAGAGCAGTCACGGGAATCAAAATCGAGAGCGTTGGAATCAAGCCAGCGACGACGGCGAGCGAGGTCGCGGCAAGAATGAAGGTGAGAACGGCGAGCACCAAGCGACGCAGACGCATTGTCTTTGATCGCTCTTCCAAGTTAATGGGATCTGGAAAGTTAGGGGTGGATGCCACGATCTTCATAGCGCTCTTGTAGCGCTCGGTCTCACGGCCTGATTGGGTCTCATGTTGACGCATCCAACGTGGCAAAAAGTAGGCGACCCACATACCTATGATGATCAGGTAAATGAGTCCGGAAGCCATGGAATGAAACAATAATTGGTTATTAGGCGAAAAGTCGGGATTTAGACGTTATGTCTCAATTGAAATTTTTAGGGTTTTCAGCGACAAAACTCAAGTGATCGCGCCAATCTCCTGCTATGTGAAGATATCTGGAGCGCAGTCCTTCGAAGTGATAGCCGCTCTTTTCCGCGACTTTCCGAGATGCAGCATTCTCTGGACGAAGATTGATTTCGATGCGGTGCAATTGCAGCTCATTGAAGGCAAATTC
>Ga0208876_1000106_pt1 | contig 31532 bp, 54 predicted proteins | sample CryBogCBH03Jun09_FD_184614 | JGI IMG/M metagenome (GOLD analysis project Ga0208876, IMG submission 184614) | Freshwater microbial communities from Crystal Bog, Wisconsin, USA - CBH03Jun09 (SPAdes) | ecosystem: Environmental > Aquatic > Freshwater > Lake | place: Crystal Bog, Wisconsin, USA... | reverse complement strand
GCGTCACCTGTTAGTGGAAGACCACCATAACCCCAAGTGCCGTTACCCCAAGGGCCACTGCCCCACCCAAATGACATAAGTCACCTATCAAGTTGTAGACAAACGCAATAAAGCAGTTGTCGTTGTATTGGAAGGCATTGTCAAAGTGAATGTACCAGCCGTGATGGTCTGTGAACCAAAAGTATGAACTGAAACTGCCTTATTGCTCTGTGTTGAGTTATAGATCAAAACAGTATCAAAAGCAGTGGTTAGAGTCACTGTGGAGTAAACCAAGTTAGCCGAAGGCGTCCAGTATCCAACACCAGCAGTTGATGAGCTGTTTGTAGATGTTGGGTTGGTTGCGTTTGTTACCGCAATACCGCCTGCCGTATAGCCTGTACCCGATACTTCGTTGGTTGCAGAGTATGCTGTTGTAGCCGCATTGATCGTAGCGGTTGTCACATACAAAGCCGCCTTAAATGTATCGGCAGTATTTGCTGTATGGGCGGGGTTAGAAGAACTAAAGTTGTGCGTAGCGCTCAACAGTTCGCCTAAGAAAGAAGTGCACATTGATTGAGTGTTAGCCAATTTAAGCTCCTTATGCCATTGATGCGGCGATTAAATCCATGAAAGGTGATTTCTTTAAAGTCACATGCGCTGAACGGTGCACGAGCTCGCCATCCAACCAGTATTCAACCCATGTTGTGTACTCATTTTCATCGTCAACTACGCCTTCTTTTTTCTCAAGAAGGGAGTCATCCATATCGCCTTTGGTAGTTGTGACAATCAATTTGAACTCCTAATTAATGCCGTTGTTGCAGAATTGACTGGCATTGTAATAGTGAAATTTGTTGCTGTCTTGTCAGAACCAAAGTCGATTACGCAAATTGATTTATTACTCTTACTTTGGTTGTAAAGCAACCCGCATCTTGCCGTGAAGTTTGAATTAGGCCAGACTATGTTATTGAAATTAACATAGGCTATATAACCTGACGTGTTAATCGTAGCCCCAGTGACTTGAATGCCCCCCGCTGTATATCCGGTACCCGTAATCTCATTGGCAGTGGAATAAGCTGTTGTTAAGGGCCCCAAGTTAGCATAACCTGTGTAAAGCGCCATGTACAGAGTATCCGTTAAAAGATCATGTACCCCTTGATAGAGCTCAGCTTTAAACGATGTGGTTTGTGTTTGGATTATGCTCATGATACAGCCACCCTAACTTGCCCATCACGATAAGCATCCATACGGAGCTTGCCATCGCCCAAATTCTTGAGAAGAGCAATAGATTGTGTGTATCGATCTTTGTATAACGCTTGCATGTCAGCATCGCCTTTAGTATATGTAACTGCTTCATACAAAACACCATTTAACAAAGCTGAATCAAAATTATCACCAAGCCAAGTTTCACCATATTGATTATTAATGGTTGTTACAGTAATGGCTACAGTTCCACCTGTAATTGCCGCTGTTAATGAGTCCCCAACGGCATAATAGCACCCTTTGGATACAAGGGTAACTGAAGTTACAATCCCGCCCGAAACAACAATAGTGGCACTAGCACTATTGCCAGTACCGCCAGACAAGCTAACATTGTAATAAGTACCATTTGTAAACCCTGATCCAGCCGTGAAACTAACAGAAGCGATAGCTGCTTGAATAATCGATGTTGGGTAATAGTAGTAGTGCAGTTCGGCCGTATACGCCATATTTGGCGTTGGCCCAAGAATCAATGTTAGCTCAGCTTCATTATTAGATTGGGGGCCAAAAATAGCATAATGCTTAGGTTGCCCCGTGGCATTTGGGTTGGGGTATGCCTCACGAATAAAGTTTACATCTTTATTCAACAAGTACAAGTAATTACCACTTGAACCATTAACAGGGAATACAGCTAACGAATATACTGATAAAAAATCAGCAGGGCATGATAGATATTGATTACCTGAAGTAATAGTACCTGTCACATTTCTACGCAAACTGGGCAACTGCACTGTGTTATAGATGCGTTGTTCCGTCTGCTCAATCATGCGATTGAGATCAATTGTAGGGAAATTATTCTCTACATAGTCATTAACGGCAGTGACAAGTTCGCTGTAATACATTACGCCATTGGCCCTCTAGCCATCCTACCTTTTGTTTGCGCAGATGTACCACGTACAACAATACCAGAAGTCTTTGTTGGTGGGTATTCATTGCTACGGCTGTTTGCCACAGATACGTTGGCGTTACGCAAATACTCTTTGTTACTTTCCACACCAGCATGAACGCTAGTAACACTTACGGGTTTATCATCCATAGTATGTGGGGGCGCGTATTCAGAGGCTGGGCCGTTGAATTTTTTTGCTGGTTTATGAATAGCAGGGCTATTCTTTTTGGTTGGTTTGACTTGAGTTGCCATATTAACCACCTCTGCCAGAAGAACGCTGATTTATGACCTTGGCCATGTTGCGTCCATGCTTTAGCATGTCGGCGTTGGTTTTACCACCCGCAGCCATTTTGTGAACCTTGCCACCTTTTTTGAGCTTGCTCAAATCAGTATGACTGCCTTTGTGCTCTTGTTTGTCATGCATTTTGAAAGCCTTTTTGATCAACTTTTTATCTTCTTGAACATCATCATGTTTAGCCATTTTTAACTCCCTGTAATAGTCACCGTGCCCACATACGTTGTTGCAACCAAATAATTAGGTGTTAACCCCGTATCAAAATTTCTTGCCCCACCAATAGGATTCCAACCCCATTGGGTATCTCTCGAACCGCCTGCCGGTGTGCCTTGACCTATAACTGTATAGTCATTCGGATTGACTGAATCCACCTGCAAGCCCGTGGTTCCAGACGCTTCATAAGACAAATCGGGCCTTGGTTGCCTAACTGCCTGCGGATCATCAACTGGATACATACCCAATTGAAGTTGCGGCTGATCAGGATCCCAGCACTCAGGACAAACTTTCAGTTGATATAGTTTAGTCTTAATGACCTCCATTTTCAACTGTTTTAATTTATACCGTTGGCCACATCGATCACACTCGGCAATCGAGTATTTACCTGATGCAAACCTATTACCCACTAGGTTCCCCCACCAATAAACATTTGTCTAGGCACAAAACGGATCGCAGCTTTTTCTCGATCTTCACCTGCGGCCAGTTCAAATTGTTCGTCGTAGGCTTGTTTAAGCATCTGTATTCTGGGCATCAACTCAGGCACTTTCATTGCGATATGGTAAGCCAAACCAGCGGCTACCACAGGCAAAAACCTGAAAGTCATATCTCCAGTTTCTATGCCAGTTCCTGCGTCCTGTATCCTGCGCATACGCCAGTAAACAAACGTATACGTTGTTGAACCATCAGGCGTTGGCCACACAGTGATGGCTGGAATTTGCGGGATGTACACGGCTGTGGTTGTGCCACCTCCAGTGTATGCAGTGGCTGTTGTGTTGTTTTGACCTCTAAAACAATTACCTAGGGTATTCCCTGATATGTAAGAGTAATAAATAATTTCACCAGATGTAGATCCAAGTTGTATATACCCTTGGGCTGCCATATCGTACGTACTGGTAAGTGTGATTGACGTATCGGTTGCACTAATACTATTTGCAAGATAAACCTGCACGGGCTGAGCATTAGAGCCCGGAATGGGGGATGCGTAAAGCGGATTTGTTTCGCCAGAATTTCTTTGCACCAAAACCTGAATAGGTCTTGCTTGCGTTAATTTATTTGGGATAGTGGCATACGTACTGACACTAATGCGGGTGATGTTTAAGTCAGCTTGGTTGCTCGTGCTATTAGCATTTGTACGTATAACATGATCTAACAGATCAACGGTATCAGGTGGGATTGGGTAAGTATTTAAACCCTGAACAAAAGTAATGGACTGCTGTTGGATAGTCCACATGTTAATGCCACGGTTCGACCATTCAATGGTCATTAGGTTCATTGACCTGCGTGCAGTACGCAAGTCATAGCCCGTGCGCATCTCACGACCGGCACGCTCCCACGCTTCCTCGGCTAAGTCCGTGAAGTCAAGGTCGAATGCAGAGGTGCCGGAAGTACTCATTGTGCGGGGGCCTCAGTAGCTACTGGAGTTTCAACTACCGGCTCTACTTCTTCTGGTGCTTCAACAACAGGATCAGCAGGAGTATCAACGACAACAGGTGCAGGATCCTCAGCGGGTGCTGGAAGACAGCTTTCTAAACCATTGATGATATCCAAAAGTCTATCTTCAACGTGACCATTTGCCATGAGTTGGTGTGTTGCTCTGATATCTAATTCGTCGATTAGAAATTCAAGATTATTTTGGAGAAAATCAGGTAAGCTCATTTTGCTGCTCTCATATTGTCAATTAAATTAGGGTAGGGCCTACCTGCTTTTTTAGCCGCTGCTTTTGCTTTGGCTTTCTTAGCAGGGCTAAGCTTTTTGTGCTTTTTGGCTGGGTTAGGGGTATCCCACACCTCACCACCGTGCTTGTACAGCGACACATCGTTTGGATGATCCTTACGATGTATTATCTTTTTACCCGGCATCTTTGACGGGTTCATGACGCCCATACCACGGCTCGCCATCATTACATTTTTCCCCCGCCACATGCGCACTTGGTATGCCCTTTACGAGCAATACCGTCAGCACGGTGATGTGGAGAAGCCATTCCACCCTTTTTCATGCCCGGCATAGCCCCAGCAGGGGCTGCCATAGGCGCAGCAGGAGCCATGGGAGCAGCCATTGGCGCTCTCATCATAGGTCTACGCATTAGTGCTCTCATTTTTTGCTCCTAGGGGCTTATTTGTGGCCGTGTTTGTGCATTTTTTCGACGTGTTCATGGTGATGAACGTGTCCGCCATGCTTCATGTGGTGACCATCATGGTGTTTTAGGTGTTTTTCCACGTGTTCATGGTGATGAATGTGGCCACCGTGAGCGTGATGATGTCCCTCATGCTCTTTCATGTGGTGTGCAACGTGCTCATGGTGGTGTTTTACGTGTCCACCGTGCTTCATACCGTGAACATGGTGGTGTTCTTCGGGATGGGGATGCTGAACATGGTGCAATTCGGTCTTTCCGTGGTGTTTTGTACCACCGCTATGGAAAGGATGCTTGTGGTCGGCGATGTGATCGTGATGTTTCATGATGTTTCCTTACTTTTTATGGTGGGTTTTACCACCGTGCTTCATACCCAAGGGCTTACCTGCACCCATTTTAGGCTCCATAGCACGTGTATGGCCCTTTTTCTGGATGCTGTGCTCACCATGTTTGAGCTTGCCGCCCACTTCAGCCTTGCCCATCTTAGCAGTTGTCATACCGCTTTTCTCAGCAACGCCATGCTTACCAGTGGTCATGCCACCAGAAGCCATTTTTTTAACATGATGCTTAGCGTGACCGCCGTGCTTCATGCCTTTTGCCTCAGAACGCTCTTCTTTAGCGAGCTTTTCGAGGGTCTTTGCTTGACGCAACTCTTTAGTTTTTTCCGATTTCATAGTTCCACCTTGTTTAAATGTGCGGCCTTTGTCCGCTTTACTGAACTCTTGCCCCACATTTTGAGGGACTCCTGCTTTCTTGGCGAACGCTGGGGAATGAGCGACCGCCTGCATAAAATTATGCTGCTTCTTCGATACACTCGGCATGACGTCTCCTAAGAAATTCTTTGCGCCAATTACAATTTTTGCAGAGTAATTGATAGCGTTGTTTATCTATACCTTTTGCCCTAAGAATTGAAACAACATTTTTTCTTTTTGCTTCTTTTCTTTCTTTCGCACCATCATTATGTATGTGATCTATGTCCAACACAATAGGATCATTTTCACCACAATGATTACATTCCCCACCCAACTCTTTGATTATTTCAAGCCTTTTTTCTTGCCTCCAATCGTTAGAGTATGCATCAAGTCTTTGTCGATGTTTTTCATAATACTCTTTTCGATATTTTGCTTTTTCTTCTTTTGTTAATTTTGGCTTACTTGAATAATAATTTTTAATAGCACAAATTCTACAGCGATAGTTCAAATGTCTTTCACGATTAACTTCATACTTATTAAAAGTTTTTTCTTTCTGACAATCTAAACAATTCACCGTTAAATCTGAGCTAGTTGATGGCATGGTTACTCTCCATTAACCTATCAATTTTGCTTTCCAACCTGTCCAGTCGATCCAACACACGGTTGATATCGGCATGAACTTCTGCCTTGGTTACATACTCTTTCGCCATTTCTTCGCGTGTACGATTGAGCAAAATAGTTACCCGTTGCAATTCTGCGGACTTCTCTCTCAATACCCAGCCTAAAAGCGCGACAAGCAAGGAGAGAACTGCATTCCATATTGGCGTGTCCATTAGTGTTTATCTCCACGATACCGCGTATGCCCTCTTTGTGCAATACCGTCAGCACGTTTAGATGCGTGAACTCGACCACCACGTTTCAACATGTTATCGGCGCTTGGCTCTTTGGGGGGCCCAACATCATCTCTAATATCTGGGCCGTAGTCTTTTTCCTCTTTCATTTGAGGAGCGGGCTCAGCAGATACGGTTGTTCTAGATACTGAACGTTTAACAGGCTTTTTATCCAAATCGCCACGATCAATACGGGACTGGGCATCTTTGGTCAACGTGACTCTTTCGCCGGATGTAGCTGCTTTTGCAGCCATGTCACCAAGCCCAGATTTATCAACCATCTTTTTGCCAATACCTGTGGCTTCATCGAGCGCACGGCCAGCATCATATCCAGTTTGAAGTGAGGCCCCAGCCAATCCTGCTCGGCCAAGTAAACGACTAGCGGCACGACTGCCAGCTTCTTTCACTGCATCAACTGCAGCACCTCTAAGTTTGGAAGTATCTTTGACGACTTTACGTGCGTCTTCCATGCTGCTTTTTGCAACATCATCGTTGAACTTAGGTACTCTATCCCATTTAGTTGCCATGATTACCTCAACACTTCCAAGCTCTCAAAGACTTATTAATCCTGCTGTTTGGATCGTTTGCTGTCTTTGATGAAGTTAATTTCTTTTTCATCCCGCTCATGCGCGCGCAGAAGCTTTTCTTCCTTGATCCGCCCTCTGGTTGGGGAGCTTTTAAATTCATCCCCTCCTTCTTTGCGGATGCCCGGCCTTTGGCGTTTAAGCCGCCGTTCGGATTCTTCCCTTCTTTGCGCTGCCATGCGGGTGACTTAGCCATGATTAGGTGTTCCCAGAATCTACGTTAAAGATCTGATAACCTTCAACCACAATACCAGCAGCTACGGTTCCTGTACTTGCTTTCAATTGCCATTGAATATCAGTCCTTGGGCCAAACTTGAATGGGATTGTTTTGGTCACAATGAAGTTATTGATGAATGGCTCTTGCAAAACACTTAATTGAACACCGGTTGCATTGTTGTACGCCACAGCTTGATAAGTCAAAGTTGTAGACGATGTGTATGCGTTATTGGTGTTGATGGTGATTTGCGTAAAGTCATATTCTGAGTTGTTGGGCACAGAATAAACAGCCATTTGACTTTTGCCAATACCTGCATTGATATAAGCGTACACACTGCTATTTGAAGCAGTGGCGGTGATCTGGCCTACGTTTGTTTTTTGACCAGAACCGGGAGTGGTTAGTGTCAATCCATTGATGCGTAAATACTTGCCAACGGTTGTACCACTTGGTGTTGAAGTTGTCATAAGCACTTGCTCAGACAATACGTTGTAGTTTGCGTCCAGTCCAGTCACTAACACCACTGCATTTTGATCTGATGCAGAAGCGCTAGCAATTGTGAATGTAGAAGCAGTTGTTAGGTATGCAGGATATGCAGAAGTTACTTCCCAAATTGGGATAAAACTTGTACCGATAGAGGGCTGGTAACCAAAAATGTTAACGCCATTATGAAACCCAATTTGCCCACGGGCAACTTGCAACTCAAAAGGCTCATACCTTCCTTGTTGCGTAATCGATTTAGCCTTTGGTGTAGCCATGAATAATCTCCTTAAAGTTTAAAGATAGGGGCCGAAGCCCCTAGAGATTAATCAAAGTTACCGTAGGGGTAAGCTGTAGTTGTACCGATGTTTCCGTCAGGCTGTGTGTAACGCACAGTCAAGTACAAAGTACCAGCATTGGGAGCAGGAGTACCTGTACCAGTCAACACCAAAGTCATCACAACTTGTGAGAACGTAGCGGGCTCAACCACACCTGTGGGGTTGGTAAAGTCAGCAGTGGTTGCTTGGATAGCAGTCAACTGAGCACCAGTGAAAGTTGTAGAGTAACGACCAGCAGTCAATGTGTTCGCACTGGCTGTCAAAGTTACTGAACCGTACTGAGTACCGTTGAATTGGTTACCAATGTTTACCACACCAGCAGTCAATGTGGAACCAGATGTTCCAATGGCTGTACCAATGTCAACCAAGAAGTCATTGATCTGTGAACCTGTGGGGATGTAAAACACAGCGCCGCGATACACGGTTGTAGCTGCGTCAGCAGTGATGGTTGCGGCTGTGGGAGGGTATACAGAACTAGAGTTTGTATAAACAACAGCATTAACGTTGGGGATCAAGTTGCCATTAACAAACTGACCAGAACCACCGGGGTAACCAGCAGTACCATTTCCGCCAGTGTTGGCGAAGTTCATGTCAATGTTTTGAGCGAGATCGGTATATCCTACATCGCGGATGGGGCCAAATCTATTTGAGCCCGATAGAATTGGGCCGGAGAACGTGGAACGAGCCATGATAATTCCTTATGCAAAAGTCTCTTGTTAATCGTTGCATCGTGACCCCTGGGCGGGCTGGCAACAAGAGAAAAAATCCCAGACAGCCTTCAATATACACTATTCCTTGGGTGTGTCAAGAAGTTTTTTCTTGTTTCTTGCAGCCATCATTTTTGATTTCCAAATTGGATCCGCCCACAGTGCTTTGGCTGCGGCTTTTTTAGCAGCTTTGACTTCCTCACGGTTAGCAATTTCTTTGTTGTTTGCAGTTTGTTTAGCCGCATACTCAGGGTCAGCCCACTGAGTTTTAGCTTGAGCGCTGGTTTTAGCTTTGGACTTGTCTGTATTACGAGCTTCCTTGATGCTTTTAGCCAGTGTACCCCCTTTTGTTTCCCACATCTTTTTAGAATTGATTGACTTAGATTCAAGTGCTTCTGGCGTATTCTGAGCTTTGGTTTGCCCTGCAACTACTTTGGCGCGATACTCTGGGTCTTGCCAATGTTCTTTGGTAAATCGTCCATCAGCGGCTTTTTGTTCTTCCGATTTAATATATCCGCTTGGGCCTTCGCCACCATCAGTTAAATTAAATAATGTTCCTGTTTTTAAATCTCGACGTCCATATAGTTTGATAAGTTCCATCTCTTTGGCAAAAGCTTCTTCTTCATTTTCCGTTTCAAATACACGCTCACAAACGGCAACAAAATTGCGCTGTTTTAAATGCGAAATAAAGTCTTGAAACGGTTTATTGTGAGATCCTCTTGACCAATGCGATAAATCACGATCTCCTGTACCTTTACCTACGTACACAGGCTGGCCTAGTTTAAGAGGGCGCGGGTCACGATAAACATAAACATAAAACATAGTTAACTCCTTTTAGAAGTCTCAACTATATATCAATGGATGGAGAATGTCAAATATATTTTCTAAATACTTTTCGAAAACAAGTTACGATACGGGTGACACATAACAAAATAATATCCAATAAAAAAGGCCCCGAAGGGCCTTCTCAAATCGCGCTAAGTGCTTGATTTTATTAGAAAGAACCTGAAGAACCCCAGATTCCCAATGGATCACTCCATCCAAAAGAGTAACGCTCACGTGATTTATAACGTACGTTACCCGTATCAAAATCACCATCCATAGAGTTCTGCAATGGTGTGCGCTCGAAGTGCTTCAAGCCATTGGGAACGTCAGTGGTAAGGAACCAAGCGTTGGGATCTGTCAAGAAGTGGTTGACAGTGTAGCCCTCTGGGATTGCGCCCATTTGCTTGATGGCGTTGATGTCATTGTTTGTGGTAGCGACGCGGAGTTCGGTATCCAACAAACGTTTTGCAACAAACATCAATGAGGGAGGAATGACCAATTTCTTGGGCTTTGCAGCGATCAAGAGGCCACGCTCGTCTGTCCAAGCAGCGATCTGGATCACGGCGGCTTCCAAAGAAGTCTCGTTCAAATCAACTTGGGTAGTAGGAGTGTTAGCGTTGGTACCGCCGTTGACCAAGGGATGGTTAGTTGCAAACAATGCAACGCCGTCACCACCAACATAGCTAGAGTTGAAGCCGTTATTTAAAACAGCAGCAGCTTTCACTTGCTTGGTATAAGCCATGGCACGAGCCAAACCTTTGGTGTAACGAGCAGACAAGCTGTCGTACAAGTTATCTTCAATCGCCTCTTCAGTGATTGAGAAACCCAAAGCAATGGTTTCGTGGTTATAGCGAGTTGTCCATGCCTCTTGTGCATTGTCATAAGCGATGGCTGTGCCCTCGTTTTTAACAGGTGCTGCTGAGAAGCCAGACAGTTTGGTCTCTTCCTCGAATGAACGCTCAGAGGTCTCTGTTTCATAGATCTCTTTGTGCTCTTCGCCATAACGTGCATACTCCAAACCGAACAAAGCGTTCAAGCCGGGGAGCAGCTCTTTCAATAATTGTGCGCGTGAAATAGCCATTTGTTAGCTCCTTAATTAAACGCCATTAGCATTGAAGTAACTATGGTAACCAAAGTTCCATGTCACCAACACTTCGGGATATCCAGTGAATGTGAAGTTAACAGCGGAAGATTGCGCAGAGGCAACAGCCGTATTAATTGTCACGCTAGTACCAGACACAGCGGTTACATAGGTGTTTGAACCTGCTGTAATGCCGGGGCCAGTGACTGCCATTCCTGGGACGATGCTAGAGTTAGCTGCAGACAATGTGATTGTCGTAGAGCTAGAAGTACCAGCTTGCACATAAGACACTGCTGTATCAGGGACAATACCCACGATACGCATCGCTGCGCTGGTAGTAATTGGTGTGCTTACAGTAGCGGATGCAGAAATTGCAACGCCAGCAAGAGAGTCACCAGTGGTTGTAGAACCAGTATTGCCAGCGGCAGCGCCAATGTAATAAGCATTGGAACCAATGAACGCTTGGTTAGCGTAAGCAATAGTAGTGCTACCACCTGTACCGGCTGGGTTAACGACCACGGCTGATTTGAAAACAGCTTGAGGATCATCAACTACATAGCCAAGGGCGTCAGGAGCAGTTGTACTAGCTTGCCAGTATTGGTAACGATTCTTACCATAAATGGGGCCGCCAGTGGTGGAGTACTCACAACCAACGAACACACCGATTGTTCCAGCTACTGCTGAAGAAGCGTTGTATGCCAAGGATGAGACTACGAGATTACCGATGTTTGCACCGGTACCGATTTGAACAACGTCGCCGTTGAACAAGCTTGTGCCGTAACCATTCACGATGGGGAACATACGAGTAGAACCCGCATATACACGTCCACCGATCAAGTTAACAGGCTTCAGGCCGTAAGGGGCCGAAACTGTAGGATAAGCCATGTTAATTCCTTAAAGATTAAGAACCAGAACCAAATGTAACCTTCGAACGTTTCTCTGAGAACAGAGGCATTCTAGGGTCGCTGTCTTTCAAGAAATTGTTATCCACGGAGTCCATTTGAGCTTGGTTTTGTTTTGCGTAATACGCATCACGTTGTTGCAAAAACTCTTCTGGGATTCTGCAGAGTAACAATCCGCCTACCTCGATATTGCCTTTGAATCGGCCTTCTTCGGTGGCGTGCATCATCATCTCAGGATAATCTTCCGCTTTGCAGGGTTCATATCCTTCTCTGAACTTAGAGGAAATGTTACTGGGATCAGACTGCCCCATTGTGCTAATGCGAATGTATCTATGTTTCCAACCGGGCCGGGGGTCGGGCATAGGTAGAGTCTCAGGCGCCCTCCACATCGTTGGACGTTGGGTGGATGCTCTCGAATCTAGTTCGCGCGATAGTCTACTTTGTGCTGTCATGATTAGTTACTCCTCACTTGTTCTTCCGCAACCTTTTTGGCATAGAGTTCCAAAGGAACACCAAGCCGCTTGGCGATATTTACCTGAGTCTGAGTCAGCACGATCTTTTTGGGCGCTGTGCTTCTCGTAGCAGGTGCTACGTTTGATTTGGCTGGCCGCTGAGGGGGTGGCGCATCAGCAGGTTTCTCAGACTCAAACGCATCTGGGAAAACTTGTTTCAACCGAGAATTTAACTTCTCGTAATACTCTTCGGACGATGGATTAACGCCAGACTTGAGGAGTTTCGCATGGTACCCCAACGCAAAGCTGGTCATTTCATCATCGTTTCCGAACCACGGATTCTTTTCCCGCCACGCTTCCGCTTTGGGATCAACCACTGTAGTTGGAGCCGCTTGAGCCGTTTGTACTTCATTTTTACTATCTTGTAAAGGGGTCGGCTTAAAATTGTTAACTTTATCAGCCTTTATCTTTGCAGCCGTTAGCTCTTCTTGTGCAGCCAACAGTGCTTCAGAATCCCCTGACTCATAGGCAGTTTTGTACTTGGATTTAGCCTCTTCGATCTCTGTATTGACTACGCGTTTAGCGCTTTCAATCAAAGCTGTTTGGCTTTCGCTCAGTGAGCCTTTGAGTTTTTTATTCTCTTCGGCAATCACTTGGGCTGCACGAATGGCTTCTTCCCGCTCACGCTGGGCAGCCTCTGCCTTGCGGCGTTCTTCGTGATAACCCTTAGTAAAGTGTTGTATCCTTTTTCTGACACTTTCGTCATACTTGGCTAGTTCATCCGCTTGAAAATCCTGTGGAGGTTCATCCATGGGTTTGCGGTTGCGATCCTCTGGGGGAGTATCGTCTTCGATTTCAATCTCGACTTCCTGTTCAGTTGCTTTATCAACTTCATCAGGGAACTTAAAGTCTTCACCTCTGTATGTTGCCATGTTTTACTCCTTATGACGCACGTGTAATCCCACGGGGATCTTCAACCACAGCTTCGACGTTGTCGTCGTTGATTAGACGGAACTCTCTGCCATGGATCTTCAAGCGGGTGCCTGAATTGGGTCTGACGATTACGAAATCGCCAATCTTGCAACGAGGCCCACTAGGGAACCTTGTTGTATCTGAATAGGCTTCTGGGCCCATCTTGATGACAAACAACACTGGGGTGAGCATCTCTTCTTTCCAAACTTCTTGGCTAGATTTGATAATCCCAATCTCGCTGTCTGCATACTCTTCCATCGCTTCGGGGACTACAGTTAATAGCATGAATCCCTTGGGGTCTGGAATCTGTTTGGCCTTTTGTTCTGGATCTTTATTCAAAATACCAGAAAGGTCTACAGCACTTACATCGAAGTTACTCGTCATCTTCATCGTCCTTTAGTTTACGCACGAGGTCGGCTATCTCTCTTTGTGCAAGGGTAAGGCCTCGGATTACCCCACACATATTTTGGTACTCACCAAAATCCTTCGCAGCACCTTCGCTCATCGGTGCGGTATATGAATCTTTAATCTCTTCGAGTTTTTTAAGCAAATGTTCCAGCAGTCTGTCATCCATTCCAGCACCCCTTTGTAGCTTTGTCGTATACAACTTTATTTTTGTAATCCACACCTGAAAATTCAACAAATTGTTCTAGTGTTCTATCCGTGCCTAATCCATATATGCCGCGCATATTTCCATGAATCAAATTATTAAATCTTTCTTTGGATTGCCGATCTAATTCCCACCAGCGAACGCTTCTTACTTTGTCTTCTTCTTCAGACCAATGCTTGGCTCTTGTGCCATCGTTGTTGTCATACAAATGATAGATAGGTAATCTAGGGATATGGAAAATATCCCACCCATGCGTATACGCGCGAATGGATACAGACTGTTCTTCACCTTGGAAATAAAACAAAGGATCATAGGGAATTTCATTGACAAAATTTCCATCTGCAAACACGCAGCCAGCGGCTATGTGAAAGCCTTTTAATGGAGTGTCGGTATCAACAGGAAGCCCAGTAATATTAACAAAAGGACTATCATCGTTGAACTTTTGATCTTCTTTTATGTAAGCACAAACTGCCCCATTTGTGACGGGTTCTTTTATAAACTTATCGTCAACTATCTTAAATGGGTGTGGGTAATCTGAGATAACAAACCTAGGATTTATAGCTGCGCATTCTTCTGCGGCTTCGATCATTCGCTCATCCCAACCGTAGTCAAAGATCATGTGAGAATCAATTTGGAAAAAATAATCTTCGTCTCTATACAAAGACATGCATAGAGCCCTAGCCCAACAACATCCTCTAGATTCTTCAGGGTTAATACCTAAATACCTCATGTTGTCACCGCTAGGAACTCTTAGGCGGTTTGATTCTTTCGTTTGCTCCACAATACCAAACACAATATCTTGTGGATATTTGGCATTTAGTAAGGCATCCAAAACTGTCCTTGTGAGCATTTTGTCTGCATACGAAGCAATTGATAAGAATATTTTTTTAGCCATTTGCAGGTTCTTGTGGTTGGTTCATCTGAGCATCTGCTTGCTGCTGTTGAATGTCCATCTTCTCACGAGCTTGTTGAGCCTTTGTCGCCATATCTAAGATATGCTTTTCTTGCTCTTGCTTGAGTTTGGCTTGATGTTCTTTCTCGGCATGCACTAAGCTTTGTCTGTGCTGGTGCTCAGTGTGGTGCATCTGCTGGGTGGCTTGCGCTACGTCCATGATATGCTGCTGGTTAAGCTGCTCGGGTGTTTGAACTGCGTTTTGCGCTGGTTGCGCTTGTGCTGCCTGTACCCCAGCTTGCTGTTGTTTCAACTGTAGCTCCGCTTGCTTGAGTGCCAACTCGCCCTGAACTTTATGAGCTTGTGTCTGAGCTTGCGCTGCCTTGATCTGCAACTCTTGCTGCTGCATTTGAACCAAAGGATCTTGAGCTTGTTGCTGAGCTTGCTGTTGTGCTGCCATCGCTTGGTGCTGCTGTGTGAGCTGCACTGCGGCTTGGGCCACGAGCCTAGACAACTGAACCTCTTGATCCGGTGGCAACTTGGCATCTGGTGCTGGCATCTGCACACCCAACTGCTTCTCAATCTGGCTCCTATACTGGAACGCCAAGTGGTCTGCGATGTGCGCTTGGATCGCTGCTTGCATCTGTTGCGCCATGGGGTTTTGCCCAATCTGCTGAGCAATCATGGGATCCTGCATGAACGTAGAGTGCACCGCAATGTGCGCATCGTGATCTTGGAAGATAAAGGCTTTTGTAGGCTTTCCTTTGAGGAAGCCCATGTTCTCACTGATTGGATCTTTGGGCATCTCGTCATCTTCAGTCGGCACCAACTTGTCGGCGTTCTTCACACCCAACACCTCGATCATCTGACGGTGCAACATCGGTAGATCATAGATCTGTGGAGCGCTTTGCGACAACTGAATCACAGCTTGGTACTGCATGATCCGCTGAGCCATTGTGCTTGAGTTGGGATCCGATACTGGGATCACCTCCACCAAGTCGTAGTCAGACTGTTTGGCTTTACGATCTGCTTTGTCTGGGTCGTATGCGTAGGATTTCGGAGCATGCTCTCTGATGATTTCTTTCAAGAGCTTGAACTCTTGTCTCATCGAATAGTGCACACGGGCCTGCACAGCAGACATGGTCTTTAGCTGCCTCTCCAATAGAGCTAGCGTAGTACCCACAGGTGCGTTGGCACCCATGTCAGACACGTTCATATCTGCGATTGAACCAAGTCTTCTACCTTCGTCTGTGATCTCTTTAAGTAGACCTGCCAGAACCTGACTGGGTTCTTTGTATGGTAAGGGCATGATGTTGTCACGCAGTGCGCCTGACGCAATGTCCACATCTCTAAACTCTCCGGGGGCGATCGGTGTATCGTCTCCCTTAGTACGCAGCCCACGGGTCTTCAACCCTCCGGGCAAGTTAGAGAGCGTACCTGCATCAACGAGCTGTCTGATGATCGATGTACCTGCACGTGCATAGCCACCAATCAAATGGATGTATCCTAAACCATAAGCGCCAAAACCTGGCACATAGTCGTACTGAACTAAGTGGTCTCTCTTGAGTTTGAGTGGGTCTTTCTCTTTCCAATTGCGGTAGATTGAGAGAACCTTGCGCGTGCCTTTTTCAATCGAGATGATATAAGGTCTGGCGATGCCATCCTCATCTTCAAACATCGGCAAGTCATAGTCAACTTGAATTTCACAGATCTGATAGCGCTCATCGTCTGTCAATGAGTAGCCTTGCTCTTCAGCTTTTTTCTTCTCAACATCAGTGTGGATCTGTGTGGGTTCACCTAACTCAATGTCACGATAGAACCCTGAAACCTGCAGCTTTCTAATGTCGTTCTTGGTCTTCCTCATGATGTGAGTCACACGCTCAGCCATGCGCGCACCACTGGATCCATAAGGAATAATCACATCTTCTGCGGGGATATAGATTGAAGTCTGTCTACCAATGTTGGGGTCATAGTAAACTTTCTTGAACGCTGATCCTGTCAAACCTAAGTTGAACAACATCCTCTCATGCTCTGGTCTGTACTCAGGCATGCCCTCGGTCAACTCATAGTTCATATCAGCGCCAACTCGCTCAGCGGCTTCTTCCTTGAGCTTATCTATCGCACCAATGATCTCAGTCTTAACAGGGCCAGCAGCAGGAAAAGTCTCAATGATCGTTTCACTTTGAAAACGTACAGCAGCTTCTGTGAGGAGTGGGGAGTAAACGCCACAAGCACCGTTCCATGGCTCGGTTCTTTCCTCATACTTCATCCCCAATACTTCTAAGCCCTTGACGAGCATCTCAACCCAATCTTTTCTTGAGTTGATATCTGCCTCCACAAGCTCCATGAGGCCACTGGAAATTTTCCCAAGCTCACCGTCGTCTAAGTACTCGGCTAAGTTGTCATCAAATTCTGTAGGGCCTAAGTCCTCTTCGCCTTCTGGTTCCGCTTCCTCACCCGCAATTTCAATTTCGATCTCTCCAACGTCTGGGTCAAGACCCTGCATGATCCCTTGAGGCGCGGCGTATAAACTCTTTTCCATGATTGATCCTTAATAATATGATGAACGTCGGCCTGATTTGAAGTAGACTCTTTCTTCCGGCTCGTCACTCGGCAGTCTCAAGAAACCACCTTGCCTAAAACGCATGAGTGCAAGTGTTGTCGCGTCCACCAAGTCATCATGTTCTCCTGATGGGAATGCAGCGATCTCATCTACTAACTCTTCGGCCCAACGGGTCTCGGGTACCCAAACTTTACCAGACGCAATGATGTCAGCTACCGAGTTTAATCGCGCAATCTTGTCTTGTCCACGACTAGGCGTGTAGTCTTGAACCGGTATTCCCATGGCTCTTAGCTCATATATTAAGGGTGCTCCAGTCGCTTTTTTCTCAATTAACACCCCATCTGGCTGCCATTCTTGGTATTCTTTGAACACATCGTGCTTCAAATCTATCCACTCAACACGCCTTCTATATGTGTTTAAAAGGATCAAATTGGGCAAATTATGGTCTTTATTGTTGTAAAAAACGCCCCAAAGTGTGCCCGCAGAGTAGTCAGCACGCTGAGTTTTCTCATATGCCGTGTCCCAAGTCTGCAAAATATAGTCACATTCAGGCGGTTCTTGCTCTGTCCATATCTTCCACCAGTCTCTTTTGATGATCGCAGACTCGTTTCCAACAGGATTTTGCTGGTATTGGGCTTGCCATTTTGCATTTGGCAACTCTTCTCTGAGCGCATTTAGCTCATTTAATGACCAAAACTCTGGCCATAGGGGGTTTCCCGAGGGCAAAATCGCCGGAAATTCAATGACTTCCCACTCTTCACCACCCCTAGAAGCACTTGCTTTGATCACTTGCCCAGTCAAATCTCTCATTGACCAACGTGTCATCACGATCACAATTGATCCACCCGGCTGCAAACGCTGCCTTGGGCCAGACGTATACCATTCATAAACCTTGTCATAGACTTCTGGGTTCGTCGCCGCCATCGCAGCTTCTTGTTCTGAGTGTGGGTCATCAATAATAAGTATGTCAGCACCCTTACCGGTCACAGCACCGCCTACACCAATCGCAAAATAATCTCCGCCTTTTGATGTGTTCCAGCGACCAGCCGCCTTGGAGTCTGCTTGTAAGTTCAGATCCGGAAAGATCTCTTTGTATACTTCGCTATCCACAAGGTTACGGACTTTACGCCCAAAGCCTACCGCCAATTCCGCAGTGTGTGAAGTCTGGATGACTTTTTTGTGTGGATATTTTCCAAGAAACCATGCAGGTAATAAATAACTAGCAAACTCGGACTTAGTATGACGAGGAGGCATATTAATAATAAGACGCTTACACTCGCCGCGAGCCACACGCTCAAACGCTTCAGCCATCCTAGCATGGTGTCTCCCTGATATAAATGTTGGCCACACCTTCTGTGTGAACTTTAAAAACTTGGCTCTAGCAAGTTCTTGCTCTTTGAGCATCTCCAAATGGATGAGCTGTTTCTCCAATACCCGCATCTCCGACTCTGACAGCCTTGGCAGAATCTTGGTTATGTCTTTAAGAGAGACGTCTTGGACTTCACTCATCGATGGAATCGTTCTCTAAATCAGATGTACTTATTGCCGTTTCAGAGACTGCACCTAGGTGCGTATCCAGATCGTCTAGCGGAGTGATGTCGCTGATATCCTCATTGCTATTAAGTAGCCTTTTGACTCTTTCTTTGATCGAGTTCTCAAGCGACTCCGACGACTTATGATTGATGGTGATTTCGCTACGGTTGGTAAACAAACCAACGTCCGAGTGCTTACCCAGCAGTTCAAGGGCTTTGATTTCAATTTTGTAATCTCCGCAATCAGCTAACTGAACCAATTTATTGGTGATGAAATTTCTAGCTTGCTGCGCATCCTCGAATGTCTGGTAGTCGTGTTGACTAATGATATTGAGAGCGGCTTTGGCAACACCGGGGTTGCTAATGTGTTTGGGAGTGTTGGTGGGCTGAGTGGTTAACTCAACTGCTTTCTTTGCGTCGTCTGCAGTGAAGTCGATTGCCCCGCCTAGTTGTTCCAAGAGCTTCGCAGTATTGACAGCGACAGCTATAGCATCCGTCTGAGTCGCAGGCTCCTCATCGGACATATCGAAAGGGATTGGGTATTCCCTAGAAGGTTCAACTTTAAGCATCGGGTAAACGCACCGAGTAGTGATGGCTGAAATATACCATAGATATATTTTTTTTGCAAGGGGGATCCTTTTTTGATACCGGGGGGTCACCTAATATAAAGGGGGTGGGGTCTTGGTTGTGGCGAAATTTTAAAAATGGGTATCGGGTGTGCAGAACACAGTGTAGAGATATCTAGGATTCCTTTCCTACATTTCGGGGGGTGGCACTCGGGTGGGTCTTTGCTTTGAACCCATAACATTGTTAGCCCTAGGTCAATACAGTTTAATTTTCGTGTGAACACAATTTGATTTTGATTCTTTTTTGTGGTACAATATAGTCATGCAAACGAAGAAACGATTGCATACATTGTTCAACATTAACTAACGAAGGGTTTCATTATGACAACAACTATCACTACACACGAAGACGCAACGGTGTTAGACCTTATTAATAACGTCGCTGATGCAGTTAAACGCAAGTACGGCGCAACCAAGGCGCTCGCAGTTAAGTTGTGCGACACTTTACCCGCAGAGTGGTACAACGTCGAGCATTCGGATCAATCCGAAGAAGCTAAGCCCACGCTCGCAGTTGCACAGTTATTCCGTGACACACTGCGCAACGCCGGACACAAAAACCCGTCGGTCGAGTGGACACGTGTTCGCAACGAAGGCAGAGTATTCGCCGAAGGCGCTCCCGAATCCGAAGGCGCCGGTGCAAAGAAGCGCACTCTTAAACTGCGTTTAATTGAGGAGTTGACCAAATTGCACAAAGCCGGTCTCGCTGAGAAGTTCGTTAACGAAGACGAAGCCGAAGCATTGACTAGCATTGCTAGCGCATTGATAGCGCTCAATGTTGACCTCAATATGATTAAGTAAACGTGAGAAGCCCTAACAATGTTAGGGCACTCTTCAACCCAAGGGGAAAATTATGGATTATCAAGTATGTCTAGGTTTGTTATTTATTGTGACTATCGTTGCATGGATAAGCGCAGAAGTCACATACTATCGGAGCACTAAAAATGATTGAATTATTTTGCGCAGTGGTTATTGGTATCGTCGCATCAGCAATAATTATATTAACCTCACCCTAACATTGTTAGGCTTCCCTAGGTGCTACACTGAACTCAGTGTAGCATTTTTTTTGCGCTTTTGTCAAGCGCATTTATGCCAGTTCCCATAAGAATGTGCATTGTTACGCCTAATGTTACGAAAATTGTGTCTTTGTTATACAACACATCGCTGGAAACCCGCATGAATCCTAGATTGTTACATGTTACGTTTTTTTTGATAATTGAATGAAACTTTGGGAGCACGAACATGAGGAAGCCCTCGGCAAGAGCATTCTGTGCTACATTTGATTTTCCAAGATCATATAAAAATGAGTATAACAATATAACTTACATAACATTTAATTTTTTTTAGTTTAGAATCAAGTACTTACAAGCGTTATGTTTTTTTTCTGCCTATTTTTTAAGCATAACATTGCGAAACACTGTACCACAAATAGCGCAACGACACTTCCGATGTAATTCTAGAGCTTGCAGTAATACCCAAGTATTCACTTTTTCAATTCAGTCCCACCCAAGACCAACGAGAGACCAAAGAGTTGACATAGGTATAACATTGTGGTACAATATAGGCTGAAGACAAAAATCTTCTACTCAACAACACTCTCAACCCCTAACAATGTTAGGCAACAACGAAAGGTTACTTATGGACTGGAAAGAATGTCTTGCGTGCGGTGACGATATCCGCATCGAGCGTTGGCAACTCGGCTATCGCTTCTGTTTATTCTGTGGTGAAGATCAAGCACGTGCTGAGCGTGCATCGTGGACTATCATTCAAGAGTATACCAAGGGCAACTACATGTTAGTTACACCTGCCAACGTACACACAACACTCAAGCAGACTAACCCAAAGGAGAATAGAGCGTGAGTAAAGATATCCCCAACTATAAAGCACGTGACTACGTGCAACGCAAAGAGCGTTTTGATGGTGCTAATGTATACGCAAGATGGCACAGGCGCAGTGATTCACTGCAAAGCAAGCAGACCATATACGTGGTTTACTCGTATGGGAATCACTTCCCCATGTTTGTTTACGATGCCGACGCTGACGTATGGGTAGAGAATTCCGATAAGTTCTCGGCAACAACATCAAAACAACGAACACAACTGCATCCATTGTGTGACACATTAAAGCGTCCGTTAGAAGACGTAAAGTTAGTTGCGGCTTATGGTATCTGTGGACTATTAAATAAGGAGTAAAAAATGACTGAAGGCGACTACTTAAAAGCACTCGAACTCATCAAAGATGCTGAGCGCAACATCAGGGAAGGAGATTATGACCTTGCTCATATTGCAGTAATCGAAGCCCTAACATTGCTTGACGAGCGTGAGCGAGTCATGGGTGAAGAAGATGAGCGAGTTTGATGATCGGCCTGAATGGATTGTGTACAGAATAATTGGACATCCGTTCAGTTTATTAGCCACGACCAAGCCAGTGTGGGACTCGATGATGGAGTATTCACGAAATGAGTACAGGTTCGAAATTGTTGCCGAGAATTTAACGTTCGAAACTGCAACGAAGATGATAAGACTAACGAAGGGAGAATAACATGAGCTATAACCGACGGAGCGAATTGATATCACGCGTGATCTTTCTGATTGCGGTTATTGTGATATGTGCAGATTTATTTATCTGGAGGAGAGGATGAAGCTAACCAAGTACTACGTGACCGGATACAACCCACGGTTCGGCAACTGGAGTGCACAAGTGTACGAATGTGCAACGATGGAGAATGCGAAACTTAGATTTTCCCTTGAGTTTCCATACCTCAAAACAATTAAGGCTTACGCCCTACGGACAGACTAAATGCTTGACTCAGGTATTATTCTGTGGTACAATGTTATTAAAAAAGCTCAATGAGCGAAGTGAATTGTGTTTGTCAGCAACCCCCTAACAATGTTAGGGATATTAACCTAGAAGGAACTAAAAATGTCAGAAGTAAATTTCGGTAAGTCAATTACATTGAAGCAAGCATCAAAGCTCATTCAATCCAACCCTGAGACTCGTTTTCTACTTGAAGGTGAGCCGGGCATTGGGAAGTCATCCCTATTAGAGAGTATAGCCAACGGTATGGGCTACGACTATGCCTACATCGATGTGCCGAACATGGACTTGGGCGATATCGCCATGCCTGTGATCGACCACGACACCAAGACTACCAAGTATTACCCTAATGCTAGGTTCAAGATTCACGAAGGCAAACCACTGGTGATCATGCTCGACGAGTTCACCAAAGGTGCAGACCCTGTGAAGAACATGCTTCACCCCATGCTAGAGAAGGCAAACCCAAGACTCGGTGACATTCCAATACCCAAGGAGACCATTGTGTTTTTGACTGGTAATCTTTCGACCGACGGTGTGGGTGACTCCCTGAAAGCACATAGCCGTAATCGTTTGGTTCCCGTGCGTATCCGCAAACCCGATGCCGATGAGTGGATCGAGTGGGCGATGGGCAAAGGTATCGAGCCCGAGGTGATTGCATGGGTGAATCGGTTCCCTCATGTGTTGGCTAGCTATACCGATGGTGGATCCGGAGATAACCCATACATCTATTCACCTAAGAGTAATCAGAAGGCGTTTGTTTCCCCTCGTTCGCTAGAGACTGCATCTAACATTGTTAGGACTCGTAAGGACAACGATCCTGATACGGTGATATCCGCATTGACTGGTGCGATCGGTGAAGCAGGTGCTCGGGATATGCAAGCGTACATCGAGTTCTCAGATCAACTGCCGACATGGGAAGCGACGATTGCTAACCCTAAGACTACGCAGATACCAACATCAGCCGGTGCCTGTGCGATTGTGGTATTCGGTGCGATTGCACGGATGACCAAGGAGAGCATCACTCCATTCATGGAGTATCTACAACGGTTCGATGCCGAGTGGCAAGCCGTGTTTGCGATCAACATTGCGAAGACACCGAGCAAGCAAGCGATAGCGTTCAGTTGCAAGGCGTTCAGTGATTGGGTTGCGAAGAATCAAGACTTACTTTAATAGGAGCTAACAATGTTAGAGGAACGAAAAATACAGAAGGCCAAGATCAGCTTGATGCGTAACCCCAAGTTCGCATTGCTCAGTGGTATCTTGATGGTGGGACGTACGTTTGTTGACGATAACACACCGACTGCTAGGACTAACGGACGTGACGAGTGGTATGGGCGTAAGTTCATCAACGAGTTGACCGAGAAGGAGCTTGCGTTTGTGATTGCACACGAAGCGTCGCACAAGATGTATCGTCACTTGACTACGTATAAGAAGCTACATGAAGAGAATGCAATGCTGGCGAATGGTGCGTGTGACTACGTGATCAACCTGATGCTACAAGATACAGACCCCGAGCAAACCGTGATCACCATGCCACGGTGGAAGAGTGGCGAGAAGAAAGGTGAGCCGATGGGCTTGATCGATGAGAAGTATCGAGGTATGAATTCCAAGCAAGTGTTCGACCTACTGAAGCAGAACGATGATGGATCGGGCGGAGATGGGTTCGATGAGCATGACTGGGAAGAAGCAACGAAAGGCATGACAGAGCAAGAGAAACGTGAGTTGGCTAGGGATATTGACCAAGCCATAAGACAAGGACTCATGGCACAACACAAAGTTGCCGGTAAGGGTAGAAGTGGTGGTGACCGAGAGCTTGAAGATCTACTCAATCCCAAGGTGGATTGGCGTGAAGTCTTGCGTGAGTTCGTGAAAGCCACATGCAATGCCAAGGATACTTCATCATGGCGCAGGGTTAACCGACGTTATCTATCGACTGGTATGTACATGCCGAGCATGATCGGTGAGCGAGTTGGTCATATCGTGATAGCCGTAGATACATCGGGGTCAGTAGGACAACAAGAATTATCTGAGTTCCTTGGTGAAGTCAAAGGTGTAGCAGAGGAGGTGCATCCTGAGAAAGTTGACTTGATCTACTGGGGTTCAGATGTTGCAGGTCACGAAGAGTACGAAGGCAATGCGGTGGCTAACATTGTTAGTTCTACAAAGCCCAAGGGCGGTGGAGGTACATCGCCGAGTTGCGTGTCCGAGTATCTCGAAGAGAAGAAGATCGTGCCCGAGTGCATCATTGTTCTTACCGACGGATACGTAGGCAGTGACTGGGGTGGCAACTGGACTGCACCAATTCTGTGGACTATCGTAGGAGGTAATGATGTCGTTTCACCGAATGGCAAAACAATTCACATCAACAATTAATATTAACCGAGCACTAATGAGGAGAGATGAAATGATGATTGTAACTATTGGCTATCAAGACTATGCGTTACCAACCAAGGACGCCATAACATTGTTAGAGTTACTGAGCAAGGCAGAGAGGTACGAGGACAGGTACGTATCAAAAGATTCCAAGGAGAACACAACAGGCGAAGCGTATCACACGTTTCATGTGTATGAGAATGACACGGTGTTCAATGCCAAGGTTATCCCTAACGAGAAATACCGAATGGCTAAGCTAGCGGGTAAACCCGAGCGTTCATAATTTAACAGGAGAAATCAAATGAGTATTAGTTCATCAGCAGTATTAGTAGAGTTGAATATCAGCGTATGGCCAGCCAGTAAAGTTGACCGTGAAACAACTGATCTTGTGAATAGCAACGCATCAGCAGTGCGAGATGCCAGCCAGACCAAGAAGAATCTTTTTGCAGGTACGAGCATGCGTAAGGATATCGACAAGTTCGCCGCCCGAGTGCGTCTGTATCACAACCAACACACATTGCCTTGGGCAGACAAGGGTCAACGACTTCTACCTACTAAGCTATTCATGGAATACAAGCAGACCATGGATGCACACGAGCACACATTCAATATGATGTGCAATAACTTCTATGCCATGTATCCTCAGTTGGTACAGGATGCGAGCGTAAGTCTAGGTTCACTCTACAAAGCAAGCGACTATCCCGATATCGAGGAAGTCAAGGGTAAGTTCGGGTTCAGAAGATCCGTCGATCCAATCCCTGAGAGTGGCGACTTTAGATTAGATGTATCAGCAGAGGACTTAGCGGATTTGAAAAACCACTATGAACAACAATATAGCAATAGGATAGCCGAAGCGATGCGTGCACCGTGGGAACGTCTGCATACTACGTTAACTGCAATGTCTGAGAAGCTCACCGAACGAGCTAGTGATCAGAAGGTTCGGTATCACGACAGTCTACTAACGAATGCGCAAGACTTGTGCTCGCTGTTGACCAAGCTCAATGTGACCAATGATCCGAAGTTAGAGGAAGCTAGGCAAGACCTTGAGCGTGCGTTGGTAGGTGCAGACATGGACGGACTGAAAGAAGATTCGTTCGAGCGTCATGCCTTGAAGAACAAAGTGGATGCCATCATTGGCAAGTTCAACTGGTAAGGGGTATGTATGAAAGCATGGACTAAGTATCCGAACACATTTGATTCGGATGTTCTTGAGAAGGTTCCACATATTGTGGAAGACCGAGATGGTAATCAAGTTGAGGTGATGGCGCTTGATCCAATCAACGCTATCGTATTGGTAACTGAAATGATAATGGAGAATTTTAAATGATTGATGCAATGATGCTATCCAGTGTTTACATGGAGAAGAATAAGAGTAAGACCGACGTAAAGATGGACTCCAATCTATCTGAGATTGTGGTTGCGTTAGCTACTACTAATCCGACGTGGTCATTCGAGTGCATACCTCATCAGTTCAGAGATCGTATTGGTAAGGTTTACGTATATGCAGAGGGGCAACAGATTGGTTACCTTAACCGTGAGTATTCTAACCGAGCCGGTGGTAATGCAACTAGAGTTAGTAAGCCCAATGAGTATAGACGCAACGGAGAATTCACAGTCACGTCCGACAACAAGAAGGCCATTCGTGAAGCGAAGAAACGTTTCACGGTTAAGTCTATTAAAGAAATAATAGGCGAGAAGTATAGAGAAGCTAGAGATATAGTGCAACAACAACGATACCGCAAGGGTAGCAGGGCAGGGGATTGTGTAGGTTCGTTGAGAGATGTTATGCATAAGTACACATTTGAAGAATATCGGGAGCAGTTCGTTTCGTTCTTGACCAAGCAACATAACAGTTCACAACTATTAAGTAAGCTCAAGGAGTTTGATGAGATAACTGCGGAGTTCAACGCAATCGACGCAATCGAGGAAAAGGTGAAGACAGACGACCATGTACTTATCCATATCAATGGGAGTAAATATATTGTTAAGACTATTGACAATGTACAATCTTATGATGATAATACACTCCCCGAAGAATACAGAGGTAAGCTCGGTATGCTGAAGTTGGTGGAGGTGAACCAGTGTGTATCGGATGTGGGATGCAGAACACATGACGATACGTTCTTAATTGTTACCTAACAATGTTAGGGGTTGAAAGGTATATATGAATACAGAGATGTTAAAACGTGCAAGGAAACTGTGGGCGGTGGAGTACATGTCCCACTACGAGAACAGGACGAACATGCGCAAGTGGGTGAAGGCGGTGCGTGTGGTCAGAGACAATGGGAACTGGCTTTTGTTGAAAAAGGTGGGGAGGGCAAATGAAAATGCAAGCAACACTATCGTTTAATTACCCCGAGGATGAAGGTAGGTTGGAAGACGCAATGCGTGCAACTGAGTACAAGGAAGCGTTACAACGTGTGGAGAAACGTATACAAGAACACTTTGACCATGACGACAGTCCTGAGTTCACCATAGCAAGTATCAACACAATAGTAAAGCTAGCATTGAAGGGGCACTTATGAGAACGTTTTGGCTATTCTTAATTTGGCTTGAGTTGTGCATCGTCAACTGGAATCTCAAGGACATCGTTCACGTACTGGAGAAAACGACATGACTGAACAAGAAATGATTGGGATTACCAATCAAGCTAGCAAAGAATGGCTTAAAGAATTTCCAACGCCGCAAGAAACGGCGCACCCAGTGCCTAAACGCTTTTTGGAAATCTTTGCCAAACTAATAGCAGAAAAAGAACGTGAGGCGTGTGCTGAAATTTGTGATGGTTTTTACTTATCATGGATAGACATACAAGGTAGATATGAATTCATGGGTGAGGGAGCAAGCGAATGTGCTGGTGCAATCCGAGCAAGGGGACAAGAATGACAGATGAAATTGACCCACTAAAAGCCATAGACTACATTGCTAGAGAGTCTAAGAACTACGCAGAAGCCTATGCCAATGCAAACCATCTAGATCGCTATTTAAAAGTCATTAAGAGCGAATTAATGGGTGAGGAAAGCGGTACTTTGGGGGCAAAAGAACAATATGCCTATGCCCATCCTAGATACCTGGAGACTTTACAAGCATTAAAAGAGGCTGAAACCATCAAAGAGCACCTCAAATACATGTTGGATGCTGCCAAGCTCAAAGTGGAAGTGTGGAAGGTATTGGAATACAACCGTAGGGTTGAAATAAAGAACGGAATGTAATGTATAGAAATCGAAAACTCCTCAATTTACTGTCAACCATACCCTGCCAAAACTGTGGCATTCAAGACGGGACGGTGTGATATGAAACCGCCATATATGTTATAATTAAATATATGGAGGTTAAATATGATTAATGAAGTTTTTGGTAAATTGTTGGTGGTTTCATTGCTTGAAAGTAGATCACATGGACAAAAAGTATATAAATGTCTTTGTGAATGCGGGAGAGAAACCAATGTATTGGCATCTAATTTAAAAAAAGGTAACAGTAAAAGTTGCGGTTGTTCTCGTACTTCTAATTGTGGTTTAAGAATGTCTAAATTAAATTTTAGACACGGTGAAACAAATACAAAATTATGGAGAACATGGAAAGGTATTGTTGAACGAACTACTTGCAAAACTAGTTCCAATTACTATAGATATGGCGCTAAAGGCATAAAAATTTATAATGAATGGCTAAATTATGAAAAATTTGCAGAATATATTGGTCATCCACCTACTGAAAAACATTCAATTGACAGAATAAATAATAATGATGGTTATTTTCCAGGAAATATAAGATGGGCAACTTCAAAAGAACAAGCAAATAACAGAAAAACAAATGTGTTTGTTTTAGTCAAAGGCAAAAAAATTACATTAAATGAAGCTGCAAAAAAATTAAATATTAGTAAATCAACTGCTTCTAGATGGCACAAATCAGGAAAATTACAACAATATGCACTCCAAGAATAAAAAAGCCATGACCGCCCTAGAACGCAAGCATGTAGGCAGAATCAAAGAAATGGCTTGCATTGTTTGCGAACAACCTGGACCATCTGAAGCCCACGAAATTGATCAGGGAGAGTGGTTTACTAGCCTTCCTTTGTGCTCGGACTGTCACCGAGGGTCAATAAATGGCATTCACGGACAAAAGAGAATGTGGAATATTCTTAAACTAGACGAGCTAAAAGCGTTAAACTTAACACTTCAGAAAATATTTGAGGATCAATAATGGACCCTATTGGCGAATTCCTATTGACATTACTGCATGGCGTAACCAACACCCATATTCTTCATTGGTTAGAGACAGACTACGGGAAACACAAAACCCTTGGCAAATTCTATGAAAAGCTCCAGGACGCTACTGACGAACTAGCAGAGGCCATTATGGGATGCTATGACATTAAGCCCCAATTCCCTCAGACCTATTACCATCCAGCAGAGAATGGCGAACATGAGCTAATGGCGCTGAAGGACTATGTTGAGAAAAACAGAGTAAATCTCCCACAAGACTCAGCAATCCAGACCTTGGTAGACAACGTGATGACTCAAATAGATCGAGCTTTATTTTTGATTCGCCTAAAATAGGCCCATCAAAAAAAGGGCCCTCAAACTTTTGATAGGGGGCCTAAACTTTTAAGGGGGAGGGGTCTTCATAAATTCACAAAAATCAATTTTTACCCCCCAAAACTGGTCAAAAACACAGTAGTACTGTTCAAATATACAGTGGTTTTTTAGTCACACTGGACGGATATCGAGTGGTTTTTATGCAAATCGCTTAAAACGCCCTATAAAGCACTAATACATTATTTAATATGTAGATATATACAACCCCAAAAAACGTCTTAAAAGCCCGTTTAAAGCCTTTTAAATAGATAAGCGAATTATATGGTTAAACTACAATTTAAAGGACAAAAAAAAGCCCGTACAAGACGGGCCAAAAGGGAAAATCAATAAAATAAAACGTGGAATTGATCGATCGGGATTTTAATTATCTTTTTGTCCTTGTATCTGTGACAGTACAAAAGGTTATTTTCTACCTTGCACACTATCAATAGAAGGTCCGAACCATACTCGGAACCTACAGAACCTCTTTTTATAGTGGTCCCTGTTGCGCCTTGAATTCCCATGCTCTCTCTTGATCTGCTTCAAGTAACCCAGCATCCCTATAAAATAACTCTAAATCATTTAAAGTAAACTGAGCGTAAAAATCTCGCATAATCTCGCTCAATAGATCTGGCTCATTCTCAATTGTGTGCTGTGACATAATTTTAATTAACTCGCTTTTAGAATAATTCATTTTTAACCCCTCAAATAGCATTGATTGAAATAACCCGTTTTTTGTGGCCTAAAGCGTGATCTGCGATAACGATATCTCTTGCATTTTTAGTGGTTCCACCGCAGAGCATGCAATTGTCACATGTGGTTTTTTTGCCGCTTTCGGCGCTTGCAGGGCATAAAACCTCGTTTTGTTGTTTATCAACGCCCACGGAAACCCTAAAAACCCTCATACCGTATAAATTCGCTTGTGCTGCTTCGTCTATAGTATCTGCGCTTGCCATTGCAAGAGGGGCCCATGCGCTGTGGTCAAAAGAAGGGTTTAACCATTGGTGCGTGTATCCTACATGCCCAGCTGTAAACTGAGTTAATTGTTGCCACACATGCACGGGCGCTGCGGCCCCGTCCCCATATGTTCCTATTCTCAGTTTTAAGCCCGTCAAATAAAGCGCTACTTCGGAGGGTGAAGCGTAAACATAAGAGCCCCTTTTGTATGCTTTATAAACGCTTGCCACTGAGCGGCCCACGTTAACGTAACATGGTGGAGCGCCCGTATAAGCAGCTAATGAGGGGCGATGTATACAATGCCCACATATTGCGGCATCGTCACCCGTTTTTAGTGCTTCTACTGGGTTAATATCTGAGCGAATAATGAAGCTCTGCACCAAAGCGCCCGTTTTCACGTTTTTAGAAGCAGCTCTAATTTTATTGATAATTACTACAATAGGTGAACCGTCTAATAGTGAGGGCCCCTCATAAACAATATATCCAATAGGTTTTTTTACTTTACTTTGCATTTTTATTTCCCTTTAAATTAAACCACGATCTCTAGCCATGCCTTCATTCATAATTGAATAAATGCGTGTTGTTTTAAAATCTGCGCTTTTTGGTTTGTAAAAATTGGCCCATATTTGAGCCCGTACTTTTGAATTATTGTTTTCACATTGGCGCTCGGCCCCTTTATGTGTTGCATACCCTTTAGGGTTTCCGATTAATTTATTCTCACAATCAAATATGTAAAACATGTTTTTACCCTTTAATTAATCTCATTAATGTTTAACTCTTGCATCAAGCGCAATAAGCGCCCGTGTGCTATTTCAAGCCTATCAATAACGAAAGCTTTATTGTCGTTAACGTCTCCAAGAGATGTTAAACATGTTGAAATAGTCAATTCAAGAGCTTGAATGATGTTTTGCTGCTTAGTGGTTAATTGTTCAAATAGCATGAGTAACCTCTCTAATTGCAATAATTGCATCGTTATAAGTTTGAATATCCATGTTTTTTTGATCTGAAGTCTCTTGATCTTGGCAAAAATACTCTGCAAGCGTGAGAGCGTGAATAATTGCATTCAATTGGTCTTGAGTGATAGTGTAGTTTTTCATGTTTACCTCAATAAATGCAATATGAGAAAAGAACAGCAAACCACACTATGAGCATTAGTGACAGTGCAGCTTTAAATAGAAAATTAATCATTGTTTCCCTTTCAGTTGTTGCCAAGATCTAATGCCTTGGTGTAGTTATTATATGGTTTAGTGTCATTAAAGACAATAGCACAAAAGACAATGTCAACAATTATTTTCAACATTTATATTTATCGGTTAATCAATTGTTATAGTTAAAACCTATTGGAGTCAATGCCACAGTTGAATTGTAGGAAATCAAGTAAAAAACAATGAGCATTCAATAGGTGCACAAAGTATGGGATGCGGGACAAAAGAAAAACCCTAAAACCCCATGCGTTAATGAGTCAATAGCATAAGAGTCAATACAAGCTGCAACATGTGGCGAATCATACAAAACCCCTATAAAGTAATACTAAGGTTTCGGAAAACAACTAAAACCCTAAGTTTGTCTCATGTTCACATAAATAGAGACACCCACACCAGTGCCTGCACCATTGTCACTCACTTAAACCTAACGACAATAAAACACCTCGGTCCCTCCACCACAATATAAAAAGCCATTCCACATTATGAAA